>JAABUY010002024.1_pt1 | contig 25218 bp, 39 predicted proteins | sample 5560271 | NCBI WGS metagenome assembly JAABUY01 (sample SAMN10711886, study PRJNA513374) | rock metagenome | isolation source: Antarctica rocks | place: Antarctica: Victoria Land, University Valley | reverse complement strand
GTGTCAGCGGTCAGCGCTGGGGCGCGCCGTGCATTAGTATACAGCCCGGCATGGGTCTGCGCGTGCCCAGCTCAGCTGTGCGCCGCGGTCCGGCCGACAGTGCAAGCGCCCCAAAGGGAATGCAGTATAGCAGCAGCGCGTGCAGCTTCATACTCGCTCAGCAGACCCGCTGTGCTGCGAACCCCGGCCAAGAAGGCTGCACTTCCAGCACTTCGTTCCTACGTGCTACTGCAAACAAGCTCGCCAACGGCGCAGCTATACGTCACACCGGCGCGCATCACGTGGAGCCGAACCGGGAGTTTCTCCGCCCTATTCAAAGTTCTCGGCAAAGTTCTTCGGCCAGGTAGACCTTAGCAGCCTTGGCCGGTAATATCGCGAAATCTGCTGCATGACCGCATGCAATACAGGCGCGGTATGCCTGTCACCTGTCAGAGCAGGGCGCGCCCAGAACAGTCTGGGCAGATGGTGTTGCGCTTCCTGGCGGCAGGTGCAAGGTCGAGCAGCTGCCATTCCGCGGGGTGCACGTGCAGCGAGACTGCCCAGAAAGTGGCTGTGTTGGCAAGGCGTGTTATCACTGCTGCGTCAGTGTGCGGCTCCTCACTTATACACGGACGACGCTTTATGGGAGCTACAGACTCACGACGCAGTTGTCGCGCTGCGGGCCACTGTTCGGCCGGGGAGGCGCCACCTCTTGCACGTACAAAGTCAGTGAAGGGGAGCGCTGATAGCCCAAGGAGTGCCTCGGCGCAACCCAGGGCTGTGCCCTGCACTGTAAATGTGGGATTCCAGCATCACTGCCGCCTTTCATTGTTAACGCATGTGACTGGTCTTTACAGAGTAAGATATGAATGACGCCGTGTTAAGATATAAGAACATACGGAGTCTGATAACCCATAAAAGCTCATGTGCGCCTGCATGCGGCGTCCACAGCATGCGAACTATAGCCTCTGCCAGCCAAGTGGCCTGTGGCTGATCTATGATGTCGCCAATGAGTCGCCAACCGAGCGCCTGAAAGACACATCCGTGCATCATGATGGCTTAACCCCAGTTGGCTGATGTTTCCTGTTTAAAGCAGCCAAAGTTGGCTGATATCAATAGATGGCTGTAAATTTATTCATTCATCCATGGCCAGCTGACAGGCGCTACCTAATGAAGATGCTTCGCTGCACTCAGTGCGGGCAGGCTGGCAGGCCGCCTGTGCGCGCTCGCAGAGCGGCATGCGTCACACACGCAGCAGCAACTGCACAGGCGGACGTGCGCGTGCGGACGTCGGGCTCTTGCACTGTGCAAGGGACGAGCAGGAAGAGGAACGAGGACCGCCTAGTCGTAAACGTGCACCCCGTTCCCTTGTACTGTCGCTGGCACGCCGTGCGCATCGGCGCGCATGCACGAAAGACGTTGCGACGCATTCAGAGTTTGCTTTGCACAGCGCAGGTGTCTGACGAGGTAACAGAGGTCGGCGAGCCTTTTGGCTATGCAGGAGTGTTTGATGGCCACGGTGTGTGCAGTGGTACTTTCTATCAAGCGAGTCCCGACACGCAGAGGTCGTGCTTAGTGTCGTCGTGGCGCTGCACATGGCGCAGGCGGCGACGCCACGGCCTGCTGGCTGGTGGACAACCTCGCCGACTTTGTAGAGACGCACTGGACATCCCGCGGAGCAAAGCCAGAGTATGATATCACGGAAGCCTTTGTCCAGGCGCGGCCCACGCAACTAGGGCGCACTTGCGCTGGTCCAGCGTTGGTCCTGAAAGAAGAGGCGCCTGGGCTCGACCTGGCACCCAGCCTGGCTTGCCCTTTCTTGGCCAGTCACCTGCAGCAGCGGCTCTTGTCTAGAGTGTGCTCAGGCACGGCGTCTGGCTCTGCCTGCGCGGCCTGCAACGGGCCCTGTTGCTTGCCGGCGGGGCGCCAGGGTATCTTGCAGACACCAGGGGAGCTCCCTCGCTTTGCGCATGCAGGCAGACCGGCGCTTGCTGGCACCCAAGGGCGGCTTCTTCGGCAGCTTGGGCGAGCGCGGCGTGGGCGGCAGCAAGTGCGGGTCCACAGCGGCTGCTGCGCTGCTCTTCCCCGGCCCGGGTGGCGGCACGCAGCTGCTGACGGCGAACGTCGGCGACGCGCGTGTGCTGCTGTCGCGCGGCGGCCGTGCGCTGCAACTTACGGTCGACCACGTGCCGGACAGGTGCGCACGTAAGCGTGCGCTGCTGCCAGTGAGCGTGGGGTGCCTGTGCTGCGCTGAGTCCTGGTCACATCATCAAGCAGGCACATGTACAGAGTGCTAGCTTGTGCTTGCATACAATCGGACAAGCCACAGCCTGCGTCTGTGCTTCGAGCGCGGCCCAACAGTGCTGGCCCGGCGCAGCGAGAACGAGCGCGTGCGCATCGAGCGCACCAACCCCAACCCCAAGATGAAGCTCGTGCGCTACGTGGCGGGCACCTGGCGCGTGGGCGGCATCCTGGCGCTGTCGCGCGCGTTTGGCGACGCGTACATGAAGGGCAGCCTGCAGTTTGAGGGCGTGCGCGCGGGCGGCGACGGCTACTCCTCCGGCTTTGGCGTGACCGCCGAGCCGGACACGTCGCTGACGCCGCTCACCTGTGCGCCTGGCTGAGCAATCCACAAATGACTGGCCCTGACAATAAATGACCTCTGATGCATGCGCGCAACAGACTGCGCTGCATGGTCGAGGTGGCCAGGCACGCAATTGACATTTTGTGAAGTGCATGGAACTGCATTGTATAGCATCTGAAGGTGCGCATGCGCTGAGGAACAGGCTTGCGCATGTATGTGTGGTGTGTCGTGCACCGCATGGCACCAAATGCAGTGTCATTCACTCTTTTCAGGCCATAATGCAAAATGAGTATTGACGAAATTCACTTTTCATGTGTAAGAAGGCCATGCCGACATACATCTTTTGGGTGTGTGCAGCGGAGGACACGCTGGTGCTGATTGCCAGCGACGGCCTTTTCGCCAACGAGGAGCGCGGCGGCGGCGGCGGCCTGACCAACCAGGAGGCAGTCCAGCTGGCGGGTCAGGTGGCCGACGCGGATGATGCAGCGCGGCGGCTGGTCGCGGCAGCGCAGGATGCCGGCAGCACTGACGACGTCACGGTGGTGCTCTTGCGGCTGAAGTAGGGACAGACGGCAGTTTGCCGTGTATGAGCGCGGGAGGCCGTCACTTGAAACCAATGGTGAGTCATGCAGGCGAGATTGCGGCTGCAGTGCTGGACTGTGTATGCAGCAGGGGCAGCTTCTTGCAGACGCGCACAGTGTTGGCACCACCACAGACGGGTGCCGGTGCGTCTGTGGTGCGGCTGAATTACCAGCCATAGGTGCATGGTGAGGTGGTCATGTGCTTGCTTGCCGGCAGGAAGGCTGGCAGGCAGAGGCGCCTGCAGTAGGGGCGCGTCAGTCAGAGCAGGCGCGTGTGAAGTCTTTGTATGACTGGTTTCAGTTCATGAGATTCTTTTTGCCTCCTGGATTGACGGGGGTCAGATGCGCAACCCACCACCTGGGTTGCACCTATGCCTGCTACAGTGTAGCTGTGAATGAAAATGAATTCAAGGATGCTGCACCTGCCAGCAAGGCTGCTGTCGCGGGCCGATGTGGCATGGCCTGCATGCGTCGCAGAAACTTGGCAGCTCATACTGCTGCGCGTGCAGGGGCTGGTCTGAGTGCCAGTGGAACTACGCAGGTGCTTTGGTGGGAATTCTGGATGGTCGGCAGGTGCATGGGAATGCGCGTGTGCTGCTGAAGCGCAAGGTGTGTGTGCAGAAGCGTTAGCTGCACATGCACCAGGCAGGTGCTTGAGTCGAAGTAATGTCACCACAAGAGCATGATGCATGCTTGTAACCACTTTACAGCATGCATATGAACTGCTCAACAGCCCGTGCATTCTGCGCACGGCAGGCCAGCCGCACGCCTGGACATGGCTCATGCCAGCAAGGGCAATGTGCTGTGTCCACACAAGCTGCTTCAGAAAACAACTAGCAACAGGAGCGCAGGGCGCTAGTCCTCCAGGTTGATCTGGTCGCCGAACTTTCCGTACAGCACCTGTGGCGCCGCACCCGAATCGCGCGCCTGGCCCGCTAGCTGCGAGAGCAGCCTGGAGGCCGGACGAAGCACACCTTTTTGGCATCTGCGATGCTGCTGTCCATTGCCGCCAGCTCCTCCTGCAGCCCGGCCAGGCTGGCCTGCGCAGCCTCTGCGTCTGCGCGGGCGCACACCCCATGTGCTTTGAACGCACGTTGAGGTTTCCCGGCAGCAAGCTCTGGTGCAGCCGCACCAGCCTGCAGCCTCTCCTCCGCGGCATCCTTTGCGACGTGGCAGAAGCACTCGCCGATCACGTACCTCACCTGGCGGCCGGCAGTGGCTTAGATACCGTGGTGCAGGTGCCGAGCTATTGAAAAACCTCTTATCGAGGAGCGCACCTCGTCCTCGTCGACCAGCATCACCTCGTTGGACGCCTCCTCCAAGTCATCCACCACTGCCTGGGTGAGGTGCAGGGGGGTGAGGGCGCGGCCTGCAGCTGGGACGCGCAGGCAAGGTGCGGGCGCGTGCCTGCTTCAATTTTATCTCCGCGGCCACTTCCTTCGCCCGCTGGAAGGTGCGGTTGAAAGCGTTTATCCTCTGCTGGTCCTCGTATGTGACCTCCGGGCCGCCTCCCTGCCGTGCATGCAGAGCGCGCTCAGTTACATGCCTTCCGCCCGCTCTCTGCACGCGCCAGGTCACGCGCAAGCCACCTTCTGCATGGCGTGTCAGCTGGACATCCTCGCTGGAGGGGCCTGTACGCGGCGCAGACACAAGCAGACACTAGCAGGCTCGCAAGCTGGCAATGAGAAGCTTGTTCCTGCAGAAACTGTGTGCGCGCATAACCTGCCCTAGCCTGCGTTTCACATAATCCGTCGGTGATTTTTTAACCTTCGCAACTTCTTAACTTCCAACGTCGCGCGTGCTTCGAGCTATTCAGTGGCCCTGCGATCTATTGAGTATCTTTGCTTGATACATGGCCAGCCTGGCTCAGAACACCAGGTGAGCAGAGGTATGCAGCAAGTTGCGCAGAGAGAAGCAGCATAGTATTACCATCGCTCTAGTGCAACAGGAGCTCAGTAATGGTCTGCAGTACACGGACTGCAGGCGCGTCTGCACCTCTGCTACCAGATTTCCTTGCAAGAACCTGGCTTATTGGAGAGCCTGTTTGCAGAGTAAAAAATCAAGTCAAGCTCGCACGACCTGTGTAGGAACCGCCGAGTCTGGGCGTGCTGTTGCAAGGCGCTCCAAGGATGCTACTGCGGAAGAGCGTCTTTGCCGCGCTTCTGTTGGTGGTGCTGGCAGGCTTGGGTGCAGCTGACCGGCGTGACGGTGAGCTCCTGGCTTCTCCCGGCAAGCAGGGCTATATATTGTATCTGCTATTAGCTTGCAGGGAAAACAGGTGACCTTGTGCTTGGGCGTGCAGCGAGCAGCAGCACAGAAGGCCCGGCCATCCCCTACGCTTCAGTCAGGCACTCTCCACGCTGGGAGCATGTGCGAGAGCTTGCAACAAATCCCTATTTCTCAATCCACCAGCCGGCCTTGCAGCGCTATGCGAGCAGGCAGCCGCCGCGCTTTGTCAAGAACGACGAGATAGTCATCATTCTGATGGCCAGCGAGCAGCGTGCTGACCGAGCAAGGATGCAGCGCGAGACGTGGCTGCGCAACTATCCACATCTGTTCATTGTGGGCGATGCTGAGGACCCGAGCGTGCCGATGCTCACTCTGCCCATACTGAAAGGACGGGACACCTATGAGGATGCGCAGCATCGGCAGCTGCGCTACATGCGCTTCCTGTACGAGAACCGCCCAGAGCTGCTTGACAAGCGATATTTCTTCCTTGTGGGTGCGCTCTCTGGAAGCGCTCCTGCGCCTGTGCAACTTCTGGCACTGAAGCGTTTGCGTGTTTCCCGTTCTCTGCTGCCATTACCTTGCATGCTTGCTACTGTCTTGAGGCTCATGTGGACGTTCCAAGGTCTCATTTAAAGTGCACCTGCTTGCGTTCCTGCGAGCGTTGGTGCACCCACCGTGTCATGGTCACGCACACATAGCATGCATGCCCGCACATAGTGCATGCATGTGCAGCCTGGCAACATGGTGGTCAGGTAACAGGGTTAGGTGCAAGAGTGCCTTCCATTAGCGGGCTTTGACACGAGCATCATGCAGCTCTAGGCGCCACAGCAGAGTTAACTGTGCTCACAGCATCAATCATGCCACACACCTTGTCGGCCAGCACGCGGCTCCCAGCTCTCCTAACAGGCCGTTTGGTGTACCTGAGCAAGACTCTGTGCATGACACGGCTGCAGGCTGGCCCATCTGTGTCCTGAGTCAAGAAATGTACTCGAATAAACAGATTATCAAAGTGTGGCTCTTGCATATGCAGATGATGATACTTGGGTGAACATGCCGCGTATGCAGTCACTGCTGGCGCATTACAATGAAACGCATCCGTTTGCGCTGGGTGTATTGATCCAAATACCTATGGATGTCGTCACTGGCCAAGCTCTCTCATGGCATCGTGGCGGTGCAGGCATTTTCATGTCACAGGTGAGCCCCTGATGGTGGGATGCCCCCACTGCACGTCACTTACCATGGCGTGCATGTTTGCTTGTTGAAAGCGTGAACATCGTCAAGGGGAAGGCCTTGCTGCATCGCTCTTGGGCATTGCCGTCCACGACGGCCACCTGTCTCACTGCATGCGCGCCTCCAGAGACGCCTCAAGACAACCTGCTGCCCACTTCTTCAAGTGCCATACTTGCTGATGTTGCATGCAGGCAGCGTTCCGAGCTGTTGCATCGGAGATCTACGGTAAGCTGTGCCCCTTTGACCGGTTCAACGATATCACGCTGGCGCGGTGCTTCAGCGCGCTTGGCATTTTGAAAGTCAACGATGACACCTGCAGTATTCGCAGCATCGTGGAGAGCGCACCCAAACTTGCAGAAGAAATACATAACACGGTAAGCGCCCCAACAGACTGGCTCGTGGGGGTGTCTGTTACAAAACATGGCCAGGCTCTTGTGTCTGATCATGCCTACCACAGCAACTGTCAAAGAGTAGAGGGGAACTTGGCATGCTGCATCAACCAGTGTAGGCTGGCAGGGCCACTCACAACGCCAGAGTCCTCTGCGTCAGCTGAGCATACTAGCCGAGGCCCGGCGGCCTGGTGCGCTCAGCTGCAGCCGTGGCACGCCTGTATGTGAGGGGGATTATGCCTGTTCCACAATTAAGATCCGGACTGCTACATGTCGCTGCAGACAACGGAACACTTACGCTGAACATGCGCATGCAGGCACTCGCCATCCATAGCGGCAGGGAAGGAGCGTTGCATTACGGCACCTCTCTGCACAACCACCTGTCCTTCCACCATATGTTCGACCGCGCGGAGCTGGCAGAGGTTACCTGTGTTGCTGAGTGGGAGGCGGGGTTTATCAATAATGTTCTTCCCTGCGTTGCAGCAGCAGGGTCTGATCAGCTCAATGCCACAGGGCAAGCGCGCACTTAGCCAAGCTCAGGAGCTGACAGTGCATGTCATTATGCGGCATTGGCCTGCTACATACTTGCCTGTTACAACAAGGGCACAGATTCCTGAGAGCCTGTCCGCAGAGGGAATCCTGTTTCTGGAGTTCGCTCTCTCTTTGTCGAGATAGTAGCAAAGAGGTCACTGGCAAGTGGTAAACCATGTAAATATACGCGCAGGGTGATCCATGTGAATGCATCCCAGGGAGCGTTTGGACAACGCCCGAATTCCGATGCTCGCACAGGCCACTACTTATGTAGCATGCTACAACATGGCCACGCTGTGCAGGAGGTTATTCACAAGTAGCACGCAATGTGCACTTCGTTGTTTATAGCTGCTTTTAGCACGCTCGCTACAAGGTGCGGTTATACACGTTTATCCTCTGCTGGTCCTCGTACGTGACCTCTGGGCCGCCTCCCTGCAGTGCGTGCTGAGCGCGCTCAGTCAAATGCCTTCTGCCCGCCCTCTGCATGCGCCAGGGTATGCGCAGGCTACCTTCTGCGTGGCGTGACAGCTGTACATCCTCGTAAGAAGAGGCCTGTACGCCGTGCAGACAAACTTTGGTAATGAGAATCATGGTTGATAGAGTCAACTATGCACAACAGAGACTGTTGCAGGAGACAAATTTCTGGGCGAAGGAGGAGCATATAAGGCAACATGCATCGAGTGTGGTGCATACCCTGGCCCTAGGCTGCAGCGTTTGCACGTAACCCGTAACCTGTCACAGTGCAAATCAAAAGTTCTAAACTTCAATATGATCAATCTTGTGCGCGCTTCGAGCTAGACAGTGTCGCTGCGCCTATCTCTTTGCTTGCTATATGGCCAGCCTAGCTCTGAACACCTTGTGAGCAGAGGAGTGCAGGAAGTTGCGAAAAGAGAAGCTGCTTCTGTTGCAGCAACACTTCAAAACTGCTGTAGTACAACAGGAGCTTAGTACCATTCTGCAGTGCGCAGACTATACAGGCGCGTGTGCACCTCTGCTACCAGCGCTCCTGGCATAAACCTGGCTTCATGAAAAGCCTGTTTACAGAGTAACAGTTCAGATCAAGCTCGCACTACCTGCATGCGTCGTGCAGGAAGATCCTCAGTCCTGGCGTGCTGTTGCAAGGCGCTGGGAAAATGCTTTCGCGGAAGAGCTTCTTGGTCGCGCTGTTGTTTGTGGGGTTGGCAGGATTGGATGCAGCTGACTGGCACAGCGGTGAGTCCTGGCTTCTCTCAGCAAGCGGGGCTTGTGAAAGACCTTCAGTGTGAATTCCTCTGTATCAGACGCTCGGACCAGCCTGCAGCTGTGCAGGTAATTTTCTGCTTGGGCGTGCAGCAGGCAACATCACAGAAGCCCGGGCCGTCCCCTACGCTTCAGTCAAGCACTCTCCACGCTGGGAGCTTGTCCGCGAGCTTGCAACAGACCCATATTTCTCGATCCACCAGCCGGCATTGAAGCGCTACGCAAGCCGGCAGCCGCCGCGCTTTGTTGAGAACGACGAGATAGTCATCATACTGATGGCCAGCGAGCAGCGTGCTGACCGAGCGAGGATGCAGCGCGAGACGTGGCTACGCAACTATCCACATCTGTTCATTGTGGGCGACGTCGAGGACCCGAGCGTGCCAATGCTCACTCTGCCCGAATTGGAGGGCCGAGGGAGTTACGAGGACGCGCAGCATCGGCAGCTGCGCTACATGCGCTTCCTGTACGAGAACCGGCCAGAGCTGCTTGACAAGCGATACTTCTTCCTTGTGGGTGCGCTCTCTGGAAAGGTCAGAGCGCTCCTGCGCCTGTGCAAATTCTGTTACTGAAGCGTTTGCTTGCATCGTTCCCCGTTCGCTGCTGCCTTACCTTACATGCTTGCTACTGCCGCAAGGCTCAAATGGAGGTTACAAGGTCTCACTTTAGGTGCGTCTGCTTGCTTTCTGGCGAGCGGTTGGTGCTCCCGCTGTGTTCTTGAGTATATACTCATAGCATGCATGCATGCGCATGGTGCTCTGCCTGCAGAGCTCAGCTACATGGTGGTAAGGTAACAGACAGGATTTGACTGCAAGGGTACTCCGTTAGCGAGCTTTCATAACAGCAGAGCTGACAATGCTCACAGCATCATTACCAGACGCCTTGAAGACCAGCGCGCGGCACCCAGCTTTTCGAACAGGCCACTTTGATGTGTTCCTCTGAGCAAGTCTCAGTGACATGCAGCCCAGGCTGGCCAGCATGTGTCCGAACCAACTCTTGTTGATTCCGTACTCATACTCTTGTAAGAACACTCTTGCTTGTGCAGATGATGATACTTGGGTGAACATGCCGCTTGTGCAGTCACTGCTGGCGCATTACAATGAGACGCATCCGTTTGCGCTGGGTCTAGTAAGGCGCACAGCTTTGCCTCCGGCCGTCCCTGCTGGCCATGCCCTCACATGGCTTGGTGGCGGTGCAGGCATTTTCATGTCACAGGTGAGCCCCTGATTGTGGGGCGCCCCCGCTGCGCCTCAGGTAATCATTTTGTGCATGTATCGCGCGTAGAAAATAGGAAGACAGTCAAAGCAAGGCCCTGCTGGCGTGCTCGTGGACATTGCCTTGCATGGTGGCCACACGTCTTGGCGCGCGCGCGCCTCCAGAGATACGTACAGACAACCTGCTTGCCACTTTCGTCTGATTTCGTTCTTGCTGGTTTGGATGCAGGCAGCGTTCCGAGCTGTTGCAACGGAGGTCTATGGTGAGCTGTGCCCCTTTGACCGTTTCAATGACGTCACGCTGGCGCGGTGCTTCAGCGTGCTTGGCATACTGAAATTCAACGATGACAGCTGCCACTCCTTCAGCATTGTGGAAGACGCACCCCAGCTTGCAGAACAGATACACAACCAGGCGAGCGTCCCTGAACAATGGCTCATGAGGGTGGCTGTTACCTAGTGTTGCTAGGTGAACCCACGGTGCAAGATGTGCGTGAGATGATGTCTCGAACAACTATGAAATAACTAATATTTAAGAAATTTGCATGCTGCTTTGATGAATGTAGGCTGACAGGCCACCCATGGCCAAAGTCCTCTGCTTCAGCTGAGCATGCCAGTCTAGGCCTGGCAGCTTTGTGCGCTTAGCTGAAGCCCAGGCACTTGCTCTGCATGTGCAGAGCAAGGGGGGACTAGGTATTTTGCATGATCAAAGCATCCGGACTGCCACATGTCGCTGCAGACAACGGAACACTTAGCCTGAACATGTGCATGCAGGCACTTGCCATACACAGCGGCAACGAAGGAGCGTTGCATCACGGCACCTCTCTGCACAATCACCTGTCCTTCCACCATATGTTCGACCGTGCGGAGCTGGCAGAGGTTACCTGTGTTGCTGAGTGGGAGGCGGGGTTTATCAATGACGTTCTTCCCTGCGTTGCAGCAGCAGCAGGGTCTGATCAGCTCAATGCCACAGGGCAAGCGCACTTGGCCAAGCTCAGGAGCTGACAGTGCATGTCAACCTGCTAAATTCTTGCCCATGGCAGCAAGGGCACAGGTGTCTGAGAGCCTACACGCAAAGTTGCAGACTGCTTTTGGAGCTCGCTCACTCTGTAGAGGAACGGCACAGATGTCACATATTGACTATCAGTGATCCATGTGAACGCATTCCTAGCGGCGCGTGACAGCAACCCGGTACTTTTGAACACTCTGCACAGGCCATCGCCTTTGTAACGCTGCAACATGGCAAGCTGTGCAGGCGCCTTACAAGAGCAGCATGCGCTTTCAGATCTCTCTTTATCTATCAGCTGAACCCTTAGCACGCTCCTTGGTTGACTGCTTGACATACCGAATCGAGAAGGTGTCGTCTCAAAGTGCAACTTTTTGTGATGCCTGTCATGTCATCAGGCATTGTCGTTCAGGGCACAACCCCTCGCGAGCTGTGGCATTGCAACCCACTCAACGTGTGGTACAGCGACGCCTAGGTGGCAGCCGCCACCGACAACAGCATGGTGCTCGTCCCCGCCAGTCCTGCCGTGCTGTGAGGCGCGCATCCTGCTTGCGCCCCGCCCGGTCCTGGCTGACTGTACAGCCTCGCTCTGCTGCGCTGCAGCAGCTGCACAGACACCCGCCACGCTGGCAACTAAGAAGACACATCTCGGCGCACTCCCATGACAACCGAGCGCTTCTGCAGCCCGGCACACTGTCTACGCAGGTGCGAAGTCAACACAACCTTTCCAGCGGATGACCGGCCGCACCTGGCGCCGGTGCGCAGCCTTCCCAGACCTCCCTTGCTAGCCCTGGCTCGCAGGACTTCTGCATGCTAGGCGCTGAGCAAATGTGCCAGCTTTGCAGCGATGTGCGACACTGCCTGTGCGCAGTGTACCGTCTGGCAGCATGTTGTGAGCCCCGCTTGCATGCAGGTCTTGGGGCCATGCATGATGTGCGCGTTCCAACCCTAGCTGAAGTGCATATTTACCTCTCAAGCCTTGCCTAAACAGCCCTAGTTGGCTGAACAGGCTGTAGCCAGATACGCCCTGGGTGCGCCGAAAGGCGCGCGCACCCAATGGGCCTGCATCATCATCATCTTGCAGCCTGCCATAGCTGAATGTGACCTACATGCTGCTGCGTGCTGTGCTCTGCCAGCGTGCCAGCTGACCCTGGAGTGTAAGCAGCCGCACGGGAACTCCACGCCTCGAGACAATGAGCGGCATGTTTGCAACCACGAGTGAAGTTTGTGCACGCACAATCGTGGCTGCAAACATGCCGCGCATGTTCTCAAGGCGTGCAGGTCCCTTGCGACCGCTTACTCTGCGGGCTCAGCTGGCACACTTGCAGACACAGCATGCAGGTCAGCACGGTAGCAACTCGCGGACCTCGAGGGGCTTGAGCAGGCTCAGCTAGCAGCCAGCAAGGTCCGCTGCTGGATCCTAGCCTGCACATGCTTTAATGTGCAAGGGGTGAGTGAGCAGCTCAAAGCTGGCAGACGGGTTGCAGAGCAGGTGTCAGCTGGGTCTGTCCACAATATGCACAGCAGGGTCGCCTCAGTATGCGCGCAGTCCACACAGAGCTTGGGAATGGTCTGTCATGTGCTGGGTTGCTGGTCACTTGCCGCGTTACGAGCATGCAAGCTCACAGCTTGCAGGCAGGGTGCTGTGCTGCAGCAGGACCTTCATGGCAGAGGCGCTGACAGGTGTGCATGACAAGCAGGACGCGCCTGCTGCTGCTGCCACCGCTGCCGATGCGGGGCCAAGGACGGAGAGCTTAACTGCGACAGGCTGCGGCCGGCCCAAGGAGCGCCATGCATTTGATGCCATTTTTTCTATGCGCAGAACCAACAGCAGGAGCAAAGCTGCTGCCGCGCGTTGTCAAGCTCACGCTGCATCACAATCATGTCATGGCGCACCTTTGACTGACCACAGCCTGCCGCGGCTGCGCTCTCCATGCTTCAACCCATATCAGCGGCAGGGGCAGCAGCAGCAAGCTTGTTGCAAGCAGGGCTGCAAGCAGGGCATGTCACTTCAAGTTTGTTGCAGGCAGGGATGTGTAGCATGCCTCAGGCTGCGCACAAGCGAGTGCGCTCACGGCCTCTTCCCTGAGACGGCTCTGCCACGTTCTTTGCACCTGCCACCACAGCTTTGTCTCTCAAGCGGCGCAACATAGAAAGGGGTTGTGCCTTGTTTGGCTTCTCTCCAGTCGAGCACATGAAAAGGTCCATCGCTGCAAACCAGCCATGATGTCGTTGCGCTCACTGCTGCTGGCTGCCCTGCCCAGGATCAGCCCCGGCCTGCACTGCTTCGCTGGCCCCGCGCTAACAAACGTATGCAGCTTTTGCACCGCCGCGGCCACAGACAAGACCCGGACCGCGCTGTTGTATTGCGTGAACCAAGTCCGGTGCGAACATGCCCTGCTCAAGCTGTATGCGCCTTGCAAGGACTACTTGTAAAGTGTGTGCGAGCGCGTCGCAGAACTTATGACTATGAGAACTTTGTCTGGGCGGTCCAGCTCCCAAAGGTGCGTGAACCGGCTCGCACGCGGGGCTGCCAGAACTGCACAGCAACACGCAGAGGCTGAGACAGAGGATGGCATCTTGGCCGCCAGGAGACCAGGGCGGCCGTCATCGCTTTGCGGGCCTTCAACGTGGAGACGGCCCTCGTGGCAGACAGCGTGCGGGAGGGCGCACTGGCACAGATACGGATGCAGTGGTGGCGCGACGCCGCGGACAGCGTGTTTGGACCAAAGCCGCAGCCGCACCCCGTCATCCAGGCGCTGAGGGAGGTGGGTCTCCTTATCATGTATTCAGATGATGAATGCTGTGCAGGCCGTGCTATTACGAACACTTTGATGGTAGATGGCTGGAGAGAAGTTTGAAGGCAAGATGGAGAGTGCGTGAGCACCCACCGCTGGCGACCTGCTCAGAGTGCAGTACCTGAACCAGCAAGGGCGCACACAAGCTCTGTTGTCACAACCAATACCTGCTGCGCTCCGCAGGTGTTCGGCAACATGCCGGCGGCGCGCTACCGGCTGCAGCGCATCGTCACCGCGCGCGAAGCGGACCTGAGCGACCGCCAGCCGCCCGCCTCTGTCGCCGGCCTGGAGGCCTATGGCGAGGACACTGCCGCGCAGCTGCTATACCTGCAGGCAATGGCCCGGCCTGCTGCCAAACAGGCCTTCATGCGAGCACCCTGCGAGCTGCCTCGCACGAGGCTGTCTGCCATCACCATGCTTGGCATAAATACGTCTGTGGAAGTCCATTGTGGTCAGCCTGATGATGTTCTGCGTGCTGTCACTTCAGACAGCAAAAATGTGGCGGAGGCATGCTTGGTGCTAAACAGCACCTTGAGTAGCCCGCATGCTTGATGTAGGTAAGCGCAATGTCCCTCGAGTCGCGCATGTATTACCATCGTGTTCGTAACCCGCGGCGTGGTGCCCTGGCCAGACTTCAGGCATACCATGCAGGCAGTCAGCTACGCGCCTGAATTTTGGCAGCCGCGCGCAGACAATGGCGGCAGGCGTGCGCGACTCAGCAGCCGACCACGCCTGCTCGCACCTGGGCAAGGCTGTGGCGCTGGCCACGCTGCTACGCGGCACCAGCCACCATGCGCAGCGGCGCGCCCCTGCTGCGCCGCGCGCACTGTGCCAAATTGGAGACTTCCAAAGCGGCCAAGTACCAAACAAAAGAAAGAGAGACTGCAAAAGGGGCTTGCTGCGTTGCACTTGAACTGTTGAGTACATGCCTTGACAGCCATCGAATCACTGCGTGGTGTGTCGGCTCTTGCCTTAGTCCTAGCCGGCCACAGACAACCGCGTGGCTGCACAAAGCTTGGCATCGAGCGCCGCTTCAACATACTCATACTCAGATGCATGCAGGCGGCACTCGTACATGCCGGTCGACCTGTGCGCCAGAGCGGTGCGCTGATGGGCCTGCAGGGCCTTCTGACTGCGTCCTCACTTGCGCTCTAGGTGCCCGCCTCTGCTCTGAGGCATAATTAGAAGCTGAGTGCTCCTGGCGTACTGCAACCTGGCAAGCACCCAATGTAACAGTTTTTATTTCTAATACAGTCAGCCTGGCCTGGATGACAATGCAAGCGCAGGCGCCAGCAACGTAACCGACGTGCAGCTGCCACGCAGGGCGTGGCGCAGGAGGACATCTACCGCGGCAAGTCGTCCGAGGCGCTGAGCAGCGTGGTGTATGACGTGGCCTGCGTCGCCAAGGTGCGCCCTGCCGCTGCTTTGCTGATATTGAGGCAGCATACTTGGACGTGTATCATATGAGCACACGTCAATCTGCTGCCGCAAAGCTCCTTGCACAAGCAAGACTACGTGTGGGAGGAGGCGCTTTTCTGCACTGTGTTTGATCGTGCTGGTGGCAGTATGTGGTGCGTCTGCTCCTCCTCATCTGTGCAGCTTCACACTGACCCAGATGGCGCGTCCTCATCACAATCGGATGGCGTACATACTTTGCAGGGCCACCTGGATGAGGCGCGGGAGCTGCAGCCAAAGGTGCCGGCGGCCGCGCGGCTGCTGCTGCTGCCCGCGGTCGCGGCCGGGCTGTACCTGGACGCGCTGCAGCGCGCCGACTTCGACCCCTTCGCGCCCGCGCTGCGCCGCGGCGGCTTCTCTCCACTGTGGCACCAGCTGGTCGTCAAGTGGCGGCTGCTGCGTGGCACATACTAGGCACAGCGCGCCGGCTGTCACCCCGTCTGCGCCCGCGCTGCGCCGCGGTGGCTGCTTGCCGCTGCGGCGCCGTATGGTTGTCGCCTGGCACCATCGAGCACCTTCTGCCAGAGCATGCACCGGCCGCAGGGCATGCTGGCGTGCGGCTCTTGCTGCTGCCGGTGCCACGGCGGGCGTTGCAAGCAGAGTCGGACACATGCGTCTGGGACATGCTGCTGCAAGCCTGAGGGAAGCCTCAGTGGTGCGTGTGCTGCAGCGCGGCAATTGCTGCTGCTCCAGCTGTTCAGCATGCGGCAGCTGCCACAGCGCGCCGCTCGCCCATGTGCACTGCACATAAGCTGCTGCTGTCAGTTGCGAGACAGTGGCGTCAGCCGGCAGTGTAGCCACCTTGCTGGGGGATGCCTTTCTGACAGAAGAGGCGGGGTTGCAGATGGGACAGTGTTACTGACAGCTGGTTTCAGCTGTACATGTATGTACCCACTGGGCGCCTCCACAGTGTTGCAGCGCGCATCAAGTTCTAAATCAGTCATAACACAGACTCTGTAAACACACTTTGCAGCTTCCTGGAAGAAGTGACAACACACTGTACACGGCATTGACAATCAGCCATTAGCTATCTGGGCATCAGCAACGCCGTTGCACGACCGCAAAATGTAGTGCGACAGCAAAGCTTGCATGCTGTGCAGGCCACAAAGAGCAGGGGCAGCCACAGCAGCCACGGGTCATGGGCTGGTGCAGCTTCTCAAAAATGTGCCAGGTGTGCAGCGTACTACGTCGGTGCAAACCTGGCTGCACAGCTGCAAAACCTTTCCAGCGGCGAGCGCCAGCCGACACAACTGCAGCACATGCAGCAACTGCGGGCCTACCATGGCATCACCACCAGCCCGGCTAGCTTCACCCGGTTGCCGCCCGGCCGCTCGGGCGCGGTGCTTGTTACCCGCACGATGCACTCCTCGGCCGGGCTATCTGTGTAGAGGTCGTGCGCAAAGTGCTCCTGGAAGCAGCGCGCAGAGCGTCAGCTGTGGCGGGGGCGCAGCCCAGGCGACGCTGGCCGCCCGTACTTGGAGGCAGAGTGCGCTGGCAGATGGTGGGCGGCGCATGCCATCCGTTCTACATGCCTCAGCGGGGCAAACAGGCTGCGCATGCGAGGGGCTGCCACCATGCACAGCCACTCCGGCAAGACCGGGCATATCTGGGCTGCTGCGGGGAGGAGGGGGCCACCTTGATGGACATGTGGTAGTTCCACAACCCGTCCAATTCCAGCGGGGCGCATCTGCAGCTCTGGACGCACTCCTGTGCAGGGAGCACGTGTCAGGTGGCCAGCTGCACGCCGACTTTAGCAGAGTGAGTGCGTTTGTTGCTGATTCAAAGGGTTTCCTGACATGCAGCAGTGGTTTATGCAAGACGTGGGGCGCACCACGCGGAGCATGCCCATCCTATTGTAGCTCTTCAGGATAGCCACTTTAAGGTGGACTCTGGAGTTGTCCGGGTGCCCTGGGACAGTGAGGTTCACCTGCACAACAATAGGCTTGCTGACGTGTCTGCATCGTTGCAAAGGAGCTTATTGGAACATAAATCAAGTAGAGCGGGCATGGCCGCCAAAACTTAGCATGCGGTATGTGTCCCGAAACAGAAGGCTGTGCCCACACGGGCAACTCCAGAATGGCATGCAAGAGAGAAATGCCAAGTATCATCCGCATACAGACTGCTGTCGCCTGTCGCACCTTGAGGTCAATGGAGTCGCCTATGTGCTCAGTAACCCAGCCCCATCGGTGCGTGCCATAGGACGTGGTGTCGTCCACCCAGTCAAAGCCCTTTGCCTGCCGCCAGGCAGCCACAGCAGCATGTGCATGTGCTGGCACACATGCTCGCACAGCCCTGGCACATGTGCATCCGCATCAAAGAGGCGGGTGCACTGTGCTAAGGAGAGAGACACATCCAATGCGCACGCCCGCTGCGCAGGCGTCCTGGCAGGGTGTAGGCATATTTCCATCGAGTGTGCAGCGCCGGGCTGAGGGCCCCATGCCAAAGTGATCGTATGCAGGGTACATGTGGAAGAGCCGCTGTTGAAAAGCAACGCACCAGCTCCAGTGGCTGAACAGGTGTGCAGGCACCTCAGGATGGACAGTGCCTATGGTAAAGCTGATGAAGACAATCACATGCAGGGGCGCGACATGCAAGCAGGTGCCTGGAGCAAAGTCGCACCAGTACCATGGCGGACTTCAAGGACTCGTCGTGCAGGCAAACGCCAGTTGCAGAGTCCCAGTTGCCCGGCAGCATCGGCTCGGGCAGGCCCTGCGCTGCCTCCTCGCGATCGGCCAGGCTCACTGGAAACAGCGCCGTCGCCGCCGCGTAGTTCTGGAGCAGCGCGATAAGCAGGTCTGCCACATACCTGCGCGTTGCACCTGAAGGTTGTGAAAGGCACCTGCATGCCATCCTCGCCCGCTGTGCCAGAGCCAGCAGGCGAGCCATGTTGGCTAACAGGGTCACGAGTTGTACGTAGCTAGTGCTACAAGACTTGCCAGAGCGTGCCTGGTGCTACAAGGCTTGCAGAAGAGAGAAGATCCAGCACATGCCCGATCCAGCACACGCTAGCACACAGCGGTGTATGATCACCAAGCAAAAAGCGTTGAGCGCAGTAGTTTGTGGTGACGCTGAACCACCAAAATATGACAAAATGATCCTGTTATGCGGTACTGAATTTGTGACCACAGATGAGCGAACAGCACTGAGCACGCACGGGAAGTTGTGCGCAAGCATGCGTGCGCGCGTCCACCCAACGCCTCTCACAAATGGATTGCAGTGAGCTCCATTGTCGATCGAGCCCGCACTGGTGGCCCAGGAGGTTGGGGTGGTTGATGTTGCAGATGACGTCGCGCTGGCGGAATCCCGGCTCGTTGCGCGCCCACTTGTGGAACCACACGTCACGCAGGGACACCGCCGGGATGCCATAGTAGTGCATGATCAGGCCCGTCTCTGCGCATGGAGTGCGAGCCTGGGAGTCACGCACGCGCTGGCTGTGACCAGCTCGGCAGTGCGAACAGCCTTCAGCGTGATGGCATGCTCTGCAGGCCGCAGGCGCAGCAGGGCAGTAATCCCTAACCCGCGCAAGGCAGCTTGCACGCTGACAGCGTCGCGCGGCAGCACAGAGCGCACCCACCCCAGCACTCGCACACAGGCTCGCGCACACGGGTCGAGGTGTTGCGAGGGGCCGCGCCGCTGGGCGGGCAGGTGCCGGGCGCGCGCACCGGGCTGGGGCGTGTGCGCCCAGAAGGATGCGCGGCCCATGTTCCGGGTGGGGCCCCAGAAGTGCAGGTACACCAGCGCAGGGCGCTGCGGGGACTGCAGCAGCTTGCGGACAATGACCTCCAGCGACCGCCTGCCGCCGGCAGGCGCCCGTCGTTTTTCCATGCCTCGCGCTCTGAACGCGCAAGCTGATCAAGGGTGCAGGGCCGACGACGCGCTCTGCAGCGAGCAGCAGGCGCGCGCCCCGCTCGGCAGCACCGCGCGCACCGGTGGCCGTTGTTCATGAAGGGCTGCTGCATGTTGTCGTTGATGTCGAACTGCAGGAAGACCTGCCGGCCGGGCCCCGGCAGAGATGGTCAGCGGCTGGGCGCGGGGGGCTGTTGCGCTGCCACGCCAGGGGCGTGGCAGCTTGCGCGGCCTCGACTGGCCATGGGTGGGCTCACCAGGTCCAATCTTTGAGGCACGTGGTCGTCCAAGCAGCTGCGCCGAGCACACAGCATTGTCAGGTAGGCACTGTGCAGGCCGTCACCTGCTCCGCTTCCCAGGGAGCGCACGCATGCAGTGCCTGGTTGATCCCAGCTCCCACAGCCTCAGCTCAGCCGCAGCAGTGTCGGCTAAGCGCTGCAGAGCCTGGCGTGCAAGTACATGCGAAATTCGAAGGGGAGCCCTGGTCCGGCAGCATGGCCAGGGCCTGCGCCTGGCAAAGTATGGAGAGCTCGTGGCGCTCCGCGCCGCATTGATGAAGGTGTGCCTCTCACTGCCAGCAGCGACGGGGAAGGTCATGTTGATCCATTCGCTGACAATGGCCTGGCCGTGCATGCCATGTCAGCACTGACCCTGCTGCTGCACCGCTAGCAGACAGGCTGGAGGCATGCACGAGCCCGAGTGTTGGCTGGCAGAGAGCTAGGGCGCACAAAGTAGGCGTCATCCTGTTGGTGCAGGTTCCCACCGATCTCAATGGAGCCGCCCAGAATGAGGGCAGTGATGGGCTGGCCTGCACGGCCGGCGTCAGAACATTGCATTCTGGCAGCGCTTGTTTCGCTCTATGTCATGCCTTGCGCCCTGTGCGCTAGCATCTCAGAGCTCTCCAGCCACCTCGCACCTCTCAAGAGTTTGTCCATGACGATGCGCAGCCGGCCGCCTGTGCCTGGGTGGCTCAGGGAGCGCGCAAGGTCCACCTCCCCGAACCGCAGCGGGCGCTCAAATATTCTGTTCAGGAGCACGCTCGTGTCCTCACCGACCTGCAGGCAACACCGAATGGGCGTGCTGTACACGCGCTGCGTTTGCATGGCCTGCAACGCAGAGAGAGAGAGGCGCACCCGCTGACCCGGCGCGCCTGCGCCGCTCACCACGGCGGGCAGCTGGCCGACGAGCCCCTGCAGCGCCTGCCCGGCAGCTCGCGGCGCCATGGGTATGCTGAGGTTGTGCCAGCCCTGCTCTTCGTATGGCAGATCTGCGTGTGCTGCCCTGCCTCAGGCCGCATGCATGTGGTGTTCCTGCAGGAGTAGCACAGTGGCGCTGCTCGCAGCAGCCAGAGCATGCAGGCCACTATGGCTAACTGCACGAGCGCACGCGGCGGATAACACCCGCACATATGACCCTCAGCTGGCTGAGGCTGTGCTGCGCCTGCACCGGTAGCGCTGGCCGTCTGCAGCAGGGTGAGCGGGGCGCACTGCAGGCAGTGAAGGGCGGATCCAGGTCGCGGTATGGCTCCTCGTCAGTTCCTTGCAGGCCGCGGCGTATGAACTGCCTGGGCTGCCTTGCAGGCACTGTGGCCGCGTGCAGGAAGAGCGGGGTCGCGACGCAGATCAGTACTGCAGTCCACATATTTTTGCACGTTACGCGAGCAGCCATGCTGCCCGCGCACAGTAAAAGTCAGGCTAAGTTGCTTGCGCTGCTGGTGCGTGCGCCACCAAGCGAGCTGCTCTTGGCACTCACAGGTAGGCAGCAAGCGTGCAAGCTCGCGGTCACAGGCGACGAGTGTGGCCTTGACGTCAAGGCCAAGGCTTTGAGCAGGAGATCAAGGCCTCAGCAGTGCTCGCCTGCCAGCGGCACCTTCCTGCTCGTCGCGAGTGCGATGAGGCAGGTCCACTCAGGTGCTGTCGCTACTGGCAGCACCTCGCGATACCGACGCTGTAGACCTCTACTACGCGGATCACGCCCCTCTAAAAGCAAGGTAGAAGTGTGTTGTATCCGTCGGATCGGTCTGCATTCTCTTGGGAAATCAGCTGCAACTGATCAAATGCGCTCAGCTAGACTGCAAGGACGGTACATTGACTTTTTGGGGGGCAGATATGGAATGGCCGGCCTGCTTGGTGCGGTGTTCATGCGGTACCTTGACACTTGTGAAACTTACTTCGCTGCTGCATTACAGATATTGTACAACAGCACTGGGCTCCCTACAGGCGTTAGCGCCTGTGCAAAAAGACCCGACGCAGGAGGCCTGCAAACCAGAAAGTCCTGCCACAACTGTGAAGCTCGACTTGCTCGGCCAAGTCCAGGAGTCCGAGGTTTGCAACGGATCACAGGCGCAGACATGGAGCTTCAGGCAGTTCGCATCCGATGTTATTGGTGACTATGCCTTGTATTGGCCCGCTGTCGACTGTTCTTTGGCCCTTCCCTGCCCAGTTGCCACCTGAAGAAACGGCCTTGCCGCCTTGCAGATTGTGGTCACATGAGTTTTTAGCTTGTCCGTATATCAAGCTTCTCGCCGCATGCACGGTGCCAGCCACATCCCACACCCAGCGAGGCATGCTCTGAACGAGGCAGTGTGTCATCTTCGATTCAACAGGTCTTGGGACAGATAGGGAAGCAAAACCCCGGCCCTGGGAGTCGCTCTGAGCAACTTTGGAAATATGGAATTTTGCTCCTCGACCGTTTAAGCGTGGCGCGGCTGCAAGGCAACTGCTCACTTACCTGCACGCTGGCACTGTGCGAGACCTGACAACCATGGCGTGCCGAGGCGGACTCCCCGGTCGGTGGCTGACGCTGGCAGCCGCCGCAGCCTGCTGCCTGACACCAGCCAGCGCCTGCACGGTGTACGACCTCTTTTCCAGCGGCCTGGCGTCGAGCATGTGGCACATGATCCCCGCCGTGGGCCTGATGGCCGACAACGGGACCTTCTTCGTGAGTGTTGGCCCCACGAAGAGCCGTGCTTTCACAGTGCAGGTTCAGTTCGAGACAGTGGCTGAGTGGCAGCTCTGTGCGCAGGTGAACAACCACTACTTCCCATGTGCGCCCCTCACATGCGACTAGGATGTGCTGCACTTCTCGCGCCCCGGTCGCTGCCTGCCCCTCACGGTGACTTCAAGGTTTGAGGGGTGCTATTTGCGCAGATAAGTGCTCCGAGGACGGCGGGCTGCACGACTGGTTTGAGAACAAAGCTACGACTAAGTGCGCAGCGCAGGACACTGGCCTGTGAGTGTCACTGCTTCCCAAGCAGTGCATCAGGCTGACTTCGGCCCGGACAGGTGGACGCAGGAGGCGGAGGACGCAGACCCTGGGGCCCCCTGCAGGCGTCTCAACTCCATCTACACCATGCACGCCATCCTGAAGGGCGCGAACGTGCAGCCGGACGGCTACGGCGACCTGGCTGAGCTGGCCATGCCGCAGGCGCGGCCTGTTTTGCACCTGCACGCCGCCGCAGCGTGCTCCGGGTTCCAGCCTCTGACAGGCGGCGCCTGCGCCGCCGCAGGTGTGGAAGTACAAGGCCACGGTGCAGGCCACGATCGACTCGGTGGTCGCCCAGCTGGACCTGGAGGAGAAGCCAACAATTGGCTTCCACATCCGCGGCGGCGACAAGCTGATCGAGGACAAGGACGGGTGCGCGCTTTGCTTCCGAACGGCCCTCGCCTCAGCAGGATGACGCCACTGGCTGCCAGCAGGGTGTCACGCATGCACGCGGCGCAGGAACCGCACCACCACGCTGGCGCACCACTACATCGAAGCGTTTGCGGAGGAGAAGAGGAGGCAGGCTAAGAAGGGGCAGGCGCGCATGCGCGGGGTGCCCTGCCACTTGTCAGGGCCTTGCCCGACATATGCACACCGCAGCATCTGGGCACTTTGTCACTGCACATTACAAAATGTGGTTTCACTGACAGAATTCATTGATAGAGCGCATTTCTCCTATGTTTCTCACATGTTTCTGGCAGGACAAGCAACGGCGGGGTAATGACAGGCGCTTCAGCTCCTGCATTGCAGACGTGATTACATTTTGAACACGGCAGTGCATGAGCAGAGCTGCGCGGGCGCGCAGATCATGCCCAACGGCACGTGCGTGCTGGTCGGCGACGACGAGGCCTTCCTGCGCGAGGCGCAGGCGCTGGCGGTCGAGCGCCTGGGCTGCAAGCTGTTCACCAAGCGCGAGTCGTACGAGATGAGCTCGCACATGCAGGGCCTGTTCAACCAGCTGCCGTACGAGCAGCGCTGCCCCGCCTCGCTGCACCTGCTCTCGGACATGGAGCTGCTGGGGCACACGGACTACTTTGTTGGTGCGGCCCGCCTGCGCCCCTGCAGCCGCACATCGCGCCCCTGCAGCTGCTATCACTGCATGCCGCGGCCGGTGCATACACACCAGCGCATGTTCATGTGAACCCAGCGTGATCTGCATCCCCAAACCTAAAGGTCTGTGTGACGCTGGGATACATGCGCTGGCATCCGCATAGACCCTCGCGCCTGCCTTATGGGAAAGCCCTGGTTTTACGTGCGATCCGCACGCTGCTGCCTGCAGGCGTGGCCCGGCGAGCGTAGCAGCTGCCCTGCATGGCGCCGTGCAGCTGAGCAAGGTTTGATGCGCGCAGGCTCCTTCACGTCGGGCCTGACGCATCTGGTGGAGAAGATGCGCTACACGCTGTACGGCAAGCACCGCCGCACGACATTTGACGCGTCGTCGAGTGCGCAACCCCCGCTCAGGCTGCCCTGCGCCCCGTCCCTGACATTGCCGGCAGTGTCAACTATGTCACGATGCTGGCGAGCCGCCGCCCTGCGCTGATAGTCATTGCACGAGCCTCATTAGACTGCCACACTGCACGGCTGGACGTGTCGCGAGCGTGCCGTGTGTGCGGTCTGCAGGGAAGCGGGACTGGTATGCACAGATCCGGGCGTACTTTGACAAAGTGCATCCGCCGTTTGAGTACGACTTCCACAAGCAGAGGATTACACGGCGGAGGCTTTTTGGCTTTTAAAGCACGATTCTTTGTTGGTATTGATTTGTTCTGCTTGCGTGCAGCCCTGCAGCGGTTTCTGTGGTGCCCATGGACTGCATGGGCGACACAAAAATCCGGCATGAAATAGCATTTGTTTCCACCATTTGCTCCTCACGGTTGTCAATGCTCCGCTCTCGCTCTCCATAGCATGACCATAGCATGACTTACACACTGGAGCTAGACTCTATCACATGACTTCAACACAGGAGCTACACTCCATCACATGACTTGCATACAGAAGCGATACTGGCAGAGCCACAGCCGTGTCAACAGCGTGCTTGCTCATGCTGCTGGCTGCCTCAGGAGCTCTGGCAAGGCCTGCAAGGCAGCCCTTGTACTGAAGTTCAGGCTACCATTACAAGCAGCATAGCCACATGACAGCAACGTGTTGCTTGCGGACTGGCATGGCCAGCATGTTCACATACGCCTATTGACACATGGTATTTGGAGTCTACCGCACTGTGCTCGGGCCATGTATGTGCGACCAGGCGCTGCTCATGTTTGTCACGTGACACACAAAATTTCCGCATATGGAGCCGTTGTGTTGGCGCTGCTATGCAGCCTGTGCATCTCAAAACCAGACTTTTGCGTGACGCGAATGGCGGGCGCCGACGCGGAAGGAAAGCATTGTGGATGGATGCAAGCGCTGTGGGTACGGTGCACATGCTAAGAGCCCACTGAAGCCAATGTGGGGCACAACCTGACAGTGCATGTTAACCCACAGAAGCAAGGTGGCGGAGCTGTGACGGGACATGCTGTCAGCAGCATGCCCGGAACGGCACTTTGCGGCCGGAAGAGACTTAAAAGGGCCATGCGTTGGTTTGCCTAGGCTCCAGCCTTGCCGTGCGCTGCTGGGTTTATGGGATGGGTTGTGCAGCTTTTTGATCCTGTGATAGGGCTGTGGACAGCCTCCGCATGATACATGGGCGGCATGCATACCCGAAAGCAACCTCTCCGCAGGGCTCTCGCTGCACACCCCGTACGAAGACATGCTCAACAGCTGATTATATTCCTTTTGAATCCAAAGCCAATCGGTTAGGGTATGCTTGAACTTCGCGCCAGACTTCGCTTCGCTGCGCCCTCCGACCAAGGTGCAGAGCGCCGCAGCAAGTGCTGCGCGCAGTT
>JAABUY010002021.1_pt1 | contig 25256 bp, 19 predicted proteins | sample 5560271 | NCBI WGS metagenome assembly JAABUY01 (sample SAMN10711886, study PRJNA513374) | rock metagenome | isolation source: Antarctica rocks | place: Antarctica: Victoria Land, University Valley | reverse complement strand
ACAGCAACGCTTTGGCCTGGACCACCTTCCGGTGCGGCAACGACGAGGACGCCGCCATCGGCATCAACTCAGCACGCTGCGTCGCCGTCAACGACAAGGCCGGGGCAGTCATAACAGGCATGACCACATTATGCCGTGCTAAATCGCAGACGGTGTGGGGACACGCCGACCACCCCGGGCACCTATTTCACAGACGGACCACTAGGACCAGCTTTGGCCACGACGTGTCGCTGCGTTACGACGCTGAAGACACTCGTGGAGACGAAGTGGAGACTGTTGCGTTCCTCGCCCGCCTCGCCGGGCGGCAGCGAGCTCTGGAGCTCGCGGTGGGCACGGGAAGAATCGCCCTGCCTCTGATTGTCGCCGGCGTACCGGTGGACGGCATCGAGCTGTCCGAGCACATGGTCGACCGACTGCGGGAGAAGCCCGGAGGGGAGCAGGTCAACGTCACCCTCGGGGACATGTCGCGGATCGGCACGGGACGCAGGTACGGGCTGGTCTACCTGGTGTACAACACGATCGGAAACTTGCTCACGCAGGACGGCCAGGTCCGGTGCTTCGAGAACGCCGCCCGCCACTTGGACGACGGCGGCGTGTTCGTATTGGAATGCACGCTGCCGACCGCTGGCTCACGGCCCGGGCACCAGTACGTCGACGCCGAGCAGGTCGGCGTCGACCACGTCCTGCTGGACGTCTGCCGTTATGACCCAGTCACCCAGATCCTCGACGAGAACCACGTCCGCATCGGCGCCGGCGGCATTCAGCTCGGGCCCATCAGCGTCCGGAAGGCCGCTCCGCCGGAGTTCGACCTCATGGCACGCATCGCTGGCCTTCGCCTGCGCCATCGATGGGGAGGGTGGGAAGAGGAGCCCTTCACCGCGACCAGTTGGCGGCACGTCAGCGTCTACGAGCGAGCGACGGAGTGACTTGGCCACCCCCAAGATCGACAGCCTGACGAGATCGTGCTCCGCGGACCAGCTCCGCCCAGACGGCCGGCTGCGGTAGCACCCGCCCTGTTGTTCTTCACCGGGCAGAGCACCAGGACACCAAGTCGACTGGTTGCCGCGAGGGCCCGTGACGCTGCCAGTTTCCTGTACGGAGTTGAAGCAGCGACCCCGACTCTGCTCAACGCGGCCGTGGCCGCACGCCCGGTGGGCCTGAGCTACGCCGGTGCGCCGCGAGCAGCCACCCGCTCCGCCTCAGCGTCGGGATCGGGGTGGTCGGGCAGGTCGTGGTCGGCGTGGTCGGCATGGAACAGCGCCTCGTCCAGCAGCTTGCGGACATGGACGTCCGCCGCGGAGTAGTAGACGAACGTGCCGTCCCGCCGGGACTTGACCAGGCGGGCGAGCCGGAGCTTGGCGAGGTGTTGGCTGACCGCGGTGGGTGAGGCCCCGACCAGCTCGGCCAGGCACGCCACCGACGACTCGCCCTGCAGCAGCGCCCACAGCAGCTTGACGCGGGTGGCGTCGGCGAGCATCCGGAACGACTCCGCAGCCAGGTTGACCTGCTCCTCGTTCGGCATCGAGAAGTCCGGTAGCTCGTCATGCACACCCCCACCCTATGCATCTGCCTGCCTGCATGACTGCGCAGGTAGTGTCGCAGGGTGGCTACCGAAGTGCGTTCCCCGTCCCGGCTGGGTTGGCTCGGCCAGGTTCCGGAAGTCCGCTGGGCGCTGGTGAGCACGGCGGCGTTCGCGGCCGCGCTGCTGGTGGGTCTGACGGCCGCGCCGGGCTGGCTGGTCGGGGTGCTGTTCGCGCTCTGCTACGCGGCTGGTGGATGGGAGCCGGGCCTGGCCGGGTTGCAGGCGCTGCGCCAGCGGGTGCTGGACGTCGACGTCCTGATGGTCGTCGCGGCGCTCGCTGCGGCGGCGATCGGGCAGGTCTTCGACGGCGCGCTGCTGATCGTCATCTTCGCGACGTCCGGGGCGCTGGAGGCCGCGATGACCTCGCGGACCGCCGCCAGCGTCCGGGCGCTGCTTGACGTGGCCCCTGAACGCGCCGTCCTGCTCGACCCGGACGACACCGAGCGGGACGTGCCGGCGGCGCAGCTCGCGGTTGGCGACGTGGTGCTGGTCCGGCCCGGCGAGCGGGTCCCGGCTGATGGCCGGGTCCGGTCCGGGGAGAGCGAGCTGGACCAGGCGGCGCTGACCGGTGAACCCCTGCCGGTGCGCCGCGGGCCGGGTGAGCAGGTCCTGGCCGGAACGTTGAACGGCACCGGCGCCCTGACTGTGCAGGTTGAGCGGGCCGCCGCCGACTCGGTGCTGGCGCGGGTCGCCACCCAGGTCGAGGAGGCCTCCGAGGCCAAGGCGAACAGGCAGCTGTTCATCGAGCGGGTCGAGCAGCGGTACTCCCTGATCGTCGTCGCCGTCACCCTGGCGCTGATCGCCCTGCCACTGGCCCTGGGCGCCGGGTTCACGGCGACGCTGCTGCGCGCGATGACGTTCATGATCGTGGCGTCGCCCTGCGCGGTCGTGCTGGCCACGATGCCGCCGCTGCTGTCGGTCATCGCCAACGCCGGCCGGCACGGGGTGCTGGTCAAAAACGCCGTCGTGCTCGAGCAGCTCGCCGATATCGACATGGTCGCGCTGGACAAGACCGGCACGCTCACCGTCGGCACCCCCAAGATCACCGACGTCGTCGTGCTCGACGACCGGAATGAGGACACGGTGCTGCGGCTGGCGGCGGCCGCCGAAGCACCCAGCGAACACCCACTTGGCCGGGCACTTACCGGCGCCGCGACCAGCCGCGGCCTGAACCTGCCTGAGGTCACCGGCTTCCGGGCGCAGCCCGGCCGGGGAGTGCACGCGCTCGTCGACGGCCGGCAGGTCCTGGTCGGCCACCCCGTGCTCCTCCCCGACGACGCGGACGGCTCCGACAGCTCCGACGGCTCCGACAGCTCCGGCGGTAGTGCCCGCCGCGCCGTCGCCCTGCTCGAGCAGGGCGGCCGCACCGCCGTGGTCGTCGTCATCGACGGCCGGCCGGCTGCGGTCCTGGGCCTGTCCGACACCGTCCGGGCCGACGCCGCCACCACCGTCGCTGAGCTCACCTCGCTCACCGGCCGCTCCCCGGTGCTGCTGACCGGCGACAACCCCTCCGCCGCTGAGCACGCCGCCGGCATTGTCGGGATCACCAACGTCCGGGCTGGGCTGCTGCCGCAGGACAAGACCGTCGTCGTCCAGCAGCTGCAGCACACCGGCCGGCGGGTCCTGCTCGTCGGCGACGGTGTCAACGACGCCCCCGCCCTGGCCACCGCCGACGTCGGGATCGCGATGGGCGGCGCCGGCAGCGACCTTGCCCTGCAAGCCGCCGACGCCGTCATCGTCCGCGACGACCTGCGCGCCATCCCCGCCGTCATCGCCCTGGCCCGCCGCGCTCGCCGGGTCGTCACCGCCAATTTGATCTTCGCCGCCACCGTCATCACCGTCCTGGTCGTCTGGGACCTGACCGGTTACCTCCCGCTGCCGCTGGGCGTCGCTGGCCACGAGACCTCCACTGTCATCGTCGGCCTCAACGGGCTGCGGCTGTTGTCGAACCGCGCCTGGCCCAGGACGACGGCGATGGCGACCGCGCGCAGCGGCCCACGCCCCGAGAAGTCCTGTCCTCGATCAGATCCAGCGCGCATCGACGACGAAATCACCTCCGGCGCAGCGCGTTGATGAGCACGGCGAGTACGACGATCTGGCAGGTCGCCTGGAAGCGGAGCTGCAGGCGCAGCTGGACCTGGCTGGTCCGGTCCGGCTGCAGCACCGAGCCGCGTGGTCAGCTTCCGCGCGCCAGGTCCGGGGTCGCGCGTGAGTCGCCACCTGGCCGGGACGACCTGGGTCAGCCGGCGGAGGTCGGACTGGCTGCCGGTTTCGTGCTCGCGGTCAGCAGTTCGGCCAAGCCGGTGAGGGCGCCCTCGATGAGCCGGTAGTACGCCCAGACTCCGCGCTTGTCGCGGCTGACCAGTCCGGCGTCGAGCAGGACCTTGAGGTGGTGGCTGACGGTCGGCTGGGACAGAGCGAGCGGCTCGGTCAGGTCGCACACGCACGCCTCGCCGCCCTTGTGCGCGGCGATCATGGATAGCAGCCGCAGCCGGGCCGGGTCCGCCAAAGCTTTCAGGATTCCGGCGAGCTGCTCGGCGGCCGCCGCGTTCAGCGGCTCGCGGACCAGCGGCGCGCAGCACGCCACCGCCCGCCGAGCCGGGCTCTGCACTCCCGGGCCCTGCACTCCCGGCGGCGTCGTCCGGGTCGTCCGCGCGCTCGACCGGGCGGCAGTGGTCGATGTCGTCATGAGCCCAGTCTGCCGCACGCATTGACAACCGTCCATGTCTTGCGGCATGGTCAATACATCGACATACGTCAATGCCACTCCGTAGGGGCGGCGGAGGAGGTGGGACCCATGTCCCTGGACACCAGCACCTGGCCCGAGAGCGGTGCATCGAACAACGCTGACGTCAGCAGCGCGAGCGGCGCCGGCTCGAGCACGTCGTCGGGCACGCCGGCCGGCGGACGGGTGCAGCTGGCGCTGAACGTACGCGACGTCGACGCGGCGGTGGAGTTCTACGGCAAGTTGTTCGGCGCGGAGCCGGCCAAGCGTCGGCCGGGCTACGCCAACTTCGCCATCGACGCGCCGCCGCTCAAGCTCGTGCTCATCCAGGACCCCGACGCCCGCGGCGACGGGGTCCACGGCGCGCTGAACCACCTCGGCGTCGAGGTGGGCAGCTCGGCGGAGGTCGGCGCGGCCACGCAGCGCCTGACCGGTCAGGGGCTGGCCACGCTGACCCAGGACGCCACCAGCTGCTGCTATGCGGTGCAGGACAAGGTCTGGGTGCACGACCCGGACGGTGCCCCCTGGGAGGTCTACACGGTGCTCGCTGACGCCCCCGGCGACACCACCCTGTCCGGCAGCAGCTGCACCACCATCGACGGACAGTGCGTCCCGACCGAAGGCACCGCTGGCACCGCCAACGACGTCGAGCTGACCGTGCACGGCGTCCCGGTGGCCAGCGGCGCCGCAGCGCCTACCGCCACGTCCACCGCCGGCGCCGGTGCCCCGGCAGCCGAGCCGGCGTCCTGCTGCGGGGACACCACCGCCGGCCTGCCCAGCACCTGCGGCTGTTCGTGAGCGACCTGACCGTCGACACCCCCCGGGCCGGCACCGACACCACCTCGCCGGTGCTGGCCCGGCTGTCGACGCTGGACCGGTACCTGCCCGTCTGGATCGTGGTCGCGATGGCCGTCGGGCTGCTGCTCGGCCGCACCGTCCCCGGCCTCGCCGACGCACTGGACGCCGTCAGGGTCGGATCGGTCTCGCTGCCGATCGCCGTCGGTCTGCTCGTGATGATGTATCCGGTGCTCGCCAAGGTCCGCTACCGCGAGACCTCCCGGGTCACCAGCGACCGACGGCTGATGGGCGCCTCGCTGGTGCTGAACTGGTTGGTCGGTCCGGCGCTGATGTTCGCGCTGGCCTGGCTGCTGCTACCGGACGCCCCCGCCTACCGCACCGGCCTGATCATCGTCGGGCTCGCCCGGTGCATCGCGATGGTGCTGATCTGGAACGACCTGTCCTGCGGCGACACCGAAGCCGCCGCCGTCCTGGTCGCGGTCAACTCCGCCTTCCAGGTGTTCGCGTTCGCCGCGCTTGGCTGGTTCTACCTGCAGGTCCTGCCTGGCTGGCTCGGCCTGGCCACCACCATCGCCGAGTTCTCCGTCCGCGCCATCGTCGTCTCGGTGCTGGTGTTCCTCGGCGTCCCGCTGCTCGCCGGCTACCTCACCCGCACCCTGGGCGAGCGCACCCGCGGGCGGGACTGGTACGAGCAGCGCTTCCTGCCCCGCATCGGACCGGTCGCCCTCTACGGGCTGCTGTTCACCATCGTCGTGCTGTTCGCCCTACAGGGCGACGCCATCACCAGCCGGCCCGGGGACGTCGCCCGCATCGCCCTGCTGTTGCTCGCCTACTTCGCGATCATGTTCAGCGTCGGGTTCGCCGCCGGCCGGGCCTTGCAACTGGGCTATGCCAAGACCGCCACCCTGGCGTTCACCGCCGCCGGCAACAACTTCGAGCTCGCGATCGCCGTCGCGATCGGCACCTTCGGCGCTACCAGCGGACAAGCCCTCGCCGGCGTCGTCGGCCCCCTCATCGAGGTCCCCGTCCTCGTCGCGCTCGTCTACGTCGCGCTCGCCGCCGGCCGCCGCTTCTACCCCGGGGACCCCACCGCGCCCCCAGCCCGACAGGAGACCCGATGAGCACCACACCCACCGCCGCTGCGCAGCCCAACGTCGGCCAGGGCCAGGAGCCCGCCGCAACGGAGATCCCGCAGGTGCTGTTCGTCTGCGTTCACAATGCCGGCCGCAGTCAGATGGCCGCGGCCCTGCTCACCCACTACGCCGGCGGCTGGGTCCAGGTCCGCAGCGCCGGCAGCACCCCCGCGGACACCCTCAACCCCGCCGTCGTACAGGCGATGGCCGAGATCGATCTGGACATCACCGACCAGCGGCCCAAGCAGCTCGAGGTCGACGCGGTCCAGGCCAGTGACGTAGTGATCACCATGGGATGCGGCGACACCTGCCCCGTCATCCCCGGCAAGCGCTACCTCGACTGGACCCTCGACGACCCCGCCGGCCAACCCCTGGAAGCCGTCCGCCGCATCCGCGACCAGATCGACAGCCACGTCCAGGACCTCCTGCACCAGCTCATCGCCCGACCTGCCCAGCCAGTCGCGCCCCGTCAGACCGTCACACCGGCTGCAGCTCGCCCCGCCCCATAGCCCGAGTGGAGCCAGATCGAGCCGTCGCACTGGGGCCAGATGGAGTTGACCAGCCAGCCGCCCGAGCAGCTCGATAAGGGCCGCTGTGTCGTTGTTCTCGAGCACCTGTAGGTATGCCTGCGCCGGGTGTCGACGGCTGTCAAAGGCGAAGCAGGACCTGGAGCGGCAGGTCAGCGCGCTGATCGCGACGGGGATACCGGAGAGGCGGATCTACCTGGACCGAACATGGCCGACGGAGAGGCCGGCCCAGCGTAGTGAGCGCGAATCAGCTGCAGTACGCCGAGCACCTGCGCCGGCGGAGGACACGGTTGCTTGTGTGATCGTCGTCGAGGTCGAGGATGGGGCGCCGGTTTCGAGGTCTTTCCAGGCGCTGAGGGGTCGGCTTACGCCCTGTCCCGGCGACCTGAGCGGGGCGGTTCCCGACCCTCGGCGCGGTAGCGGCCGCCGCCACCGACACTCGCGCGGCCACAGCGCACCGGCCGGAACAGCAGAGGACCCCGTCCCCTCGTGGGGGGCGGGGTCCTGAGGCGACGGCGAGGAGCCGGCGGCTCCTTCGAAACGGCGGCTACTTCGAAACGGTGGTACGGCGACGGCGGCCTACGACGACCGCGAGGGTGCCGGCGGCCAGCAGGCCGAGGCCGGCTGCGCCCTCGGCGGCGGTGTCCGCGCCGGTGAAGGGCAGGTTGCCCCCGCCAGATCCGCCCGACCCGCCGGCGCCGCTGGTACAGGCCGCGCCGACACCCGCCACCGTGAAGTCATTGGTGAAGTTGAGCGGGGTGCCCTTGGTGGAGGTCCCCTTGCCGGTGAAGGTGTGCTGTCCGGTCAGGCCGCACGGTATGGTGACCGTCGCAACGGCGTCGCCGCTCGAGTTGGCGGTGAACGAGCCGAAGCCCTGCCCGTTGTCCAGGACCAGTTGGACGCTCGAGCCAGGGGCCAGCCCGGTGAAGTCCAGGGTCAAGCCGCCGCCGGTGAATGGGGTCTGCGTGCTCTGGGTGCTGCCCGAACCCACGCAGCTACCGCCGCCGCCGTAGTTGACGGTGCAGGCCGCGCTGGCGGGGCTGGCGAAGGCGACGCCCAGGCCACCGAGGGCGAGTGCCGTGAGCCCTGAGGCGATGATGCGAGACATGTTCTTCCCATGGGGCTGAGATGGGCGTCCGGACCGCTGGCCGGATTAGGGGGAAGTGTGCCGTACTTTCTCGCGCTTGTCTCCTGAGGTGCAGGACCCGCGTGACAAGCGGCGAGGCCGACCCAGTGGCACGGCAACGAACCCACGTCCGTTTACCGTGGCGGCGTGCCGAGGCGCAGGTGGAAGCAGGGGTTCGGGCTCGCCGCCCTGCTGCTGCTTGCCCTGGCCGTGTGGGTCGGCTGGCAGGCGGTGCACGTGCGCCGGGACCTCGCGACGGTCCAGTCCCAGGTCCGTCGGCTGCGCGCCCAGGCCACCGCCGGGGACTACGGGGGGGCGCGACGGACGCTGATCCAGGTACGCGCCGAGGTGTCCGACACCGCCGACCGCACCGGCGACCCGGTGTGGCGGGTGGGGGCCGCTGTTCCGGTGCTGGGCCGGGACCTGAGCGCCGTACGGAGGGGGGCGGAGGGCGCACAGCAGCTCGCTACCACCGTGCTGCCCGACGTCGAGCGCCTGACCGAGCTCGTGCAGCAGCACCCGCCGTTGCAGGGCGGCGCCGTCCAACTGGGCACGCTGCCCGCCCTGGAGCCGCTCGTGGACCGGTCGTCGGCGGCGGCAGCGCGGGTACGCAAGCATCTGGCCGCCGCGCCCCGCCCCCTGCTGCCACAGGTCAGGTCCGGCCTGGCCTCGCTCGACACGCAGGTCGCCCAGCTCGACGACGCGCTGCGCAGCGCCGCGTCCACGTTGCGGGTGATGCCGGCGATGCTCGGGGCCGACGGCCCGCGGCGCTACTTCGTCGCCGTCCAGAACAACGCCGAGGCCCGCGCGACCGGGGGGCTGGTGGGTGCCTACGCGATCGTCACGGCCGACCGCGGGCGGCTGAACCTGGATCGGGCCGGCTCCGACAACGACTTCAAGATCCCGGCAACGCCGATACGGTTGCCCGCCGACGCCTCGCGCGTGTGGAAGATGCAGGGCCTGGCGCAGTACTGGTACTACATGAATCTCACGCCGCACCTGCCGGACGTGGCGACGGCCCTGGCCGGCATGTGGACGGCGCAGAGCGGCCAGCACCTCGACGGGGTTCTGCTGCTGGACCCGATCGCCATGGCCGAGCTCTTGCGCCCCAGTGGTCCGGTCGGCCTGCCCGGCGGCGTGCGGGTCGGGCCGAACGACGTGGCCGACTTCGTCATGCACCGCGAGTACGTCCTGTTCGACGGCGCGAAGGACCAGGCTCCGCGTAAGCAGCTGGTGAGCGCGCTCGCCGGCGCCGTCTTCCACAGCGTGCTGGCCGGCGGCCACCCGACGGCCACGCTCAGCGCCGTGTCGGCGGCCGTGCAGTCCGGTCATCTGCAGCTCTGGTCCGCCCACGCTTCCGAGCAAGCCGTGCTGCGGGCGGGCATCGTCGGCGGCGCGCTGCCGAAGGCGGACAGCCCCTACCTCCAGGTCCTCACCCAGAACTTCGGTGGGGACAAGCTCGACTACTACGTACGGCGCCAGGTGCGGGTGACCCGGGTTGGGGACGGGCGGCTGCGGGTCGAGGTACAACTGCGCAACGTCGTGCCCCCCGGCCTGCCGACCTACATGACCGTGCGCAGTGACCACCCCCAGCCGCCGGTGCCGGTCGGCCAGGCCAGGCTCGGCCTGTCGGTGTACGGAGCGCTGAGCTCGCGGTTCGACCAGGTGCAGCGGGACGGCGCCACCTCCACGATGGTCTTCGACACCGACCACGGGCACGCCTTCGGCACCCTCCTGCTCGAGCTGCCGCCCGGTGCCACGCGCACCGTCTCCGTGCTGGTCACCGAACCACGGGGGCGGCTGGACTACCGGCAGCAGCCGTTGGCCTACCCAGACGCACTCCAGCTCGAGGTCCCGCACCGAGTGATCGGACGCTGATCCCGTACGCGCAGCCGCCTGGTCCTGGGGGAGCACGTCGCATGGTTCGTTCGGGCCATTCGCGCTGACTCCCTAGACCTCCGGCGCTCCAGGCGCGAGACTGCTTCGCACTTGCCCGCAAACGGACAAGCCAGGAGAAAACCATTACCAGTGTTGCGGACCGCCCCGTCTTTGTTCCGTCGTACCCGAACGTCTCGGAGCAGCTGTCCGTCCAGCTCCAGCAGCCACCTCCCGCTGCGGCCGCCGAGCGGGACTGGCGGCCGGCGTACAGCAGGAAGCTTGTCCAGCTCGACCTGGCCGCGCTGCTCGTGGCCGCAGCGGGCGCCCTGGGGCTGAACATGCTCTTCGGTGACGCCAAGGTCGGCGGCCTGAGCTACACCCTCGTGGCCCTGGCGGTCGTCCTTGCCTGGTGGGCGGCGCTCGGGCTTGGCCGCTGCTACGAGGCGCGCTTCCTGCACCAGGGGACCGAGGAGTTCCGCCGGGTGGCGAACACCAGCCTGCGGCTCGCGGCGCTGCTGAGCTTCACCGCGTACGGTCTGCACCTGCCGCTGTCGCGGAGCTTCGCGGGGACGCTGCTGCTTGGGGGGACGCTGCTGCTGCTAGGAGTCCGGCAGCTCGCTCGCAGGCAGCTGCGGACCGCCCGGCGGCAGGGTTTGTGCATGCAGCGGGTTTTGGCCCTGGGCGGTCACGCGACCGTGCGTGAGCTCGCCGCGAGCCTCGGTCGCGAGCCGGAGAGCGGCCTGCAGATCGTCGGGGCGTGCGTCCCCGGCGGGCGTACGAGCCGCCAACCGATGCCCGGTGACGTGCCGGTCGTGGGCTCGCTGGCATCGGTTGCCTCCGCGGTGAAGGCGGTGCGCGCCGACGTCGTCGCTGTCACCGCCTCGCAGGGACTGACCGCGACGACTCTCCGGCAGTTGTCCTACGAGCTCGAGGGCACCGGTGTGGAGCTGCTGGTGTCCCCGTCGCTCACCAACGTCACGGGTAACCGGATCACCATCCGGCCGATCGCCGGCGTCCCGCTGCTGCACGTCGACGAGCCGGAGCTCGAGGGCGCCCGGCGGCTGGTGAAGGCGACGTTCGACCGGGGACTTGCCGCGCTCGCCCTGCTGCTGCTCGCCCCGGTCCTGACCGTGCTCGCCCTGGCGGTGCGGGTCACCAGCCCCGGGCCGGCCTTTTTCCGGCAGGAGCGGGTCGGGCGCGACGGCACGACGTTCCGGCTGTGGAAGCTGCGGACCATGACGGCGGACGCCGAGGAGCGCAAGCAGGAGCTGATGCACCTCAACGAGCACGACGGTGTCCTGTTCAAGATTCGTCAGGACCCGAGGATCACACCCGTCGGCCGACGGCTGCGCTCGTGGTCGCTGGACGAGCTGCCGCAACTGGTCAACGTCGTGCTTGGTCACATGTCGCTGGTCGGCCCGCGACCCCCGTTGCAGAGCGAGGTGGCGAACTACGCGGGCATGCCCGCCGCCGGCTGCTCGTCAAGCCCGGCATCACCGGGCTGTGGCAAATCAGCGGTCGCAGCGACCTGTCCTGGGAGGAGACCGTGCGCCTGGACCTGCAGTACGTCGAGAGCTGGTCGCTCGGGCTGGACGTGCTCATCATCCTCAAGACGGTCAGCTCGGTCCTCACCTCCCGCGGGGCCTACTGACAGGGCTGGCTCGCGGCGGCATTGCTGACCGCTCGGCCGCGTCGGGGAAAGGACGTGCTGTCCGTCGGCGCGGTCGGTCCGGCGCCTACTGACGCCGCGAACCCTGCTCCCGTGGCGGTTGCTCCGGGCTGGCCTCGGGCTGGCGCTCCTCGAGGTGGGGCAGCACATCGACAGCAACCCGCTGCGAAGATGGGTCGACCGCCGGCCGCGCGACAGTCCGGCGAAAGCCTTCGGGTCGGCCCCGCTGGCGGGTCCAGGTCCTGGTCGATTGACCCGCATTCCGCTTTGCGGTGTTCTCGTCGCGGCTGACCTGGGCGGCCTTGCCCTTGCGGCCGTAGCCGTAGCCGTAGCCGTAGCCGTAGGCGTAGGCGTCCGGACCGCTCGTCGGCACGGCGTTAAGGATGACCCCAAGCACGGTTGCGCCCACCGCGTTGGCCGTCGAGGTGGCCCGTTTGACCTGCTCGCGGTTGGTGCGGTTGCTGCGCACGAGCATGAGCACGCCGCTCGTCATCGCGCCGAGCACGGCTGCATCGGTGACCGGGAGCAGCGGCGGCGCGTCGACCAAGATGATGTCGGCCAGGCCCTCGAGCTGGCGCAGGAGCTCCTCCATGCCGGTGCCGCCGAGCAGTTCACTCGGGTTGGGAGGCAAGGGCCCGCTGGGGAGGACCTGCAGCGTGCCGTCACCCCACGGCTGCAGGGCGTCCTCGATCGGGACCCGACCGAGCAGCACGCTGGTCAGGCCGACTGCGCCCTCGAGCCCCATGTACTCAGCGACCCGTGGGCGTCGCAGGTCGCCCTCGACGAGGATGACGCGAACCCCTGCCTGGGCCAGGCTGAGGCTGAGGTTGCACGTGGTCGTGGACTTGCCCTCGCCCGTCACGGAACTCGTGATAACGACGCTGCGTAACGCATGCTCAATATCGACGAACTGCAGGTTGGTCCGCATCTGCCGGAATGCCTCACTGCGCGCGCTGCTGGGCGAGGTGTGCACGACGAGTGGGTTGGTCGCGGCGTCTGGATCGAAGCTGATGGCACCCAGCATCGGAGCGCCGACCAGCTCCTCGGCCTGCTCCGGGCTCTTCACGCTGGTGTCCAGCGTCTCCCGCAGCACGGCCCCGGCGACGCCGACTACGAGTCCCACCAGGAGCCCGAGCGCGAGGTTGAGCTTCGGCTTGGGTGAGGTCGGTGCTCGCGGGAGGGGTGCCGGCTGGATGATGCTCACCTTGACGGGGGCCGGTCCGCCACTCGTCGGCCGCTCGAGCTGCTCAACCACCTTCGGGAACTGGACGCCGATTGATTGCGCGATCCGCTGTGCCAGGTGGGGGCTCTTGTCCTTCACAGACAGGTTGATCAATACTGTGTCCAACGGTGCCGTGGCCGTTACCTGACTAGCGACGGCAATGGCTGAGCGTTGCAACCCGAGGTCTTTGGCGACCAGCTCACCAATGCGAGGTGATTGCAGCACCTCGGCGTAGCTCTTGACCCGCTGCTGGGTGAACAAGCCCCCGTTATAAGCGTTGGTGATGTCGCCGCCGCCGCTCATAGTTGCCGGGCTGCTCTGCGCGAACCAACGGTGAACGCCGGGAGTCCCAGCAGCGAGGGGTCGGCGGCCGGCGCCGCGGCTACCGCAACCTCGGGCTCCGGCAGGTTCCGTTCGGACACGGTCTGGTCGCGTTCTGTGGTCATGGCAGCCCCCAACACATCGGCGTGCTGCACCGCAGCGGCGCAACGCGGTAAGTGTGCGACCTCGACCCGCGCCTGACGACGACGATCATTCCGCGCAAATACAAAGCGCTGGGAGCCCGCCGCGGCGCAGGTCTCGGTTGCCGACGATGGACCCGAGCCGGGAGATCAGCGCGATGTCGAGAGTTAGGACGGAGGTTTCGCAAGCCATGATCGGACGGAGTCATTGTGCTGGCCCAGGAGAGGTGGGGCACGGTGGGTCCGCCGCGCCGCCGACGTGCCGTCAGGGTGCTCGAGGCGGATCGGCGGCCCGGGGAGCTGCACCTGACCGGCGGTCGGGTGCTCCACGTCGATCAGGAGACCTTGGCTGAGGGTCTGCTCCCAGGTGTACACCTCGTCGAGCGCGCGCACCTTGCCGGCCGGCACCCCGGCCGCGAGCAGTTGCTCGAGCCAACGCGAGACGGTGCTCGCGGCCAGCCGCTGCTCGATCAGCTCAACGAGCTCTGAGCGGTGCCGAACCCGGGAGGCGTTGGTGCTGAACCGGCTGTCGTCGTACGGCAGGTCGAGCGCCGCCGCGAACGCCCTCCACTGCTGGTCGTTGCCGACGGCGACTTGGAGGATCCCGTCGGCCGCCCGGAAGGTGCCGTAGGGAGCGATCGCGGGGTGGTGGTTGCCGCTGGGCTCGGGAACCTCCCCCGCCACGGTGAACCGAGTGCCCTGGAACGCGTGGACACCGACCACCGCAGCCAGCAAGGAGGTGCGTACCACCATGCCGTGACCCGTGCGCGCCCGGTCAGCCAAGGCAGCGGCGACGCCGTACGCCCCGTACATGCCCGCCAAAAGGTCGGCGATCGGGACGCCGACCCTGGTGGGCTCACCGGTCGAGGGGCCGGTCAGGCTCATGAGCCCCGCCTCGCCCTGGGCGATCTGGTCGTATCCCGCCCGTCCGGCCTCGGGACCGTCCGGGCCGAAGCCACTGATGGACAGCACCACCAGCTGGGGGTTGATCTCGTGCAGCCGCTCTACCGACAGCCCCAGCCGGTCGAGCACGCCGGTGCGGAAATTCTCGACCAGGACGTCGGCCCGGCGGATAAGTGCCTCGATCACCTCGCGGCCGTCGGCCGACTTCAGGTCGAGCTCGATCGACTCCTTGTTGCGGTTCGCCGACAGGAAGTACGTCGAGACCGGACCGTCGTCCGGGCCCACGAACGGCGGCCCCCACCCGCGTGAGTCGTCACCCGTCCCGGGGGACTCCACCTTGATGACGCGCGCGCCCATGTCGGCCAGCATCATGGTCGCGTGCGGGCCGGCCAGTGCCCGGGAGAGGTCGACGACCAGGGTGCCGGCCAATGGACCGAGGCCCTGCTGCGGCTCGGTGCTCATCGTCCCTGCCATTGGACCTTCTCCTTGCGCAGGAAGCCGGAGACCCCATCATGGAAGTCCTGGCTGCCGAAGACTCTTGCCACGAGGTCGTCACCTTTGGGGAGCCTCGCCAGCCGCAGTCGGCGGACTGCCTCCTTCGTCGCCCACATCGTCAGGGGTGCGTGCTCGACCAGGGTGGCGACCATGGCGCTCAGCGCCTCCTCGAAGGCGGCGTCGTCACACAGCTCAGCGACGAAGCCGGCGGAGTGCGCCTGCTCCCCGGTGATCATCCGGGCCCGCAGCAGCAGGTCCAGCGTGCGGGCGGGCCCGAGATGGTGCACGAGCAGGGAGTAGGTGTTCATGGACAGGCAGTTGCCTAGCGTGCGGGCGATCGGTACGCCGAACATCGCCGTGCGGGTCGCCAGACGCAGGTCGCAGACGGCGGCGAGCGCCAGCCCCCCACCGACGCAGTAGCCACGCACCGCGGCGACCGTCGGCACGGTGACCTGCTCCAATCGCCCCACGACGGTCGAGATCCGCTCCTCGTAGGCGACCCCGGCCTCCCCATCGGCGAACTCGCTGAACTGGCTGATGTCGGTGCCGGCGATGAAGGCCTGCTCACCGGCGCCGCGCAGCACCATGACGCGGATCGCATCGTCCTCGTCAGCGCGCTCGCAGGCCCGCGACAGCCCGTAGTACATGGCCCACGTCATGGCGTTGCGTTGCTCAGGGCGGTTGAAGGTCACCCTCAGCACGGGGCCCTCCGCGTACACCAGTAGCTCGTCGGTGTGCATCCCGCTGCTCCCGTCAGCCGTTCGCGACGGTCGTCGGCGCCGGCGCGAGCCCTGCCGTGTCGGCGGCAACCATGGCGTCGATCTGGGACTCGTCGTAGCCCACGTCCAAGAGGGCCTGGCGCGTGTGGGCGCCCAGCCGCGGACCGGCGTCGCCGTGCACTGCCGGCGTACGGGATAAGCGCATGGGCGAACCAATCTGCCGGACCGCACCGATGGATGGGTGCGGTGCGTCCCAGTAGAAGCCTCGTTGCAGCAGGTGCGGATCGGTGAACACGTCCGCGTAGTCAGCAATCGGTGCGCATGGCACTCCCACGGCGTCCAGGCTGCTGATCAGTTCGGCGGAGGATCGGGTTCGGGTGACCGTCTCGATCCGCTCGATGAGCTCCTGGCGCCAGGCGTGGCGCGTAAAGCCGTCTGAGTACCGGTCGTCGGCGAGCAGGTTCTCCAGATCCAGGACGACGCACAGCGAGGTCCACGTCTTGGGCGTGATGGCGCCGATCGTCAGGTGCCCGTCACTGCAGCGGATCGCCTGGTACGGCGCCATGTTCTGGTGAGCCGAGCCCAGCGGGTGCCCGACCTCGCCGGTGGCGAAGTACCGTCCCGCCTCCCACACAGCCAACGAGACACCCGACTCGAACAGGGAGACGTCGATCGCCTGGCCGACGCCGCTGCGATCACGTTCCCGCAGCGCAGCGATGACGGCCATGGCCACGTAGAGCCCGCAGACCAGGTCGCACACCGGTACGCCGACCTTCACCGGTTCGCCCGCTGCCGAACCGGTGATGCTCATCAGGCCCCCACGTGCCTGGGCCATGATGTCCAGTCCCGGCAGCTCCGCGAGCGGGCCGTCCTGGCCCCAGCCGGACGCCGACGCGTACACGATGCCCGGGTTCACTGCCGCAAGATCGTCGTAGCCGAGCCTCAGCTTGCGCATGGCCCCTGGCCGGAGGTTCTCCACCACGACGTCGGCCGTGCCCGCGAGCCGGAGGAAGGCCTCGTGGCCCTCGCTCGTCTTGAGGTCCAGCGCGACGGACTCCTTGTTCCGGTTCAGCCGGGCGAAGGGGGAGCTCTCCCCCGCGACGAAGGGTCCGGTCGCCCGGACCGGCTCCCCGCCCGCGGGGTTCTCCACCTTCAGCACCCGCGCGCCGAGGTCCGCGAGCTGCATCGCGGCGAACGGGGCTGCCATCAGATTTCCCACTTCAAGCACGGTGATCCCGGCGAGGGGCGGCACAGTGGCCGTCGGCGGCGGGGTGTTCACGGGTTCCTCGCTGTCGCTCATCGACCATTGTCTACAATAACCGGAGGAGGTTGGCAAGAACTTGAACAGCCGGGATCATCACGCTGTGAGCAGCAGCGCGTGATCAACGAGTCGGCCGACGACCGCTTGGACGTCCCCACCTTGGTCGAGGCCGTGGTCAGCCAACTGCGCCGCCTGATCGTCTCCGGCGAGCTGAAACCAGGTGAACGGCTCATCGAGGAGCGGCTCGCTGAGCGCTTCGGCGTGAGCCGCCCCCCCATGCGAGAGGCTCTGCGGGTCCTGCAACGCGACGGCATCGTGCAGAGCAGACAGCGCCGAGGTTCTATCGTCACCCCGGTCACGGCTGAGGACGTCCGCGAGATCTGCTCCCTGCGCTCCATGCTCGAGCGCACGGCCGTCGAGCTCGGCGTGCCGGTGGTGGAGCGCGGCGCGCTCGTCCCCTTGCAGTCGGCGGTCGAGCGGATCCGGGCCGCGGTGCAGGCCGGTCTTCAGGACGAGGTGGTCGCAGCGAACCGCGCCTTCCACACGGCGGTGATCGCGCTTCCCCGGCATGGCCGGCTCATGGTCATCTGGGAGTCGTTGCAGCTGCAGATGCAGATGTGCATGGCCTTCAACCTCACACTCCGGCAGCAGACGCAGCACGACCCGGCGGAGTCGGTCGCTCGCCACGAGGTGCTGCTCGGCCTCATCGAGGCGGGTGATCGAGAGGCTGTCCTGCGCGAGCTGAAGGTCCACGGCGACCGCTCGTTCCTGGACCACCTGGACGACTTCGTCACCGGCGGGTGAAGCCGGAGCGGCCTGACGCCGCGGACGCCGGCGTGAACCTTCGCTGTGCCACCGCAGTCGCGGAGGCTGTCCAGAGTCGCCAAGTTCGCGCGGCCTACGTCCTGGAGGTGCTCGCCGACCGGATCCACAGCATGAATCCCGTGCTGAACGCGTTGGTGGCGACACGCCTGGACGGGGCGAGGGTCGAGGCTGCGCGCACCGACTCACGACTTCACGCAGGACTGCCGGTCCCGCCGTTGGCAGGGGTTGTGTTCACGGTGAAGGACGTGCTGGCGACCGCCGACCTGCCGACCACCTGCGGCAGCCGCGTGATGACGGGCCATCGGACGGCGCTGGACGCCATGGTGGTCCGGCGCTTGCGTGCAGCCGGCGCCATCCTGGTCGCCAAGACGAACTGCCCCGAGTTCGCCTTCGGCATCGACACCACCAACGACCTGCACGGTCGCACTCTCAACCCCCTCAGGGACATCACGCCCGGCGGGTCCAGCGGTGGCGAGGCCGCGGCGCTCGCCTCCGGCATGTCCTGCCTCGGCGTCGGCACCGACTTCGGCGGTTCCGTGCGCTGGCCGGCACAGTGCACCGCTCTGGTGGGTCTGCGCCCGACGGTGGGACTCGTACCGGGCACCGGGACCCTGCCGGCGCTCGCGGACGACGAGCCCGTCGCGCCCAATGCCCGCAGCCTTCAGGGACGGGTGCAGGTGACGGGCCTGCTCGGGCACTGCGTCGCGGACGTCGCGATGGGCCTGCGGGTGGTCGCAGGCCCGGACGGTGTGGATCCGTTGGGCTTGCCTGCCGTCCTGGCCGGCGCCCGCGTGGTCGACCTGTCCCGGTTGGAGGTACGGCACGGACACACGCTCGCCGGCCAGCAGGTCGACCGGGCGGTGGCCGACGCCGTGAGCTGGGCCGTGGAGGCACTCTCCAGGGGCGGCGCCGCGACGGCCGAGGGCCTGCCGAGCCAGCTCGCGACGGCCGTCGGGCTCTACTCGCGGCTGAGGCGGCTGGAAACGCTCGACGAGATCGTGCGGGTCTCCGTCGGGCGGACCAGCGAGTTGACGAGCATGGTGCGCAGTCTGCTGTCCAGCGTGCCGTCCCATCCGCCACAGGTGGTCGCCGGACTTTGGGCGCTGCGTGACCGACTCGCCGGCGAGCTGGCGCAGTGGCTCACGGGCGACCGGCTGCTCGTACTGCCCGTCGCCGCTCGGCTACCGCCCCGGAGCGACGAGGTGGAGCCGCTGCAGATCGACCAGCTCGAGCTGTTGGCGATGTGTCGCGCCGTGAGCCTGTTCGGGCTACCCGCCATCAGCGTGCCCTGCCCGAGGTCGCCGGATGGGCGACCCGTGTCGGTGCAGGTGGTCGGGCCGCCGTTCCGCGAGGATTTGGTGCTGGCTGTCGCCACCTACCTCGAGCAGTGCGCCACCGCGGCGACCTGAGGCCGGGCACTCATCGACCGGCCGAACGGCGGATCCGGCTGAGCGGCACGTGCATTGCTGCGCAGTCCGCCTGCAGACCTGTGTGTTGCGCTGCCTCGTCGTGCCGCGACATGGTGGCCGGAGTTTACGGCACGCGGTTCCGGGGCCGAGATGCTGCCCGACCCGGCTGACCCCAAAGGAGAACGTTATGGCTCGAGTTCGCTCGGTTGCACTAACGGCATCGCTGGCGTTCGGCAGCTTGGTGCTGGCCGGCTGCGGCGGCTCCGCCGGTGGAGCCAGCGCCGGCGGTGGGGGCTCGATGACCATCAAGGTCGCCGATGCGGTGGCTCCTGACGCGGACGTCAACGCGGTGGCTCTGGCGAAGTACTTCGGTCCGGCTCTGGAGAAGGAGTCGAAGGGGAAGCTCAAGATCCGGGTCTTCCCCGCCGGTCAGCTCGGCGACGAGTCGACGCTCATGAAGAAGCTGCCGTCAGGGACCGTCGACATGGTTGTCACCGGGGTGACCAACGACCCAGGGCTCGACGCTCTGTACACCCCATGGTTCTTCAAGGACAGCGATCAGATCAAAAAGTCGCTGGACCAGGGCGTTCTGGACAAGCAGCTCGCCGTGCTCAAGAAGCGCAACAGCATCTACGTAGGCACGGTCTACCGGAGCCCGCGCGAGGTGACGGCCAACAAGGCCATCCAATCGCCGACCGACCTGAACGGTCTGAAGCTGCGCGCCCCGCAGTTCCCGGGCGTGGTCACCGTCTTCAAGTCCCTGGGTGCCAACGTCGCTGCGTTGCCGTTCCCCGAGGTGTTCACCGCCTTGCAGAGCGGGACGGTGGACGCGGAGGAGAACCCGGTGGACCTCATCAGCTCCTCGAAGTTCTACGAGGTGCAGAAGTACCTCAGCCTCACCGACCACAGCTACGCGCCGTACCTGTCCTTTGTCAGCCAGGACATGTGGTCCAAGCTCAGCACTGAGCAGCAGCAGCAGTTCAAGACGGCATTGAAGCAGTCGACCGACCAGTACGAGCAGTACGAGAAGGACGCCACAAGCAAGATCATCAAGGACCTGGCGAGCAAGGGCATGATGGTCGTGAAGCCGAACCAGGCCGCCTTCGACGCGAAGGCTCACCCGGTCGCAAAGACGTTCCTGACGTCGGTCTGGGGACCTGACACGGTGGCCAAGGTTGAGGCGCTCCGGTGAGAAATCGCTCCGACGGTATGCCAGGGCAGCCGAAGGAGATGCCTGTGAGCAGCCAGAAGGTCTCGGATGAACCGGCGATCGCCGAGCCGGCAGCACCAGTGGCCACGCGTCGGTCACCCGCCACCGCTGTGCTGCAGCGGCTGGGTGAAGGGGTGTTCGGGCTGCTGTTCGCAGCCCTGCTCGTGCTGATCCTGGCCAGCATCGTGGGCCGCAACATCGGCCACGGGCTGCCGTGGTGGGTGGACGCGGCCCAGCTGCTCTTCGTCTACCTGGCCCTCACCGGGGGCGTGGTGAGCTACGCCACGGGGGACGCCATCGCGTTCACCGAGGTGGTGCGGCGGCTGCCTCGGGCTGTGAGCGAGGCAGCGGGGGGCGTGACGGTCGGGGCGGTCCTCGGGCTGAGCGTGATCGAGTGCTACGCCTCGACGCAGGCGATGCTGGCGGTGCAGGGTCAGGTCTCCACCATCGCCGGCATACCGTCGGTTTTGTACGCAGCGCCGTTCGCGGTGGCGTTCTTGCTGTGGGCTTTGATCGGCCTGGTCCGAACCGCTCGAATGGTCCGTCACCCGTTGTCGGTCGTCGGTGTGCTCGTCGGTATCGCGATCGTGGCACTGCCTTACCTGGTCAGCTCCTCGGACGGGCCAAGCACGACGCAGGCACTTGGTTTCGCCTTCGTCATCATGCTGGTCCTGCTCCTCGTCGGCACCCCCCTGGCCTTCGTCCTGCTCTCGGGGGCCTACCTCACCAACGCGTTGGCAGCGTTCAGCAGCCAGCAGCTGCCCATCGACCTGGTGAGCGCAACCGGCGACATCCTCCTGCTCGCCATCCCGTTCTTCATCTTCGTCGGGTACCTGCTCACCGACGGTTCACTGAGCCGGCCGCTCACCAAGTTCTTCGACGCCCTGGTGGGCCACCTGCCCGGCGGCAAGAATCTTGTTGCCCTCATCAGCATGTTCGTCTTCTCCGGCATCTCCGGCTCCAAGATCGCAGACGTCGCGGCGGTGTCGGTCTCCTTGCGCGGAATCCTGGACGAGGAATTCGACGACGTGAAGGACGACAAGAAGCTCCAGGCCGCTCTGGTGGAGGCCGAGCGGCTCGAGTCAGGGCACCGTGGTTTCGCCGAGGGCGTACGCCCTGGCGACCGCGCCGGTCTGCTGTGCGGAGCCGCGGTGGCTGGCGAGACGATTCCGCCGAGTCTGGTTCTGCTCGTTCTCGGCTCGGTGACCAGCCTGTCGATCACGAAGCTGTTTCTCGCCGGCATCGTCCCCGCACTGGTGATGTTCCTGCTGATCGCGCTGTACGCCACCCTGGCGGCTGGCCGCGAACAGCGGTCGCGTCAGCACTGGGCAGGACTGCGCCCGACCGTCAGCCGTGGCGTGCTCGCCGTGCCAGCACTGCTGATCCCGGTCATCCTGCTCCTGGGGATCGGCATCGGACTCACCACGCCGCTCGAGGCTTCCGTCGTCGCGGTCGCCTACGCGTTGATCCTGACCTCGATCGGCAGCCGGGGACGCATCTTCCAGGTGGTCGTGCGGGTTTCGCGGCATACCACCAGGTTCGGTGGCTCCATCCTGATCCTCATCCTGTTCGCCGTGCCGCTTGCCCGCCAGATCACCCTGTCGACCATCGCCCAGGATCTCGCGCGACTCGTCAACTCCCTCGGCGGCGGCAAGGCCGTGTTCATCGTCGTCTCGGTGGCGACGCTGATCGTCTTCGGCCAGCTCCTGGAGGGCCTGCCGGCGGTGCTGCTCTTCGGTCCGATCCTGGTGCCGCTGGCCGCGAACTTCCACGTCCCGACCTTCCAGTACGCCATCCTGCTCACCATCGGGCTCGGCCTCGGGGCGTTCTCGCCGCCGTTCGGCGTCGGGCTGTTCTCCACCGTGACCATCGAGCAGACCACTCTGGCCAAGGCCATCAGGCCCTGGGCCCGCTACATGTCCGTCGTCCTGTTCGGCCTGGTCATTGTGGCGGTGTTCCCCGTGCTGAGCACCTTCCTGCCGGGGCTGCTGTGAACCCTTCGGCGGTGCGGACGGCCGCGTGCGAGCGGGCGGCGTACGAGATCCGCATGGGGGTGCTCGAGCAAGGCCAGGCCCAGGGCGAGGGCTACGTCGGCCAGGCGCTGGGCGTGGCCGACGTCCTCGCCGTGATCTACACCGATCAGCTGCGGTACAGACCCGCGGAGCCGGACTGGTCGGGACGAGACCGCTTCCTGCTGTCCACCGGGCACTATGCGCTGGTTCTCTATGCGGCGCTTGCGGCCGCGGGCGTCATCCCACGCGAGGAGCTGACGACGTACGCCGCGGACGACTCCCGCCTGCCGATGTCCTCCATGGCCACCTACACGCCCGGGGTTGAGATCTCGGGCGGCTCGCTGGGCCACGGTCTGGGACTCGCCGTGGGGATGGCCCTCGGACTTCGGCACCAGGGCCGGACCGACCAGAAGGTGTTCGTGCTGTTCTCCGATGGTGAGCTGAACGAGGGCTCGACCTGGGAGGCTGCCATGAGCGCGGCAGCGTGGCAGCTGGGGAACGTGGTCGCGCTGGTGGACATGAACGGCTTGCAAGGCGACGGGCAGACGTCCCAGGTGATGCGGCTTGACTCGCAGGAGGCGCGCTGGGACGCCTTCGGCTGGCACGTCCAACGAGTTGCCGGCAACGACGGAGAGGCGCTCATCAGCGCCTTTGACCAGGTCGGCGCGGCCCGGTCCGCGCGCGGAAAGCCGCACATCATCATCTGCGACACCAGGTTGGGTAACGGGGTGCCCATGCTGCAGGAGAAGGAGAAGCTGCATTTCATGAAGGTCACCGAGGAGGAGTGGCCGCGGTGCATGGAGCAACTGACGGCCGTTTACCGGGAAGGGCGGAGCGGTGGCGCCGGTGAGTAACGGTGGCGGGCGGTCCGCCGCCATGAGCGCTTCGATAGCCGACAGCGGCGTGGGCACGACCGCAGCGCCATTCGGAGACGCTCTGGTCGAGTTGGCCGAGGCCGACCAGGCCGTCGTCGGCCTGACCGCCGATCTCGCGAAGTACACCGACATGCATGTGTTTGCGCAGGCGCACCCCGACCGGTTCTTCCAGATGGGGATGGCTGAGCAGGTGATGATGACGGCCGCCGCAGGAATGGCGCAGGTCGGTCTGGTGCCGTTCGCGTCCACCTACTCGGTCTTCGCCACGCGCCGCGCCTACGACTTCATCTACCTCGACATCGCCGAGCCCCAGCTCAATGTCAACATCGTCGCGGCCCTGCCCGGTCTGACCACGGGGTACGGACCGTCGCACCAGGCGGTCGAGGACGTCGGGCTCTTGCGTAACATCCCCGACCTGTTGATCTTCGACCCCTGCGACGCTGTCGATATCGAGCAGGGCGTGCCGCAACTGGCGGCCTGGGAAGGCCCGACGTACACGCGCCTGCTGCGGGGCGCCGTACCGCGGATCCTGCACGAGTACGACTACACCTTGGAGCTGGGCAAGGCCAAGCTCGTTCGGCCTGGCACTGACGTCGTGCTCCTCAGCACCGGGCTGATGACCATGCGGGCGCTGCTGGCCGCTGAGCAACTGGAACGACAAAAGATCAGCGCCGCCGTCGTCCACAGCGCCACGATCAAGCCGTTCGATGTCGACACCATCGTGCGGGAGGTCGATACACCACGAAAGGCGTTCACCCTGGAGAACCATGCGGTTGTCGGCGGCCTGCACGAGAGCGTCGTTCTTGCCATGTTCCAACGAGGCGTCAGCCGGTCGGTGCAGGCCATCGCCCTTCCGCATGCGTTCCTCGACGCGGGGTCCCTGCCGACGTTGCACGATCGCTACGGCATCTCGACGCGGGCCGTCGTGGCGAAGATCCTGGCGGGCATGGACGAGCCGTGAGCTAGTGTCCCGTTCCTGGCGGTCTCCCGTAGCTGCCGCTCGGAGCGGGCGCGATGACACGCAAGGACCTGGATCTGGGGAACCTGCAGTACTTCCTCGCATTGGTCCGCGCCCATCGACTCGCCCCGGCCGGGGAGCGGCTCGGCGCCGACCACACGACGGTACGCAGGCGGATCCGAGCGCTCGAGGCGGCGTTCGGCCAACGGCTGTTCGACAAGACCTCGGACGGCTGGCAGCTGACGCCGGCTGGAGAGCGGCTCCTGCCCCATGCCAAGGCGATCGAGAGCGAGATGACGGCGGCGCTGGCCAACGTCACCGGGGCGGAGCCCCAGATCGCCGGTACGGTACGGCTGCTGACCACGGACGGCTTCGGCGTCCTGGTCGTCGCTCCCGCGATAGCGCGGTTGCACGTGCGGCACCCGGAGATCAAGGTCGAGCTGGTGACGGCCAGTAGGCTGATCCACCATGGGGTTGGGGACTTCGACGTCGCCGTCACTTTGAACCGGCCACCCATGCCCGGGGTCGAGACCCATCGGCTGAGCAATTACGCCCTGCGCCTGTACGCAAGTCCTGCCTACCTCAAGGGCGCGCCCGAGATCACCGCGAAAGCCGATCTGGCGAACCACGACTTCGTGTGGTACATCCAGTCGCTGCTGGATCTGCCTGAGCTCAGAAGCGCCGAAGTCGTGGTGGCCGGCGCGAACGTCGTGTTCCGGAGCAACAACGTCAACGCTCAGCTGGAAGCGGTCGCGGCCGGAATCGGTATCGGGCTGTTGCCCTGCTTCATGCCGAAGGGGACGCACGGCTCGAGCCGGTGCTGCCGGCCCAGGTCGAGGTCCGCCGGACGTACTGGCTCGTTCTGGCGCCCACGCTGCTGCAGGCTGAAACGGTCCGCGTCGTGTGCGCTTACCTGACGCGCATCGTGCTTCAGGAGCATGACCGCCTGCTGCCGCCGACCGTCTGAGGTCTTCGCGAGCCGCTAGACCATGTACGCGCCGCCGTTCAGGTTGTACGTGCAGCCGGTGATGAAGCCGGCCTCATCCGAGGCGAGGAAGGCGAGCAGCGCGCACACGTCGTCCACGGTCGCCTGCCGGCCCAGCGGGGTGCTTGCGATGATCGCTGCTTCGAGCTCGGGGGTGGTGGCTGAGACGCGGATGTCAGTGTCGACTGCCCCGGGAGCGATCGCGTTCACGGTGATTGCTTTAGGACCCAGTTCCCGCGCCGCGGCCCGGGTGAAACCGAGCACCGCCGCTTTCGATGACGCGTAGGCGGTCTTGCCGAACACCCCACCACCTTGCTGAGCGGAGATCGACGACAGGTTCACCACGCGGCCGTAACCGCCCTGGGTCATGTCCGGGACGAACGCCCTGGTCACCAGGAACGTCCCGGTTGCGTTCACCGCCATGATGCGGTTCCACAGCTCCGCAGTCGTCTCCATAAACGGTATGGGCGAGTAACTGTTCAG
>JAABUY010002019.1_pt1 | contig 25283 bp, 24 predicted proteins | sample 5560271 | NCBI WGS metagenome assembly JAABUY01 (sample SAMN10711886, study PRJNA513374) | rock metagenome | isolation source: Antarctica rocks | place: Antarctica: Victoria Land, University Valley | reverse complement strand
CAAGCAGTCCGCGTCCGTGGCGAACCATGACTGGAACTCGCCCAGCGAACGCGGGTACAGGGCACCACCCTGCGAGCCGCGGTACTGCATCACACCAGTGTAGTCGGCTCAGATGGATAGCCCTGAAGTCACTTATTACACGCGACACTAGCTGGCTGAATCAGTCCTCGAAGACCTCCGGCGGTGGGCAGGCACAGACGAGGTTGCGATCGCCGAATGCGCCGTCGATGCGACGCACCGGCGGCCAGTACTTGTCCGGCGCCGACACCCCCACCGGGAACGCCGCAGCGATCCGGTCGTACGGGTGGTCCCACTCGCCGGCGAGGGCCAGCGCGGTGTGCGGCGCCTGGCGCAGCATCGAGTCGGCCACCACGACGTCGCCCTGCGCAACCGCCTCGATCTCGCCGCGGATGGCGGTCATCGCGGCACAGAACCGGTCGATCTCTGCCTTGTCCTCGCTCTCGGTCGGCTCCACCATGAGGGTGCCGGCGACCGGAAAGGACATCGTCGGGGCGTGGAAGCCGTAGTCGATGAGCCGCTTCGCGACGTCGTCGACGGTGACGCCGGTCCGCCGGGTGATCTCGCGGAGGTCGAGGATGCACTCGTGGGCCACGACGCCCTCGTGCCCGGAGTAGAGCACCGGGTAGTGCTCCCGCAGCCGCGAGGCGATGTAGTTCGCGTTGAGCACCGCGATCTGCGTCGCACGGGTCAGCCCCGCGCCCCCCATGAGCCGGACATAGGCCCACGAGATCGGCAGGATGCTGGCCGAGCCGTAGGGCGCGCCCGCCACCGGGCCGACGCCCGTCCGGGGGCCCGCCTCCGGAGCGAGCGGGTGGTTGGGCAGGTACGGCGCGAGGTGTGACCGGACGCCGACCGGGCCGACCCCCGGACCTCCCCCACCGTGCGGGATGCAGAAGGTCTTGTGCAGGTTGAGGTGGGACACGTCCGCGCCGAACTTGCCCGGCTGGGCCAGCCCGACGAGGGCGTTGAGGTTGGCCCCGTCGACGTAGACCTGGCCACCTGCGTCGTGGACGAGGGCGCACAGCTCGCCGATGGTGTCCTCGTAGACCCCATGGGTGGACGGATAGGTGACCATGATGGCGGCGAGCTCGTCGGCGTGCTTCACGACCTTGGCCCGCAGGTCGGCCATGTCGATGTTCCCGCTCTCGCCGTCCGTGCCGACCACCACGACCTTCAGCCCCGCCATGACCGCGGACGCGGCGTTGGTGCCGTGCGCGCTGGCCGGGATGAGACACACCCGGCGGAAACGGTCGCCGTTGGCCTGGTGGAAGGCGTGGATGGCCAGCAGGCCCGCCAGCTCCCCCTGAGAGCCGGCGTTGGGCTGCAGCGAGACGGCGTCGTACCCGGTTATCTCGCAGAGCCACGCCGACAGGTCGGCGACGAGCTCACGGATGCCCTCGGTCTGGTTCGCGGGGGCGAACGGGTGCAGGTCGGAGAACTCGGGCCAGGTCACCGCCACCATCTCGGTCGTCGCGTTGAGCTTCATGGTGCAGGAGCCGAGCGGGATCATCCCCCGGTCGAGGGCGAAGTCGCGGTCGGCCAGCCGGCGCAGGTAGCGCAGCATGGCCGTCTCGCTGCGATGGGAGTGGAAGACGGGGTGGCTGAGGTAGCCGGACGTGCGGGTCAGGGCCTCACCCCACGCCGGGCTCCCCGTGGCGGGCTCCGGGTCCGGGCCGGCCACGCCGAAGGCGCCCCACACGAAGGTGACGTCGTCGCCGGTCGTCGTCTCGTCGACGCTGAGCGAGACCGTGTCGTCGTCGACCCGGCGGATGTTCACCCCACGCGAAGCGGCCTCGTGCACGATGGACTCAGCCTGTCCCGCCACCCGGACCGTGAGGGTGTCGAAGTAGACCTCGCTCGCCACGTCGACGCCGCCCTCGCGCAGGCCGTCCGCCAGGATGCGGGCGTAGCCGTGGACCCGTCGTGCGATGGCGGCGAGCCCGTCGGGGCCGTGCCACACGGCATACATGCTCGCCATGACGGCGAGGAGGACCTGCGCGGTGCAGATGTTCGAGGTCGCCTTCTCGCGGCGGATGTGCTGCTCGCGGGTCTGCAGGGCGAGCCGGTATGCCGGGTGGCCGTCGCTGTCGACCGACACGCCGACGAGGCGCCCGGGCATCGAGCGCTCGAGCCCCCTGCGGACCGACAGGTAGCCGGCGTGCGGGCCGCCGAAGCCCATCGGGACCCCGAACCGCTGGGTCGTCCCCACGGCGATGTCGGCACCCCACTCCGCCGGCGAGGTGATCAGGGTGAGCGCGAGCAGGTCCGCCGCGGCGGTGACCAGGGCGCCGTGCTGGTGGGCCGCCTCGGCCAGGGCGCGGGCGTCGCGGATCTCACCGTCGGCACCCGGGTACTGGACGACGACGCCGAAGACGTCCCGCCCTCCCGCCGCCGCCCGCAGCGTCTCGACGGAGTGGATGCCGTCGAGGTCGGCGACGACGAGGTCGAGCCCGAGGGGTGCCGCCCGGGTCTGCATGACGGCGATCGACTGGGGAAAGGCCTGTCGGTCGACGAGGAGCACCGCATCAGCCGCCGATCGGGTCGAGCGGCGCATCAACGTCATCGCCTCCGCGGCGGCGGTGCTCTCGTCGAGGAGTGACGCTCCGGCGATCGGCAGGCCGGTCAGGTCGCTCACGACGGTCTGGAAGTTCAGCAGCGCCTCGAGACGTCCCTGGGAGATCTCCGGCTGGTAGGGCGTGTAGGCGGTGTACCAGGCCGGGTTCTCGAGGACGTTGCGTTGCACGACCGGCGGGACGACCGTGCCGTAGTAGCCCAGCCCGATCATCGAGCGGAGTACGGTGTTGCGGCTCGCCAGGACACGCAGCTCGGCGAGCACGGCCCTCTCGGTCGGGGCTGCGTCCAGTCGCAGGGCCCGCTCTGCCCGGATGCCGCGCGGGACCGCGACGTCGACGAGGGCGTCGAGGGAGGGCTGACCGACGACCCGGAGCATCTCGGCGACGTCACTCGGGGTCGGCCCGATGTGGCGGGAGACGAAGGGGGCGAACCCGGCGTTGCCCGACTCGTTGGTGACCATTTCGCTGGCGAGCTCGGCCGGCACGTCGGCCGCCGGAGGCGTCGCGCGCAGGTGCGCGGTGGACGGAGACGTGTCGGTGGCCATGGTGGCTCCTCGGGGTCGCGATCGCGGAAGCGGTTCCCCCTCTGTCGACCACCGCGGGAACGGCGCTCCAGAGTTGCCTCACCCACGCGGTCCTGGCGCCTGAGAGGTTCCGGGGTGTTGCCCCTTCGGCGCCTCGGCTGACGGCCTCGCGACCGTCCCGAGGGCTCTCCCACGCGGGTTTGTGCAGCACGACGAATCTACCAGCGTGCGGCAGGCGTCATCGCTCGACGGGCGACGCCGACGGACCGGATCCGCCGTCAGGATGTCCCGATGGCGCTGTCAGGAGGTCTTGAGCAGGCGCCGGGCTCCGAGCTCGTCGTCGGCGTGGACCCTCGGCGCCTCTTCCTCGGCGCGTTCGCTCGGCAGATCGGCCAGAGTTCCCTCGATCTCGCGCCACACCCGCCCGACAGCGATGCCGAACACGCCCTGGCCGCCCTGGACGAGGTCGATGACCTCGTCGGCGGACGTGCACTCATAGACGGAGGCGCCGTCGCTCATCAGGGTGATCTGGGCCAGGTCCTCGACGCCGCGGTCACGCAGGTGCTGGATGGCGACCCGGATCTGCTGGAGCGAGACGCCGGTGTCGAGCAGGCGCTTGACGACCTTGAGGACGAGGATGTCGCGGAAACCGTAGAGCCGCTGCGTGCCCGATCCGGTCGCGGTGCGCACGGACGGGTCGACGAGTCCGGTCCTGGCCCAGTAGTCCAGCTGTCGGTAGGTGATGCCAGCGGCCCGGCAGGCGGTGGGACCGCGATAACCGGTGTCCTCGCTCAGCTTTGGCAGGTCGTCGTCGAAGAGCAGACCCTGCGCGGCCACCGGCACGTGCCTGCGTCCCTCGTGCGCGTCTCGCGTGGCGTCCACGACGACCTCCTGGTGACCTGCGTGTAACTACAAGTGGGTGGTTCCTAATCCCTGACGGTACGTCCCGTTGGGGCAACCGTCAACGATCCGACCACAGTCGCCGGGTGCGTGTCGCCTCAACCGCCCCAAGACCCGACCTGAGCTTGACGGTTAGGGTTCTGGTGTCGGGTTCTCCCCCGGGCCGGCGGTGTAAGGGTTCTCGAAGTCCTCCGCCGACACCTGCTCGAGGAACTCCCGGAAGCGCTCGACCTCGACGTCCTCGTCGGGGGTCAGCGCGACGCCGGCCTCGTCGAGGACCGCCTCGGCGACGAGGATCTCCGTCGACGTCCGCAGGGCGAGGGCGATCGCGTCCGAGGGCCGGGCACTGATCTCCCGGTTGTCGTCAAAGACCAGGGACGCATAGAAGACCTTGTCCTTGAGCTCGACGATCCGGATCTCGACGACCTGGTGGCCCAGGCCCTCGATGACGTCCTTGAGCAGGTCGTGGGTCAACGGCCGCGGGGGAACGACCCCCTGCTGGGCGTAGGCGATGGCCGTCGCCTCCGCCGCACCGATCCAGATCGGGAGGTATCGGTCGCCGTCCCGCTCCCGAAGGAGGACGATCGGCTGGTTCGTGGGCATCTCGACCCGCACTCCGAGGACGTCGACCGGTTTCACACACCCCACGTTACCCCTGAGGGACACGGGCGCACCGCATGGTCCGCGGCGGCGACCGGTGCGTGGCGACCGGTGCGTGGCGACCAGAGCGTGTCGATCAGTGCGACAGGCCGGCCCGCACCAGAGCGGTGTGCAGGGCGATGCACCGGCGCAGGACCTCGGCGGTGGGATCCGGGGAGCCGCGCCTGCCGGCGGAGCCACGCGACGGGCGGATGATCTGCTGGACGAGCCCGATCTCCCGGTCGGCCGCCGTGCGGAACGGCCGGAGGTGGCGTGGCTCGACGCCATAGCCGGCCAGCGCCCCGGCGGCGCGGGCGACGGCCAGACCGTCCTCGTCGAAGTGCCCGTCGCCGTCGGCCCGCAGCAGGCCGAACGTCGTCAGCGCCTCGAACGTGGCCTGGTCGAGCTCGGCTGCCTCGCGCAGCTCCCGGGCGGTCAGCCGCAGGGAGGACGACGTCGTCAGGTCGTCCACGGTGGGCAGGTCGGGGTCCTCCTGCTGCCGCGGTGGCCGGGGCCGGGCACCCGCGCCGTCCTCCGGCCCCGTCGGGGGCGTCAGCCCGCGGTCGATGGCGTCGAGCGCCTCACGGATCACCTTGAGCGGCCAGAACCGGTCGCGCTGGGCCGTGAGGACGTAACGCAGCCGCTCGACGTCCCCGGCGGAGAACGTCCGATAGCCCGACGCGGTGCGCTGCGGCGTGAGCAGACCCTCGGCCTCGAGGAAGCGGATCTTCGAGATGCTGACGTCCGGGAAGTCTGCCTGGAGGTCGGCCAGCACCCGGCCGATGGACTTCGCGGCGCCCTTGCGCGGCGTCACGCTCAGCGGGTGCGGCCGTAGTACACGAGCCGGAACTTGCCGATCTGGACCTCGTCGCCCGTCCGGAGCACCGCCTGGTCGACAATGGCCCGGTTGACGTAGGTGCCGTTCAGCGACCCGACGTCCTGCACGGCATACCCGCCGCCTTCCCGGACGAAGAGCGCGTGCTTGCGCGAGACGGTGACGTCGTCGAGGAAGATGTCGCTGTCCGGATGACGCCCCGAGCTGACCTCGGCGTCGTCGAGGAGGAAGCGTGCGCCGGTGTTGGGGCCGCGCAGGACGACCAGGAGCGCCGTGCCGGGGCGCAGGGCGTCGATCGTCGCCTGGTCCTCAGCGGAGAGGCCGCGGCCCTCGGAGTCGGCCTTTTCGCGTTCGCCCACGCCCTGGAACCGCAACGTCGTCGGCTCGTTCGTGCGGGTCGGCGAACCCGGGCTCGGCGTCTCGTCCGGAAGCTCATCGGGTGGTGGCTCCCGATCATCGTCGTCCTTGTGCTCGTCCGACATCAGGGGACTCTCCTTCGTGGTTCCGGTGGCTCAACCCTAGATCAACGCTGAGACAGCATGGAAGGGAACGGGCCAAGGTGTGCGCCAGCTCCCGGACGTCGAGCGTCAGGACAGGCTGGCCCGGTAGGCGTCCGCGTCGAGCAGGCCGTCCAACGCGCCGCTCTCGCTCGGCCGCAGCTCATACATCCAGCCATCGGTGTAGGGCGCCGAGTTGATCAGCTCCGGTGTCCCGTCGAGCCTGGCGTTGACCGCCGTCACCTCTCCGGAGACCGGCGCGAAGATGTCGCTGACGGACTTGGTCGACTCGACCTCGCCGCAGGTCTCGCCCGCCGCCACGGCGTCTCCGACAGGGGGCAGGGAAACGTAGACGACATCGCCCAGTGCGTCCTGGGCGAACGACGTGATGCCCACCCGGACCGCGCCGTCCTCAACCTCCTGCACCCACTCGTGGTCCGAGGTGTAGTGCAGGTTGTCGGGGTAGTCCAGCTCGCTCATGTCGCTCCTTGGCGGGGTTGGTTCGTCGGGGTTACTTCGTCGGGGTTACTTCGTCGGAGTGGCCACGTCGGGCACGGGCCGAGCGTAACGAGGCGTGCGCGGCGTCTGCAACGCGTCCACCCGAACGGTGTCGAGCTGTTCGACGGTGGCGGTCGCGCCCTGTCTGCGGACGGTCTCGACGATGCCCCCGGGGATGGTCATCGCCGAGGCGAGGGTCGCCTTGTCGCCGATCGCCAGGATGACGAACGGCCGCCCCAGCGGCTGTCCGTCCACCTGCACCCCGGAACCGGTGGCAGTGAAGTACGACCCGGCGACGACCCGGTTCCCTCCGTACTGGACGACCTCCGCGCCGGCGTCACGCAGCTCCTGAAGGACGTCGAGCAGCATCGGGGCGGTGACCTTGGCGCCAGCGTCGGTGATGGTGACCCGGATCCCCTGCCCCTCCGCGGGAGCGGTCCCGCGAGGATGCGCAGGGTGTCGAGCCGGCGTCGGGCCTGCTCGACGGCGGCCTGGGTGCTGCCGGCGCCGCTGGCCAGCTGGTCGCGCTGGCCCTCCAGCTCACGCACCTGCTGGTCCAGCCGGGTCGAGCGTTGGCTGACGTCGTCGAGGAGCCGCACGAGGTCGTCCTGACGCATCGACTCGAGTCCCGCTCCCTGCGTCTGCTGGACCTGGGTGGCGATGGCGAAGCCCAGGGCGATGGCCAGGGCGGCCCCGAGCAGCTGCGCCCTGGTGCGGCGCGGCGCGGACATCCGCGCCAGCCGGCGCCACGAGGAGCCCCGGACCGGATCGGACGGCTCGGACGGATCGGACGGCAGGGGTGGGTCGGGCTGGTGGCTCACCTGTCCTCCTTTGCTCACTCAGGCGTGGAAGAGGTGACGGCGGATCGAGGCGACGTTGGAGAAGATCCGCACCCCGAGGACGACGACGACACCGGTCGACAGCTGGGTGCCGACGCCGAGCTGGTCACCGAGGAAGACGATGAAGGCGGCGACGACGACGTTGGAGAGGAACGAGACGACGAAGACCTTGTCGTTGAAGATCCCGTCGAGGACCGCGCGCACGCCTCCGAACACGGCGTCGAGGGCGGCGACCACCGCGATCGGGAGGTAGGGCTGCAACCACAGTGGCACCGCCGGGTGCAGGAGCAGGCCGGCGACGATGCCCGCCAGCAGCCCGAGGGCAGGGATCACGGTGTCGTCCTGGTGGTTGGTGGCGTTGTGGTCGGCTCGGTCACCGACGGCGAGCTCGTTGGCGGAGCGCCGCCCGGTGGCCCGGTCGCTGGGGCTGAGGGTATGCCGGTCGGCACCAGCCGTGCGAACGTCAGGTCGAGCGCGGCACTTCGGGGGACCTGGATCCGCTCGCCTGCCTTGATGCTCGACGCAATGTGGACGTCGTCCCCCAGAGCCTTGAGGTAGCTGCCGCCCGACGTCACCGCGAACCGCGACTGGAGGGCCTGGGGGTCCCCGATGACCTCGAGGACGTATGGCGGTGTCAGCGGGCGGTAGTCGACGAGGATCGCCTCACCGGCGAACCGGATCGCCGCGCGAGCGGTGAGCCGCTGGCCGTTGACGGAGATCGCCTCGGCCCCCGATTGCCACAGCCCGTTCGTCACGATCTGCAGGTCCAACGCGGTGACGCGGCCCTCGGAGAGCCCGCCGCGTGCCCGGGGGTCGACGCCGCCGTCGGAGCGGGTGCCCGGGGCATCGTCGACGGTCAACACCAGCCCCGGGCCGCTCGCGGCGAGCTCTCCCGTGACGAGGCCCAGTCTGGCCAGCTCGTCGGTCACGCCGGACTGCCCGGTGCCCAGGGCCGCCCGCTGGTAGGCGTTGATCTGCTCACGGAGGGCGCTCACCTGCCCGGCCTGGACGTCACCGTGATCCTGGCGGCTCTGGACCTGCTCGATGAGCAGGGCCTTGTCACGCGATGCCGTGGTGCCGGCGGGGCGCAGGGTCAGCGCAGCGACGACGAACAGAAAGCCGAGGGCGATCGCGGCGAGAACGACCAGGAGGCTGCGGGTCCCCGTGCCGGGTGGCAGACCGCCGGCTCGACGTCGCTCCGCCGCGGCGGCGTAGCCCGGGTCCAGGGGGCGCTCCATCATCTCGGTGAGCAAGGTCATCGAGGCGTCCGGTCGGCGAGCGGGTCGGTCGGCTCCGGGAGTGCGCAGGGGTGCCACCTCAGGCCGGGCCGCTCGACGGGGCCGACCGCTCGCCGGGCCGATCACCCGACGCGCCGCTCGACCGGCCCCGGAGCAGCCACGTCGCTTGCACGGCATACAGGCCCGCGGCCATCCAGTAGAGGACGATGCCCCACCACGCGAAGGCCCACCCGATCGGGCGGGCGATGTCGCCGACGGCCCCGTCGAGCTGCGAGAGGAGCAGCAGGGGAAAGGCGTAGAGGAGGTTGAAGGTGGCAGCCTTGCCGACGAAGTGGACCGGCAGACCGGTCTGGCCGATCCGGTTGAGCAGGATGATGACAACGGCCATGAACAGGTCCCGGAGGAGCAGCAAGACGACCAGCCACACCGGCAGGATGTCGCGCCAGGCCAGGGCGATGAGCGTGCTGAGGATGTAGAGGCGGTCGGCGACCGGGTCGAGGAGCTGGCCGAGGCGCGAGACGAGGTGGTAGTGCCGGGCGATCTTGCCGTCGAGGTAGTCCGACACCCCTGACAGTGCGAGGACGACGAAGGCCCAGCCGACCTGGTCCTCGACGAGGAGCCAGATGAACAGCGGCACACCGACCAGCCGAAGGCTCGAGAGCACGTTGGGCAGGGTGAGCACCCGGTTGCTCACCTGCGTCTCGGTGCTCTCCTCGGCCACGGGGGAAGCGTAACGGGGACGCCGGACGGCATACCCGACTCGGTGACCCGCCGGACGTGAAGCGGCTGAGTCCGCGTCGGACCGGTATGCCGGCGGGCTCAGTCGAGGTGGACCAGGTCGGGGTCGGCGAGGACGTCCGCATCGGCCGGCAGAGGGCGCACGATGAGCTCGAGGATGACCAGAACCCCGAACGAGGTGCAGCCGGATGGACCAGCCGCATCGCCGGCTTGACCCAGAGGGCTGCACAGTCAGGCCACGGGCGCCTGCGCGATCCGGACGGTGTTGCCCGACGGGTCGCGGAACGCGCAGTCGCGCGGGCCCCAGGGCTGGTCCATGGGCTCCTGGAGGACCTCGGCGCCTGACGCGCGCACGGTCTCGAAGGTCGCGTCGACGTCGTCGGAGCGGAACACGATCATCGGCAGGACTCCCTTGGTGAGCAGCTCCTGCAGCGCGTCACCGTCGGCCTGCGAGCGGCCGGCGTGAGGCACAGATAGCACGATCTCGACTCCGGGCTGCGCGTCGCTGCCGAGCGTGACCCAGCGGAACCCGCCCGAGGCCACGTCGTTGCGGACCTGGAGGCCGAGCGCGTCGCCGTAGAAGGCGATCGACTCGTCGACGTCGTTGACGGTGGTGTTGCAATACTGGAGTGCGATGGTCATGACGGAATCTATGTCGCGGTCTTCCTCGTCGCTTCTCCGATCCTGCTCGATGCGTTCCGGAGCGGGCGCGTGCGCGCCTTTGCGACACAGGCGGGCATGGCCTTGACCGCGGCGTGCTCGTGTCTCCGGTATGCCGTCGGGGTCTCCCCGACTATCTGGGTGAACCGCGAGCTGAACGAGCCGAGGGATGTGCAGCCGACGCCATGCATGCGTCCGTGACGCTCACGCCCGCCCGCAGCAACGCCATCGCGCGCTCGATCCGGCGGGTCATCAAATAGCTGTACGGAGTCTCGCCGTAAGCCGCGTGGAACCGGCGCGAGAAGTGTGCGGGCGACATGAGCGCCCTGCCGGCCATGGTCGGGACGTCGAGCGGTCTCGAGTACTCACGGTCGATCAGATCGCGGGCACGTCGCAGGTGAGCGAGGCTCTCGAGCGCCTGCGGGATCATGATCCGACGGTAGCAGCCGGCGCTTCGGGTGTCAGGTGCCCTTGCGGCTCCGGGTCAGCCGACGATCCCGGCGTCAACGGCAGCCGGCGCGGAACGGAGTGGACCTGGCGCGACGAACGTACCGGTCGGCCTCGCCTGGGGCGGTGTGCCATTGACGATGAGCGGTGCCCGGCTCCATGGCCGATCGTCGGCGAGGAACGGCTCCTCCGCTCGCATCCACCCGTCCCAGAACGCTTCCGCCTCCTCGGGTGTCCGACCGAGCGCAACGTCGCGGGCGAGGCCGCGTCGGCGGCCCTCGTCACGGTCGGCCTGGACCCACACGACGAGCTCGGCTCCAACCGCCAGGTCGGCCCGTCCGGCGCCGACACCCTCGACGACGAGCAGGGGTCGCCCCGGCACCTCGACTGAGCCCGGTCTGCCTTGCGAGACCCAGCCCGGCGGCCGGAAAGAGATCGCCTCGCCTCGCCGCCACGGCGCGATGACGCCGTCAAGGAGCACGTCCGCCCAGTCGAGCGGGTCGAGGTGCCAGGCGATGTCGTCGGAGTGCACGACAGCGCCGCCGAGAAGTCGCGCCAGGCGCTCGGCGAAGGTCGACTTCCCGCTGCCCGACCGACCGTCCACAAGGACGAGGGCTGGCTCCCGCGCCGGGAGCAGCGCACGCAGGCGGACGGTCAGCTCGACGTCGTCGAACGACTCCCACGCTCTTGCCTCAGGTTCCTCGGGGTAGAGGCGCATCCGGGGAGTATGCCGTGGTGCCGGGGCAGCCGCAGCCGAGGCGAACCACGGGGCTCTTCGAGCGACCAGATCCGACCCATACCGTCGGGGAGACCAAGCTCGTCCTATCGGCGTCGGGCCAATCACGCGCCACCCGGTCAACGATCTCCTCCTCGGCGCCTGGGCACGACGTCACCGGCTGGCCTTGGACTCGAGGCCAGCCATTCGAACAAGAGGCCGAACATTGTCTTTCCGTTGCTCGCGACGGTCGCTGATTGGCTGGCAGGCATAGGCGCCGCCAGCGGACAGTGTGACGAATCGGGGTTGGCTCATCCGGCCCAAGCAGCATTGCGGTCAGAACGTGTGCCTGGCTGGGGCTCTCCGGGGATTGGTTACGGTCATCGGGGGATGCGCGGCTTGAGTGGCACCCGGGATGCCGGCCGCGGCTGCGGCTGCGGCTGGTCGACGGACACCGGTGGATTCTCGGTCCATTGAAACTCGCAGTGGTTGCACTCGCGGTCGTGTCCGGGGTGAGCGCAGCCCACCCAGTCGACCCACTCCGGGGTGCTGTTCACAGGCTCGGGACCAGCCGGGAGCCCGATGATCAGGTGACGGATGTCGTTGCTTCCGCACCGCGGGCAAGTACCGCGGGGCACGTGGTAGGGCTTGAAGTCGGCGTGGTCGAACTCGTCGGGCGGGAGCATCATGATGAAATCCTCCCATCCAGGTCCGACACTCGACGAAGTTTGGCCCACTACCCAAGAAGCACCCGGCACAGTGCCTTGCGGAGCACCTTGACCGTCCGGCGCGCGTGGTCACGCTCACTCTCGCAAACCTCGGCCTCCTTGGGCTCATCGGTTGAATAGGCCTTGTCTCGGGCCTGTCGCCAGGCGATCTCCTGCTCCTCGTTCCATCGGATCAACTCGAGCAGGAGGTCGGAGTCGTACCCGCAGAGCTTCGCCGCAACTTTGGGCCGCAGCGCTCCAGGGTTCTCGGCGTCGAGCTGGAGCATGCACATCATGACGGGATGGATGTCGTCTTCGGTGGCTTGTTCGTCCCCATCATCCTCGACTTCGTCGAGCGACGCGTTCTCGGAGGTGCCCAGGAACACGCGCCCACCAACGCGGCGAGCTAGGTCCGCGTCGTGGCTTGAAACCACCTCACACGTGTGGGCGATGAGCATCCGGAGATGCTCGGCAGCGAACGGTAGTCCGAGCAGATCCGCTGTCGCGATGACCTTGTCATCGTGAAGCGCGAACTTCAGCACGTCGATCTCACGATTGAGTGTGTCGACCTCGTGCAGTGCGGCCTCGATGTCGCTGATCTCGACGACCATCTCGGCGAACAGACGGATGAGTGGCGTGCGCTCCTGAGTGCGTACGAAGACGACAGCCGAGCCGACGCTGAAGGGAATATCGCCGTCAGCATCACGGAGTGGCGCGTGACCGATCATCGGGGTGATCGCTTGGTCAATCAGGAGATCGAGGTGCTCGCGGTCTACGGGATAGATCGCAGCGGGCGCCGCAAACAGTCCCTCGGGCGTCGGTAGATGCGAGTCGGTCTTCCACGCGAAGTCGTCGCTGAGGAGGAAGGCCGGATGTACGACGCCGAACGCGACTCGGAGCGCCGACACCGCGACGCTCGCGGCCTCGTCGACGTGGCTGGTCGGGTAGGTCGTCCAGTAGTTCGGCGCGGACTCAGTTGGTTTGCTGAGTTTCAGCTCCCGCAGGTGGCGTCGGCCACGCTTGGACAGTTTCCATGCGGTGGCGAGGACGTGGTTGCTCGCCACCTCCAAGACGATCGAGTCGCCGACGCGAAGAGCCCGAACGTACGGGGCGGCACCATCAAGCTCGTCTCCGGCGTCGAGCGCGATCTGGACACAAGCGCGGTGGTTGAGCGCCTCCAGTGCGTCGGCCAGCGCCTCCCTGAATTCGTGCCAGGCAGACTTGACCAGGATATCCAGGTCCATCGCCGCATCGTTCATCGAGCCCTCCAGTTCTCGTTCAACTACCTCCAAGATATGGGCAGGGTCCGACAGTCTTCGGAGCTGAAGTTGGCTCGTACCATCGGGCAGACATGCAGGTCAGGCAGAGGAGGCGCTCCTGAGAACCTGCGCCGAGTGGCATGGGCGGGAGACACCGACCGTCGCGGGGTCCCCGACGCGGAATGGCACCTGGCAGTAGGCAACAACGTCGAGTGTCGCTGGCGCCATATCCGAAGGACACTGGGCTGGACTGGGTCACGCCCCACACATTCCCAAGACGGTCGCGACCCTGATCTCCGAACGCGACTCCGAGACAGCGTCCCAGCTACTGGGGCACTTCTCCCCGCGATCACCCGAAAGCTACATGTCTGAGCCCGCGATCGCCGCCGACGTCGCCCGCGTCCTCGAGAAACAGGGCCGCCCCGAGCCAGACTGAAGAACAGCCACGCCGAAGACTTCGGAGCCGGTCGAGAATTGGGACAATCGGGACAAAGACAAGGGCCGCCGTTGGTCTGCGTCTCCGCAAGTCGGGGGCGATTATTCGGTCGGGCTGACAGGATTTGAACCTGCGACCCCTTGACCCCCAGATCGGCGCGGGTCTCACCTGGTGCTCGGGGCTGCGTGGTGGCAGCCAGAATCCAGCGGCTCGGCGCGCATGGCGTGCACGGCGTTGGGGACAAATCGGGGACAAGCGTTGCCAGCTTGGGAGTTCCGCCAGTGAGACCGACTGGCGGGCCGGTGTGCGTGACGACTGTCCGCCCGTGACCGTTGACCCCTGCTGCGCCGATGGCTGTTGCACGATTGTCGTTACACGGACCGGCGACGTGAGAGGAGTATCCAGCGGGGGTGAGCGATACTCCCATCCATGTTGATCGAGGCCCAGCATCGCGGACTGGTGCCCCTTGCCGCCGAGTCCGGGGAGCAGGAGATCTGCTCGTTCGCCGGCCTCTCGTGGACCTTGGTACGGGTTCAACGGGGTGTCTGCATCTCGTCACGTCCATCTTGGCCCCATGTTCACCGCCGGCAACGCCGTCAGCCGATCGTTCCCTCCTGCTTGAGCGTGCGCGTCACTCCGCCCAGATAGACGCACGGATCCGCAGAGAGTCGTGCGTTCGGTGAGCTCAGCCTGCGGCGTACGACCTCGCGAGCCGGGCGAACCCGTCGTCGAGCGAGACGTGCGCGCTCCAGCCGAGCGCCGCTCGGGTGCGACGCTGGTCGAACCAGTGGGCGGTGGCGAGCTGCTCCGCGGTGAACCTCGTGAGCGGCGGCAGGTCCCGGCGGGAGGTCGCTGCCCACACCCCTTCGACCACGGCTCCGGCCGCCCACGCGAGGCCGTACGGCACATGGCGACCGGGCCGCGGCGCCCCCGCTGCGTCGCAGAGCCGCTCGAGGATCTCGAGCACCGGTCGGGGCTCGCCGTTGGACACGACGAGCGCCTCGCCGTGGACCGGGCCGCAGGCCGCCACCGCCGCCACGAGGGCCGCAGCAGCGTTGTCGACGTAGGTCGTGTCGATCAGGGCCGCCCCCGAGCCGATGACCGGCAGCCGCCCGGCCCTGGCGGCGGCGACGACCGGCCCGACGAGCTGGGTGTCCCCCGGCCCCCAGACCAGGTGGGGGCGCACGACCAGGACGGCCAGGGAAGGCGAGTCGGCCGCGAGCGCATCGAGCTCGGCGACAGCCTTGGACCGGGAGTAGTGCCCGCGCGCCTGGGACGGGTCGGCCGGCTCGGCGCCGACGCCCATGAGCGGACGACCGCCGTGCGCCACCGACGGCGAGGAGACGTGGACCAGCCGGCGCACCCCGGCGGTCCGGCAGGCGGCGACCACGCGGCGGGTGCCAACGACGTTCGTCCTCTCGTATGCCGTCCAGGGGCCAGTGACGTCAACCTTCGCCGCGAGGTGGACGACCGCGTCCTGGCCGGTGGTCGCGGCGACGACGATCCCCTCGTCCGCGATGTCGCCGAGGACCTCGCGGCAGGGCAGTCCCGACGGGCGGCGCTGCAGCACCGTCACCTCGTCGCCGGCGTCAAGCAGGGAGTGCACCGTCGCCCGGCCCAGCATGCTGGTGGCGCCGGTGACGAGCACCCTCATCGCGCTCGGCGTCCGGTCCACCGACCCGGGCGGCCCCGGCCAGCACGGCCCTGGAGGACCTGGGTCGCCCAGCGCGCTAGGCGCTGGCGGTCGACCTTGGAGGCATGCCGGATGTCGAGCGGCAGCTCGGGTCGCACGAGCACCGCTGAGACATCCACGCCGGCCGCGCGCCGGACGGCGTCTGCCAGGTCCGGGGAAGCGAGCGGCGACGACTGGCGCGACGGCGACGAGGGGATGACGACCAGCACGACGACCTGGCTCCCCGGCGGCCCGACGCCGACGGCGGCGGCGGCAGCGACTGTGTCCAGCCGCTCGACCCGCTGCTCCACCGGGACGGGGGTCACCACGCCGTCCGCCGTAGTGACGACGTGGAGCAGGCGACCCTCGACCCACAGCCGACCCGCGTCGTCCAGGTGGCCCACGTCGCCCGTGCGGTGCCAGCCGCGGTCCCGGGAGCTGGCCCGCTCGGTGGACCACAGCGCGTCGTACCGGTCCTTGACGTGGGCCGCGCGCACGACCACCTCCCCCGTGACGCCAGCCGTGCTGGCCAGCGTGCCGTCGGCCGCGCCCGTCGCCGAGACGGCGCTGATACACACCTCGACGCCCGGCAACGACCGACCGACACAGACGCCGTCGCCCGAGCCGGCCTGCTGGATCTCGGAGAGGCAGACGTCCGTGACGGGCAGCACCTCGGTCATGCCATACGGGGTGTGCGCCTCAGCGGCCGGCAGCACCGGGCCGAGAGCGAGCAGCAGGGACGCCGGCACCGGAGCACCGGCCGAGACGAGCAGCCGCACCGTGCCCAGAGCCTTCCGACCGGCGTCGGACAGGTCGTCGGCTGTCCGGGCCACTGTGCGCAGCGCCGCCGGCGAGGCGAAGACCACGGTCGCATCGACGGCGGCGACGGCGTCGGCGAGGTCCGTAGCGGTCAGCGACCCGGGCTTCGTGACGTCGATGTCCGGGACTGCGGTGCCGATGCCCAGCGCGGGGCCGAGGAGGGCGAACGGCGCGAACGCGGCGACGAAGCGGTCCTGCGGAGTCAGCCGGTAGGTCGAACGGAGCAGCTCGAGCTGCGCCTCCACCTGGCGGTGCCGGTAGACCACGCCCTTCGCCGGGCCGGTGGCCCCCGAGGTGAAGATGACGGTGCAGTCGTCCTCCTGCCCCGGCTCCGGAGGCAGCTGCGGCGCCGGGCCAGAGCTGCTCCCCTCTCGACGCGCCAGATCGGCGAGGCGAGCGGTGGTGCCGACCGCGCGCAGGACCAGGTCGCTGACCGGCCCCGCAGCGAACCGCGTGCCGGGAAGGCGAATCAGCACAGCTGCCGCGAGGCCCGCTCCGCTCCCGATGACGTGGTCGACGTTCGCGCTGCGCAGCGCCAGGCCCATGCCCGACAGGCCCAGCCCCTTGTCGGCGAGCACGACGACGCCACCCGCCCGCCACACGGCATACACGGCGGCGGTGAGCTCGGCCGAGGGCGGGACGAGCAGCGCCACCCGGTGCCCGGGCCGCACCCCGGCTGCCGCCAGACCCACGGCCAGCTCCCGCACCCGCCGCGCCAACGCCTCCCAGCTCACCCGCGGGCCGCCCACCTCGACGACCGCCGGGGAGGGGTCGTCAGCGCGCCGCTCCAAAGCCGACCACAGGGTATGCCGGGACGCCGGCTCCGGCGTCGGGCCCTCGGGTGTCGTCCTGCTCGCCCGGCGAGGCGGCGTGCTCTTGTCTGCAACTGCATCGGGTCCGGCGCCAAGGTCGGCGACCCACCGGGCGACAGCCGCGGCATACTCGGGAGCGTCCTCGGGGAGCAGGTGCGAGGCGCCCTCGTAACGGTGCAGATTGGCATGGGGCAGCCGCTGAAGGAGGTCGCGAAGGTAGCGCTGCCCGAAGACCGGGTCGCGTGGCCCCCAGAGCAGCAGCGCCGGGACGTCGAGCGAGCCCACACCTGCCGCGATGGCCTCGAGCGCCCGGCGGGACGGGTGGTCGGGGGCGAACGGGATGTCCGCCACGAAGTCCCCCACCGAGCGTCGGCGGGAGGCGGAGCCGTAGGGGGCGGCGAACGCGTGACGGATGCCAGCCGGCAGCGCCGGTCGCGAGAGCGCGGTCGCGGCGCGGACGAACGTCGGCGTGCGCACGCAGACGGCGTCGCGGAGCACCGGGAGGTTCGCCAGCCGGACGAGTGCCGGGCCGTGGTCCCCGGGAGGCTGGGCGACCGCCGTGTTGGCGAGGACCACCCCGCGCAGCTGTGTCCCGGCGGCCAGCGCCCAGCCGAGCGAGACCGCGCCGCCCCAGTCGTGGCCGACGGTGACGACCGGACCGGCGACGCCGAGCGTGTCCGTGAGCGCCCGCAGGTCGGCCACCCGGTCGGCGAGCCTCCTTGGGGCAGTGAGACGCTCGGAGTAGCCCATCCCGAGCTGGTCGGGCGCGATGACCCACCACCCCGGGGGCGCGGCGGCGAGCAGGCCGCGCCAGAGGTAGGACCAGGTCGGGTTGCCGTGGACGCACAGCAGCGTCCCGACTGGATCGGGAGTGCCGTTGTCCAGGACGTGCCAGGTCCGAGGGACGCCGTCGGTGCCTTCGACGACAACGAGCCGGGACCAGCCGGGGTCGAGTCCGGGCATCCCGGCAGGGGGCAGCGTGGCCGTGGGGGCCGTCACCAGACGATCTCGAGGCAGGACGCGTTCAGGCCCGAGCCGATGCCCATGAGCAGCACCCGGTCGCCGTCCTCCAGCGTGTCCGCCTGCGTCGCCAGGGTGAACGGCACCGACGCCGGACCGATGTTGCCCCGGGTGGGGAAGGTCCGGGGCACGAGGTCGGGGTCGATGCCCAGCCGCTCGCAGATGGCGTCGGTGTGGACCTGCGATACCTGGTGGATGATGTAGCGGTCCATGCCCCCGGCCCAGTCGAACTCCTCCTCGGCGTCCGCCCAGAGGTCGACCGACAGCTGCACCCCCGCGTCGAGCAGGCCCTTGAGGTCGGTGGTCATCACGTCGTTGTTGCCGGTGCACAGCTCGTGGTGCTCGGTCCCGGCCCTGCTCACGGCGCCTACCAGCCGGTGCCCCTCGGGATGGCGGTCGGCCCGGCCGAGCACCATCGCCGCGGCACCCGACCCCAGGGTCAAGGTGGCGAACTGCGAGACGACGTCCCGGGCCGTCGTGTCCGGCCGGGAGAGCTGGGCGATGGTGTTCTCCTGCACGGTGCGCGCGTCCTCGCCGTTGACGACGAGGGCATAGTCGACCACTCCCCCGTCGATCATCGCCGCGGCGATCTGCATGCCGTTGACGAAGCCCAGGCAGGCGTTGGTCACGTCGAAGTTCTGGCACGAGCGCGGCAGGCCAAGCGCGTGGTGGACCGCGACGGCCGTGGACGGCTCGAGGAACCGACGGCTCACCGAGGTGTTGACCAGGAGCCCCACCCGCGCCGGGTCGATGCCACTCTCGCTGAGCGCCTTGGCGCCCGCGGTGGCGGCCCCGTCGACGAAGGACACCCCCTCGGGCCACCAGCGCCGCTCCCGGATGCCGGCCAGCCGCTCGAGCAGACCCGGTCGCAGACCCACCCGCTGGTACGTCTCGGCGAGGCGCTCGTCGAGCGTGGCAGAGGTGACGACCTCCGACGCGTCCAGGGCACAGACGGTCAGTGCGGTGGTGTTGCTGAAGCGCTGAGTCGCGTTTCCGGTCATCTGGAGGTCCCGTCCACTCCTCGAAGGACGACCCGGGGGTACGCGCCCTGTGAGCCACTTCCTATCCTAAACGACGCCACGGTATGCCGGTCGCGCGGCCAGTTGTTCGGCATACCGACGCGGTCGAGTTGGCATGCTGGGGGGCATGACATCGCTGGTGACATGGTCGCAGCACGTGACGTCGTGGCGGCGCGAGGTCCACAAGTTGTATGCCGACGTCAGGGCTGAGCCGGATCCTGCTGCGGGACACGCCTGGTGGGTGCGGCGGCGCGTCGAGCTGTTCGAGTGCCACCCCGCCTCGGCCCGGCAACCGGGTCAGCACCTTCGGCACGCACCGTACGACCCGGCATACCGCTTCCTTGTCAAACCCAAGCCGACCGAGCTGGAGGCCTGGCGGCCCGCCACCGGCACGGACGGTGAGGTCCCGTTCGAGCGGGCCGCTCGGCTGGAGATCCCCGGGCTGGGCGGTCTGGACGTGTGGTGGCTGCGCTCCTACGGCAACGGGATGTTCGTGCCGCTGCGGGACGCCACCGCGGGTCGCACGACCTACGGCGCGGGCCGCTACCTCCTGGACACCGTCAAGGGCGCCGACCTGGGCCGCGGAGGCGACGCCCTGGTCGTGGATCTCAACTTCGCCTACAACCCCTCGTGCGCGTACGACCCGGACTGGGCCTGCCCGCTAGCGCCGCAGGGCAACCGTCTGGACGCGGAAGTGCCTGTCGGGGAGCTGCAACCGTGACCCCGCGGGCGGGCCGGAGCCGTGGAGGAGATCAGGCGAAGGAGATGCCGAACGGATGACCGGCGGGTCCGTTAGGACGTAGAGCGGGTTCGTCCGAGTCATCCGTGCGGTCGAGCAGCAGCTGGGCCTACCGCGGCCCTCGGTCCGGAACCCGGCCTAGAGTTGAGCCATGGCTGAGCACGACGGCTACACGATCAGGGCGCTCACCCCCGACACCTGGGACGCCTTCGCGGACCTCGCCGAGCGCCACAACGGCGTCTGGAACGGCTGCTGGTGCACCTGGTTCATCAACGCCTACGCCGAGAAGGGCCACACAGCCGACGGCAACCGCGCGCTCAAGAAGCGCCGGGTCGAGGAGGGCACCAACCACGCCGCCCTCGTCCTCGACGGCGACCGCGCCGTCGCGTGGTGCGAGTACGGCACGCCCGTGGAGCTGCCGAACATCTACCACCGCAAGGAGTACGAGGAGGGGCTTACCCGGCTGCCCGACTACCGCCTCACCTGCTTCTTCGTCGACAAGGGCTACCGCCGCAAGGGCGTCGCCGCCGTCGCACTGCGCGGCGCCCTGGACCTCATCGCCCAGGCCGGCGGCGGCGTGGTCGAGGCCTACCCCCACGACATCGCCGGCAAGAAGACCTCGGCGTCCTTCCTCTACAACGGCACCCGACAGATGTTCGAGGACGCCGGGTTCACCTACGACCGGCCCAAGGGGAAGAACAACTGCGCCATGAGCACGACGGTCGCGGCGGCCTGAGGCGGGCCGTCCGCGGCGAGTCCGGACGTTGTGCATGCCGACGGGATGTCTCTCTCGCCGTCCTCGTGCCGAACGCGGTTGCCCTGACCGCCCGGTCTTCGGCAACATCAGCGACGCCAGACCTGAAGACCACCTCGCGGCTCTGCCTCTCAGGTGCGCCCGGTGACTTCGCCGCGGTCGTACGACGTGTCGCAGCGTCCAACCACCCAGATGCGAAGGGCAGGACCATGAACGCTCCACCAGAGTCCCAGATCACTCACTCCGCCGACGGCACACCCATCGCCTGGTCCGTAGAGGGCGACGGGCCGGTGCTCGTCGTCGTGGACTGCGTGATGGCCTGGCGCGGCAGCACCCCCCAGCCGCAGCTCCCAGCGGCCCTGGCCCGTCATTTCACCGTGATCACCTACGACCGCCGAGGCAAAGGCGAGTCAGGTACCACCCACCCGTACGCGGTGGACCGCGAGTGCGAGGACCTCGCAGCGGTCATCAGCGCTGCCAGCGATGGCGCCTCGGTCTACGGCTTCTCGTCAGGTGCCGTCCTGGCCTTGACCGCGGCGGCCCGCGGCGTGCCGATGACGAAGGTTGTCGCGTTGGAGCCACCCGTCGGCGGTCGAGACCTGCCCGATCGCCGATCAGAGTTCTCGGCGATCTTGGCCAGCGACCCCTGTGCCGCCAACGAGTTCTTCATGGTCGACGTGCAAGGCATCCCGGCCGACGTGCTCAAGAACTTTCCTCCTCTGTCACCAGAACAGGTGGCAGCCGTGCCCACGATCCTGCACGAGCTCACGATGCTCGCTGAGATCGACCCTCAGGCCCTGGCCGGAAGCACCACAGCCACGCTCCTGCTTCACAGCGACCACACCGCCCCGTTTCTCGTCGACTGCGCCGAACGCATCCATCACTCCCTGCCGTCATCCGAGCTCAAGGTCCTGCCGGGGCACTGGCACGGTGTGGCCGACGAGCTCATCGTCAGCGAATGCATCCGCTTCCTCGCCAGCTAGGAAATCAACTCGAGAAGAGAGAACGACATGGCACGACTGGCCCTGCCACCCAGACGCTGCACCCCGACACGACGCCCGAGGTGGTCGACCGCAGTACCTGGCAGAACGCCCGCGACGACCTCCTTGCTCGAGAGAAGGCGCACACTCGCGAGGGAGGCGCGATCGCCGCTGCACGCCGCCGCCTGCCCATGACGCAGATCCCCGACGACGCCACCGTCGAGGGATCCAACGGTCAGGTCCCCTTCCTCGACGTCTTCGAGGACCGGTGCACGCTCTTCGCGACTTCCACATGTGGCATGACGGGGCACCGTGGGAACGGCAGCGCGAGGGCTGCATTTCAGCGCCTCACACCTGCAACGACGTGAGTACCTGCACGAACGCGACGTCACCGTCGCCGTGCTCAGCGAGGGGACGTGCGGCGAGAGCAAGCCCTACGCGGACTTCCTCGGTTACACCGTGCCCTGGACTCAGCCCGAGCTAGCGCTAGCACGGCACTGACCGCTGGTCGCGACTTCGGGTACATCGCCTGCTACCTGCGCAACGACGACCACGCCTACGAGACCTACTGGAGCACCGATCGAGGCACCGAGGCCATGGGCACCAGCTACCACCTCCTCGACCTCACGGTCTTCGGGCGGCAAGAAGGATGGGAAGACTCACCCCAAGACTGGCCCTGCCTGTCGGCCGGCCAGCATCAGTGGCGCGCTCTCGGCCGACCCACCGTGCAATGGGCAGTCACCGACGAGCAGGTCGCACATGGAGTGGCGTGCCCCGCCGTCGCCCACCGGTTCTTGGGTCCAACAGGTGCGATCGTCCGTCCAGGTCGGGACATCGGCATATCCGTGAACGGCCAGTCACGACGACGTGGTGGACGTGGACTCTGCCGAGGGGCATGAAAATGGGCGTGACCTGCGTTTCCGCGGTCAGACCCTTTCGGTCGGGCTGACAGGATTTGAACCTGCGACCCCTTGACCCCCAGTCAAGTGCGCTACCAAGCTGCGCCACAGCCCGTGGCCTGCCTCCCATGCCTGCGGGAGAGCGAACGAAACCCTAGCGCACGGCATACGGGCGCTCTAAATCGGCAGATGGACCTAGCGGTCCGGGCCGACGAGGGGCAGGCTGGTGGTCAACGAAAGGACACACGTCATGGCAGAGGATCACTGGGGCGAGGCGATCACGGACCAGGTCGGCAGGACGCCCGAGACCGACGCAGCGGTGGACACCGACGAGGATCGGGTGGTGTCGCACCGCACGCAGGCGAGCGACCTGCAGTCCATCATCGCGAGCGTCGCCGAGAACCACCTGGGGGACGGCAGGGCGGTCATCCTCGCGAACCTCCAGCGCGAGCTCGAGACCCATGGACAGTGGCCCCAGCCTCAGTCGTGGCTGGACGCCGTCGCCGAGGAGATGGAGATCGGGCACCAGTACCAGGTCGGGGCCGACTGAGCACCGGCACGTTTGGCTGACGTCGTTGCGCGGTAGAGAGGCAGTGGTCGTCCTTGCAGATCCTCCCAATCGGGGTGGGCCGGACGGCATGGCGAAGGAGTGACATGGGATTCCTCGACAAGCTCTTGGGCCGGGAGCCTTCGGGTCCCCAGCAGGCCTACCGGCGGCAGCAGCCGTACAGCCCCCAGGACGGCGACATGTCGGCCGGCCAGTCGGGCAGCAGTGCCGGCTCCGGCCCTCAGGCCACCGACGACGAGCGGGCCATCGGCCGCTACCGCTACCTGTTGCGGACTGCTCCTCCAGAGGCCATCGAGCAGGTGCATGCCGAGGCGTTCGCGCAGCTGACGCCGCAGCAGCGCAGCCAGGTGCTGGCGCAACTGAGCCAGGACCTTCCAGAGGGAGAGCGTCCCCACAGCGACGACCCCGGCGAGATGGCTCGGGCCGCGACCCGGGCCGAGATGCGCCAGCCCGGCTACCTCCAGCAGTCCTTCGGCCGTGGCGGAATGGGCATGGGGATAGGCGGCGGCATGGGTGGTATGGGGATGGGCGGCATGATCGGTGGTTCCCTGCTCGGCAGCATCGCCGGTGTCGTCGTGGGATCGGCGATCGCGCAGAGTATGTTCGGCGGGTACGAGCAGTCGCCTGAGGCGGCCGCGACCGGCGACACGGGTTCGGGGGACGCCTCCGGCGGCGACGCCGGAGGCGACGGGTCCGGTGACGCGGGCGGCGCGGACGGCGGCCAGGATGGCGGCCAGGGCGGCGGCCAGGGCGCTGACTACGGCAACGCGGCCGACGCCGGGTACGCGGACGGCGGATACGGTGACCCGGGTGCTGGCGGCGACTTCGGTGGCGGCGGCGACTTCGGAGGGGGCTTCTGACGTCCCAACCTCACGCGGCCGGCCCACGTGCCGGAGCTACTTGCGGCGGCGCTTCTCGCGCACCCGGACGGAGACCTCGATGGGCGTGCCCTCGAAGCCGAACTCCTCACGCAGGCGACGTTCGAGGAAGCGCCGGTAGCCGGCCTCGATGAACCCCGAGGCGAAGAGGACGAACCGCGGCGGGCGGGTCGAGGCCTGGGTCGCGAAGAGGATGCGGGGCTGCTTGCCGCCCCGCACGGGGTGCGGATGCCCGGCGACGACCTCGCCGAAGAAGGCGTTGAGCCGTCCCGTCGGGACGCGGTAGTCCCACGAGTCGAGCGCGGTCTCGATGGCGGGGACCAGCCGGTCCATGTGCCGGCCGGTCTTCGCCGAGATGTTGACCCGCGGGGCCCACGGGATCTGGACGAGGTCCCGCTCGATCTCCCGCTCGAGGTAGTAGCGCCGCTCCTCGTCGAGGTTGTCCCACTTGTTGTAGGCGACGACGAGCGCACGACCCGAGTCGATGACCTGCTGGATGACTCGCACGTCCTGCTCGGCGATGCTCTCCTGCGCGTCGACGAGGACGACGGCGACCTCCGCCTTCTCGAGGGCGGTCTGGGTCCGCAGGGACGCGTAGAAGTCGGCTCCGCGGGTCTGGTGCACCCGGCGGCGTATGCCGGCGGTGTCGACGAAGCGCCACGTCTTGCCGCCGAGGTCGATGAGCTCGTCGACCGGGTCGCGGGTCGTCCCGGCGACGGCGTCGACGACGACACGTTCCGAGCCGGCGAGCTGGTTGAGCAGGCTCGACTTACCGACGTTGGGACGGCCCACCAGGGCGATCCGACGGGGTCCACCACGGCGGTAGGCCTCGCCGACGGCGGAGAAGTCCGGCAGCGCTTCGAGGACGGCGTCGAGCACGTCACCACTCCCCCGCCCATGCAGTGCCGAGACGGGATAGGGCTGGCCGAGGCCGAGGTTCCACAGGGCGGTCGCGTCGGACTCGAAGCGCTGGTCGTCCACCTTGTTGGCGACGAGGACGACCGGCTTGCCGGAGCGGCGGAGCAGCCGCACGACGCCTTCGTCGGTGTCGGTCGCGCCGACGACGGCGTCGACGACGAACATCACCACGTCGGCGAGCTCGACGGCGATCTCGGCCTGCTCGGCAACCCGCAGGTGAATGCCGGCCGCGTCGACCTCCCACCCACCGGTGTCCACGAGGGTGAACCGGCGTCCCGCCCACTCCGCCTCGTAGGCGACCCGGTCGCGCGTCACACCCGGCACGTCCTCGACGACGGCCTCCCGGCGGCCGAGGATGCGATTCACGAGGGTGGACTTGCCGACGTTCGGCCGACCGACGACGGCAACGACCGGCTGCGGACCGGCGAGCTCGTTGCCGTCGGCGTCGAGACCGCCCGACTCCAGCAGGGCCCGGTCCTCCTCACTGAGCTCGAAGTCGTCGAGCCCGACCCGCAGTGCCCGCTCGACCGAGGTGTCATCGACCGAAACGTCCAGGGTCGGGACATCGCGGATGGGTTCGGTGGGGTCGCTCACGGGGTTCCTCGTTCGGTCGATCAGTCAGGAAGCTCAGTCAGGGAAGTCGCGCAGGCCGCAAGCGACCATAGCCACCCATTGTCCC
>JAABUY010002018.1_pt1 | contig 25288 bp, 26 predicted proteins | sample 5560271 | NCBI WGS metagenome assembly JAABUY01 (sample SAMN10711886, study PRJNA513374) | rock metagenome | isolation source: Antarctica rocks | place: Antarctica: Victoria Land, University Valley | reverse complement strand
AAGGGGGAGACTGAGCTGTAGCGTCTCGGTGGGGAAGAGGGAGCTTGTGAAGGTTGGAGATGGGATCAGTGTGTTGGAGATTCAGACGAGGGGCGCAGAGGAAGCGGGAAATATTTTGAAAGGAGAGTAAGCGAAGATGGCGGAGAAAGGCGATGTTAAAGTGGATCAATCTAAGAAAGGATCAGATACGTTTGGAACCGATGAGGAGATAAATGACGTTGAAGAGAGCGACGGAGAGTCGATGGCTTACGAGACGGCTAACGAGATGTGAGGAGTACGACGGACTGAGTAAAGTAGGGATAAACAGGAGCGTACACTTTTTAGATCGGACGGCTCAAGAAGGTTGATGATTCTAATGACTTGAACGAAAACAATCTATTATTTCGGGCAATAGTGTTCTCTCAGAAAGGTCATCTTGAAGCAAAATCAGAGACTTGTTAAGAGTAATCGCAAATGTGTCTCTGACTTTTGACACCATCCGGTGTTCTTCACTCTTACTTATATAAGCAATGCATCCATTTTAAACATCTCTGCTGATCTGTAAGCGAAGATTAGGTTTGATAGGACGGTATCTGTGTTGACAACGCCTGCTCATGATCTCCCTTACCGTAGCTCAGCTAATGAAGACAGGTAAAGATTTCCTAATTAGAATGAGTGAGACGTTTGAGATTTTCAAATGCGGGGGATACGAGCGCTGAATTGGCTCTTTGCTGCTGTTTATCCGGTCACTTTCCGTTTAGAACAACTTCACCTAAATTTCTTTGTCGGAGTACATGAATAGAAACGATTCAGAAGGACAAGCGCGAGAGCTTGCTCATCAGGTTGAGGTGAAGGAGCAGAACAGATGGGTGCCGATAGCGAACGGTTGATCATTCATGCATACCCGTCCTATCACAATGTCGTTCAAGACACAGTAGCTCCTGTACCCTCTTGCTAACGTTTGTAATTCCGCACCAGTTACTCGGATTATGAAGAACGCGTTGCCAAACAAGGCCAAAGTTGCAAAAGAAGCTCAGGAATCCATGCAAGAATGCATGAGCGAGTTCATCTCTTTCAAAATATCGAGAAGTAAGTTGCTTTCCCGTCTCCTCTATCTGCATGTGCTCCCATTTCCTGCAACATCCAGAGTCTCTGACAGTGCGGTTAACCTGTTCAAGGCTCAGTCCTCCAGAGGAGCGAGTCAGCAACGGCCAGGTAGTGACTACGGATCAGCAGGGGGCCAATCAGGTGCAGGAAGTGGCAGAGGTGAAGGTGATCCGAATGCTTCTCATCATCGGCAGCCCTATCATTCACAGGCGTGTGAACAACCTCCTGAATCCTCATGGCGTTAACATCACGGTATCCTTAGAGCACTTGCAAGAACAGCGGTGGTAGCGAGACATTCTAAGCCTTTGATTTTCATCTACATTAGGGGTTTCGAGGTTATATTGTATCTTATCATTCTTCATAGGGAGCGAAACCTACCAGTTAAAAATATAAATTTCCTACCAGACTATTTAGTAGTCCGTGTCCGCCAAACCTGCATTGCTAAGGACGGTGGCCATTGAGGCATCCCAAATTTCAAGAGAATATCCATACTTCTCTCCCGAAGCTGCGCGGTCTTGTTGTACCAAACTTGATCTCGTTGCTGCTGAAAGTACTGAACAGTATACCTAAGCAGCTGTCGATCGATCGATGGGTAAAGGATGGAGAAGAGCCACACCGGGTTCTCTTTGTAGTTCAATGCTTGATCAACATGATTCTGTAATAGTGTGAGTATCAAAGTCTTAATCACCGAATTTAGACTGCTGGTACCGTAGATTCCTCCCAAGAAAGGTTGCTCTTAGAATACTTGACCATCGCCTTGTACATCTCGATCACTTTGCCTTCAAGTTCTGCATCAGACAACTGTAGGCTCATCAATAATACATCGAGATTCAACTGAGAGTAAAGGCTCACCAAACAGAGATATTCAGACGAGATGTTCATTGTGAATGAGGAATGCAATCTGGGGTAGAAAACCACTCGCTATCTATACGGCTGCTTCACGTAGCCGAAACGGTAAGGTTGAGACTATGTATCAAATTTGTTCCGATGACCGCACGTTAGAGAATAAGTGTTCTTGCCACTCTAAACTGCTTCAAAAGCTCCGTTTCCATCATCATTCTCGCTGCCGCCTTAAGTCCCTTCGTGGTCGAGATGATGATTCGGTAGTCCGTAGCGCCGACGTCTCGAAGCATATCTGACCGCAGGTGCGTTCAATTCGGGCAGTGCATGAGGATGTGCTTGGCTGTCTGGTGACTCCATTCACAGTCGCCTACCGGAAATATGTTGCATACGTTGCATGCAATATACATAAGGCACGATGACCCCTATGCTGGTTTCCCCAAGGCCCGAGGGGTCACTCAGAGAGTTTTCCTCGCGGCAGATTCACAGTTCAAGGCGGACGGGACCTCTCGCTGCCCAGATTCCGGCAGTTTACTCCTTAAGCATGGGTCGCAGGCGTTTCGCCAGCGATACGCATGCGTATCGCAGTCGATTCCTTCTCTAACCACACCGGCATGCGCTACTGTCCTCTCGAGCTATACAGACGGTGTCTTCGGCTAGGGGTTGACCCTACCACCAAGGCATTCGAGAGTCAGAGCCCAGTGAAGGGGTGAGGTTCTCGGGGCCGACAGTCGCCGCCATTGTATACCACGCCCCGCAGGCGCTCGCTCCGCTTGTAAAGCGTGCGGCTCACCTGTTTCGCGTTATCTGTAGAGGTCTCCCTCATGCAGACCGACCGTGTCTTGCAGAGATGTTCGTCTGCTACACTCCTAACCAGGCAGCGTAGTCCGATCATTCTCTACTAACCCGCTTGTGTCCTTCTTCTCTTAACGAAGTCTTTTCGCCAGCGTACCGCCCACGTATAGGGTGCCCGTGTCTGAACGTCTGTTAAACGGTATTGACGAGGCTCTCGAGTTTGCCCGTGTCGAACTTAACGAGGCTCGTGAGTTGCCCGTGTTGTAGTAACAGGCACGCAGTCTTAACGAGGCCTATACGTAGTTAGCACGTAGGTCTAAAGGATGTCCGTGATCCGAGTTCTTCCTGCTTCGATCGCTTTAGTCAAAAGCATCAAAAGGGAGCTTGGAGAATGCTTGTGATAGATGGCTATGGATCTCATCATACACGCGAATTTCTATCCTACTGTGAGGATCACAAGATCATACCCTTCGGCTTACCTTCGCATACTACCCATCTGCTTCAACCGCTAGATGTGTGTGTATTTCAGCCATTAAAGCATTGGCATTCGGAGGCGGTTAACCGAGCTGTTCACAATGCATGAAGTGCAGTATTGATCGGGGAACTGCTGCTATGCGAGGAATCCGACCGCTCAGCGCAGTGAACCTTTCCAACCCCGATTACTAGGTCAAATCTGAATATTTTCCCGATATTTCTGAAGCATTGAATTCAGCCCATTCAGAGCTACAATTATGTCTTTCGAAGTATATCAGATAGTCAGCGCGCAAAAATTGATCCGGGCGGGAGAAGGGTTAGGCAGTCACTCAGCGCAGTGAACCTCCCCAACCTCATTTACTAGGTCAAATCTTGATCTTTTTCAATTATTTTTGAAGCATTGAACTCGACGCATTCAACGCTACAATTATGCCTCCCGAAGTATGTGGTGTAGTCAGCGCGCCGAAATCAATCCGGGCGGGAGAAGGTGAGGGCAGCTGGGCGATCGAGCCGGTCAAACCCCATATATCCCCGAACGCATTTGACCGGGGGCATATGACGGATCGACGTGCCAAGGCGGATCGCCGCCGGGGTGGTTGGGAGCGTCGCTGCGTCATATGCCCATATGACTGTCGGGAATATCTGATAATGCGCCTTGACTTGCAATGGTCATATTGCATGCATACACTGCTTACATGTAACAATGCAATACTTCTCTAAATATGTAATCGATTCCATGATTGCAATGCTGAATGATGTGATTAATGAACAGCGACCGAGCATTTTCCTGAAGTTTTGATGTTCGTGAGCTTTCGGGAGCGGCCGGCGCTATCAAAAGCCTTCAAACCCCCTTCGTATTGAAACCGGGGATATCTGACTGAAACGGAAAAGTCCTGAAATTTTGAAGAAAATCGGCCAAGAAAGTAAAATGGTATTCAGCCTTCGAAAACAATGGTAGGCAGCCCCCTGCTCCCAGATTCTCGCTTAATTCCCTCACCAAAATCAATGGTAGTCAGGGCTGCCTACCAATACTCATTTGAGATAGGGACGTGGAGACCTTCAAACATAGCGTTCTAGCCATTCAGGAGCCGTGGACCAACCCCTTCACCCTGACCACGCATCACCCCATAAGGGACAGGTTCGACCTGCTATACCTGGAGGCGGCAGCGACTGGGGAGGAGGAGGCGGTGGCAAGAGTCTGCTTTTTCGTTAACAAGGACATAGGAACAACCGAGTGGACCTACACTCAACATTCCCTGGACCTGATCACCCTGCACCTCAAGTACAAAACGCCCGAGGAGTCAAGAATGCGCATCGTCAACGTTCACAACGTGTACAATTCAGGACCGAATCTGAACATCAGAGGCACGCAAACTCTAGTCAAACTTAAGGAGGCTCTGCGAGTGCAAGGAGAGCATATAGTGGTAGGCGAGTTCAACTTGCACCATCCACTGTGGGCGGGCGAGGACTATCATCATCAACACGCTGAGGCGGATGAGCTGATAGAAATCGTTGAAGAAAACAGCCTACAATTGCTGCTTCCCCCAGGCACGATAATCTATAGGGGAAGAGCGGCCGAATCCACTCTAGATCTAGTATTCGTGAGTCAAAGCCTGGAAAGTACGCAAATAATGTCGGAAATGAATAACGACTCGAATCATCTGCCGGTGCGTACGGTACTCGATGTGAACCTGATACCCAGAGAATTTAGGCAGTCGAGGCTGTGGAACAAGATGGATGAGGGCTCAGATCGACAAGCTAAAACAAAGGCTGCAGAAGCATGAAACAAGGCTTCGGGATGCATTCAAGCGTTTTCGGGCCGCAAATGTGCAGAAATTTCAACTTATGGAGTTTCTCGAGTTTCTGTCGGAGGACCTTCCTTTCTTCGACGCTTTCACGGTTCCGAAAGACGGAGAAGACGGTATGACTCGACTTGGAAAGAAAGGGAAAGTTATGAGCCCGTTCTACCTACTCGATCGGTGGAGCAGAGGCGAAAATAATCCAGGATCCCTCCAACATCTCCAGCCCAAAGGCGCCGCTGCGGTTTGGAGAATGCCACTTGCGTTAAGACAAGCTGCTTTGATCCGATGGCAGACAGCCATTCTGGATGATCTGGTCAACGAGATTCGGGATACCGGACGACAATACAACCTAGATCAGACAGAACTCGATCGCGTCTTTGGAGAGAGGGATGCCGGCATCATCAAGACCAAGAGGATTATCGCTTGTACAACAAACGGTGCTGCCAAATACTCCCCAGCGATACAAGCAGCTTCACCCGGTATCGTTCTCGTTGAAGAGGCCGGCGAGATCTTAGAAGCTCACATCTTGACTTCCTTGGGACCTTACACGGAGCAGCTGATCATGATTGGAGACCACATGCAACTGCGACCCAAGTGTACATACGAGCTCAGCGTGGAGCAAGGCGACGGTTTTGATCTCAACAGATCCCTCTTCGAACGACTCGTCCGCAAAGGCTTTCCGCACGTCACTCTCACGCAGCAATATCGGATGAGACCCGAGATTTCGGCGATGGTTTGCCACTTGACCTACCCTGATCTCACTGATGCTGACTCGACCCTTCAACGCGCTGATCTTCGGGGCTTCCGCGACAATGTGATATTCGTCAATCATTCTCATCCGGAAATGGAGTTGAAGAATGGGAAGGAGTTGAACGACGGCAGAACATCCTCCAAACAGAATGAGTTCGAAGGCCAGATGATTTTGAAGTGTGTTCGATATCTGGCGCAGCAGGGGTATGGGTCAGACACACTCATCGTAATTACGCCATATCTCGGTCAATTAAAGCTTTTGAGGGATCAACTTTTCCAGGAGAATGACCCCATACTCAACGACTTGGATAAAATTGACCTCGTTCGTGCCGGGCTATTAACAGACCTCAGTTCGAAGACATCGAAGCCGTCTCTTCGGATATCAACTATCGGTGAATGATTTTCCAATTCGTCATCATACAACATCAGCCACCAACTAATTTTCATGTGTCTGGGTTGCTTGAAATACCTCGATGGATGCATCCAATCTCCCAAGTGAAATGAAAGATTGACGACACGGGACCCAACCCACCAACATCCCCACTTCCATTGTTTCATCGCTTACATCATTCGATCAATTCATGCTTCTCCTTTCTTCTGATAGAGATAAGACTAACTCTTTGACCTAGACAATTACCAAGGAGAAGAAAGCGATATTGTCCTGATCTCGATAACGAGAAGCAACAAGTCACATGACATCGGGTTAATGGCTGCACCCGAACGACTGAACGTCTTGCTTTCCCGGGCACGGGATGGTTTAATCATGATTGGTAACTCCGAGACCTTCATGAATGCTCGTAAGGGAAAGAAAGTATGGCGGAAATTGTTTGACCACTTGAAGCAGAACGACCACATTTACGGAGGATTCCCCGTGAAGTGTGAGAAGCATCCGGATCGAACGGCACTACTATCTTCTAGTGAAGATTTCGAGGCAGATTGCCCAGGTGGTGGGTGCAGAGAACCATGGCAAGTTTGGTTGTGATCTCTCACGTCAAATTATAGCCTCTGACTTATTCCTTCAGTGGCGTGATGCTGAAATGCGGCCTACATAAATGCACCAGCAGCTGCCACCAGCTCTTAGATCACTCTAAAGTCCTTTGTAGAACCGTTTTGGCCCAGAAGTGCTCTAATGGCCACAATCAAACATGGCAGTGTCACGCCGGTGCTCCACCAGCATGTTCCAAACGCAAACGCGATAGAAAGGAAGCAGTGAAGAAAACCCAGAAAGCCCTCGAAGAAAAGCTGATGCGGGACGAGAAGATCCAAAAACATCTCAAAGAAGTCACAAAGATAGAGGAGGAAACAGAACAGATTACTCAGAACATGAAGAATGCACGCCTGGATTCCGATCCTTGCACAAAAGCGAATGGATCTTGCAGCAGCCAAGGAGCGGGCGAATAGGACACAGAATTCCCACCAGGAAGATCAACCAGGCATTTACAACGACGACCATCAAAACCCCAGGAACCTACCTCTCAAGAAACCCTCACAAACCTCACCGCGACCAGCGATATCCACTCCGGGTCAGCAGTCAAAGTTTCGAGAACACATCAAGACTGCGGTGGAGCATAATGAGTCCCCCTCTAAGACAGAGTGGCAGCGCCAGAAGGACCAGGAAAATGCGAACAATCCTGCGATCGATAAGATCATGGAGATGATAGGTTTAGAAGTTGTCAAAGCCCAGATTTTGAGGATCAAGGCTAAGGTCGAAACGTCCATCCGACAAGGCACCGATCTCAGGAAGGAACGTCTGGGACTTGTATTGCTGGGTAATCCAGGCACTGGTATTATCTTCGTTCAATCCTTCAGTCACCGTTCTAACCACGCAAAGGCAAAACAACTGTGGCTCGGCACTATGCCAAAGTTTTGACGACCATCAAAGTCCTTTCCGGCGATGGATTCATCGAGACTACCGGCTCACATCTTGCCCACGGGGGTGTTGCTGAAGTCAAAAATCACCTAGAGCAACTTGAGAATTCAGAAGGCGGTGTATATTTCATCGACGAAGCATATCAAATCGTTGAGGGACACAATCATGGTGGCAAGATAGTCCTTGATTACTTGCTCGCCGAAATTGAGAGCCTCACTGGAAAAACAGTTTTCGTATTCGCTGGCTACCGGAAGCAGATGGAGAAATTCTTCGAACACAACCCGGGATTGTCCAGTCGCATTCCATACACTCTCCATTTCGAGGATTATACCGACGCCGAGCTCTTGAGGATGTTACAATTCCAGATGAACCAATTCTACAAGTCTGGAATAGACATTGATGACGGAGTCGATGGACTATACATGCGAGTTGCCGTCCGCAGATTGGGAAGAAGCAGAGGTCGGGATGGTTTTGGGAATGCCCGAGCATTGGAGAACATGTTTGCCCGAGTTAGAGAGCAGCAATCAGATAGTCTGGCTAGACAGCGGAAGGAAGGGCTCAGCCCAGACGACTACCATATTACGAAGGAGGATCTCATTGGCCCGGATCCATGGAAGGCAATTCTTACCTGCGATGCGTGGACACAGCTTCAACAGCTCACCGGCCTGAAGTCTGTCAAGGATTCCGTGGGCTTTATGATTGACCTCATTAAGACAAATTACGAGAGAGAGTTGGACAACAAGAAGTTGATCGACGTGTCTCTCAACCGCGTCTTCCTTGGCCCTCCAGGTATTGGAAAGACGACCGTTGCTAAATTGTACGGCCGAATTCTGACAGATATTGGGATGCTGAGCAATGGTGAAGGTAAGTTCACGCTCGGCATCAGATCTTTATGTCTGCTTATATTGAATGTCCAAGTCGTTGTTAAGAATCCATCCGATTTCATCGCTAATGTGATTGGGCAATCCGAATCCAATACTAAAGCCATCCTCGCAACGACTGTCGGGAAGGTTCTGATTATCGATGAGGCCTATATGCTCTACTCAGGTTCGGGCTCAGGAGGTGGAAGCGGCACCGATATATACAAGACCGCCGTAATCGACACGATCGTTGCTGAGGTCCAAAGTGTGCCTGGCGACGACCGTTCCGTACTACTCCTTGGATACGAAGCGCAAATGGTGGACATGTTCCAAAATGTCAACCCCGGTCTCACTCGATGATTCCAGCTCTCGGATGCTTTTCGGTTCGAGGATTTTAGCGATTCCGAGTTGCAGGAAATTCTCCAACTCAAGCTCACGAATCAAGACCTGGGAGCAACTCAGCAAGCCGTATCTACCGCCATCGACGTATTAAGCCGTCTCCGAAATGGATTGAATATTGGCAACGGTGGTGACGTGGAGAATCTCATCTCAAAAGCCAAAGCAAACTACCAAGCTCGACAGTCTGCGTTACCGGCAGCACAGAGATCCATTGATTTTATATTCGAGCCGCAGGACTTTGACACGGACTACGATCGAGCATCTGGCGCCGAAACCAACCTCCAAGAGCTCTTCAAAAATGTCATCGGCTGTGAAAGTATAATCGCGAAATTGGATGGATTTTTGAAAGTCGCCAAAGGGATGCGCGCCCAAGGTCTTGAGCCTCGTGGACAGATACCCATGAACTTCATATTCGAAGGGCCGCCCGGTATTCGAAAACCCTTTCCTGCGCTGTGTGTTGAACAATCTAATCCTGTGCACTAGGGACCGTGAAAACGACTACAGCTCGAAAATTCGGCCAAGTTTACTACGACCTTGGTTTCCTGTCCCAGGTCGAAGTAGTCGAATGCTCTGCCACTGAACTCATCGGCCAATACGTTGGGCAGACCGGGCCAAAGACCATGAAGCAACTCGAGCGCGGCTTAGGCAAAGTTCTCTTCGTAGACGAAGCCTACCGACTTGGTCAGGGCCAGTTCGCGCAAGAAGCGATAGACGAATTGGTCGACAATATCACCAAGCCCAAATTTGCTGGGAAACTGGTCATTATTCTTGCGGGTTATGATAACGACATGAACAATCTCCTGCGCGTTAATGAGGGGCTAAGCAGTCGTTTTGCCGATGAGATCTCATTTCCGTCTTTGGATCCAGCACACTGTATTCAGTTGCTGGAGGACAAGCTCAAGCAAAGCCAGATCGCCTTTCCTTCGATGCAAGACCCAACCATATATCAAGAGCTTCTGGAACCGATCGCAGAGATGTCGAAACTTCCTTCTTGGGGAAACGCGAGGGATGTTCAGACGCTGGCGAAGGGCATGGTACGAGCTGTATATCAGAGCAGCACCATCAAAGTCAACCAGCCTCTACTAACAGCTGGCACTGCTCTCAACTGCATCAACAGCATGCTAGCTGAGCGCCGTGCAAGAGCCAAAGTTACTCCTTCATCTCGACCCTCGTTCTCGAGGTCAGTTCAATCACTGGATGATTCCCAATCAGTCCCTCGAATTACCTCTGGCACATCGACAGCAACGAAGACCGCAATCCCGGTGCCAAAGGACGACGAGACCCCGAAAACATCAGAACCTCTGGAAACCCACATGAAGGTCGTGATGTAGGCGTATCCAAGGCCGTTTGGCAGAAGGATGGGAGGGAGGCTGAACTTCGCGGAAGAGGCAGAAAAATTAGCCGGGAAAGAAGCAGCAGAATTACGAGAAGTCCAAGCTAAGAACGAGGCAGAAGCTCTCGAGCTCTTACGCACACGTGAAGAGGTTCGGTTTCGGGAGATAGAAGCGAAAGCCGAGAGGGAGCGTATCCACCAGGAGTTGGAGAGAAGGAAGCAAGAGGAGGAAGAGAGGAAAAAGAAGGAGGAACTTGCTCAGAGTAGACTGAGGCAGATGAGTGTTTGTGTTGCGGGCTTTAGGTGGATTAAACAGGGTGGTGGGTATCGGTGTGCTGGTGGGAGTCACTGGGTTAATGATTCGCAGCTCGGGATTTAATGGGGTTTTATCAAGTAGTATTTCTGAATGATATCCCTCAACCGCTGCCGAAGACAACATACTGCATACTGGGTGTCCTACCCAAGCCGGAGTACGGCCGAAATAACATGCTGAGATGTGAGGTGATAGGTGTTCGTGTGGGATCTCTCATTGTGAACGTACTCGTGGAAGGCGTAGGATTAGACTTGATCATGACCTTGATACGCTCAGCAATCCGAAGCTTCAGGTTGAAGTAGCCTCATCTATCTCGGTCAAGGTTGTTGACTGCTCAGGCGCTTTTCGAATTCTCGTTGCGCAGCGCTGAAGCTTCACCACAGCTTCTATCGTCGAACCCAAACGAAAATGCTAACTCTACAGAAGTTTCAAAACGAAGAAGGCTTGTTTTAGCAAAGCAGGTTCCAAAGCCCCCTCTAGGGAAGCGTCTACTCTTCACGCTGTAGTAGCGAGTACCATGGTATCCCAAGAGTAAACCGTAACGGTACTGTGAGAGCGGTTTTCCGGAGCCGAATCTTCCTCTCGGTTCTATTGTAAAAGATCAACTAGGAACTCCATTGCAGAGCCATCGTTCAGTATCCGGGTAGCCCGGCGGAGATTAATTGCAGTATATTACTGTCATCTTTAGGTGATCTTGACTGATGCTTGACGGCATGGCACATTTCTGCAAGGCTTCCAAGACTGTTACAAATTGTTCGATCTGACCATGGCATAGGACACAAACGGGTATCCGACTTTTTGTTGCTAGCCTCTTCATCAACTATACCTATTCTGTCCATTCACAATCTGCTGGGATCCCAATTAGTCTTTTATCTGACCCTATGGGAATAGGAGATTGACATTTGGCAATAAAATCGGAAGCAGGGTTAGAAAGCCGATCGTTTGCTTTAGACAGTATTCCGTCTTGCTATTTGACATACAGATTAGTTAGGAGATGAGAGATCCGATCCCAGATCGACAACAACTTCCATCGACGGTCTATGAAGGGACTGGTCCGTTACGTATGCATCTTGCCATGAGAGAAGAACCCGACTGCACTAAACGCCTGGGCATCTGTTCCGATTTGTTGATCAAGAAAATGCTGCTCTGATCGACCGTTCATGGAGTAAGTAGTAGGGATTTCCTGGAAGTAATACACCTCTTGAGCATCGAAAGGAAAATAAATAGACAAATTTATGCCCCACCAAGGTATAGTAGCGGATGCAATGTACTAGGAACTTTCAGCAAGTGGTATCCCTTCCAAGACCTTGTTGAGACATGAGCAAGATATGAAGATGCGAGAATTGGATAGGTATCAAAGCGCCTTTCGAACACATTGACTAAAAGTGCTATGTACAGTCAGTCTTTCCTTAGAGTGTACCAATATTGAAAGTGGATCGAGAGCTTTTCTATCGAGATGAATGTGGTACTTCAGAGGTTAGTAAAATCCCAGATATTCTAGCCCGTCAGACTACCCTGCCATGGCAGCGTGAGAGTCATTTTACACGCACTTAGTAGGAATCCAGTCACGCGGGGGACAAAAAAAGCCTTACCGCAAAAGTTTCCCCGCACCACACCACCAAATTTACTACTGAATTTCAAGAGAAACACTATCATTACAGCATCATTATGGCTTCAGAAGATCAATCAGATTATAAACATCATGACACTCCCACCAAGGCTAAAATTCAGGGAGCTATCGAATTTTGTGAGCGAATGAACATACCCTACTACAAAAACAACGTATTCAGAACGTTCGGAGTCTCAAAAAATCAAGGATATCAGATGCTTCAGTCAGAGACCTCTGCACGTCGACGTAACAATGATCCTGAGCAAGATGAAACACGTGGTCGAAAGTCATTAGTCACGTCAAAAGATATACGCGAAATGGAAAGAGTTCTGGAGTCAGAAGGATTTGAAGTCAAAGCTTTGACATGGGAGCAATTAGGCTATGAAGTTGGTCTCGAGGTCTCCGGCAAAACGATTAAAAGACACATGGAAACAACGGACTATCATAAGTGCATTGCATGCAGAAAAGGCTGGGTTTCTCCGCGAACAGCTACTAGAAGAGTTGAATACGCTGCCGTCATGCTGGAGAGATATCCTACAAAACAGCACTGGGAGCCAGTTCGTTTCAGCGATGAGGTTCATTTTGGCTACGGGCCACAGGGAAAGCTGCGAATTATACGAAAACCAGGCCAAAGATACTGCATGAACTGCATACAAGAGGCAGATTCTCCTAAGGATAAGGATTTAAAGAGACAGCATTGCTGGGCTGCCTATTTCTACGAGGTCGCGTCAAACACGAACGGAAAGCTTAGCTTAGAGGCCTATCTGGAGCAAATTCTGAAGTCTATCGTTAAGCCTTGGATCGATAGCCACCCCCGTTTCGTACTAGAGGAGGATGGTGATACAGGTCATGGAACAGGACCAAGAAACATCGTCAGGATCTGGAAAAAGGAGAACAAGCTGGAGTACTACTTCAATTGTGCGTCGTCGCCTGATTTATCTCCTACAGAGAACATGGGGCAGGTACCAAAACAGGAGCTTAGGAAGTATCCTCGCTGGGATGATCACATTACTAGGGGGTTGATTTATGAGAGCTGGTCACATGTCTCACAGGAGTACATTAACGAGAAGGTTTCTATTATGCCAGAGCGATTAATAGCAGTTATAGATGGAGAGGGTAAAATGACAGGTAATTGAATAATATATCTCTTGAAATTCAGTAGTAAATTTGGTGGTGTGGTGCGGGGAAACTTTTGCGGTAAGGCTTTTTTCGCGCGCGTGCCAGTTTCAGGGTCCGCCGAGGGGGCATTTCTCCGCTTGATCTTGCTCACAAACGAGAGGAAAAGCCCTATTCTCGCTATCTAATTAAATTAGTACGTTTGTGATGGGAAAGAAACGAACAAAGCACTCACCTCCCGATAATTATTCTGATGACAGCTCAGACTATGATATGTTCTTCGGATCTGCCAGTGTAATAGAAGAAAGTAATGATAATTCTATATTCATTCTCGACTCGAGCGACCTGCGACTCCTCGTCATCTATTCGTACGACTGTGTTGCCTTTGTATTCTCGTTTCATGCCATGTCCCTTGCGAGTCTTATCTGAAAGAAAACTCTGCATCCTTCTTTCCCGAGGCTACATTCGGTGTCCTCGCAGCAATCAGGTGGGCTGGTGTAGTCGCAGGGTGATGGGACTGTGTATGCCGTGGCGATATAGAACAGCTTTCGCATCATGGCGGAGCGGGAGTCTTTGCACCGGCGGCCCACCTCCAACGCTCTCAATGTTGGCTCACCGAGCGCTAGGCGTTCAAGGGGTTTCGCCATGAACGTGGCGTCTCTGATCCTTGTGGAGGCAATGGCCTTCTCAAGTGTGGTGATCGTGGACGAGTAGATTTCATGTCGCAGCTGCCGCGCGTCGTCGTTGAGTGGCCAGTGGGGACCAGGGTCATCGAGGAGCCGAAGGCGATAGTGGAGCGATTTATCGTCTAACCAGCCGATGTAACCTGTGTTGATTGAGGCGTGGATCAGTAGGAGCAGTGTGGTCTGTATTGTAGTCTTAAGGCCGGTGAGGACCTCGTGGTCATTGGTGCTCTCGAGAGGGTCATCGCACGTTTGGACGATTTCTTTCGGTGAGGGGACATGTCCGCCGTTGCGTTTCTCTAAGGAGTCAAGTCGTCGAGAGATAGAAGCTCGTGTGCCTTGATAGTCTTCGCGATAGACCATGTAAGTGTCGGTTGTACATCCCCTACGTAATCCGCTGGATACAAATCACTGCCTCTGCGGTTGGAGCATCCGATGTAGAAGCCTCACCTCGGGGTGACGGTTGACCTCTGCTCGTTGGAGCGGCAGAGAGTTTCCTCGGCCGTCGTCGATCGATCGTGCGACTCATTCTGTTACTCATTCCAGGAGGCCATCGTACCAAGGGAGGAAATTCAGTCTCCAACACACAGTAACTTGGATGAAGGTTCTTCGCTAACGTTGATGCAGATTCGTGGAAATCAAATCCAGCGAACGTGAACCCTTTATCAACATCCACTTCCGGCTGCAAAAGAAAGCCACTCTAGGTCAGCCATGGTGTGCTCTACTTTGGTACCGTCTTGCTCGAGAGTCGAAGGATGTTATGATGCTGGCCACCATGGGATGCCAAAAGCTCCTGGCAACTCCTCGACAGCATCGTCAATTCGTACAACAACGAGGCGCGCTCATTCCGCGACATGGAGCTTCCACTCCTGGGGTATACCCGTATACTGAAGCCGTCCTAGTAAGTCTTCGATGTCGTCTTTGAGAGTCTCAAGCTAATCTTCTAGCTTAGAAACAGTCTTCTGTAAATCTGGTCGAAGTCTCGGTTGATCGATAAGTATAGTACTTTCCATTCTTGCGGATAATCAATGCAAGGTCGGCGTGACACAATCGCGCCAACTGATCTGCTTTTTTCACCAAGTTGGATTTTCTCCTAGTGAATTGTTGTGTCTTTGCTTTTGCTCCGTAAGACATATTGCAAGATGCTGACTTCGAGACAGGATAAAGATGGGACGTCTCTTATAGAATTTCGAGCAAACCAACGAGACCATCTTTGCCTTAAATGTGAATGAGTCGAGAGCCTCCAGTTTTGGCGTGCACCTCAAGCCAATTCTGGATGCCCACCCTAATCCAATTCTGGCACCCTGCATATCCAAGGGCGACGTTTGTGGTCCCTGTCTAAAATCTCAATGGCATAAAACACCCTACACTTTCTAGAGTCTCCTACTCTAGAATCCCGGAAACTATATAAATTTAGAAGTTATATAGAAGCGGAGAACTCTGAGGTAGGCTGATTAGGGCCTTCGAGGGACCACTGAGGGATTGTAGGCGCAGCTCTAGTAGCATAGATATTGCTTGAGGACACATGTCTCAGACGGCACATGATCACCGTCAACTGGATACTCCATCAATTGCCGAACGGAACGCACGAGTCAATTTCTATCTTCAGCTTAACAGCAATATCTCCAAGAATCCCCTTGAGACTGAGGCGGGTGACATTAAACCAGACGTAAGCATTTTCGGCCCAGGTGTGCCAGTATTTGGTAGTTTCTCGTCTTATAAACACCTTCTTTCTTATTTGCCTCGACGTGCACGTCGGAATCTAGTACTTTCGAGTATCTTACATAAGAGTACACTCGGTGCCGGACTTTGACTTCTCGGCAAGTATTCTTTCCTGGGCTTCTTGCGTGTGTTTGCGACATGCGCCCCGCTGTTGCCCTTCCTCCATGATGACGATAACGATCTCGCTCCCACATAGCCCGATCCAGTCCTCGTCTTTGATGAGATATGAGCAGCCAGTTTCTATTACCCGTTCTTGACCTTCGATGAGGAACGCGCCGCGGAGTAGGAATATCTGGCAATCGCGGAAACATGGCAAGCTGACCCTGACCCCACAGGCCGTGAGAGGAAAACCGCTCGATCCACCCGAGTTGTAGTGAACCTGATCTGGCACTGGCCTGTCATACTATTTGAGACACTTATTAGGTCTTTGCACGGCGAACGTAAGCTCTTTTCGACTTTACCTCAATTACCGCCTCCAAAACCTGCTTCCTGTTATTGGGGTCAAGCGAATCCCAGAATTCTCTTCCCCGTCTCGGAATAATCTTTCGAACGGCAGGCATTACGTTTTGAACCCGAATGAGTCTCGATTTACTCGAAACATTAAAGCAGGATGAGTTAAATCCGGATTGTTTCCTTTCAACCCAGACAGAATACTCAGAGATACCCCGAAATCATCAGATGAATCGTCCGTTTTGAAGCGAGAGGTGAAGGTGATATCTCGTCTGAAAGATGGAGTGCCTCATACACCGGTGACATCCGAAGCTCTGATTTTGCTGCGTAGCCTAATCGAACAGGATATCAACGTGCTTGATGAGCCGAGCAAACGTCGTGTACAGAAGCTGGCCAACGCCGCCCAGAAATGAGTTGCTGAGTGTGCCCTCCTCCTCGATGAGAACCGACTCTTGTTCGAGCAGAACAACGAAAGCAACATTCGTAAATCGACCAAGTCAACAGCGATTGACAAGGCGAAGATGATGAGCTATGAGAACATCGAGGAGGCACGAGCGAAGCGTGCTGCGAAAGAACAAGCCACAGCGGGCAAGGGAAAACGTGGTCGGAAGCGCAAGAGTCCTGCATCAGAGGCAGGTACGCCAGAGTCAGCGAAGGCCAAAGTGGCGCGGATGAGCGAAGCGCAGGTTGCGGAAGATGAGGTTGCCGCACGAGGGATGAAGAATCATTGCCCTCCCGCGCGGGCTTCGCGACCTGTTACTGTACAGTAGAGAGTTGATTTTCGTCGCACTTTCGGCGCAATGGTCGTAGAGACAAGCAAATAGAGATAGATGCTGGCATTTGGTGCCCCTCTACTGCGCTTGTCATGTCTTGCGTCTCGACATCGTCGCGCTCGCCGTTATTGTGCCTTGTCATGTCTTGCGGTGGCCGTTGCCGTCGTCGTTGTGCTCGCCGCCGTAGTGCCCGCCGTCGTACCCGCGGCAAGGATCGGTTCCTAAGGCAGGGATTCTTGCGCACTCGTTCACGACCTGTTACTGTACAGCAGACAACGAAAGCAATTCTCGTCGATTGATTAGGTCAACGGTAGTCGGTAAGGCGAAGGTGATGAGCTACGCGGACATTGAGAAAACAAAAGCAGATCGGGAGGCAAAGGAAGCGAAGGAGGTTAAAGGCAAGCCCAGTCGGAAGCGCAAGACCTCTGCACCAGAAGCGCTGCAGATCACCAAAAAACGGAAGAGCGAATTGGAAGTGGCGGAGAAGGAAAATGCTGTGCTGGAGTTTGGGGACTGTTCTGTTCTCCAATTTTTATATGGACTTAGGTTACGTCGCATTCTCGTGCCGTATGGGGGCGATGGAACATCATCGGGCCTTTATCGTGCCTTGGCATGACTCGACATATATCGGATGTTGATTGGCTGACGCGCTTCTCTTTCGTGGAGGGTGATTCCCTTGCGCTCCGAGCTTGTTGTCTTGTACAGACCGTCAGTCACACCATCAATACCACGAACTTACAGTGTCGAAGGACATTCGAGGTCATCTCATTTAAGACTCCATTCTTCTTTGTGCGGATCACTACAAATTGCAACAGGGCGAATGCTCACATCCCTACGATGGACTGGGGTTCACCAATACAGGCGGACCCAGAGTTGTGTCCCAAGGAAGAACTAGCAGCAAGTATTCAGAAGTATCATGAAGCTCTTCATTATCATTTAGGTCAATCTTGCATAAGTACTAAGGCGTGCCCTGAAATGTAGTATTCTCATCTCGGGCGAATATTCCGACCTTACGATTACCTGCTGCAATAAGAAGTTCGAAGTACATAAGGCACTGATTTTTCCCCGGTCCAGGTACTTCCGGGATGCGTGCAAGGACGGCGTCTGGAAGGTATAGCAACAGTCTCTCGAAACAGCTCGACATGCTGATAAACCCTCTTCTGTACAGGAAGGACAAGGTGCGGTGGTCGATTTGAAAAATGATCAGAGCCTTCCTGTACCTATGGATGATCCTTTGCTCCTCGAATACATGCTACAGTATCTCTATGGTATGGATTATCTGGAAGAGCCCGAGAACGACGACACATTCTCCATGTTTGGCTCACAAAAGAAACCATCTAAGAAGCATCGGAAGAGATCAGAGCCTCTAATATGGCGTGATGACGAATCAATCCCGCATGGAGACGAACCAATCTCGAGTGAACAGGGACCGGACTGTCCCACAGAGGTTGAACCGCGCGGCAACGCTACAATACATGCTCAAATGTGTGCGGTCGCAGACTTCTATGGCATCCCTGATCTGCAGAAGGTGGCGCGGCGTAAATTCAGAGTTGCTCTCGTCAAAATCTGTGACGTTCAGGGCATTGTCAAGCTCTTCAAACTTGTCTGCAACCCACAGTTTCGAAGTGATGCAGTACTTCGCGATATCATAGTGGACAAGGTTGCGAAACATAACAGTCTATTAAATAACACAGGGGTAGAAGAAATCCTGCACAAGGATGGAGAACTAGCTCTGGCAATAGCGAAGCGCATGCGCTTGAAGTAAATCTGAGAAGCTCTAGTTGTGGTTGAAAAGCCTAATTCAATGTTTGGTGGACTTCTCTATACTCTTCTCGTCATGCAGCCCAAGCTTTGTATCGAACTGCTTTGTAAGCTCCTCTGCAATTTCGTCTTCACCTCCCTCATGCAATATCCCTTCTATGCTCAACTTCATGTCCCGAGGCCGGAGTCCCCGATCCAATGCTCTCCTCACCTCTTGATGCCACATGTCTGCAAAGGATTCTTTCCAATCTTCAATGAATGCTTCTGCTTGGGCTCTCGTCTTGAACCGCTTGTGACAAGCACAGGTGATCTCGTGAATCTCTTCCAACGCCCCAGTTTTTCCACTGTATCGCATGAGTAATCTCTTCAACAGCTTGCCTTTGGGAAGCTGTACTACTAGGCCCCGCGGATGCCAGGATTCGCTCCGTGGGCGACTGCATAATACGCCATACTGCTCCTTTCCGGTGTGGTGTCTAGTGCCGCAGCCTTTATGACTCCCTTACATTCAGGGACTCCCTTTCTCATCATGTATTCGCGGGCTTCTCCAATTGTGAAGAAAGCTTCGTGTACAGCAGGGCAGTTCGTTACTCGTGGATGCGCATCTCCCCTATCAGAGTAATTAGCACGATGTGTTCATCACCACTCTCGGGTGGAATACCATGATAAAAAGATTGTAGGCTCATCAACGCGCCCACTGAAGACGGTATAGTACTCTTTGTTCCTTTTCTTGACCACACTCAAAGGATTCGAACAGTCTCAAAGAGAAGTGAATGATTCACAACGATATAGAGATATTTCCAAAATTACGCCGCTAATCAATTACTACAACGTAGCTCCGCCACAGAGCTTTATTTCGCGACGCTTCATGATGCTGGTAACGTCCAGAATCGTACTCCCGGCCCTAACCTGGAACTATCAACATTTTTGACTTTTAATTATGCGAAATCCTCGAGAATTGACTAATCCACCTCGATTCGAATTTGACCAAGAATACCTATTTTACTACATTATTTTCATTGCCAATTAAATTTCTCAATTAACAAAGTATCATATAATCCGTGCTGTACCCAGCACATAAAAAAAACTCCTGAGATTCCATCAATCCTAGGTATATGGATAGTCCTAGTAGAGAGTATCGAGGACAGCCGCCTAGACGCCCGCAACTACTAGGATAACGTGACGTCGAGGATACTGTACCTGGGAGAGCGTATTTGGGAGGGGAACCGGAACCTATACTATAATTAGGGTTTGGGGGGGAGGGCTTATAATTGGTAGGTCTGTCCCTGGGTCAAGAGACGCACCCCGTCACGAGACGAATCTACAGTTTAGACATCTCAAGTCGCTTCCTCGCAAATCTATAAAATTATCATCAATATATCACTGCTCTTTAGCCATTTCTCCCTCAGGAAACCAGTCTGTAACGAGAAAATTACTACGGTTGATCATGCTGTCGATCCTTTTGTTGACGCCATCAATCGCCGCTTCATCTGTTCCCCCCTGCTTAATCGCGACTGTTAGAGTCTCTTTAAAGTTCTGAGCACACAGGGAAAGGCTCTATAGAGAAAGAATATGGCTTCAAGTTTTAAAGACATTCAGAGAAGAAAATGAAGATGTCCGGGAGTTACGCCGTGCGAGGAGACTGATCAAACTATACCGTATAATTAAAGCCTCAGGCGCCAGGAGTCAGCTGTGGCTGAGGCTGATAAGATTTTTTTCCTAAGGCTGACAGGCACAAATTTTTGAATGGTCCGACATCATATTCTCGGCGCCATGGAAGGAACCAGCATTGAATCACCTGCCAATTGTCAACGAGTATTGAAAAAGGACGATACAGTTGCTCGACGCAATACCATTCTGTCCCGGAGCTGGCTTGAGCTCCTTCGTTTCTTTTTATCTACAGTGAGAGCACGTTCCCTTGCAGATCAAGGAATCCATCCCACATTCAAAACAATGATCGAACCTACGCAGAGATAAGTTGTTGGAGGTAGAAGCGCAGGAGAGTCAAATCTTCGTATTTTTCTTCTTTTGGTTCATCTAAACAGTACTTCTCCCATTTGATGATTTTAGCCAGAATTATGCATTGAGTAGCCATTTTTTGAATTTTCAAAGCGCGAGAAAGTTGAGTCAGCGGGGATGTACGGATATACTCATCGACAAGTGAGTTCTGCGTGTCGATAAGGTCGGCAATCTCATTGCATGCGGCTAGACAGTATGTGTGCACCAGGTGAGTCTTCCCCGCCTCTTCCCCCTCCTCCAACGCAAGAGCGTTCGAAATGCACACAACCGCTCGTTTATTGACCTCAAAGATCTCTGGCGAGTGCGGCCCCATGGTCGTCCAGCCGGGAAACTCGGAGCTGCTAATTTGAAATTTAGAGAGCTCCTCTGTAATTGGAAGGTTGTGGTTCGCCGTTGGGAACCAACCCTGCTGTTCGCTGCCCCTAAAGAGTAGTAGCGTTGTGACTTGTTCGTAGAGTGGATTTGTTTCAAAATGCTCCTTCCATAGAAACAAAACAGCCTCTGCTATGCCAAGGGCGCCAAATGTATAAGATTGTCCTGCCAGATATTCTAGCCAATCGTACATGGTCGAAAGTATTTTAGCTTTTCTTCTGAGCACCTCATGCTCTGACCATTCTGCAAACATCACTGGATATCCTCCTTGTAAACCACCGTATCGCCGTTCCTACGCCTTTGTCAGGTAGATTGGTGCATCCCAGCTTGAGAGCTTCCGGCCGTCCCTCTTGCTAAAAGAGTAATCAGTGAAAGTGATGCTGCTTATATGGAGAGAGAATGTACCCTTTCTTCATGCACAGTTGACGAATTTCCTCTGCATCCTCGTGAAGCTGGGATACTCCACTCAGTTCGGCAAATGCTGCAATGAAGTGGTAAATCAAGAGACAACGGTATTCGGGTCTGCGAGCGGCGTTGTTGACAGCCAACGATGGATGAAAAGATTGTAGTATTACTGTCCTGTCGTTTCCGCCAGCTCGAAACTCTGTTCGCACAAACTTGTACTCTTTGCCGGGGAGTTCGAATTGCTTCATCCAAGGATCCTTGTATTCGTCCCTGTGGCAACGGATAACCACTTTCGGTTTCTTAGCTCTCAGAATCTCTGCCAGAAGCTGATGACATCATTCGTCTGGTATGTGACTCTTATTGTCAGGCTTAAAGGAGAATGCATCTAGAACGGTCACGGTGTGGATGCTTCGCGCGCCGTTAGTTGCAAATCGGATAAGCTCATCCACTGCCCACAGCGTTTTGCAGCAACCCACAAATTGTGGGAGCGGATGTCCGTATTCGTGAGATGTTCTTATCTTTAGCCGCTCCAGAATAACGACTATGTCTGCTGGGCCGGAGGCAAGATTGCACGCATGGTCAATCTCATCGCAAGGGACATCAAATTCCTTTCCGAAATCTTTGAGAGCTTGGAGAGAACTTAAATCACCTAGATGATGGAAGCTGGCTGGTGGTGTGCGGGGTAGAGCCTGGACACTCAGAGGGATCGGAATACCCAGGCAGATATGATAACTATAATTGTCTGCCATTTTGCATGCTTTTGTTGTGTCAAGAGCAAAAGTCGGATCGAGGCGGTAGGCATACCGACTCAGCTGGACGGTAACCTCGAGGCATGTTGTCGTTGTGGATTGTTACGAGAGCGCAAAGTTAACCAATGCTAGCAGTCCCGCACGAGGTCATGGCGGCTAACTGAACCATTCGCTACGCAGGGGGGTGCCGGTTAGCAGGTTTCTCGAACTTTCCATGGGCACGTGCCCAGCCGTACGCTGTTACCTAACCGTTGCATCTCACTCGTCTCCTTCACATCACCATCACGACGGTAGGCTAATATGGACAGAGCCTGTCAAGTGCTGGCGCAAGGAGTTCCTCCTAGCGTGCCTAATTCATACCGTGCCCTAGCAGATCATGGTAATGTCCCTCGCTCTACCCTCCATCATCGTGCTCGCGGACGACGCTCGATAGAAGAGAAGGCCCAAAGCCAACAGTACCTCACCCCGTGGGAAGAGGATGTCGTCGTTAAGTTCTTGTTACAAATTTCCGATCTTGGACAACCAATACGGATAAAGTTTATCCCTTCGATAGCTTTCAGTGTCACCCGCCAGCGACCCAAGGCGGACAGACCACTCAAGCCTCCAGGGAGGAACTGGGCGAAGGCTCTGGAAAACCGCCATCCAGTACTCCAAGCGAGAAGAGTCAGCGCGTTGGACTGGAACCGTCACGAGAAAAATATATATGGGAAAATCACACACTGGTTTGAGGTGATTGGAAAGATACTACAAGAACCCGCTATTCTGGCAGAGAATGTCTATAATATGGACGAGACTGGAGTTATGTTATCCATGCCAGGCTCTATTAAAGTCCTCGTACGCAAGGATGACAGGCGAAACTATAGAGGCGCGCGTGTCAAACGAACAACAGTGACTGCGATCGAGTGCATCAGTGCCGATGGTAGGTATCTAAACCCTATGATTATTTGGCCAGCCACCACCCATCGAAGCAACTGGACCACGTTCCCTACTCCCGGATGGCAGTATGCGTACTCCGAATCTGGATATACCGACTCTAAAATCAGCTTAGAGTGGCTTAAGCGTATATTTGATCCCCAAACTCAGGAGCGAGCTAACAAGAAACCACGGGTCCTGATTTGTGACGGCTTCGGGACGCATGAGACCCTCGAAATCTTGGAGTTTTGTTTCGAAAACAATATTATCCTATGTCGTCTCCCCTCTCGCACCTTCCACAAGCTCCAGCCCTGTGACGTCGCAGTGTTTGCCTCACTGAAGGTAGCCTATCGCGAACAGGTTGATCGACTGGAGCGAGGAGGTGTGAATACAATCGGCAAGCAGCATTTCACCTCTCTCTTCAGCCCGGCAAGGGAAAGAGCGTTTACGCCGAAGAATATCAATAAATAAAATATTTCGCTTAAGTGTACGATTACTAAAAATCGCTTCATATAAAAATGATAAAATTACATTTGTAATTGAATATCACGAATTGAACACAGAAAGAATTTCAAAATTATGATACAAAACGTTGCACGAAGAGAAAAGAAAGAAAAAGCAAAAGATCAAGAAATTTTATATTCACGAATTCTTTACAACATTTAAATTCGTGTCTTTGTTTTATTTTTTATTATGTTTCTTTGAAAATTCGCGTTAACATTCTTTATTAACACTTTCTTTATGTCGTGACATTAATGAAAATGATTAAAACTTGTTATGGGTTATACTCATTGGTTGGTTGGTTGGTTGGTTGGTCAATCGGTTGGTTGGTTGGTTAATCCTCTGGTTGGTTGGTCAATCCTCTGGCTTATTGAGGAAGGCAAGGGGGCAAGGGGGTAATGAGGCTCCTATATAGAGAAGCTGGGTATCGCAGTAGGTTTGCTCTGCAAGTTAACCTCTTTGTATATACCAATATCAAGCTTGAACCATGAATGTGTGTGGAGTCAATGAGATCAGATTCTCGTCTGTGATTCGAGTTTTGAAGAGGACCTTGCTTATTAAGAAATCTTAGCGCCAAGGTCCTATCCGGGTCCGCTGTCGCGTAACAATCTTGACCAGTACTTTCTGCTTCTTGTTGTCTCTGTGCAATGTGCGATGAATCCGGAAGTATCGCCAGTAGTATTAAAGTCTGGCTTGATGCTCAGCCAGATCTGTCCCAAGACTACGATCCCCAAACATCAAAGAGAAAGAGGAGGGCGCCGCAGTCGAGCACACATCGCAAACGGCGACTCCTGATGGAAGTCACCAGCAATGCCATTCATGATAACGCCCAGTCTCCAGACCGCAAGCTTCGCGGCCGGAGAGGGCAAAAAGCGCCTCCGAATCCAACGCGTAGGGATATTCTACCTTCCACCACAGACTCCGTCACTCGTCAGGATACCTCAGCCCCAGGAGAAGACCCAGAACAAACGCCTCGCGCAAAGTCCACTTTCATTATACCTTCATTGCGACCGCAACCTTCAAACCTTGCCTTCGATCCTCCTTCCTCTTCCCAAGCCAGCGGCGGCTCCACCACAACTTCCTCTACTCACACCGATCGATCTCGATCTCGCAGCCCAACGAAACGGTTGGGGGACCTTCAGTTCTCCAACATGCCGGTGGATGCAAGAGCTTGGTCTACATCCACAGTGCCCACAGATCTACAAGGTTTGGTCAAGGATATGAAGCGGATTGCCAAAGGCAGGAAGGTTATACCATCAGGTGTGAAAGGAAAGTTTGAAGCAATGAGTGTCGATCTGGAAGACGATGAATGTATGGAAGAGGATGGGAAGGAGACCGAGGAGAAGGCGACTGGGGGTCTTGGCCACGAGCTTTTCTGGCACATTGCTGGAATGATTTGTCAGGCTACCAATGAGTGTCTGGTGGAGCATGAGCCTGAGTCATCATGGAACGGCGAGGTTCATTCCAGGATCCTCCGTCTTGCCTTCGAAGGTTACTGGAAAGAACGTGAAATTTGGTACGAGGACATCACTTCAGCAAAAATATCGAATCGGTCACTATTGCCGTGGAACATCTCTACGGGCGCGATGCAGTCAAAGATGGTGGATTATGCAATCGTCATCAAGCCCAGTCGCGACTTTTCCAGCGATACCTCCCGATGTCTCCACAGCCGCATTATCGAGAAGCTTAGGCCCGAG
>JAABUY010002017.1_pt1 | contig 25305 bp, 23 predicted proteins | sample 5560271 | NCBI WGS metagenome assembly JAABUY01 (sample SAMN10711886, study PRJNA513374) | rock metagenome | isolation source: Antarctica rocks | place: Antarctica: Victoria Land, University Valley | reverse complement strand
TTCTTCCGCTTCTTCCCCTCCTCCCTCTTCTTCCCCTCCTCTTCCTTTTTTCCCCTCTTCTTCCGCTTCTTCCCCCTCTTTCCCTTCTTCCGCTTCTTCCGCTCCTTCCGCTTCTTCCGCTCCTTCCGCTTCTTCCGCCTCTTTCCCTTCTTCCGCTTCTTCCCCTTCTTCCGCTTCTTCCCCCTCTTTCCCTTCTTTCCCTTCTTCCGCTTCTTCCGCTTCCCCTTCTTCCCCTTCTTCCCCTTCTTCCGCTTTTTCAAGCCGAAAATATCTCTCCTCGCACTCCGTGGGAACAGCCTCGAACAACCTAAAGATATCTTGTTTTGGTGGCAAACTGTAATCATCCCAAACGCAGCAAACAGATCTGGCAAGATGAACTCGCTCAGAACTCGCCAGGGCTACTTTATCGTAATTCACTTCAAGATCTGGATTATAGTCGTATCCAGCATCTCCTTTTTCATATATTTGACATCTTGTGCACAGCCAGAACTTCGCGGTATAATCATCTTGAAGCTCTACACAGCGCTTATGATACCATCCAATGTCGCATTTGGCATTGTTACATTCAATCATGGCTCCTTCACCTAACTTCTTGCAGTCACACCAAGAATTGTATTCAATTTTAATTCTTCGAAGAAGTTTCGAAACCCCTAGTAGCGCGTCTAGATCCTTAGTGGTCTCATGATTCGAGGGCACTAAGTCTTCATCTAAATAAAGGAATGCACAGAAGTTAGCATCAAATAACAAGTCATCTAAATCCTTTCTGGTTTTCCGCTCATGTCGCTTCTTCTCGTCAGCAAGAATCTCTGGATAATTAGGAGTTTTTGCCTCATCGGGTCTCTCGTAGAAGATAACATAAGGCTGCTGTTTAGTTCCATTTATTTGGAAACGTAGTAGGAGAACATCATCCTTACTCCAGCCGTGATAAGCTGTGCGAGTCATTTTCTATGAAAGAGTGACAAGCAAATTTCGCTCTTTATATTTACACTATTACCGTCATTCACATGAGATTTTGATGTTAAATGCTTACGGCTTAGATACCTCTTGATTCCATGAATACATCTTTCGTTCAATATACCCTTTTCATTCGCCGTTGAGATTTTGCGTTCTCAATTTCCTTTGTCGAACTTATTCTGACCCATCACTAACGCACTTCCCCTTCCGGTTCATGAAAGATAAACACACCTTTTATGTAGCGTAAATAAGCACGTCAGTCTAGTAAACACTTCGATAACAAAGTGACACGTTTTTCGGATTCTGCTGAGTGGGAACTGCTTTCTTTGACTCTCCATCACAACCACCTCCTCCAGACTATAAGATGCAGACGCAGATTTATAGTGTTGGGTAAAACCCATTGCGTTCCTCAACTCCTCAAATAAAGCTTTGAAACCCATATTCACACCATGCATCCACCCCTAAAATCTACAATATCGATAGCAATGGCGGAAATAATGGCCTCGATCCCGCAAAGGTGAAACCGTATGCCACGCGGACAACGTACGTGTCGAGATGTCCCTCGGTGGAATCCAAGCACCGCGTGCCATAACAGAGGGACAAGCTGTCTTGGGCGAACTGTTACATATTCTTCAGCAGGACTCTACGATTGAAGGAAGGAGGAAGAACTCCATAACTGGCAAACAGGCTTAATTCTTTCCTCGTGGTGGCCTCGTAAGTAAACTGTCTATTTCCGCCTTGAATTAGTCCGAGAAACATGACGACCAAGCGTATTGTTCAAGTCCATCCAAATCTTCTGTCGTGCCATCTGATCGATTCTCCCCGTCAAACGAAACACTATCTCAGTCCTCCCTTTCCCCACGCCATATGCAGCTCTATTGAGTTAGTCCCTAGAGGTCCAGCAAAGCGAACAAGAGGCAATCATGTTGGCCACCATTGAGGAAGAATTCAAGGCGCCGCTGTACTATTAGTGAACAGCTGATACAGGTACTTCGAAAGCATTTGAGATAGGGTGAAGGGATCGATGCATAAGACTTTGAATTACGATTGTAGAAAGGAATGGGAATAGTGAAACTCTTGCGTCAAGAAAGAGAGAGGGCAGGGACCTAGCACCCGAACCGAATCTGGCTAAATCCAGGGTATGTCAGATCACGTATTCAAGACCAACCATTGGGTGAGGCAACGGCGGATTGGCCCGGCTGGCGGCAGTGTTGCATGAGGAGGCAGTGGAACGAGCCCTTGCAGAGAAGTTGGCCTTGCGTCAAATTTTTGGAAATAGGGGAGTTGGTAACCTCCGCCTCATTAGAGTTTTCACCTTCCACCTCCTAGATAGCCTCCGAACAACAACAACCAAAATACCAATATGCCCCATATGACCTCGTATTCCAACAGAAATAAGGACTGTTTGCCCAGACCCCAAATGGGCGAGGGGGAATTTGGGGAGGTGGGACTGGCTTGGGGCAGGGATGGATGTTGAGTGGGTGTTAGTTGTGGCGTGAATGAAAGATGAGTAGTTGTGCTTAGGGCGAGGGTGGGAGGAGGTGGCCTTGAGCAAGGAGAGAGTGTTGGCAATTTGCATAATCGAAGTCGCTAATTCCAGAATTAGTCAAAGTCCTGGGAGCAATAATTGAAACACGTCCTTGAGTTGTAGCCAAAGCCTCGGGGTCCAGGATTTCACCGATGACAACGAGGTGTTTGGGTCGAGATTATCGTTTCTAGCCGCGAGCTTTGTTGGGGTTGGGGCTACTCGTGATTTGTTTGAGGTATTTGTGCTTCGAGGGAACAATGCGAAAGAACCTCAGTGCGATGGAGTTGTCTCATGACAAGAAGCCCAAGAAACCGTTGACCCTCCTGCCTTTCCTCACCTAGTATCCTTCAGTTGATTCCTCCTTCACCTCCTTCATCTCTTCTCCCTCCTCCCCCTCCTTCTCCCACTATTACCACCACACGGTCATCTCCTCGACCAACACGGAGCTCGATTTTCTGCAACGCAATACTCAAATCCGGTGAAAGGAAACTTCCATTCCAGTGGCTCGGCAAATCAACCAGCCTTCTGTGAGAGAGCAGAAATAGGGAAGTCAGGTGTCGTAGTCGGGGCCTCGAAGCGATGATTCAGTAGGAAGAAGGGAAAAAGAGGCGCCTATTCAACAGGGTCAAAAACCCTCGCCTTCCTATGATCATTGATCAAAGTAGACTGTCAATGCCCCAGAGTACCTAGTGTTCAAAGCACAATGCGCCTGCCATGTGTTGACGTATTCGATTACTGGTTATCCTACAGCTTTCTACATACTGACATACTGAGCTTAATGCTCTTCGCCGAGGGGGGCAGATGAGGCGTTTGAGGCTATCATAATCTGTGCTCTCTAAGGTAAGGTAGTGCAAGGAGCTGACTCCTCGTTTGTTGTCAGATCCATCTGTAGGGTTTTAGCTTGCGGGGGGTTGGAAAAGTTGAGCCGGGGTCGGAAAAAATTCTTTCGAACTATAAAATGTTTGTTTGGGCAAGCCCCTGGCGGTTTCTAGGGCGAAATTTCGCCCCGAAAGCCGCCCTGAGGTGTCAAGCACTCCCTCTATTTAAGCGACTGAGTCTATGGAGTGGGTGGGTCGGGGTGGGGCAAAAGCGAGTTTCTGGCTGAATCTCGAAGGATGAAGGGAGAAACAGAAGGGAGGACTACCTATTTATCCCCCTATTCCCCGCCTAGCTGCCGTTGCATCTGGTCACAAACGGCAGCCTCTTGTCGGAGGTGACATTGAAGGTCGTCCGCAAGAGTGTTGAACTCAATGTCGTCGTGCCGACGGTGACGATCTCCAATTGGCAGTGTAACACGATGGTCCCTCAATTTGAGTCGCCATACTTTTCAACTTCCTTGCTCACCGGAGAAATGTACAATTAAGTCTTCGTGACCCAGCTATGGTAGCCCAGCGCAGGCGTTCGACCTTCCCCTTGAGCATTTTTAACCCAAGTCAATGACGAAACCACAAAAGATTTTGAAAGCTTCAAAAGAGTTATCAAGAAGCTGGGAGAATTCGAGACGTGTCAGCTCACCTTGGAAAATCGTTCGACTTAGGCCTACTCACTTTTTCCCAACATCTGTAGTCACTAGAAGAGAGATCGATGATTGGCAAGCCGAATTACCATAAAAGAAGACGGAGGTGGTATGCATGACCATTATGTCGGATCTCCACATTTAAAAGATTGGAAAGTATCCGAGAAGAGATGTCTGTTAGATAGAATATTAAGGAGAATACTAGGAATCTATGGGCTCGAGGCTCAGAGGGTTTGCTTCAAGTACTCGTTGAGAGCTGCACCACGTCTGCTGAAACGTCAAAGAGCCAAGCATATTGCGGCAGGAGTATAAGGTCGCCACCAATCAAGTCTCAGGAATAAATGATAGATTCTTCTTGTAACCTTTCCGCTATTTCACCTCTATCTAAAATCAGAAAACCATCTGTCTTCTTCCGTTTCAACACCTCGATATGTAACCCCGTATCACCATATCACCGCTTCCCTCCGCCACTCTCAAAGCTCGATGAAGGTAGATACCGCTTTGAATTGGCATTTGCAAATGGGATCCTTGCACTTCCTCCGGTAACGAGAGATTATTTCCAATAAACAAGTTCTGACGAACCCACTAGAAAGCGCTGGGAGGCATAACTATTCGGCGCAAGCTTCGCCATTCGCCAGGTGATCTGAGGAGCTGCCAGGCCAAAGCAACAAATCCACTTCTTGCTCCATGAATAAAGGTCTGTTCCATTGCGAGATGTGATTTGAGGTTCCATCCTGCATTAAGAAAGCACTGTTTGTGTGTGAAGCCTTGAATTTCTGATAGGCGGGTAAGAGAAGAGGCTGAAGAATACATCTATTATCGCGATACCAGTCAATTCCTCCACGTGCAGAACGTTCACATGAGACAAAGAAGAACGTGGGGGCATGGGTAAGGATCCGTTGTTGACGTAAGAGCTCTGCTCTTTGAATTGCATGAGCTGCCTGATCCAAAGGCCTTCGTAGTACATCTGCAGCAGCAAGAGCAATTATGGAGGCAGCCCGTTCCTTTTTATCCTCAGGTCGGTATATATAACAAGGCCCCTTCCAATTCAGGGCTATGGATCCCCAAAACATGAATGTAGAGTACTCTTTAAAGGCCTTTCCAAGACACATAGGATCCCATTCCTCATCCTGCTTTCGTGTAACGCGTTTTCGACCTCTGGATTCACCCAATATAATGCTTGTTTCATCTGTATAGATCACCCGGCCCCAGCCCTCTGTTGTGAGATCCCAATGCACCCGATCCTTACACCATTGCAATCGTACGAATTTGATGGTGGGTGAGTATCGTCCATAGCCTGCTTCATGAAAGGCCTTTGATATTGTAGGAATGGATCCTTTGATCTTACATTCTCGAGCAACGTCGATCCAGGATTTTCGCCTCCATTCATAGCTAGATGTGGCCAATTTGATCATCTTGTCAATTTCTTCTTGATATAGCATTGGGGGCCTTCCAGAATGTGATCCAGAAGCAGTTCTCACCATGAAAAGGCTCTGTTCCATGGATTTTAGCCTGCTTATAAGCATGATTGCATATATCTCACCCCCGTACGGACTTGTATGACGCGTAAAGGTGATCGATCCTTGTATCTGGCATAGGCAATAGCCCCACGAGTGGCTGGACTGACATCGCGACCGCGTTTTTGAGCCGACATGATGATTGGAAGGTAGTATGTGATGGAATTTCTAATGAACTACGTTAGCCCTACGGAAACTAATTGCATATTCCGATATAAGGCCACCTTTTGAGACGTATCGAGAAAGTCTAGCCGAAGGGAGACTAGCACATTCACATCGACATTCGACGTTGTCCGTCAGATGCCTTTGACCAAGAAGAGCAGAGCCTTGAACTCGACGACCGGACTACCCAGAAAATTGGCACAGCCGCCAATTCAGCATCACTGTTTCCTGCATCAGGCATGCCTGCACATCACCCAGCGCCCTCTGCGACATACGGTTCGCAAAAGCCTCACTTTGTGGCCTATAGTACCTACGACCCCTGCCAGGTCATTGGAACAATAAAGGTTGGACCAAATCGGATTGACCAAGGGACCGTACGGTTTAAAGGTTTCGAGCTATCTGCAAAGCGTCTGCTCATAGGCATCAAATCGGCTCCGCGAGACCTTTTCGTCTGGTTCAAGCACAGCATTGTTGCAGAGGATTACAGAGCCTATTTTCACACTGTATGAAAAGCTTCCATGCCCCCTAACAACATTCACGCTAAATAAAATCCTAGGTAGCGTCAGTTGTGTCTAGTTACCGCGAACCAGCCGTATCCTCTGGTTATATCGCGCCATTCCCGCAAGCGGAGGAAAGCATAAGTAGGATGGCCGAAACTCTGAAAATGCATGTTTCGGGTGGCTTGTTCATGGCGAAGAAATTCACTATACTAATATATCCTTCTGGCTCTGAAGACTGGACTTTCCTTGACGATCAACTTCCTACCTGCCCTCCTGAGGCGGTTTTACGCTTTGTGATGGGAAAACCCTGTCCAGGACTAATGGAAGAAGAACCACAAAAGCCTCTATCAGACTCGACCGAACAAGAACCACGAAACGTCTTACCAGGCTCAATAGAGGAAGAGTTGCAAAAACCCTTACCAGCCTTGACACATGAATTACCCGTCGTTTCTGTTCGTGATGGCGAAAGCAATACCAATGCAGTGTTCCGTAACATGTATAATGTCGAGTTTTCAAGGCTGGTAGCACCAGCCCCGTTGGCTGAGACCACAGAAATGTATAACTTCTTCCTAATCTTTCCTCCGTCGAAAGAAACAGAGCGCGATGCCGTCATCGACTTTCTTCAGCATAACAAAGCAACTGAAATACTCAGCTATGAGACGAAAGGCGCATGGGACTATTTTTCAACTCGAATTAACGCCGGTGTCATTATCGTAGGTCATTGTTGTTCCTTCTCCCACTTGGAAGGGTTGTTGATAAGAAATCGTAGATCCACGAGGACTTTTTCGACCTGTGGCGCATTCCAGATCTCGCACGTGTGCTCAGGAAGAACATTAACGTGTGGAACTTCAATATGACGCCCTCGCAACTAGCTCCAGACCCACATTTGAACCGTCTATTCCCGCATGGCGCCGCTGTCTTGCTCACAGATGGCCTATTTCTACACCAGCCCCACGAAGCAGCGAAAATTCTCACCTGGTTTCGTCACATCATTCTGAATAGCAAAGCACCTCGGACCTGGAAGTTATGTAGTAGACCGCGCCTCAAGGATTGGTTACTCACGTTACAGGCCGACAGGACTATGGAAGATGGTAAAGTTTATGTTCAGTGCTATGGCGAGGTCTGGCGCATACTCAAAGATGAGTACATGGAACAAGGGGCTCCAGAGGAGGAACAGCCGACTTCGGAGGCCCCAATGTGCTTCATGGGCGAAGTCTCAGCATTTGATGAAAGCGTCGGAAAGGGCGTCGCTACCAACGCGGAAGTGGATAAAGAAACTATCGCCCAGAACGATAAAGTGCTCCTTGAATGGTTCGCCGGCTATGCAATGACCAAGCTCGAGCATTTCCGAAGATTCGATATCGTCACTGGCGCGCTATCGGGGGACGAGCGGCATCAGGAAATCAAGGATAAGTATCAGAATAAATGGAGTCATATTGAGATTGTGACGGCGGAAGATCTTTACCGCAAGCATAGGGTCCCCGACTGGGATGTGCTTGATAAGGAAGAGGAGAAGAGGGTGAAGAGTATGAAGAAGAGGTGGGCTGAGGAGGATGCGAAAGCGGCGGTTAAGGGGTAGGAATTTAGCAATAATAGAAAGGATGGAGGAGAGGATAAGGTTGCTGCTTTTGACTTCTTCGATGCAATGAAGAGAGACTCTTCAAACATTCTGTTAATCGATATGGCTGATTCCATATCATCCGATTAGGATACGCTGGGCAGGTTTCCATACAGAAATTATCTCGTGAGACTTGCGAAAGATACTTCGGAATGTATCGTTGAATCTTTTCTTCTGGTCTCTCGCCCGCTCCCCCTCAAAAGTTCTCCTTCTCCTCTCCCGTTGCCCCCCCCACCTCCCTTCCTCCATTCTCCAACGCAGTCCTCCATCCTCCTACCCAGTCCCTCGTCCTGATAATATTGGGTGAATAAATGCTCCCGCTGTATGGGATACTACATGCGGTGGGTACTGAGAATCGATGGCCAGGGGGGCTTTAATGAGGGTGAGCAGTGATGGAGTGGAAAGGGAAGAGGGTGGAGGAGTTGAGGTGGGAGCAGGATGGGGTGTGGGGGTGAGGCGGCATGAAAAGGGGGTGAAAATGGCGTGAGGGGGGGTGGAAGTGGGGTGGATTTCGCCTATGAGATTCGGATTATTTGAAGAGACAAAAAGGATCCTAATTTGGGTTTTGTATATGTCAGGCGAGCAGTGTTCCAGATGATCTTTTCAAATGGCGAACAAATGGTTTATGGACGTATTTCACCCTGTGCGTTATATTTACTATGTAGGCACCCGGTGCACTTGGCTTGCTATCTAATTTTAGATTAGGCAATGACTCCAAAGGGCGATGATGGATGGTGGCTGAGATCGTTTCAGGTTTTGTATCTCATCCAGCTAAGAATTTTCCAGACCACATTAAGTGGACATTGACCTGGACCCGTCGCGAAGGGGTGCTGGATCACATGACATGGAAGTTCTTTGCCCGGGGGCAAAGAACTTTCTTAGTTCGATCACGTGATACAAATTCTTTACCTGCAGGCGCAGAACTTCTTTGCCCATCAAGGGATGGGAGGAGCCCTTAGGAGTGCGTCTGCTTTAATATACCATATCCCTTTAACCGCCACAAGGTCGGCCACCCCCTTCGATCAACAGCTAGGCCAAATTTGGTAGCAGCTTGACCAGATGGGGTACGGGTGCTTAATAAACAGCTCTGTCGCCGACTCGCCGAATCCAAATAAGTGTTTCGTATGCTTAGTCATTGGTGGGGTCCCCCTACGAGCATTGTAGATCATAGGGGTGGCCGACCTTGTGGCGGTTAAAGGGATACTCTATGAGATTTTGAGGAAGTCGCTTTATTGTTAGTAGCTTGTGAAAAGAGCATGTGGATGAGCCCACAAAAGAAGCATAAATATGTAGCCGACTCGTTCAAAGGTATGATGAATAATCGAGTTCATACGTGGTCTTTTCCCACCATAGCCTGTGGGGAAACCAATCCCTAGAAATCGATGCCGTGGAAAGTTTGCGGAAAAGTACACATCATGGAAAGATGCAATTAAGAGAAGATCTGCGCAATGCCAAAAGTAAGATTCAGAAACTTGAAGCTTCCACTGCAGCTTCGCAAGCGAGTTCGATTAGCATTGAATTGTGTAATAGAAAGCTTCAGGAAGAAAGAGAAAAGACAGATCAAAGGGTAGCAAGTGCAGCCATGGAACGGGGCTACAGAAAAAACTGACGGATACCGCTAAAAAGCTGAAGGCGGCGCAGACCGAATTGTCTGAGAAGTCTACTTTTCTTTGTCGTGGGGCGAAGCCTCACCCCAGGGTCCACGGGGATATTGGCCAGTGGCTACTATTGATAGGGGTTTCCCGAGCGGAGTTTTCTTCTTCATCACCTTTTTACTCATTCTTTCACCTCTTTACTACAGACGGGCATTCACTCTTCTACAGACAGGCATACCTACCTACCTCGCCCTGTTGATTTCGAAGCTCCCTATATCGCACCTGTACCCTAGGAGTATTCCCGGGCCCGTGCACGTTCCGGTCCCGTGCACACCCTAAACCCGATTAGTAACCCACCATTCATAGAATCAAATTGCAATTAATATAGAGAGTTGTCGATATCTATATGAAGCTTCCAAGCTATAAGAATCAATCATCAAATCGCTTAGGAGCTTTGAATTGCCTTCCAGCTCGCGTAGACCTGATTTGACTTGGCCCCCTTTCCACCTCCTCAATAGCAACAAAATCAGTGAATTGCTGTACTTCCACCTCTTTAGACTTCTTCTTTTGCCCTTTCTGAAGCTCTTTAGCCTTCAGCTTTTGCTCCTGAACTAGACGTCGTTGCTCCAATTCCTTCGCCCGTAGCTCCTTTTTCCGCTTCGCTTCCTCCTCCCGCTCCGCCTTCTTTTTTTCCCGTTCCACCTTTCTTTCAGCTATTAAACGCTGTTCCTCTAGCTTTCTAAGCTCCCTTTGTTCCTTTTCTTCAGCCTTTTGAATAGCAGCTTGCTGTTCCTCTTCGATTCTTTGGATTTGACGATCACGAGCCGCCTGAATCTTATTAGGACTAAAAAACACCCCCTTTGCCTCACCATTAACCCCTAGATCGTCAAATAAAGGCTTTTCACGTCGTCTGCGACTCCTCTCAATACGTACTGTTCGTCGAAGACCTTCATTTTCTGCTTTCAGAAGAGCAACATCTGTAGTAAGCTTTTTCATCGTATTGTTCAACTTACGAGCTTCCGGACCAACTACTTCTCCTACAACTGACTTCATTAATCGTCGAACCTTTCTCCAATCAGCTTCTGACAATGCTGAAGAAGAAGAATGGCTTGAAACAGGTCTAGCGTCCGGTTTAATCTGCTTTATGACCTGTGACGAATTGAAAGGCAGCAATCCTGTCTTTTCCCATCCACTTTTGATGTTGGCATGCGTGAAAGCAGCTTGATATGCAGGCCAAAATAGGTCAAAGAAGTCTCTTTTCGATATTCGAGAAAGTCCTTGACTCTTAAAGATCCAGTCGTTCAGGTTTTGCGAGTAGTAATTGGCCAAAGGGTTGAATAAGCTGACATCCAGAGGTTGAAGACGATGCGTAGAATGAGGAGGATATAAAGCCACGAGCACCTTGTTCTGCTCACACCAGTCAAGAAACTTCATGTTGATATGACTGCCATGCCCGTCAACGAATAGAAGGCGATAATCGCGTGAATTTCTGGCTTTTGACCTCGTATTTCGGTCAAATACGGTAGTGAGCCAAGAGTAGGCCAATTCATCGTTGATCCAGCCAGTAGCGGAGGAAGCAAAGAAGCAGGATTGCTCTTTGAGATCATATTCAGTAAGCCAGCTGTCCTGAATATTACCTGATATCGCCTGATAAATGATCGAAGGGGGTATATGAGTCATATCCATGCAAATGGTTGCAATCAAGGTAATCCATTCTCTATTGCCGTCTTGAACAGCACCCAGCAATTTGCCACTGTCAAGATGCTTTAGACTGAAGACTCTTCGAGTCTTTTGAAGCAGTCCAAGTAGAAAGTCCTTTTCATCCATATTGTATGTGTTTGAAGGAAGAACCTCATATTCTTCGATTTTTTGCTTTACCTACCCTTATATTAGTATGAAACTAAACGTAATGAAGGCACTTACAAGGTCAAAATAAAGCTGATATTGATATGCATTATCAGCTTTCTTTCGCTCTAGATCAGCTCCTTGTAGAAACTTTGACTGTAGTATATCTGAATGACGTCGAACGAACTCATAAGACCAGTTTTTGCCTGGCTGTTTTCCAGATATATTATACGCAAAAACGCGAGTCATGGCATTGAGAGAAGGTATACCACGCTCGGTAAGCTTGTTGATATAGCGAATAAGCTCTTTTTCTTGTTGGTTCGAAAGAATTGACGTCGTTTGCTTGCTTTCCTTCACGGAGGCCGTTTTACCCCTATGTCGTCGCGACAGCGTGCTTCGATTGATATTGAATTTCTTTGCAGTTGCAGTGTAGTTAGGTGACTCTTGCAAAGCTAGATCTGCAAGCGCTGCCGCAATTGAAGCCATATTGAATTTGTAATTGATTTTTGAAGAAAGATGAAAGTAGTAAAGTGGGGTGTGCACGGGACCGGAACGTGCATCGGGCCGGGAATACTCCTATAGAAGGCTGGTATTATTATTACTTTGATAGGATCTAGGTACAAGACAATACACCAGGTAATGTCGAAGGAATGTCGCTGACGTCAGTCAAAGTCAAGTAAGGGAAAGCTCAAACTCGTCTGCAGCAACCTTGCGTTTGTTTGTCTCTTTACCCTGGGGGGAATTTATCTTGTTCGTCAAGACAAACTATTTTCCACCCGTTGTTCGGGCACGAAGGGTCAGGAAGTACGTGGCGGGTTCGTCTTACGATGTTTTAGTTATTTGCTGCAACGTTTAAGCTTCAAAGATTGCAGAGATAGCATGCTGAGCTATTTCTTTATACCTACAACGCTCGATTGGCTGAGATATTTCCTTTTAGAGCTGAGGATGTAGTTGAAACGTAGTATAAGAAAAGAAAAAAGCATGAGCAATATAATACTTGTAGCGAGAAGATTACGCAGACCCAAAATACTGACATTGGAAAACGCTTGTTTAGATTATATTCAGCTTTGATCGCTATTATATTTCTATAGAGCTCGTGCACTACGGGTTTAATAAAGCATATTCCGCCGAAGTGAATCATCTCTGAGACGTTTTGTACTATCTAAGCCCTAGGGGTTTCGGCATATGTTAAAACCCTAGCCCCGACACTCTATTTAAACACTTTCGGTACCCGAGCGAACCTACTCAGCCCCCTTTGTCGCTCTACTATAAACACAGCTCGGATTCCCCTTTGACTCTTCCTTCTGTATTCTTAGTATCCTAGTTATAGCTACCTCTATTGACGTCAAACATTCTATCCAGCTCCCCTGCAGTGGAAGATTCTAGGCACGGTCCCAACAATTTATACACCTACTCTAGTAAGACTATTTTACTAATGAGGGAGTTCCTTGAGTAATCTTTCTAGTAGGCCCTACTATCTAACGACCCAGAGGTCGCTTAGTAGCCGCGCCTACCAGCCGCCGAAGAAACCTCTCCGGGCAAAAACTCCAGCTTATCCACAACTTATTTTCTCTGTTACTAGCTAGGGGCCATTTGCCCCCGACTGTTCCAAGAACACCACTGGTCCTTCCCGTTCGTTTCATTCCATATCGCCGTCCATGATTTAACCGACCTGTCTCGTAGGCCCATCGGCCTTATTGCCGCCGTTAGTTAGTCAGGCTGATGATTGTGGTCCTTTAGCTCCCGGCCTCTTAGCCTTCGCCTTTTTTTCTTCTCCTTCGCCGGCTTGGGCGTTTCTTTAGCTTCTAGAGGTACCCTGGACCTTGCTAGTTGTTCCCTGGCCAAGGAGAACTGGCCCAGCCAGCCTGTCTCTACCATCCACCGTGCGGCTGCGCGTATTCCCTGAATCTGTCCCAGCATTTCCCTGAAGTCGGATGTGCCTGCCTGTTGAACGAGTTTCGCCCTGCTTCTTGCTAGTTCGGGACAGAACACAAGCATGTGCTTCGCGGTTTGTCTCCTCCATCCACATAGACAGCTGGCACTACGGACCGTTGGCACATTCATCTGGTATAGAAATTCGTTGAGCCCTATCTTGCCGCATCTAAGCTGTACCGCCATCGAGCTTTCGGCTTTTCTCAGCCCGCTATGGTAGTCGAACCGGTTCCCAAACAGGTCTCCCTCTTGGGCAGGAGTTATGACACGTGCTGGGCTAGTCCATCGGTCTAGCCATTGCTGGCGGGCCCAGTCTCTAACCCTCTCGTCGATGGTCTTAGTGTTCTGGTACTCCTCGACGTCCTTGACCGGGTTCGTCCAGTTCTTCTTCCGTCGTGTGGTGATTGCAGCTTCATGCCATTCCCTGACTCCTAGGGCCCGAAGTGCCCAAGCCTCCTTCTCGATTGCTGGCGTCAGAGTTGTTTGTCGTTGCCTTGTTCCTTTACCCTGAAGCTTATTCCAGATACGTCTGTTCCCAGCCTGTGTGACTGGGTGGGTTCCTCGACTTGTCTGGTACCTTAGTACTAGGCGGTCTAGTTGAAGCTTAATTGGGGCGATTACCGCGTCAGCCTCGAGGACTGGAACCGGGGTAGCTTTGAATGCTCCTAGGATTGTTCTCAGACAGTCGTTCTGTATGATCGTCAGCTTCTTAGTGTGTCTCTTCGTAGCTTCTGTCGTTCCTTCGGGCTGGTGCCATATCGGGGCCGCAAACGTTAGTGTTGGCCTCACCACCGCACTATATACCTTTCTGCACTTCTCGAAGGTAGCGCCCCATGTCGATCCAGCGAGACACTTAATAGCACGGCTCTGGTTGGCTGCTCTGACCTTAAGCTGGGCCAGATGTGGTCCCCATTTGAGCTTCGAGTCGACATATAGCCCTAGTACCCTAAGGCTTGCTCCTGGCTCGATGATCGCGTTCCTCGAAATTTATCGCCATCTTCATATTGAACTTCTTTGGCGTTCGAGACATGAATCAGCTCGTACTTCTGAAGGGCGAATGATGCACCGTGGGTTGCTGCCCACTTTAGGCAGATATCGTGGGCCCGGCCTAGGTTGATGCAGTTCGTTTCTGTGCTCTCGCTGTATGCCAATAGATGAACATCTCAACTTAGGGTTAGGGCTAGGGTTTCTTACCATGGTTCCATACTGCATGAACCGCTTCGGTAATCTACCGACCGCTTCCTCCTCGCCCCCATCTGTCGCGACGGTAGCAGCTCGTACTCTTCCGCCATGTCGTTCAGTTTTCTAGAAATAATCGCCTCTAGCGCTTTACCCAGCGTGTATACTGTAGGAGTGCGATAGGTCTATATGATTTTGGTTCGGAGTAATCTGTCTTCTTCGGCTTCTTAAGGATTACTGTATTCGCCTCCTTGAAGTGTCTGGGGTGGTATCCTATATTGAGACAGGCCTGGAACACGTGAACAATAGCCTTCATTATCTCGGTTTCTGTCATGACCCTTAGGAACCGGTTTGGGATCCCGGTGATACCCGGCGCCTTATGGATATCGCACGTCCACAACGAAGCCTTTACGCGCCTCGACGTGGCTGCGCTATCTACAACGCCTCGGACTAAAAGCAGGACTCGAACTTCCCTTGACGCAGTATTGCTTTCGTCGCGGTCTCGTTAATGCCATCAACAGTATGTTTGTTCCTAAACTTATTATCGTCTCCGTGACTGACTTCCTCGAGATAAGGTCCCTTCTTCCGTCCGAGATCAAATCTTTGACCATTTGCCCGGCACTGTCCGGTATTACCTCGATCGAGAAATCCGTTGCGACACACAGGCCGCTTTCCTCGGCTGTCCTTCCAACGAGGTTGTGCAGCAGCTAGCTAGGCGCATGACTTTCAGCGCGGACAAGACTGCCCCTTACGACATCGATTCGAAGCTCGTGCAAGAGAGCTTCCAGGCTAGCGAGACGATTAAACGGTTAAAACAGAAGAGCCGGCTTCTTACGCAAGAGATTCGGCGGACCCTAGGACCCGTCAAACATGCTCCTCCGGGGAATGATATGGTCAAGAAGAAAGCTGAGATCGACGCAAAGCTGCACCGTCAAATAGCTAATCGGCGCAATGGCCTCCGGGAGAAGGTTCGAAAACGCCACTTCAGAAACGCTGACACTGCTATCTTGGAGTGTCAATTTGGTGGAGCGCCGCCCATCATGCCTAGTGAAGGCCCGATGCTAGCTCATTCAATTCGCTATAACATTGCAGAGCGAGGTCAGATTGTGCGTCTCACTTGTGGAGACCAGAGTTGCCTCATTGAGAAAGAAAAGCATATGGCGCGGGTCCAAGCTACCCAGGCTCGACTGAAGCTCTGTACACGACAGGAAGCTCCGCATCGGCGCCAGTGCCACCGTGGCAGCCAAGAAGAGCTAACGCCAAATGGCGTCGATACTCGAGGGAGCACATCACGTATCATAGATATGCCCTTCGAACAGCCACAAACCCGGTCCATACCCGGTCCAGGCTCTCCCCGTATTAAGATGGAAGAGGAAGAGCCACAGTCTATTGCTGCCCAAGACCTAACGCAGTTGTTTCCATTACAGTGCCAGCATCTCGAACGACTGGTCCCCTGTCTGCTGCCTCGATGGCTTCCCACCTTGCGTCCTAATTAGAGAGAAGCTTGTCAATGGCGTCACCGCATCCTCAAACTGCAGTCTGCTTCTACCATCGTACAGCAGGTGCTCTGGAATCCCTTGTCTGTCAAACATGGCCATCAGTGAGAGTAGGTCCGCAGCTGCCGGGCTCGTTTTCCGGATGTGCTCGAATGACATCTGCCAGGTGGTAATGACTGTGTCTGACACACTGCTGTCTCGTAGGTCTCTCGCGTTTTGGATGTTGAGGAGATGTCTGATTCTCTTCGCTCTCGCGGTACAACTCAAGATAAGTCGAGACATTTATCCTCGGCTCTCTTATTGCAACATACGCGGCGGCGTGAGTAACGGCGAGAGGAATGCCTCCTAGAGCCTGCACAAGTGCTCTAGCATCGCCTTCGGAGGACTTGCTAACCGCAATCCTAGTCTTTAGCAGCCTTAGTGCGTCTTCCTCGGTCATTGGCTCGACCTGAATAACATTATACTTCAGCCCCACAAGGTTCAGTGCTGTAACCAGGTTTCGTGAAGTGACCAGTAGCCATTCACTTCGAGCTTGGGGAAGGAAACTTGCTAACGACGTTGCTTCACCGAGATGCTCGCTTGCATGCGCAATGCCTCCAGGCTCAGTGCCGGGAGAAGAGAGAACGCGGTCATCGTCGGCATTGTCGACTACCATAAGCCACCGGCCGTTTCTCTCATCGCAAAGCCAATCATACACGAGTCGGAGGATATCAACCTTTGGGTCATCGCGCCCGGGGAGATCGACCTTGGTGGCAATGTCTCTACAGGCTTGCTTGAATCTGGCAGCATTGCTCGCATGCACCCAAAATACCCAGGTGTGCGGCGTAGACTCCCTTACTCTGTACGCATACTCGATGGCAATCTGAGATTCCCTAGGAGGGATATGAGTCTGACTTCGTGTTGGATGGTGTGCAGTGATTCTTACCCCACACCGCCTAGACCAATGAGCGCCACTCGGCTGTGGTCTTATGAAGCTGCTTGCCCATGCTTCTCACGTAGATCTGCCATGATGTCCTCTCGGCCCACAAATGTGCTATCCCTCTGGAACGGGACCATGATAGACGGCTTGGGTTTGTTTTGTGCTCGTACTAGAGCCGGACCATCATTAGCTAGGAAACAAGCGTAGTGGTAATGAGGGTGATAATGATTAATGGTATTGGTGGTGGAACAAAATACTCTTTGCCCTACGTAGAATAGAATGAGACGTATAGAGGCTACCTACGAAAACGAGCCGCAACCACGTTTGGAGCATCTCGCTCAAACTGTCTAAGCTTGTCCCGTGCACTGGCATACCCTTGGTCGTTCCTAGCGTCGAACTTAACGATCATCGAATGGTCGGCGTCCAGAGGGATCATCTCCCCCATATGTTCAGGGAGCTGGAGAAGAGCCGAGTTGGTATCCACCGCGGTGACAAAGTCGCCGGTCCTTTTCCATCGTTTACTTTCGCTGTCCTATCCTCAAAGTATAAGCGCTCTTCCAAGGTCGTGTAGATTAGAGTGTCATACAAACTCTAGCTGCCTAGTCTGCCCCGTCTCGTAGAAGCTCACGACCTTCCGGTCTCGGATGAGATTTTAAAGTCGACCAGCTGAAGCGTTAGTAAGTCGGATTTGCTCCTGATCTGCTGAACCAGTGCACTTCGCGGGTGATTATCCGGCCCGGCTAGCATCTTCTGAATATCATCCACCACTAGGCCTTTGTGGGGAACTGCAAATAGAAGCATGCCGTATGTAGCTCTATAGAGAGTTGCAATTGTTGGGTGATCGTCTTCGTTTGTCTGGACCGCCTTGATAAGACACTGTGCTGCTGGCTTAGCCTGATGCGATTCATAGTCCACAGCACGCGACCTACATGAGCGAGTATAATACCGCCGAAGCTGTGTGCGATGAAGAAGAGCGGCCGCTGTCTTAGCTGGCGCGGCCGTCAGTCTCACGCTTTAGAGACCACTTGGTGTAATAGCGCTTACCTCCTCTGTGTTTCTGACCTTTTTGAGCTCTTCCATTAGCTCACGGCCGTAGTCCATGATTGCATCGATTCCATGGCTTGACAGCTTTGAGTTGTAGAGGTCATCACGCGGCAGCATGGTAGGTCCTTAGAAAGGAAGTCGCGCAGCCACATCCGGCCGAGGTTTCCCTTCTCTCTCCATGAGCCATACGCGTGTCCGTCGAGGCCGGTGATTGCGATTATGCTACGACGCGGTGGATTAGTAGTGAGCAGTAAACGGGAAGTAGCCTCTAGTAGCACTCAGGAATGGCGGGCAGCAGCTTACAACCGAGCAGAAATACTACTTACTCTGCGACAACCGGCGCTTCTGGGTTCGGCTTGTACAACTGGGTGAATCCGAAGAAGTGACAGTCAAAGCTGATGTCAGTATCGCCCATCTCAACCTGCCATTTCGCTAGTGGGTCGCCTACATACTAGCTTGGACAGGAACGTAGGAACGCCTCCTTGGAACTTCACTAGCGCAAAGCTTTCCTCCTCATTGTCGTAGCACGAGGGCACGATATCCGTGCTGATCTTTAGCTTTGATCTCTCTTCCTCCGATAGATTATCGCTGATGGTAGCCTTTAGCGTTTCGTTCAGCGCGTCGTTAGGCTGCGAGGCTGGGAGACCGGTAACGCGAAACACGGGGCCTTTTTTCCTACAGTAGCGGCCATCTTGGATCAGACCCAGTTATTCGGCTTCTTTGAGCGGCGGAGGGATAGCAAGCAGGCGGGCGGTCGGTTAATCATGAAGGCTGAGCTGAACAGCTGAGCAGAATAGAAATACGCCTTTTTCTTAGGCGCTGGAAGGTTACCTAAACACCACGACAGAATCCGACTTGTTCAGCCGCATCTACCTGTTCTCGCATGTCCTAGCCTTGTGGGCTGGCGCCCGACGAAGGCACATGACTTTCAGAGCGATGGATGTACCCCAGCTCCGAAAACACGCCGTGGGGCACGACGCAGAACTACACTCGCAGGCGCGCGAGGTGCAGCTTCTGCCGCGCAGACGCCTATGACAATGGCTCACCCACAGCAGAGGATCAAGTCGAGTGGCCTGAACTTCTGGTCGAGCGATGGCCCCCCCGGAGCCGCAGACATCGAGTAAGCCATGCTAGCCATGGGGTCGCGCCCCGCTGATCTCGCACAGCATCATCGCCGTCCAAGGACTGGGCGCCCATCCCTACTATACATGGGTTAAGAAAGCCTCGAGGTCAGATGGCGGCGCATCGAAGAGCTGGAGGGATAAGATACTTAGAAAGAGCAGAGAGTGGCAATGCAAGGACGGTAACGATGGCCTGGCGGAGGTTATGTGGCCGCAAGACATACTGGTGCCACTGTTCGGGAATGCGCGGATCGCAACATACAGCTATGAGTCGGACTGGAAGGATCGTAGTGTGAAGACGACCCTGCGGCAGTGCGCTGAACAGCTCTTGAACGTCCTGTTCCAGCACAGACAGCATGCGAATGTAAGCCGTCCGACAGTCGATACGCCTCAGTCTGTTCCTGAGCTGACCGCACCCAATAGGAATGCCAGAGGCTGCTCATCTCGATCGGACACAGCCTTGGGGCCCTCGTCATCCAGCAGGTCCACTATACGACAGTCGCGCACGTCAAGAACGGAGGCTAACCCGAGTAGGCGCTCGTCATCGCTGTCCATCAGCAGGTATTTACTACGCTCCGCCTCTCTGTGGCAGGTATCATCTTCCTCGGCGCACCATTCCAGGGATGCAACGCAGCCACGTACGGGAAATGGCTAGCCCAGCTGGGAAGACTCGATACGGCCTTAATAGGGTCACTGGAGAAAGACAGCCCAAGCCTACACGCTCTCTCATCAGACTTCTGGGAGAGTTACAACGACTGGGACATTGTGTGTTTCTACGAGAATCGATCCATATTAGTCCTGCGCATTGGCAGTCCAACTCTTATTGAGGATGGCCCGGCCTATTGCCAAATGTAAGGAATAGAACGATGTTTCGGTAGTATACTCGTAATGAGCCTTGATCTTTAATTGGCGTGGCACGCGTGGCAACACCATGCACTTGCGGCCTCTAGTATATCGGTCTTTTCCGACTATGTATCCCGGCCGAGCCCATCATAGGTCTGATTTGGTGGGTTGACCAAGGCGGCCTACATATAATATATATACGGTCTGGTCCCATTTCCAGCTTGAGTCAGCAAGGCCGGAGACCTTGAGTAAAGGATTAGAACGGCGAAGGCAGGCCCGAGAGAATATCCCGACCGTGGGTTGAACTGTGCAGGCTGAGACCGTGCGCATAGTGGTCCGACACGCTCCCTTCGTCAACAAAATGTTTTCAGGTATTAGGTGCGTTAAGGGGGTGCCGTTTCGTGAAGGTGCTAGCTAGGTACTTTGATTGGGTAGTTCTTCTGTGATTGTTCCCCACCTTCATACAACAGTGTTTCCGCATTCTTTCTCATCCTCGTCTTCTTCATCTTCTACACAATGACCGAACTCTTGAATGTTCCGCTAGAGGTCCGGAAGATGATTTACAGCCATCTATTAAAGCCAAGCATGAAAGAGATCATCGGCAGAGGCGACAAGAAAAACATGCGATACCACCTCTCCAAATTCCCAACAGGACCAAGTACCCCTCTTGTGTGTAAATGGATGCAAAGCGAGACGATGGACTTGATAAAGTTCCAGCGTGTTACACTTCGACGCGTCAGATTTCCCGTCCGCTACCTCACGCACAAGGATCTCGTGTCCTAAGCGAAATTGCTCCCGAACGAATGTCCGTATGGTCGCAACTACGAGGTTCATGTAGAACTTCCCTCCGAGCGCTCAATATCGCAAGATGCTCTGGAATTTCAACTCGGTCACATTTTGCATATCCTTCTACATTGTCACAAGGATCATTTATTGGATCCTGTCCATCCTTGTCCAGGTCTAAGCGTTCTCTACCACCCTGTGACCGTTAGCGATGAGGAGGATTCAACTCTTGAGTGCAATTTTGAGGGAGATGGGACTATCATTCGTGCTGCCAGCATCTGCGGTTCTCTCGCACCGAGATTAGCTTCACATATCAGCTATATTATTAGTGTCATGTTCGATAGACTAAAGCGAGTCTCCTCTACTATATTTCATAATCGTTAAGCTGACGTATCGAAGGGATGATATAGCAGATACAGCTGCCACCCTTAGTTCGGAATATCGTTTTGAGTAAGAAGCACTACTATCTAAGTTATCTCTAACTGACATCATCAGACATGAAAGACGCGAACAATGGTTACGCTCTGATCAAAAGACACAAGTGGATTATATAAGTTGGAGTCGAGTCGATCGACTCGAATCTCCAGGGCCAGTGTCTTTCAATGACAGTTTGGCGTGGAAATCGAGTTATTGACAAGATAAAGGCCAAGAGCTATAGAACAAGGTGTTAGAAGATGTATGCACACAGCTGGCGTATTCAAAACAGCTCGTTTGGATTCTCTTATCGAGTGCTGTGTGTCGAAATCTCCATGGCGTTCTTTGGTCATTTGACCGTTCGATTCTTATAAGACTTGATCTTCCATTAACAAGGCTCTAAGCATGAGAGGCCCTACTATCATAATCAAACAATACTAGTTCTTATATTCGATCCAGCGTGGCCTGACTGTTGGTACAGTACCTTCAACCATGCATACTCTCTCCGCGGTTGTCAGCTTAAATTGGGGGAAATGTCTAAGGACCGCCAATGCCTTTTCCAGCTTTCAGGCATTCACTGATCAAAATTTGCTGGGCCTTGCGCTTGCACTCTAGCACATCTTCCGGACCGCTGGTGATTCAAGGCCAACATATATAACATGCGTCCACATGATATGGGGAATGTTGCACATTGCCCGATCACGAAAGTTGGCCTTCCTCGTTTCTAACGGTGGTATCAAAAGCTCAGTTACTAGCCGGGTTCCGATTTTAGCAAATAGGAGAATTATTCGCCATTTCTTGGGGGCTTTGAGACTCACCAACTACTTAGCAAAAGCTATCAAGCTCCCCAAAGGCAAGACCCACACTTTGGTGAGGTGCTGAACTCCTTGAGCAGGTTCTCTAAGTTAAAACTGTTTGGAGGGGCAGGAGCGTATATTTGGCACCAGAGCACAGGATGAGTCATAAACACTAATAAACAGCTTCCAGCGTCTCCATTTTCCCACGAAATCATTTCCAATGGCGCCAAATCAAGAAATCATCATCGCCTTCGAACCTTACGGCACCCTCCTGTCCATGGAATCCGTTGCTCTGAAACTCGCCGACCACATCCACGAAAGAGCGGAGACAGTCGCCACGACCTAGGGAAAATATCAATTGGAATACACATGGCGCCTGAACAGCATGGGTAATAGTGGTCCATAAAGATTCTTTACCAGCAGAGTGATTGGGGATTCAACGTTGATTGACTAATGCCTATAACATTGAGAATAGGAAGATACGAGCCCTTCTCAACCGTAATGCTCCGCTCATTAAAACATGCACTGAGAGAAGCGGGACTGCTTCTGAACCAACCATCTCTCGATAAGGTTATGGCATTCACGTACAACCACCTGACCGTCTTCCCGGAAGTCCCCGCGACGCTCGCGGAATTGGAAAGGATGTCTAACATAACTCCCGTGATCTTCTCCCACGACACTGACGCTATGGTCTCCACCTCCCTTTTGAACTCCCTCCACGCTCATCCCTTCAAGCATATCGTCACAGTTGAAGAGGCAGAGGAATACAAGCCGGCGCCGGGGGTATACAACTTCCTTGCGCGCAAGGTGGAAATGGGGGAGGTCTGGCTGGTGAGCGAGAACCCGGTTGATGTTGTGGGTGCGCGGGCTGCGGGGATGCAGGCGGTGTGGGTAGATCGGGGAGCAAGCGGGTTCGGTTGGGCGGACCAATTGGTTGAGGGAGAGGAGGGAAGGCCAACGGCGGTGGTGCGGGACTTGACAGAGATTGTGCGTGTAATTAGAGGGCATATTAAAACCTAAGAGCAGATTGCAGGAGAAGCCGGCAAGTGTGGTTGTGTGCTTTTTTCTCTTCGTGCCCGTTATCACGTTAACCTGTCATGATGATCTTGGCCCATCCTTGCTCGAATACCGATGGAATGTTTAAATTGACATCTCTTTGGAGGGAAGAGCCGATCCAGCTGGAAGTAACGACAATATGCCCATAAACCTAAAAGATTACCTGACTCCATGAAAGTTTTCTCATAACAAGCTGGCAAATTCGTTCCCTAGACACTAGGATACAAAGAGCACTCGTCGAGGGAACACTTCCCACCTCCAAAAGGTGAGCGTTCTGGGGGGCTCGTCGAAGGAGCACTCCCCACGTCCAGAAGGTGAGGGTTCGGGGGGGAATACTCGCAGGGAAAGCACTCGCCGGAGGAGTACTTCCCACATCCAAAAGGTGAGGGGTCCAGTGGGGGGGAAACTCGTCGAGGGAGCACTCGCCAGGAGTACTACCCACCTCCAAAAGGTGAGGGGTTCGCTAGGGGCAGTACTCGTCGAGGGAGCACTCGCCAAGGGAGTACTCCCCACATCCTAGAGTTGGGAGGAGCCAAGTCACATGAAAAAACCTTACTTTGGGTGGTCTGCCATAGCGTTTGCTGAGCTTGAGTCAGTCGAGTGGGTAGACTGAAGCTGGGAGATGGTATACGGCCACAGGCGATAGAAGTTAAGAGTTGGTATACAGCCATAAGGCATGAGAGCTAGGAGGGGATATACCATCATCAGGCACAAGAGTGGGAGGTAGTGGTGATGGCCATGACAGCTGGGAGCTGGTATACGGCCATAAGACATAAGAGCTGGAAGCCTGTATATAGTCATGGGTCATGGGAGTTGGTATACGGTCATGGTCGATGGGAGCTAAGAGCTGGTATGCGGCAATGAGCCATGGAAGCTGGAAGCTGATATGCGGCTGGTGGCTATGAGAGCTAGGAGTTTGGTCACGGACCATGGGAACATTCATGCAGTCATTGTCAATGGGATTTGGTATACAGCCACGAGCCATGGAAATAGATATGCGGCCATGAACTATGAGTACCTATTTTCCCGGCTATGGGGACTTCAGCACCGAGAACCTAAATCGCACAGCCAACAACAACTTGCGCCAACTACGTTGAAAGCGAATCTGACCTTTGCCGCTCCACGACTTCCCGTAATGCAAGACATCGATGAACACTCGCTGGCCGATCTTCGGATACTTTCCAAGGAGCTTGAAATCATAAAACAGCGGTAAGAGACCCGCCGCAATCTGCATTTAGCGACTGACCTCTGTTACAGTCTGGGCATGCGATTGACACCGTAATAGCAATGCTAGGTGTCATGAATACCAGGCTGGAATCATTGGAAGCGAGGTCTAGGCCTTTTTCGCCTACCTCTACACCTGCTCCGCAAGCTCCTACGATCATCACCGCAAGGATGCAGCCCATCAGAAGGATGCCACTGGCCATATCCAAGAAGTGTTACCGATTGCCAAGGGACTCGACTGGAACACGCTTACTGGAATGACTACTGCATTCCACCGCTTCGAAGCTAGTCTCAAGGAGACTCTGGATCCTCCAAAGGATTTGAATGGCTTCATAGAGCAAGTGCAGTTACGACAACAAGGCCAGTTCCAAATCTGATAATTCGGCCCAGGAATCAGGAGATGATTCGGATATCATTTTCTTCCGGAGGACTCAAGCAACCGTATGTCGTTGGCTGTTCCCTCAGGTAGGAGCTCTGGAGGTGTACGGTACCAATCTTAGACTCCATGCTCGTAGCTCTGGTGGAACCGCCAGTTTCGGCAGTCTTTTCTTCTTCATCCTCCACTACGAGAGGGTCATCTGAAGTATGTCAGAAGGGTTGCTGGTCAGAAACGCACTGGGGGGCACACCTTGACTGTCACCAACTTCACTGGGCCCGGGCCCTCGTAGCCCAATTGCTCTGCCAGATTCTTTTAGTGATCCCGCTCTCTTCTCAACCTCTCGGCTTCTGACTCCAAGAATTCTTTGTGCTCCTCCCACTTCGCTCGTGAGTTTCGTGCCGCCAGCGTGGTTTCGCTCGCTTCACCTCGACTGGTTTGGTGTAATCGACTTCGATTGGTGTGGTGAGCGTAAGGGCTGGTAAATCTCTCTTCAAGCTCTTCCCCAAGGCCTGGGTGGAGACAGTCTTGGGTGTACTGAATCGCCGTGTTTCTGCAGCTCTTCATAAAGCGAAAAGTTCAACTTGGAAAGGGGCTTGCGGGAGGTCTCTTCGGTTTCTGTGGTTTCTTTAGCTACGGTATGTTAGTATCGTAGTGAAAAGGGTTAGTAGGCTTCAGACTGTTATGAGGCTCTATGCTTCGGCAGAATGCTTACGATTGTGACTGGTATAGGTGTAGGTGTGTAGCAATCTGCTCAATCATTGAGCATCCTAAACACTCCTGCTCAGTTTGCTCAATTGCCAAAACTATTGAGCATTCTGAGTACTTCCGTATATATGCCTGGAATGCCTCATCATCGGAAGACCTTGTACCCTTACAATTCCTT
>JAABUY010002016.1_pt1 | contig 25314 bp, 25 predicted proteins | sample 5560271 | NCBI WGS metagenome assembly JAABUY01 (sample SAMN10711886, study PRJNA513374) | rock metagenome | isolation source: Antarctica rocks | place: Antarctica: Victoria Land, University Valley | reverse complement strand
GAGAGGGGAGGGGAGTTTCATTGAATTTTGAAGCAATTGGGGATTATTGCGGAGAAACCCCTATTTTCATCTACCCCGCACTAGGAAATCTTAATATTAATCTCCAGGTCCCCATTGGCCTGGTTAGTCATCTCCCGTCGCTCCCTAGTACCCTAACAGGTAAGGTGGCCGTATACCTGGGATGGCAGCTTTAATGACGGGTTAAGGGATAGTGGTTACCTTAATTTATATCTTAGACCGCGCATTAGTACTATGTAGTTATGTTACACTAACGCTTAATCTGTACTACGATATTGTAAGATCTCTCACTAGCAATGTTTTTTGAAGTTCTTGCTGTAGACCCTGAATGTACATTAGTACAGCACCTTCGAAGATTTACCAGCCAAACTATGCTTCACCATGGCAAGCGCAAACTTTCTAGGTCCAGAGATGCGTAAACCGTTGCAAGACTCGCAACGCAAAGAAATCACTGAGTTCTCGATGGAGATTGATCATGCAGCAGAGAAGAGATTGGTCAAAAACCTCGATTTACATATTATTCCCGTCGTGATGCTGCTCTACCTATTTTCCTTTCTTGATCGGCAAGTATTTCTCGTTGACTGATACTTATCTTCATGGAAATATCTAACCTTCTTTTCAGGGTGAATATTGGTAACGCTAGACTATATGGGATGGAAAAAGACCTAGGCCTAAAAGGAAACCAATATCAGACGGCCGTGTCTCTTCTATTTGTGACTTATATTTTGTCAGAGCTTCCTAGCAATCTTGTGCTCAAGAAATTCACCCCTTCACGTTGGATCTCGTTCATCACCACGTTAGTAACTGTATCTGAACATTCTCTTCTGGTGTCTGATAGCTATAGTTTGTGGGGCATCATCGCAACCTTAACGGGTATCACACAAAGCTATGGAGGACTTATCGTTTGTCGTATTCTGTTGGGGGCAGTAGAAGGCGGACTCTTCCCAGGTCAGCAGCCAGCTAAAGTGATAGCCGTGGTCAGGAGAAAACTCCATCAATTTGACTATGATTTATAGGTCTCGCTGTATATCTTACGCTCTTCTATACGAAACGTGAGCTTGCTCTTCGCATTGGGTATCTTTTCGTAAGCTCTGCAATTGCCGGAGCCTTTGGCGGTCTCTTAGGGTATGCCATAGGTTTTATGGACGGTGTCGCTGGGCAAAGAGGCTGGCGCTGGATTCTTATTCTTGAAGGCCTTCCAACTTTCGTGCTAGGGATTGCAACATTTTTCGTCCTTGCGGATGATCCAGAGCATGCGTATTACCTTTCCGCTGAAGATAAACGGTTGGTAAATTTGCGGCGAGAGAGGCAGGTCGGGCAAACAAAGTCAGCCCAGGAATTCCACAAGAAAGACGTGTATCTGGGTTTAAGAGACTGGAAGATATACGCCTTTTGCGTTGGCCAATTTGGCGGTGACAGTATGCTGTATGGCTACAGTACATTCTTGCCTACCATCATCAAAGCCTTGGGCCACTGGACTTCAGCGCAGGCCCAGGCGCTGACTATACCATGCTATTGCGTTGGTGCAATTACATACCTTGTCGTGGCCCGGATATCGGACTCCCAGCAGAGGCGTGGTCTCTATGCTATCATCTTCGGAATGATATCGATTATTGGTTATGGTGTTCTCATATCCAACTCGAGCGTGGGTATCCGATACTGTAAGTCTAGTTTCGCGGTCGACCAACCCTATCCTGAACCGAAACACGACTCCTAGACTTCTAGATGCATAATTTCTGCAAAGTGTTTCTTAGCTCAAAACCTACTGTTGAAAGAAAATCGTTGAATCCCTAACGTTTCTAGTTGGTTGCTTCCTCGTGGCATTTGGGTTGTATGTTATTGTAGGGCTACCGCTGGCATGGCTTCCCTCTAATCAACCACGCTATGGGAAAAGAACTACCGCCACAGGACTACAACTGACGATTGGGAATACTAGCGGTATAATGGCGCCTTTCGTGAGTCAGATTTTTCCAATCGTGCCTCAACTGCTTCAGGGTGATATGGCTAATGTCTGGACGCAGCTTTACCCAACCGCCGAAGGTCCCAGATATGTAAAAGGCCATGCGGTGACTCTAGGCTTGGTCTCTATAGCCACACTCATATACGGATTCATGTGGTGGATCCTCGCTCGGAAGAATGCCGCCAGGCGGGATGGCAAAGAAGACAATGAGATTATCAATATGTCAGATGAAGAGATTGCCGAATGGGGGGATGCGTCGCCCAGGTTTATGTATACAGTGTAGAAGTATATACATTTTGGTACATTTTATATGTTTCAGACAGCGGAACTCTATCGAAGCCGTAGGTACGGAGAATGACACCAAAAGTTCTCGGACTGCGCTAATGCACCCCCATACAGCTTTCTATGTATTGAAATAAATAGCGCCGGAGAAGATTACACTCCCCCACCTAAATCTATTCTATGGACATCAACAGCTTCCTAAGCAGCTGTCTCAATGTCACCGTCCATAATCATGCCCAACAATGGAAGGAATACGACGCCGGCTCAGAGATTTCAAGCCATGACCTTGGCTAAGGCGGGAATATCACGTCACATACAGCAAATTATCGAAGGAGAAGGAGGTAATGACCATAGAGGAGGTAAATCAGGAGGTGACATACGGCCCTACAACAGGACCGAGCGGAAGGAGCGATATCAGCGCGGTAAGGCAGGTAGGAGGCCTGGTGGTAGCTAGGTGGAGGTCGATGAGGTGGAGGTCGACGAGGTGGAAGCCGATGAGGAGGTTGATGAGGATTTGGTGTTGTGGGACTGTAATCTTCTCCGGCGCTATTTATTTCAATACATACAAAATTGTATGGGGGTGCATTAGCGCAGTCCGAGAACTTTTGGTGTCAATCTCCGTATGCGAAGCTGGACTGTAGCAGCCACGGGAATGGGCTATCCCGAGCAATAATATGCTCAACTGTCTTTGTAAGGGGTGCGAAATGACTTTAATGAACGAGCAGCAATCACTTCCGCAATCGCGACTTGCCAACTTGCTCTACTGCACTACCTTACCGAGGAAAGAAGAAAAGCCCTAACCCCCGGTGCTCCCGAGGGTCCCTTTCTTACCCAGGTACCTACAGGCTACAGTAACAAGCGGTCTTCGCTAGATTTTTTAGAGGGAGATCGCTAATTGCTAAATGGAAAATTACGGGTACATACCTTACCGACCCGTTGTAGGGCATACCTACCTTAGGTAACCTTGCCCCGAGTGAAGTGGCCGAGGCATGTGGCCGAGGCTTAGATCTGTTATCGATAAAAGAAGCCTCAGAGAGTGGTGGAGTGCGGAGAAACTCGGGTCTCGCCTCAAAGGTTCAAATATACAGTTAAATGAAATTTCATCATCCAGAATCAAAACGAAAGTTTGTTAGACTGATCAGAGAGCGATAACGTATAGACTTAGATACTCGCTATTGTTGAGTCCACGGTATCTGTTGCTCCATAAGAGCTTCCCCGCAATCAAGACAATTTCTCGGTTTACTAGTAGATAATAACTTCCATTCTTCCGTCCTCACTCGTCCGTTTGATACCTCAAGGTACCTACTTTATTGCCGCATGTGACCCGCGTTACTGATCAAGTAGACGGTAACCATGAACTCCTTAATATTCTCGTCATTGTCCCGGTCCTGTTCTGACGTATAAAGCTAGGTAGCCCGCTCACCTGCTTTCGATTCCACTACAACTCGTATCGTCCAACGTCTTAACGGAGTACTCGGAATAATCAAGTCAAGATGTCAAACATTGAAGCAATCATAGAAGGCGTATCCATTCATGGTCCTCTGAATGACCAGACCGGCAAGATCCTGAACAAAGAAGCCATTGCTTTCCTCGCCCTCCTTCATAGATCGTTCAATGCCAGCCGCAAAGAGTTACTACAACGTCGTGTGATACGGCAAACCGAGCTTGATAAGGGTGTCCTCCCGGATTTCTTGCCAGAGACCAAGCGTATCCGTGAGAATGTTGCGTGGAAAGGAGCTGCTCCAGCACCAGGATTGGTAGATAGGAGGGTCGAAATTACAGGTCCTACGGATCGGAAGATGGTTGTGAATGCTCTAAACTCGAATGTGTGGACCTACATGGCCGATTTCGAGGGTAGTCTGCTTCTTTGACATCATTGGTGTCGAAGCTTATGAGAGGTGTTAGATTCTAGTGCGCCAACATGGGATAACATGATCAATGGTCAGGTCAACCTGTATGATGCCATTCGAAAGCAGGTCGATTTCAAGCAAGGGGAAAAAGAATACAAGCTTCGCACTGATCGGGTGTTACCTACCCTCATTGCACGAGCTCGAGGGTGGCATCTCGAGGAGAAGCACTTCACCGTCGATGGCGAACCGATATCGGGAAGCCTTTTCGACTTCGGCCTGTACTTCTTCCACAACGCTCATGAGCTCGTCAAGAGAGGTACTGGCCCATATTTTTACTTGCCTAAGATGGAATCACACCTTGAGGCTCGCCTTTGGAACGACGTTTTCAACCTGGCTCAGGACACCATAGCCATGCCACGCGGAACTATTCGTGGGACAGTATTGATTGAGACCATTCTCGCCGCCTTCGAAATGGAAGAGGTACGGCAATCCGCTTTAGCAGCGAGTCCTGGCTAACAGACATCAGATTATCTTTGAGCTCCGTGATCACAGTTCCGGTCTCAACTGCGGTAGGTGGGACTACATCTTTAGCGTCATCAAGAAATTCCGTCAAAACTCGAACTTCGTGCTACCGGACCGCTCTGCTGTGACAATGACGGTGCCGTTCATGGATGCTTACGTGAAGCTTCTAATTCAGACCTGCCACAAACGGGGTGTACATGCTATGGTGGGTGAACGGGCGAGGTTCCATCTTCCTTTGCTTCAGCTAACGGCATATAGGGGGGTATGGCAGCCCAAATCCCAATAAAGGACGACAAGAAAGCAAATGACGCAGCGATGGCAAACGTCTACGCCGATAAGCTCCGAGAGGCGCGCGCAGGTCATGATGGTACATGGGTTGCCCATCCTGCTCTAGCAGCCATTGCGTCAGAGGTCTTCAACAAACACATGCCCACCCCTAATCAAATGTTTGTACGAAGAGAAGATGTACATATCACCGGAAACGATCTGCTTAATATGAACATGCCGGGAACAATCACTGAGGAGGGTATCCGGAAAAACCTCAACATTGGTCTTGGGTATATGGAGGGTTGGTTGAGAGGAGTTGGCTGCGTTCCTATCAATTACCTCATGGTAAGGACTCCTAGAAGAAGTCACTATAACCGCGAAAGCTAATCAGGGGATCTGCGTCGTAGGAAGATGCCGCAACTGCAGAAGTTAGCCGAAGCCAGCTCTGGCAGTGGTGTCGCCATGGTGTGAAGACTGCGGAAGGGAAGACGGTTGACAAAGCCTATGCACAGAAGTTGCTCAAGGAACAAACGGATGAACTGGCTTCAAAAGCACCCAAGGGAAACAAGTATCACCTCGCTGCGCAATATTTCGCAGGCCAGGTCACAGGGGAGTCGTACGCTGACTTCCTCACAAGGTAAGAATTTCTGGACCACGCAGCTTTCTACTCAATATTTCGTGCTAATGTATTTGCAGTTTGTTGTATAACGAAATAACCTCCGTTGGCCCCGCGGCGAAGTTATGATCAGGTGACTAGGCGTAAATACTGCAAGAATCCGAGGACCACCAAATGGGAAACTTATCAGGGTTCCAACATATTTTTGGGATCCTGGCCCCTATGCTTGCCCGTACCTTGGCTGTCTGGTGCCTTGATGGCTTGCACGCCGATCATTTCGAAGAGAAACAGATTGATGCACAGCGGACAATCTCGTCCCGGTTTCATATGTAATATCAGCAGTGCTTGCCTGTTCTGTGGGTCATGTTTGTACATACTACGGCTCAACATGTGAGCGAAGCCAAGTAGCAAAATCCGAAGATCGAGGAGTCAATATGTCTTCGATTAAAGTCGTTGTATCTGCCAGATGTAGACATATAGAGATCGGCATAGGTGATCAGCTTCTCCTAGTGGTGTGAACTGTCCTGCAATCGTTGTACGTATGCCTGTTACAAGAACAAGCTATCCTGGAGCGAAAAAAAGGCAGCGCCTTGCAATGCTTTAATGCCTTTTGCGCACTGACTCAACACCAATTACGAAGCAAGCGCAAACCACAATTCAGAGCTCTCTCTCGCCCTTATTCGGCCTTGATTGAGTGCCTCCTAATCTCTTCTCTTCTTTTCTGCATCTCTTCCGCCATCCGCAATTGCTCATCAGCGGTATTGGCCCTCGTCCGGGCCTCATCGATGGCGGCTGCCTCCCATACTATTAAAACCTTGTAAGCCTAGTAAATGCGCCTCATCGACCGACAGGCCATACTCGGCTTATCCGACTTTGAATACTCCTTCAATTTCCCCACAAAGTTATCAAAATCTTGCTGCTTCCCCTGCCTGTTCTCTAAAGATCTCTTCTGTAATTCCGGGTTGTACCGCTGCAGACCATAAGTACGAATCTTAAGGCTTCGGAATTGTGCAACGTGCCTTAAATAGCTCTTCCTCTGTAGGCGTGACGTAGTAGATTAAGGCAGGGCCTCCGATACACATCACCACACCTCTGGCCACATTATCAGAAAGCTGCTATTGATAGCGAATGGGTGGGCTATGAGTCCTACGCGGTAAGCATCTTGATATAAAGTCCAGCTTTGGACATGATGGCGAAAGCGGATTGCCAAGTTTGCTTCGTAGTGCAACGTGGCTCTCAAGGACTCTAGACTCCGCAGTGATACTATTACCTGGCATGGCGTTTGACATTCAGTGGTTGAATGATTTTTAATTGGCCGCCATTGCACCGCCATCGACTGAGCCACACTTCTCCACATACTAATTCCGCACGGGCCAAGGCACTCGAGGTTCGTAGCAGACACTTGATTGGCTCGACCGTCGCGGAACAGATCACGTCCGTTTATTACAGGAGTACTGTGGTAAGTCTGACGAAACAATCCAGCGGTCAAATACTGCCTGCGCTCCAGGTGCGGCGGTGGACTTTTGCCTTTTTCTTTTATAGACCTGTGGTTTCGACAAAGAGAGAGCCGAATAGAACACTGCATCTCGGTACTGGAGGCACGAGTCGCTCACTTCTCCAACAACTTGACTTTGCAGTCTGACCTATGCCCTTTTATTCTATGGATCTTCTTAGGCTTACATTCCCTTTTAACAGTCTCGGATACCTACGATTGGATACAGACATTATCACTCGCTACCAGCCCAGGAGACTTTAATATCAGCGCCGGGAGTAGGGAATATAAGCATACTGTTTGGAAATTTTAATGCAATACGATCTCTACATCAAGCTTCAGAATGGCTGTCGAAATGCGTAGCTCGAAAAGGCCCGGTAAATGAGCTTTGGAGCGGAACACAAACGCAGCCTACTCTGGATATTGCCTGGGAAGGCCATTTGACATACGGTTAACATTCCCAACGGAACGGATGGCGTACGCTCGACCACGTTATGGGGATGTCCAAAGGCCCGCTTACGCCCATCCAGAACCCCTCGGTGAACCCCAGCAGGAACGAGATCCTGCGGTCGACGATCACGGCAATGTTTACCAGAATTATGACAATTATCATGAATCTACGTATGATTTCACCCAGTATCGGTCGGATAACCACTATGCTCCACAGGACGGACTTGTTGGGCGTGCTGGAGAGAATGGCCACTATGGAGGGACGGCACGAAATGGTGACACAAGACAAGGTGGAGGCTATGGGGGACCAACCACGCAGCAACCGCACTCTAGAACAGGCTATGATGAGAGGCATGCATATAGGGAACCTCGAGCCCACCCACCACCTCAACCGAATTACCATTCCCCTCCACATGGTAAAAAGTCACCTCCGGTAAATCAACATCAACAAAAAGGTCTATCTCGTGGGGCGCAAAGGACACAGGCTAAACAGAACGGGTACTACCAGGAACTAGCTTTGCATAGTGACTCAACGGATGCGGACAGAGGCTTTCATAGAAATGATCAATACTATGAACCTCGTGAGGATCAAAAGTATCGCACTCAGCGACCGCCGATCACCAGTAGCAAGAGCGCGGAGGTGGTCAACCAGCGTCCACCACCTGCGGGCCAGCATCAGTCGCAGGTATATACAGAGTCCCATGGAAATGGGGCGGTTCAGGGAGATCCTGGAAGTCACAAACCTGGTAGCGCTCCAAGACCAGCGCCTGCACGCGGGCAGCGACGGCCGACTCCGCCAAAGCTAGCTACTGCTCAGTTCCATCAGTGTTAGTCACCTAATCTGCTTAATTACGACGGAGCTCTCTTGAAATCACCAGCTGACGCATAGTAATTAGCCAAAGGAAGGATTCTGGGAGATCCCACTTCACCGGATACCCTTGCTTGGGACAACCCATTTCCGACTTTCCCAACCTCTAAGAAGAAGGCCAACCAGACTCACGGAGATAGTCTCAATGCTGCTGTTGCCGGGATGAATCTGCATAATGACACATACCGAGCCCACACGAAAGATCAGAAACCTTCCACGGCCAATAGCAAGGGCAGCAAGAGTTCTTCCTTCAGTAACGAGAGAAGGCCGAACGTGGAGCAAATGCAAGACGATCCGAATCAACAATATCAGGCTAATCGCAACGCCCATGATGAAAGTAATGGTATCCGGTACAACGACAACGAAAATCAGTACAACCCTAAGGCACACGGCAGTCAGGTTCAAGATGTACCGTACAACGCACCGAAGCATCGACTGGATGTTCGCGAAGAATGGCCGATTCCGCACAACAGCCAAACCCCTGCTATAACTGGCAGACGTTCAGAGGACGCCAATGCCGCATCTTCATTCCGCCCACACAGACTAGATGTTGATCCTGGATCCCAACGAAGTCATACTATGCCTAACGCCGTCGCAAAGGCAGTCATGGGTTCGGATCCAAATTATGCCGAACCTTCTTGGCAGGAACCTGGTCCCATTGCGGGATACTATGGTCCAAATGATAAAGAATATTTACCAAATAGTACTACACAGGCGATACCGCCTCGGCCAAGACCCACTAACGACTCGAGGGTACAGGCCGACGTGCATTCACCTATCCAGACCAGCCCATATCAGACTCGAAGCAGTGCACATCCTACGCCGCATGGTGCGCAAGATAGCATTGGCGACTTGTTCGATTCTTATTACGACGCGTCGCATCATGATCTGGGGAACCACGGTCAGAGCAGGGGAACACAGCCTCAGTCTGAAATCGATGAAGACATGCCGGATTTCGATGCAATACCTGAGTCGGGTACAATCCACCGTCGTGGAATGACAATAGATGAGCATCTAGAGCCGCAACCTGCAGCGCCTGCAGTACCGCCAATGCTTACCCAATACCGTGGAGCTGATCCTGGATATTTGCAGACTGGTCGGTATTCTCCAGGACAGGTTCCTCGGAGTATGTCATCACCAAATCTCAAAGAACCGCGTTCGCCCAAAAGTCCACATCATGGAGGTTTCAATTTCGATATGCCTGAAGTCATCCCTGCTGTACCTACCAAGCCTTTACCACGAGACTACTGTAGTCATAGGCCCCCAACTGTCAATGCACACCCAAACAGCAGCCAGCAGATTTACGGGCAACAAGCCAGACCGTATAACGATCAGCGGCCGGCCCCTCCAGCAGCGCGCTCGCCTGGCAATGGAGTAATAAGCGCTTATGGAGCACCGCCTAGAAGTTCTCAAGATAGGGTGCAATATGGCCAGCATCAACTGCCACACTCACAGAACGCACGCCCTAACACTGGCCAAGGTAGGATGCCCGATAATAGAATGGGTCCAACGTCTCCGATAGCTGCCGAGTCACGCCCAGCAAGCGCTCCATCTAATCCCGATGCGCTGCCGAGACATCCAGCCCCAGTTCGACCAGGTCTGATGCAAGGCTCTCCAGTGAACCAGGCCCCGAAACCGGCTCCTATTAGACTGTACAACACCGGTTCATCGTCTTTGCAACAGGATAATCCCATCCAACCACCGGACCCCTCACGTGCATCGACTGGGAAGCCACGGAACTCTGTGCAAATCACGGATGAAGAGCTTGAAAGGCTAAGACAAATCGTTGCGAGGAGTCCATCTGATCAGCAGACGCAGCTCGTCTTGGCCAAGAAAATGGTCGAAGCGGCGTCAGTACTTGTAGACCAGCGAGCTGATCATAGGACTAGAGCCAAAACGCGAGAGAAGTACATACTGGATGCCCACAAGATCGTAAAAAAGCTTGTCAACAACGGCTATCCCGATGCCTCATTCTACCTTGCAGACTGCTACAGTCGAGGGTTCCTTGGGTTGGAGACAGATCCAAAGGAGGCCTTTAATCTCTATCAGTCCGCAGCTAAAGCAGGGCACCCTCAAGCTGCTTACAGAGTCGCAGTGTGCTGTGAGATGGGGCAGGAAGAAGGTGGAGGGACGAAACGAGATCCATTAAAAGCTATGCAATGGTACAAGCGAGCTGCGACCCTGGGCGATACACCTGCCATGTACAAGATGGGCATCATTCAACTAAAAGGACTCTTGGGACAATCAAAGAACCCCAATCAGGCAGTGACGTGGTTAAAGCGGGCGGCCGATCGAGCTGATGAGGAGAACCCCCATGCTTTGCATGAATTGGGCCTCCTCCACGAAAAGGACACCGGCAACCAAGGAGTAATAAAAGACGAAGTATACTCGAAACAGCTTTTCACGCAAGCAGCCAAGTTCGGCTATAAATTTTCCCAGTTTCGTTTAGGTTGCGCCTACGAATACGGCTTGATGGATTGCCCAGTCGACCCGAGGCAGAGTATCGCATGGTACAGCAAAGCAGCAGTTCAAGAGGAGCATCAGAGCGAACTTGCCTTGAGTGGATGGTATCTCACAGGATCCGAGGGTGTGCTTCAGCAAAGTGATACAGAAGCTTATCTCTGGGCTCGCAAAGCTGCTCAGGCTGGCTTGGCCAAGGCGGAGTATGCTATGGGGTATTTTACTGAAGTTGGGATCGGTGCTCCAGCGAATCTGGAGGATGCGAAGAGGTGGTACTGGAGGGCGGCTTGTAAGTCTCTCGGCCCGAATGTCTGACGGGATAATGTACTGACATGTCGTTCTGAAGCACAAAATTTCCCGAAAGCGCGGGATCGACTCGAAGATTTGCGAAAGGGCGGGGCCAAGATGGAGAAGTCTCGAGTCTCGCGATCTGCAGTAAACAAGCAGTCAGAGGGCGACTGTGTCGTAATGTGAATATTTCGTTGGATATTCTTTTCTGGATTGTCCAATTCGGGACAATACAAAGAGGGATTACGGATGCGGTTTGGTCCACTCTTCAATCAGCGCCTAGGATCAACGGGTCGTTCATGACGAAGCCAATGGATTATGAATTACAGGTGCTTGCGGTTTGTTATCCTAGATGCAGGACATCTTGCCCACTAAACCCGCTTTAGACAATGTACAAGATGCTCAGAAGCAAACAGTATTATTATCCGCATCGGCATTTCACCACCCGAGAAGCCGAGAACTGCGAACTTTGGTGGTCGGCTTATAATAGCAACGGTAAATGTTTTGTAAAGCACTTATCTTCATCATACGTATGTTCATTGTAGCCGAGAGACAATTCTGATGAAGGAGTATTTATTTTATATAACAATGCATCTTTGTTTGATATTCTGAGAGATTTCTATTCGTCTCCATGACCTCGCAGCTTCCGCCCAAAATCCCATTACTCATCTTCTCTGGCCTCATTTTGCTTCTGGCGTATTTCCAGTCTTTTTTGCCAGAGAAGACTCGTCTTCGAGATTGTATTAGACCCCACTGTTCCTATTTCTCAAAGTTCCTTCCGACTGCTCAACCAGACTTCCGCCCTAAGAACAACACCATGCCCAAAACCCCAGTTTACTTTGTTTCCCATGGCGGAGTACGTTCTTCCCCAATCGAGTACCCAAATTACAGAACATCCACTAATGCCTACGAAAGCCGAATATCATATATGAGACTACCCATCCCGCCTATGCTAAACTCCAAGAAATCGGCCAGGAAATCACAATGCGAGTGAGACCGAAAGCTGTGGTGGTGTTCTCGGCACACTGGCAGGCGCAAGGAGATGGGGTTAACGTTAACGTAGGGGAAGGAGGTGGTTTAATATATGAGTGAGCAATGTTTCGTTTCCAGATGTTCGCGAGTGTTCCGTGCTATGACTGAAAGCAATCAGATAGGTACGTCATTGGACTGACCGAGCACATTTATATAGCTTTTACGGATTTCCAGGGCAGTACTACAAAGAAAAGTACCCCAACTTCGGAAGCAAAGCAATAGCCTCCCAAATCATTTCCCTCCTGCAATCAAACAGCGTCCCCGCCACTCCCATCTCGAGGGGACTCGACCACGGGATCTGGTTTCCCTTCAAGGTCCTTTTTAGCCCAAAAGATAATCCTTTGAATGTCCCAATCATCCAGGTCTCCCTGCTTGCGTCCGATGATCCTCATGCCCACTACGCACTCGGCCGCGCACTAGAAAGCTTACGATCTCAGGGGATACTGATACTTGTGTCGGGACAAAGTGTGCATAACCTCAGGGACTTAGGGAAGATGATGAGGGATCCGACACCCTTACCCTACACAATTTCCTTCGACGAAGCATTAAAGAACGCCGTGCAAGGGCCATCAGAAGGAAGAGAGCAAAGGATGACTGAGTTGCTAAACAGATCTGATGCCGGAAAGGCGCATCCGACAATTGAGCATTTGCTACCAATCTATGTCGGAGCTGGAGCGGCGGGAGCGGATGAGGGGATAATGACGTGGACTTTGAAGGAAGGGTGTATGAGTTGGGGAATGTTTCGGTTTGGGGATGTTGTCAAGATGTGAGGGGTGGGGGGTCTGGAGGTCGGAGTGAATGATTTGCATTGAACAGGTGTAAGATTCAGAAGAAGCTGTTAGCGAAACGATATAGAGAGTATGGCAAGTCGCCGTCAAACGTACTCGAGAGAGAGCGCAAATGGTCCTCTTACGTAGTAGAGCATTTTCGATTGTTGTCGTCTAGTAAAGATGGTTAAAATCGAAGATTTGGCCATCGACACCTAGGAAATGCCATCTCTCTCTCTCGGCACCAGGAATTTCCTTTCTCGTCACCCATGTAAGTACAGACCTCACCTCTCCGTCCTCCTTCCACCCCCAGCTAAACCTTCTTCGCCCTCCTGGCCGCTCCCTCCGGGTCCTCCACAGCCCCCTCCACCGTCTTCCTCGCATCTTTCGCGTCCGCCTCCGCAACCTGCGGTAGTGTTGAATTATTAACACTCGACTCATACATCACAATCCTAGTAACCTGGGTAACGCCGACGCAGCAGAGGAGGAAATTCACTCCTGCTAATCTGTTTTCAATAAGTCAGTCAGGGAGAGAACCTGAAGGGAGGTGGAGGACGTTGAGGGGGAGAGGGAGAGGGAGAACGTACAGCATATTCTTTGGTTTGATAATGAAACACCATCTCGTCCATATCGCGCCCGTAGCCGTCAAAGCAAGATTTTGAGAGAGAGAGAGGTCTTTGGCTGGTCGGGCAAAGTCTGAGACGCCGGCAAGAACGATCGCCCACTGTCCGGTTTCAATGTCCCACATCCGACTTATTCTGGGTGAGGGAGAATCAGACCTTCATTACGGGCGCCCTGTTTCTATTCGTTAGTGAGAGCATATGAGAGAAATTTTATCATGATGTGTGGTACCAGAAGTGCACCGTCTTCACCCCAACAGGGCTATTCCACATCCTCTGGAAAGCACCCTGTGCCGGCGGAACCGCTGCTGCATCCGTGGTTTGGACTCGTCGTCCAATGGATTTTCGCATCGATATTCTCGTAGCTCTCGAGGAGAACTGCGAAAAGCGGAGGCCAATGCGTGAGGCCATGCTGTTGGAAAGAGACGTGGAGGATTGGCTCACGTTAGTATGCCCAACGGGGAGGCGTGGGAGGTAGAGAGTAAACGTCGGCGATGCGGCGATACCGGCGAATGGTGTAAGAAGTTGCCGAACGTTGCATCCTAGTCACATCTCTCTAAGGTAGAGCTTAGAACTTCATGCCCTAACGACCACGACCGCTATCCACTCGACAGCTCCCAACGTTACAATGTCAGGCAAATACGCCTTCACCAAATCATTGAAGGAAGTCCGCTTCCTGTTCTGCCAAACTTCCGACCATAGCGCCGCTACCAGGTTTCATGGCCCCTTCATTATTCTCTACACAGTACTTTACTGACATACTTAAGGTCATTCCTTACGCGCGCCTATCCAACCATGAAGAAGAACAACCCACACACACCGATTATGATCCGAGAGGCATTGGGGACGGAGCCGAGGGTGTGGGCGAGATATGGTATGCTACAATATTAGATACGAGGAGTTGTGGCTTATAAATGTTGTCTGTAGAGTACGGAAAGGAGAAGATGGAACCTTTAGATGGTAAGTGGATTCTGGCTTTGGTAATGACAGGGCAAAGCTTACTTGTGCATTGGATAAAGGTCTAAGTGACAAAGAGATTGAAGATAGGGTTACGGGTTTAGTTAAGACGGGGATATGACGATTGGCAATATACCGAGAGGCGATCACGAATGGAGGTATTGTATATATTCAAAATGTAATCTATGATCGGAGAAAACGTATTGTATGGGTCCAGGAATCTATCAGTCTTACTTGCTCTAAATTCGGCCTCATGCTATGAATCTTTCAGTCGATAACGCCCTGCCGTTAATCCTCACTATGTAGGATTGAAACGGTTGATTTAGCTTGATATTTGAGCTCCTTCCTCTAATGCCTCTTGGTGCAGGCAGGTTCCTCGGTGTACTCGGGGAAATGGAGTAGCAAACGCAAAATCCTGAAACGCCCAGCGTGTCTCAGGAGGAGTTGCAACTACTCGAAGCATCCTAGTGATTCGACACTTCAGGTGTCAAAGTACAAAAAACTGGCATCATTTCTTAGAGGTCTCATCAGCTACGAAGCTCATCGTTTGTTGAATCATTTGGATCGAACTGCCTGCCTGTTAAAGGATTGTCGTTGATAAGTCTGTTCTTTGGGAAATCTCTAGGCCCGTAGGTTTGCAGACTGAAAGGATCTCTACATGGAACCGATCGTGACTTAATTAGAATTCATAGAAGATGGTACAAAACCATTCCTCGACTTCGCAAGGTCGTTAATTGGATATATGTTATCACTTAGAGAGAAGCTGCAGAAAGGCGAAGTCAAATATGTAAATAAAGGGGTATTTGCTTAGAAAATTGGAGTAATTGGAGAACCCTGAGGGCCCATCTATTGCAAAATCCGCTAATGGAAGGATTTCAAATGGCAGTCCACTAAGGCTATTGTGCTTATTCGGTTGCAATTCTTCAATCGCGCGACAATAGAAGTGCTGAGAGCAGAGTTATAATTTTGCAGAATGACAATAGGAATAATGTTTCAGACCGACTATCAATAACAAACAGCGGCAGCATCAATAGTCAAAAACCAATCATAAGTGCAAATAGCCATGGTCAGTTATGTTTGCCATGATAAACAGCACTTCGTCGAGCTTAAGCAGACTTCAACTTCCTGAAAAATCTTTTTAACCAAACCAAATCGACTTTAATAGCACAGAAGTAGATATAATTAAAACGCCGAAACCGAAACCCCAACTCACAACATGGAAGGAGCAATCCTTCAATTGACCGCCTTTTCAGAAGGAAATCCAAGGCTTTGGGAGGTCCTGGTTGGTCTCTTCTTTCAAGAGACCAATGTCAATCCCTCCACCATAGACACCCAATACTGGGTAAAGGATGTCCGGCGGCAGGACATCTTAGAGAAAGGCCAAGTGACGGTCGAGACGTGGAGTCTGCCGGCAGACTCCACCCTCCTCCGTCGCTTGGCCGGCCAAATCGACAGCGGGAGGCAGGAGGAATTCCTGGAGGCGGTACGCCGCTGGGCTCGGGGTCCCAATGGGGACTTCGAAGCAATCGCCCAGAAGGCTGGGTGGATACATGACGACATCACCGTCTACCCCCAAGAATGGCAAGCGATGTGGAGCATAAAGGCAATGGACGAAGGGGAGGAGAAGAAGAGGAAATTGGCGCAAGCCAAGGCGGATTCGCCTCGATTTTTCGAGCGATGCATGAAGAATGGCTTCTGCGGAATGCAAGTGATGAAGTTAAAACCTCCCGCGTGTTGTCCATTCTCGCTAATGGTATATATTACCAACAGACAAGAACTAAAGAAGCGAAAGTTTGACGAGACGACCCAAAAATACGTCTCGGACAAACACGATTATATCGTGGAACACCATAGCAGAGGACGTGTCGAAAAAAAGATCTGCAAAGAGATTTGTATGGTGTGCGATCCTGACTATTACAAGAGACAGAGGATGTCAGCACCAATTGGCGGACGACCAACGCAGTTCCACGCAGTTCCACTTGAAGAGAGAGCAGTTGATAGCCAAGGACGCACATTACCATGGGCTCTTGAATGGCATGAAGATCATCCCAATGCTCGCAACCAGAAGCGTCCACCGCCCGAAGAGAAAGGCCCGTTTGGTAAGTCCACTCGACGTAAAGGATCCTCGCGAGGAACGCGAACCACCACACCTGCGAAGAAAGAGAACCCGGTTCTAGATGGCTTCGAACGCGCGCTGAAGCATGATATGCAAAAGACAGCCGAGGAGCAACGGATCAGTGACACGGCTAAAGCCTCAGCCGTTGACGACGGCTTGCTGCGTCGTTCACAACCGGAGAAGCAAGAGCCAACCCAGGTGTACCTCCATGGCTACGGAGAGAATACACAATGGGCTGCCATTGATTTTTACGAGAAGGTGTCTCTTGGCCTGATTTGCGAGGACTATGAACGTCAACCTCCCGCCGAACGACGAAAGTACCCAAATTTTTCGAGTGCTGCTGGTTACGTTCATCCTAGGCCGCTCACGAAGCCAGAGATCATGATGTCTCGGAAATATGCTGGAGGCAACTACTGGATCAAAGTCACCTTCGATTCAACGGCAGCAGCTGATAGAGCTATATCTCATTCACCACACCTTATCCAAGGGCACTGGGTCTACGCACAGCTCTACCAGGGCATTGGACCAGAATTCGATGAGCCTATCTTGATTCACGCTGATGATAGGAACCAAGGGTTACTTGGCGCTCCTAAACCAACACATCCGTTTTCCCGTCCACAGACTTCATCTCCCCAGACCACCGATAATCAACCAAGAGTGGCGTCTACATTACCTCGAAACTTTGTCACCAATGCGATGCCACCGGCAGATGTACAAGGACAGGCTAATACTGCTTCTACCTCACCCTCCACCGCATCTTCGGCCACGGCCACAGGCCTAGATTACCCGGATCTCCGCAACCGTGCACCCTCTCAGCCTCAAGATATCAGGCCCGCTACATTCCCTCGTGCCACTGCACAAGCACTACAGCGTGGTCGTTACTTCCAACGCTTCCCGGATACACCGAGGAACATCATTCGTCCCCATACCGAAGCATTTTTACCTCAGCCCTCATGGAGCGAGAAGATGTTGCGGTCGCTCGCAGAGAAGGGTTGGATTCCTCACGATATCATTGGTCACGCAATACCTCGACTGGAGAATGGAGATTTTGACTGGGTGAACGCAAGCTTTTATTGGAAGATACTTTACTGGATTGACTGTCGATTTGGAACCGACCTATGTGGATTGAAGGACGACGAATGAATGATACATACCTCGATATGCTACGACCTGCTGATATAGCAAACCATCTGCCATGCACACTACTACCTACTACACCTCTACTACTACTTGTCTCAAAAATGTACCATAAGACCATGGTGGAGGAGCAACAAATTTCTGCATTTCTGGAGTTTGGGAAGCCTACATTTAGATTCCGCTTGGGAGATACCCGCGCGAGATATATGCGCATGGAAGCATGTACTGATGGATTGGTGGATACCTTGTTGCATGTACCTTGAGTTTTAGCTTAGAGATTGCTCAATGCCGGTTACTAAGCTCCCGTATCTCTTGTCTACCACAGTGTGACCATTGCTACCACAATCCCAACTGCGCTTCCCCAAAATCCCTTCTCCAAACCTAGCGTCCCAGCCGCTGACTTTGCCGTAGCTGATGGGCTGGGGGTCCCATTTGCCCCAGAAACGGTGCTCTTACCGGGGTTTGTCCCGTTGGCGTTTTTGGTTGGGCCATTGTATGCTGTAGTCGTGACACCGGTGCCGTTGCTGCACTGCAAGGGTGTTGTAGTGCCGGTAATGAAGGTGATGTCGGCGCAGTTGTAGAGACCACCGTTGGGATCGCCGCTCGTGACGACTTGAATGGTTGCGTTGGTCCCTTTTATGATGCCCAAGTTTGAGGGGACGACCTGTGTCAAAGACCGTCAATACTGGTAAGATTTAGTATTGCCGTGGCTACTGACAACATCACCCAAGCAAAATTTCCCCAGCCCTTCTTCCTGAATCGTTGGTATAAGCGTGATGTTGAAGTCGCTTCCGACATTATTGCCAATTCCGAGAAGCACTTGGACAGCAGCCCGGTCATGGCCCATGAGAAGTTGGACAGGACCGCCGCTCAGGGGCCATTCGGTACGGTTGAGTGAGGGGTTGTCCTGGCCGCCGCAGGGAAAGGTGCCGAGAACATCTTCGTTAAAACCGCGGGCGGCGGGGGAGAGGAGTTGGAAGTGGGCGGTGACAAGGGGCAGAAGGGAGAGGAAAAGGAAGGCAAAATGCATATTTGCGGGTACTGGAGAGTTGGTTTGGCTCAGAGGACGATTGGATCAAACTAGAATGTAGGTTGATTGATAAAGGACACGGATCGGTGCGGATCGTTTACTTTACACTCAAAAGAACATCAAAGCAGTGAAAAGACAGGAGGAAAAAGCGAAGAGGAATTTGGCAAGTGATGGATTAGGAACTTGCTCAAAAACGCGCTCAAACCAGTGTTATGCTACGACAATCAAAAAACCATCAAGGCCGATCTTTAACGGCAACCGATACGGTGTGTCTATAGACAGTAGTTCTTACGGTCTCACTTTGTCTCCCGTCATTTCGGACCTGGTGATTCGGGAAGAACAAAGAGGCTGATACGGAGGTACTCGTACAGTCGTCAATGTGAAGTTCGGAAACTTGAGAAGCATTGAGCAAGTTTCATGCATCTTCCTTCCTCGGCTAATTCCTTAGAGAGCTTGCGGTTTAGTTGACTGTCGGCTCCCCAAAAGAGTCGCAGTGTGAACAAAGAGCTCGGTATCTTACCGAGTGCCCTACTTATCTACTTACCTCTTATCTTCTCTACAACCGAAAAGGATGAACCTGGAATTCAATTGGCAGAACCTATCCCCTTCCCTGTTTCTCTCCTTTCCTTCGTTCAATCTGTCATTCATCTTACTATGTTTGTTCGATTTTGTTACAGACATCGCCGCCGTCACCTCAAACGTGAAGGTCGCAGACATTGCCCAGGTAGATACCAAAACAGTCATACATTGGAGATTAGGTATTCGTCGGCACCGCTTCGACTGCTATTACTGTCAATGTATATACCATTGTTTGTCCATGGTGATAATGGGAAAGATGGCCGAATATGTTGTGCATCCTTATAATAAGATAAACTGCTAGAAAGAGTCGGTGAACCTCCGAGAACTCACGATCTGGTCTTGGTGTATATCTTCATTCAACAAGCGGCAGACCGTTCTGACATGGCTGCACAAGCATAATGAATGTGATGCGGTGATCGAGGAGTGTTTGCTCTAAAGAAGATAGGAGCCGAGCTTCTCGTAGGCAAAAACGGCACAACGAAAGAGTTTTCGAGTGAGAGAAATGAATGGACACCACGAATTCTTTGTTGAAGAATGACCATGCGGTGGAAGAAGTAGGAATGTGTATAATAAGTGCAGCGAATAAATGTGATTGAATGTGCTGGAAAAGCTGTGAAATCGTTTGATATGGTAAAGAGGGTGGACAAAATTGATATAGAATTTTCTCACTCATGCACAGTAGTGCTACGGAGGCGGTTGGTTAAACTAACAGCTATTAGGTGGTATGGGGGACTCAACAGTAGAACATACGTACGAAGTGGGTACAAGGAGTGGCGTATAAATGATGCAGAAGTTGCGCCATCGAAGATTTATCGTGGAGAACTCTTAGAAAACTTACTCACTCATTTCGAAAGCCAACTTTCAAGCATATGGTTCCACCCCATTGCCTTGGAAGAGGGATTAGCCGATCAGGGCCCGAAAAATATGGTCGTGCTAAGGCAGCATTACCAAGTCTTTCGTCGTGGGAGCATGACTTAAAGGCTATCTTGCGGACAGCTTTCAATCCATCTAGACCACGATGCTGCCATATGTATGCACCGTCGCTATCTCAAAATTTCAAAGTCCCATCATTAATGTTCATCAAGCTGTCCGTATCGACCGAGGGCGAGTTCTCCCACAAAAGTACCACCGAGTATTGAAAGAAAATAGCCAACGTTCATAGTCATAACAGCCAACATCCTGAGAATCAATCAAAGCTTGTTCGCCAGTTGCATGCATAAATGCACCACTTACAACAAGTACCCAACTCCAACCATTACCGTCACATAGACTGCTCGAGGCAAATCCACACTTAACCTCCAGGGCATAATAGTCCTTGTATGTCTCTTCACCACTTTAACATGCTCCTCCACTCCCCGCTCGGTGATCAGGAACCCGTTCTTGCTGTCATTATCCGCCTCTATTCGCTCGACCTCTTTTGGTACGCCTCGTACAGCAACATATCTCCGATTGAGGTCCTTATCCATCCACCGATGCTCGAGAATATGTTTGCCTGCAAACATAAATCGGAAAGCGATTGCGAGTATAATGAGGAAGATACAAGTGCCCGCATAGGATCCGGTACTTGCGGGTATCCATCCCATGGAATACAGTGGGGTAGACGAGGAGCCGTAGAATACATTGTTCATGGACGACATATCCATTCTGCCAGGGATTGAGGAGGAAGAGGACATGGTACTGCTCGAAGACATGTCCATCTTGTTCGAAGTGAGTATTTCTGGCTGCTTGGTGTAGAAAGGTAGATAGTTACGGTGGCTGTTGTATAATCATCTATTCACATACAAACGAGTAAATGAGAGTGGCGGGGCGGTAAAGACTGGTCGAGCCCATTTAAGCAAGGAAAGTAAGGTAGCCATGAATGCAAAAAGGAAATGGAATAACTTGCTCATTTTCCCTCAAAGAGAAAGCCAAAGGTTGCAGCAATTGCTGCGCTGCGGCTAAAACGAACACCGGCTAGAGCACGTTCTATTCGCAGTTCAGTCCTTCACACTTTCTTTATCGTTGATACTCGTACTCGTAACGCCGCTCTCTTATATTAACGAGTCGGTCTATTTCTGATTGTAAGAGCATCCAGATAACGTCAGCTACAGTAATGGAGAACATCTCATTCGTTCTCGGCGCTGAAGTCTTTTTTCCTGTCTGCATCTAAAGTATCTACCTCCTGTCGAACCTTTTATTTCTTCATTACAATTGCCAACTCAGCAGTAAACCCTTTGCATCAAGTCACACCACTTGATAATTTGGCGAGTACGAACTTTTGTGGTCTTTTCTTTCTCTTGTCGTGTCAGCGGCTTTGTCTCTATACTCTGTCACCAACCACTGGATCTTCGCTAGTGGAGGAGCAGAACAAGGCCCAAGGATCGTACTTGACCCACAAGAGATCCGAAGGCGTGGTATCATTGAAATGTTGAGATAAACCAGGCCAGTCTTTGAGTAAAACAGGGTGCATTCGCGAAGATGGACATGTCTGGCATGAGCATGGGCGGCGGGGACGGCAACATGGGGAATACGTCTATGGGCAACGGTGTCCCTAGTCTATTCTACTTGCAGCAGATGTTTTGGGTAATTGTAGGGGCAGCCATAGCCTGTGCGACCGTTGTCAACGTCTACAATAAAATGCTCTTGAGACAAAGGTAAGCAAAAGATCTCCCCGAATACAGGATATATATCTTATCAAGGGCCCAGGTTAGCAGCAGCCAACCGGGGCAAGGGGACACCTGCGCGACCGACTGCATTCTTTCCCTCTAGCGTCGCGACCATGACTGCAATTTCGCGAGAAGTCACATATGCCACTTTTCCAATAACCTTAGCAACCAAGCTTCATTGGACCTCGCCCACTCTAGGCCGTCTTTGCCTCGTTCTCGGCGAGCTTATCGTCGTGATGGTGCTATGCTTTTACAAGCTCAACCCACGAGATCAATGGCAGTGGGAAAGTATAGGTTATCGTACTGGCTTCATTGCCACGGCTCAATTACCACTCATATTCCTGCTGGCAGGTAAAAATAATATCATTGGGTTACTTATTGGTTCCAGCTACGAAAAATTGAATTGGCTGCATCGGTGGGCTTCAAGGATACTATGGCTCACAGTCACCATCCACATGGGCTTTTGGTTCACGAGTTGGGCCAGGTATGACTATATCAAGATTAAATTGGCTACGGACAACATGACGCAAACCGGATTCGCCGCATGGTGTGTATTAACGTGGATCATTTCTAGCTCGTTCGCTCCTATTAGAAGATGGAAGTACGAGCTCTTCATTATTCAACATCTCTTCTCATTCGCTGGCTTTATTGCAGCAGTATACCTGCATGTCCCTGATGAAGTGAGGGTATGGGTATGGATACCGATTGCGCTTTATATTGTTGATCGTTGTGGCCGCGCATTAACACTTTGCTACGCAAATGTCACTATATTTCACCCAAACAGTAATACGAACGGCTTTTGGGCCTGTAAAGCTACATTTGAGCCGCTCGTTTTCGATACGACGCGTATTGTCATCAGCAACCCTCCGATACGCTGGACAGTAGGGCAATATGTCCATTTATCTTGCCATGCTGTTGCGCCACTCCAGTCACATCCCTTCACCATCGCTTCGATACCCCAGGATGGAAAGATGGAGCTCCTAGTCAAATCAAAAGCAGGAGGGACGAAACGCTTCTTCAAGCATGCCGAAAAATACCCAATACTCCCTTTGACCAGCGACGACCTTCGGACTTCACATAGGCAAACTGTGACTATCGAAGGACCCTATGGGCGTATGAGGCCATTGAGACAATTCGACAGCGTTATAATGTTTGCCGGAAGCAGTGGTGGTACTTTCACGGTACCACTGATGAGAGACATAGTTTCTACGTGGAAATTGCCTCGATCGAACGGAAGCTCGCTTTCGTTCACACCAACAGGTGCAGTCACTCGTTACATTCGCTTCATCTGGGTGATTAAGTCAAGACAGCAATACAGCTGGTTTGCTACACAGCTTGCAGCAGTAGCGCAGGATATCGCGCATTTGAAAAGGGAAGGACACGAAATTGAGGTTGAGATGAGCATTTATATCACCTGTGACGAACAGCTTGAAGTTGAAGGAGGTCAGGTCTCGCAACCAAAGCCCACTAATCTCGTGCACGGTGAAGCTGAAGCGATACCCCTTGCGAAGGTCCCAATGTCAGCAGATGAGAAAGGTGAGTATAAGGAGGAAGGAGACACTGTGACAGTTCGTTCCACTTCATCGCATTCTGAAACCCAGCAACTGGCTCGTACAAGTTGTGGCCCGAACCAGACGTGTTGTTGCAAGAACACCATCGAAGACGAAGACACAATCTCCAACACAGCCGAGCCTTGCCAATGCAACTGCAGCACTGAGAAAGCTGACACCACCCAAGAAGGCTCCCTGCCATCCCAGTCTTCACATGGAAGCGTCCAATCCACGTCTCCCCTATCTCCCGAGAAACCCACCCTCAACCTAATCCCCACTGAAATATGCATCCTTTCCGGGCGCCCTCAGCCCCGAAACATTATCCGAAAAACACTCGAGCAGGCACTGGGAGAAAGTGCGGTCGTGGTTTGTGGGCCACAGGGCCTGGTGGATGATGTCCGGCAAAGTGTTGTAGCGCTTAGTGATGAGAGGGCGGTGCACAAGGGAACTGGGGCACAGGGCATCTACTTGCATACTGAGGCGTTCGAATATTGATGAGGGCTTTACGGGCTGCTTGACATTTCAGGAGTGGCTGGATTGCATTCGAGGCAGGCGTTTGCGGGAATGAGATCTTTCGGTTTAGTCATCGATAGCTTGATGCCGTGGGGCCGCTTTGGATTACAGTTCCGAGTACACCGTTACAGAGCGTGGATACAGATGTGGCATAGCATTGGACTCTGGTAACATATACTCTCTGCAGGTGAGAAATTTCTGCACAATCAAATTCTATTATGCCATGCATATCATTCTTCTACGCCAACCAATTATCAATGCTCTGCAACCTTCTTTAAATTCTTACTTGTGAACTTTACTTTCTCAACTTCCGGCGCTGAAGAAGTCTTCTTACCATTGGAAGGCTTAAGTCGGCTTGCTTTGACAGCATACATGGACGAAGTCCAACCTCCCGCCGGTACAACATGCAATTACCTTCACGGCCATCTTTCCACTCGATCTCTAATTGTCGTAGACAACTCACCGAACCGCCAATCAACGAGATGTCGTTCACTAACACAGAAACATGGTGTATGCGAAATGAGAATGATGACCTGATAGAGAAAAAGAACATGAGCTGAAGGACAAAACCGCACTGAAATGGGCCTTGACAGCAATTCGCTGTATGATATCGCCAAGACGACGGGAAGATCTCGGGAAGATCTCAGCGGTGATGGAAGACAATCGAGCCAAATGTCCTTTGCGAGTGGCGCCAGAGGAGGTGCATATGCATATAAGGCTATGATTCCACTCACCGCCAAAAACGAGACCATAGCGCAAACTCGATGCCCTTCCAGGGGCCTTCCAGGAAAGATGCTTACAGGTGTCGAGGCACTCAACCTTTTGATCTTCTGGCCCACACCCGGTCCAATACCATAACCCTCTGGAAAACTCATCCAGTCAGCAGGTGCCACGTATTCTCGCTGCTACGTGCATCCTTCCTTCCTTTCATCTAAAGCCGTGCAAAATGGGCTCTAAAGGTCCGAGAAGAGTAGCGTAGCATGATGGCGGCCTCGGCCAGATATCCTTGACAGCCAACCGCAGTAGGATGCACCCAGTAGTACACGAACATTTTTAACTGAACCAAAGACCTAAAGAACCAATATGCCCCGTCCCAGCCTTGCAGAATGCCAGATCTGTAAATTAGGGTTGTAAGATTGGGTTTACCACGCTAAGCCGTTGTGGGGGGAGGACCAAGTGGGGCGAGCGACGCGGCAAGTGCCACTAGTGTACGTACCAGTACATAGTAATTCATCCTTTAGTGTCTCCAGTCCGTCGTCGATTGGCAGTCTCGTTCACATCATCATCATCATCAT
>JAABUY010002015.1_pt1 | contig 25318 bp, 17 predicted proteins | sample 5560271 | NCBI WGS metagenome assembly JAABUY01 (sample SAMN10711886, study PRJNA513374) | rock metagenome | isolation source: Antarctica rocks | place: Antarctica: Victoria Land, University Valley | reverse complement strand
CCCTCTTCCCCAACTCTCTCAAAACCGCCACCTCCTCACTCCCACACTCGCCCACCTCCCTACACCGTCCCAACAACCCCCACACCCACGCCCCCCCCCTCCTCCCGACCCCCCTCCCGCGCTTCAACTCCTTCGTCACCACCCCCAACAGCCTCAGTACACTTCCCTGATCCAAACTCGCCAGCTGCGCCGGCACAGGCTCCGTGCTCGCCAGCAGCCTGCGCCACGTCGCGAACGCCCGCTTCGACCCGCCCGGCAGCGAAATCGGGTGCTCGTCGTCCAGAGCCGCGATCCGCTCCGCCGGCGGCGTGCAGCGCAGCGTGGCGCGCAGGAGCGAGAAGCGCAGGCGGAGGCGAGCGTAGTAAGCGTCTTGTGGGTCGAGGTCGACGGCGGATTGGCCCGCCGCGGCGGCGGCGTGGGGGGTGGGGCGAGCCGGGCCGAGAGTGGGCGCGGCGGTGTAGGCGCCGTCGGCATAGTAGCCGCGCGATGCGTCGAGGGCGGCGGCGGGGTGGTGGCGCGGCGCGGCTTCGTCGGGCTCGGGGGGTGGGGGTTTGGGCGCGACTAGAAGGGTGGGCACGCCGCGGGCTTCGGATCTAAGATGGGTGGCCGGCGGGAGCGATCAGCTGGAGATGTCATGTCTGGGTTGGGGTCTTTAAAGTGGGAAGGAGAGCGTTTTAGCTTGCGGGTCTGGAAGGGCGTTGGGGGAGGGATCTGTCTTACCGGACCATCTTGAGGTATTCGAGCCCGTCGCTGGCGGGGCCGTAGAAGAGCTCGTCGGTATCATCGTCGAGGCCGGGGAAAGCTCCCCGTTGGCCGTAGGTTGGGTCTACGCGTGGCTGAGTGGTTGATGGGCTTGAGGTCTCGTCTTCGTCGCCTTCGTGATAGGACGTGCGTTGGCGCTTGGGATAGTAGCTTCTTTCTGATGATGTTGTAGCATTTTTCCTTTTCTTACCCATTGTCGATTGTTAGTGTCAAAGTGCGACGGGGCGTGTGGAAGTGAGAATATTATAAAAGTGAAGGTACGAATTCAGCGGCAGTGTCGAGGTACATAGAGTTGACGTGAACGCCATTGAATCACGGATCCCGTAATATGATCAGTTTTACTTAAGCCCCTCACTACACTACATGTGCTGAACATTCATTGAGAAGACGACTTTTGATCAGCATTCTGGCCACGCTCAAACGTCTAGATGTCTACAGCAGATGGTGCCGCCCAAACGCCCAGTCTTATTGGCCACAGGATTTACCCGCAGCGTCCGGTATCAGCAAAGTGTCTAAGGCCGCAGTCGCTGCGGATCGCGAGGGAATGGAGTAGCCATCCTGATGTTGGATAAGCCCAAGAAGAACTGAGTGATCCGGTTGAGCCCCATACCCCCGCCAGCGTGCGGCGGGCAGCCGTAACGGAAGGCATTCACATAGTCCTTGAACCCATCCGCGTCCGGGTCGAGAGGCGGGTCATTGGTTCTCATGCGCTCCGCCAGAAGATGAACATCGTGTACACGTTGTGCTCCAGACATAATTTCCTCGCCACGCATGAAGAAGTCGTAAGAGTTGGATAGTTTGGGGTTGTCGGGACAAGGCATCGTGTAGAAGGGTCGAGCGGCCAGAGGGAATTTGTCCAAAACGTAAAAGTCGGTGCCGTGTTTCTCTCTGATCAGTTTGCCCAGTTGTTTCTCGTTGGCTGTGGATAGATCCTCAAATTCTGATTGCTCAACACCAGCTTCGGTCAACAGCTTGACGCCTTCTGCAAACAATAATCGTAAGGCCTTGCCGTCCTCGGGCAGCTTGAAGTCGCCCGCTGTGGGGTATTCTCGTTGTATTACGGCGATCTCCTTGCCATACTCCTTTTGCAATCCCTTGATCATGTAAACAATCAAATCTTCTGCAAAGTCAAGGACTTCATGGTAGTGGCTCTCGAACTCCATCTCAAAATCAAGGCCCGTAAACTGAGCACGCGTTAGCATCTGATACAGTGAAATCTTGAAGGCAATTTCTCACCTCCGTCATATGCCTGTGTGTATTGCTGTTTTCGGCCCGGAAGACCGGTGCAACCTCGAATACATTCTTCATATCTCCGGCAATGCACATTTGCTTATGTAGCTGCGGACTTTGAGCGAGAAAAGCCTTCGTCTCGAAATAACCGACTGTGAAGACGTTACTGCCACCTTCAGTGGCGGTACCAAGTATCTTGGGCGTTTGTATTTGTACAGATCCATGCTGTCGCATATATCTAGAAAACAATTCGCATACTCCGCTGTTGATGGCAAAAATGGCCTGGTTGCTTGGCGTCCTCAAATCCAAGATACGATTGTTTAACCTAGTGTTCAGGGTCACAATAGGCGTCCCTTCAGCATCAATTTGCCCTTCTTCCTGATTGCCAGCTTCTGGAGGAGCTCTCATTGCATCCTTGACCTGCATCGGTAACTGTTGGGCAGCTTCAGAAACCATATAGATACGTTCGATGTGAATCTCGAAATTGCTGAGAGTGGTCGAGTGAACCGGATCCTTTGGATGTTTAACGACACCGGTGACTCGGACGATGGATTCAGCGTTGATCCCTCCGGCCCATTTCACCATCTGTCTCGAGACGCCCTGGCCGCCGCCCTCGGCGACAACGGCCTGGATAGTCTCCGTCCTCTGACGTAGAACGAGGAATGCGAGCTTCGCTGACTGGACCCTTGCGTTATGAACACGCGCTCTGATCGTAAACACGCCGCCACGCGCCACGGAAGTGAGTTCATTGATGTCACAAGGCGCTGGGCCTGCGGAAGCTAGGTCTTTTGGTAAAGCGCCGTAGAGCTCTTTCGCGGTGTCGTTGGCTTCAGCCTTGGCACGCTCTTGTTGTTCCTGCTCTTTCCGTTTCGCAGCTTTCTCTGCCTTTTCTTTCTCTTTTTGTGCTTTCTTCAGTGCACCCTTACTTGGTGCACTTCCTTCACCCTCCTGGCCTTCAGCTTTGGGCCGTTCAGGTATCTCTTCTGAAGCCATGGTATTTGATTAGAGACACTGTAACTTGGTGGGGTTTCTTCGTGCAATCGATAAAACCGTAGGGACGGTCCGACTTTTCGGCGGTTGATTGATTATGTAATTAATAATATCTTTTTCTATAACTATTTTCCTATGGAATCCATGAGAGCTGATAACGCTATGTATTGAAAGGGGTGGAAGAATGTTCTCATCGTGATTATTGCCATGACAGTGGCTATTTTCGCGTTCTAAGGTTTTTATGACTTTCAAGATAGGGGAAGGTGCCCACATTATTACTGTCACTTGTTATAGAGTCAAGTGCCAGAATTGGCTCCTGCTGGGCCTACGTCATGCCCGCCATGCTCGGCGCCACCGTCAGCATCAACATCATCTTCAATGTCATCAACATCTTCATCAGCATCAGCATACTGCACAATCAGCAGGGCCTCACCAACACACTCATCAACAGCCTGTTGTATCTCAGCATCACAGTCCTGCTCATGTTTGCAGACATAATGCAGACAGTGATGATGAAGCTGAGGCTAAGAAGAAGCTATCAGACTGTGTTTTGATTTCAGTTTATGTGTGCAGACATTGCATTGCTGATCATGCTGATGTTTGTGAGGATCTGTGTGATGAAGAGTGAGTTGATGGCTGATGAGAGGGTGATATTGAAAGAAAGAGAGAAGAAAGAGTGAGATGATAGAGTCTGAGCTGAGAAGTTGTGAGATAGTGTGTTTGACTCTTTGAAAGAGATGAGAGCTTTATGCTTAAATTTGTTTTCTGCTTTCAAAAAGTATGATTGGGTCTGAGCTTTCTGTATATCTCTTATAGATGTTGAAATGATGATTTGACATCTCTTTTCAGTCACTTAATTCTTGATTCTAGAGAGTGCATCTTACTTTGACCATACATGTCAGATGATCTCACTAAAACCTCAGATAATCTTGACAGAGATTATTGAAAGATCATCTGACCTTTTAAAACATCTTAAGATCAACTGAGATTCAAATTCTTTGAATATATTACTAATCTATTCTGAATTAATTAACTCTAATTTTAATGTATCTGAAATGCATGCATAATATATTTCATATTGCTAACCCAAACCCCCTAATCCTAACCACCTAACCCCCAAACACTAACCCCTAACCACTAATCAGTTACAAATAGATTTGTAATGAATTACTAATGAATTACACAATCTCAAGTTCAGTATCTTGCTTGTTAGCTCTGCAAAAAACCTTAAAGTTCAGAATTAGTGTAGGACCATCCAAGGTTTTAGTGAGACCATCCGACCTGCATCCCGTCTTAGTTCCTAAATTAAAGCCCCTGTATCCCTGGTGATCTCTGATCCCGCTCCCTCGGAGCGAGGCGTGGACGCAGGGGTTAGGGGAAGCGTCTCGAGAGATACCTTAGTGGACGGTAACGAGTCATACGGGTCTGTTGCACCTGTCGCTGAAATGAGTCATACCTTTCCACAGGTGCGGACAAGTTGCCCTTCCCTCTTGTGATCGACTTTGCCGCTGATCTCGCCAGTGAAGCAAATCAAGAGGCTGTTGTAACGGCCCCGTTAGCGGCGTTTACCGCGACACATCACCTCTGTCCATCTGCAATAAACCATCGTGGCTCCCTTTCTTTCATTTCCAATCGATATGGCGCCTTCGCGACCAAGGTGGGACGTTAAAAGATACGGGCGGCAATCTTCGACGCTAAAGCCATTGAAAGACCAAGGTAAAATGACCGCGGTAGAGCCGAAGCCTCCTTCTGCTGACACTCTATAGCAGCGCGACCCCGCGGTATCGAGCGAAAGCAGTCCCTCACGCCCATTCGCAAAAGCGCACGTCTGCAAGAGAAACTACGTCTGCATCGACAACTGAAGAGCCAAGAGCAAGTGCATCAACTTCTCTCTCCTACGAGCACTGGTCCTGATAAAGAGGCATGTTCTACAGTTCATTTGCATTCAGCTACCAATGCTAACGCAGGCCAAAGGCTCCACAAGATTCATCGAGCTCTGTCATATCCTCATATTCTAATCGAAAGCGGAAACGAAGCCACGAACCCGGTCCAAATTACAAGACCGAGGCTGTAGAAGCCGAGCGTCCATTCCCTCCAGACAAGGATGAGCTTGGTGGAAAGCGGCCACGACTCTCTCCCGCAAGCTGTCCTGCTCAGGACACGTTAAGCCAGGAAGCTGTTAGCGGAACCAGCAATAGCAACGCCCATCTGCACCATTGGGTTCAAGAAGGAAACTGGCCTCAGGGATATTTCGAAGAAGACAGCAACATGAGTCAACCACTCACGCGAAAAAGGTCAACTCCATCTCTCAGTAATAAGCAATCAGATATCAGTGGCGTTTCTCTCAGAGAAGGGAAAAATCCTGCTGTGAAGAATCGGCGCTACGAGCAGATACTTGCGTCTGCAGGCATCTACATGGATGATGATGACGAGGTAGTCGCCACAGATGCATCTAAGATCCTATGCCAGACTTTGCTGGATATAGAGCAGAAAGTCCCTCAAGATTCTCTTTTCAATGATGTTCTGTTTAGAAGGATCTGCCAGAGAGTTCGGAACAGGAACGAGGCCAGGGTCATTCGGGATTTGTCTCCACTACTTGTTCCTAGCGCTGAGATCCTCTTCGTTCGCGGAGCCACGCACCTCAAGCACCTGATCGAAAATGTGGATGAAGGCTGGATCAAATCCATTCCTCTTGTCAAGGGGCCCCGCCCGCAACCTGACTTCTCCGTTGGACTCAAATCAACTGCATTCACACACAACCAGCTCAAGAAGCTCAAACCATTTGTCGGCGACTGGCAAGACACATCTCGTCTTGTGGCTACGGATGAAATGTATTTTCCGTTCCTAACCTCGGAGGTGAAATGCGGCAACGAAGCACTCAACATTGCTGACCGGCAGAACGCGCACAGTGCCAGTGTTGCAGTGAACGCTGTTGTCGAACTATACAGAGCGGTGTCCCGTCAAGACAAACTTCATCGAGAAATCCTTGCCTTCTCAGTCTCACACGATCATCAAGCTGTAAAGATCTACGGCCATTATGCTCTGATTGACGGCAAAGATACATCATTCTACCGCCATCTCATCCACCATTTCAGCATCATTAGTCAAGACGGGAAAGATAAATGGATTGCCTACAAGTTCACGAGGAATATCTACGACACATTCGTCCCAATTCACCTCAAGAGAATCTATGCCGCTGTAGACCAGCTACCCGATCCGGAAGTCTTCCTCGTGGAGCCCCTCTCGCAGCAGTCAAACGCGGAGTCGGTGGAGCAAGATGATAGTCAATCGACTCCGTCCTACTCCCAAGAGAGTCTGCCTAGACTCCCTTCATCGCAGACGACCGAGCCGGTGTTCAAGAAGCCAAAGGGTAAGACTCCTCAAAGATGCTACGGTCTTCCAGGCGAAGATCGTGCCTAGATCTCAGTTCACGCAGAATGACTCTGCTGATCTACCGTCTACGGTGTACGGCGATATTCCATTTGCATTGCTGTTGATTCAACGGCACTCCGCTAACCGGAGTACAGATTTGTCGTCAAGCACGAGCCTGTCGAAAAGCTCAAAGTCCCATACAACCGAGAGCGTGCCTGCTACCCAGTTGAGAGTATTGCTCGGTCACCCTACATTCGCGCAATGAGAGATCTTATTGGCCACAAGCAGAGTCACGGTATCGAAGAGTCTGCGGCTCAGCCTCAGTGCATGGTCTTCGAGTGGATGGACACTGCTCTATGGCACCTCCTTCCGGCCCATTCCGGTCAGGCTCAAAGCATCCAAAATCGTCGCAAAGTCTGTTCTAGAAGCTTTGGCGACTTTCCATGATCTAAACGGAGTACATACCGAGGTCAACCCAAACAACATATTCGTGTCAGGCATTCATGACCCCTACCCTATTGTCAAGCTCGGGGATCTGGGCAACCGTACGTTGGTTGACACGTTGACTCGAAGAGGCGATCAAGGCTAATAACGCTTTGGCTGCCGAAGACTCTTTGTTCACACCTTCCTGGGTTCCACCAACTTCAGTAATACCATCAGGTCCTAGATCTGGAGTTGACACGTCTGTTATTGGTAACCCAATGGAGATCTCTAAATTCAGTATCACAGACTCAGAGCTTTTATCTCAGAAGACTGCACTTTACATGTAATGTCGTGGCCGGGAAATCCCCCTCCGGTTTAGGCTGCCGCCGTTTCCAGTATAACCCCATGCTTACCTAACCCGCCGCTTTTGACCTCGGTTCTCAAATGCGATCAGCAAACAACTCATCTTAGTCTCGGAAGCTCAAAGGGTATCTCAACATACAATTGTGAGCTTCGTTAAGAGATATATCATATCAAATATCATGATGATCGCCTGAGCATCCCGCTATCTTGGTCATGGTTGAGTTTCCTGCCACGACTTACTGTCGTTTTACCCTGTTCCGAATTAAGACTGCTGCATATGAGGCGCCCACCCTGGGCTAATTTAAATTTAGCTCAGTTATGATTGGAAGGTTTTTGAGTGCTATTTAGTAAGGAACAAGCAGGATGCGAGAAGCAGGGTAATGCAGGTATGAGTTGTTCTGCAAGGCAGCCGGAACACATCATCTGTGCAGTGAGCAGCACTTTAGTGTCAATTCCTGAACTGTGGTATGAGTCAGTACCTAGACAACTTGCTGCAAATAACTACCTTCTTTTCAACCCACGATGTCCATAGACCATGGAGTAGCTTATCTAACAAGCTTGCGTGGGGTGCCTGGTGATCGCCCGGGCCGTGAACGGAACCGGGCCGACCCGGGACTAATCTATCTAACACGCTAGTTGATGACTCAAGGAAAGAACACACAGTAACGAATCTACCAATACAGACCACCCTCTTCAGCTATCACTGTTTTATCCCATCCATTACAAGAGCCTCTGCCCAATCTGCAGCCCCTGCCCCCGAGCCGCCGACTTCAAAAACTCCCCAACCAGAGGATTCATTCCCTTCTCCACCGCCTGATCCACCCACTCCTGCATACTCAACACCTCCCACTCCCCCTTCCCATCCCTCTTCAGCATCTCCCCGATCTCGCCCGCTGGAATCACCTTCCCCCCGGAATGATGCACAAACTCTATCCCTTCCGCCCCCTTCTCGATCACCGACCCGGCCACCCCCTTGACAACCTCCTCCACCGAAATCAAGTCCACAAACCCGCTCCACCCCCTCGACTCCGGCACCGCCTTTAGTAGGTTCGCATACCGGAGCACGTTCGCGACAACACCCCCTCGCCTGCCCCATCACCCGTGATGCTGGACGGGCGATGAATCACCACCGGCAGCCCCACCTCCCTTCCCACCCTCTCCAACAAGACTTCGCTCACCCACTTGCTAGCCGCATACCCATCCTTGAACCCCTCAGACGGTGGAAACCCCGCCAGCGATTCTGGCGCGAGAGAATTACCACCCACAAGCTTCCCGACCGTGCCGGTTGAAACAAAATGCACCGGCACCTTCCTCGGCAGCGCCATCTCAACTAGCGCCTTGGTAGCGCCGACGTTGGCGGCGCGCAGGGACTCATACGTCTTCAAAAAGGAGACGTCGGCGCCGTTGTGAATGATTGCGTCCGCCGAGGCGGAGAGAGCGGCGAATGCGGCGGGGGAGAGGCCGAGATAGGGGAGCGAAAGGTCGCCTGTGTGGAGGACGACCTTTTCGGAGTGAGTGAAGGAGGCGAGTTTGGACGGGTCGCGGACAGCGAGGCAGTGGATCTTGGTGATGTTGGAGTTGCTGGTAAGGGACCGGAGGAGGTGCTGCCCTAGGAAGCCGGTAGCACCGGTGAGGAGGACGGTCTGCGGAGGGTGGTGAAGGGGTTTGGTCGATGGTGGGGAGGGTTGGGTGGTGAGCAGGGAGGAGGGGATGGCGACTTCGGAGGCCCAGTCAATCGAGGAAGGTTTCTCCGAGCCGGAGGCGGAATGGATGGCCGAGGCCATCCCGGAGAGGGTGCTATGCTCAAAGAGGCACAGCAGCGGGAGGGTGACATCGAATTCGCGGCGCACGGAGTTGCGCAGCTCGATGAGCAGCATCGAGTTGCCGCCGACTTGGAAGAAGTCGGAGGCTGGAGTGAGGGTGTGCAAGCCTCGAGTCTGGGCGGGCAGGACAAATTCCCAGATCTGGGCGAGCTTGCGCTCCGTTGAGGTCAGGGAGGGCTTGCCCTCCCGTGGAGAGCCAGAGGGGAGGTGGAGGGTTTGCAGGGTCTTGCGGTCGGTCTTACCCGAGGTGGTCAGGGGGATGCGATCGATGGCGAAGATGGCGGCCGGGCGCATGTACTGTGGGAGGGGCAGGGATGCAGCGAGGGTCTGAAGGAACTGTTGGGTGTTTGTTGGGGCGATTGATGATAGGACGGCGTGGGCGACGAGGATGGTTGGGTTGCCGCGAGGGGTGACGACGACTTCGCTGACTTGTCCGTTGGCGGCAGTGAGGATGGACTGCTCGATGTCTTGGAGTTCGACGCGAAGGCCGCGGAGTTTTACCTGCGTGTCGCCGTCAATGCGGCCGAGGATCTCGAGGGTGCCGTCGGCGCGGAGCATGCCCTTGTCTCCGGTGCGGTACGTCTTGTCAGCGAAGGAAGTCCTGAGGAACTTGCGCTCAGTCTCCTCGGGGTTGTTCAGGTACCCAATGGCAACACCTGCACCGGCAATGTAGATCTCGCCAGGGAACCCAATCGGTCGAGGGTTCAAGTCTTCATCGACGATGTAGATGGCATAGTTGGGAAGGGCTCTCCCAGCCGTAATGTGCTGGCTCTCGAGAATGACCTCGAGTTCGTTGGAAGACAGGGAACACTCGGTCGGGCCATAAGCGTTAAAGATACGGAACGAGTGCTCAAAGCGGTTCGTGAGTTGTCGGAACGCCTGCACCAGCTCGGCAGAGAACTGCTCGCCACCGGCAGTGGCAAACCTCCACGACTTGGACTGGAAGAGACTGTCTGCACCGTGACGAAGCCACGCGAGGTACTCGGACGGGGTGGCGCTGGTGTAAGTGATCTCGTGATCGAGGAGGATTTGAGCAACGGCGGTAAAGTCCTTGCGAAGCGACTCAGGAACGATGACGAGGGTCCCGCCGTTAGCGAGGGCGATGAAGATTTGATTCAACGACATGTCAAACCCGACTGAACTCTGCTGGAGGACGGTCTCGGAGCCAAAACCGTGAGTGACGGTCAAGGCCTCGACGTGGTTGCGGAAGTTGCTGTGGGAAAGGACAACGCCCTTGGGCACCCCCGAGGTGCCGCTGGTGAAGAGGATGGCAGCCGGGTCGCTGGCTGTGACGTTGACCGCATGAGTGTGTCCTCCGTTAGGCAGATTGGAAACATCCAGGACAGCGACGGAGGACGGAAGAGCTAGGTCGCCAGTTTTTGTGACGGTCGTCGTGTTGACCAGGACTGCTGCAGGCTTGCAGTCGGCGACAATGACTTGCAGTCTTTCGGCAGGAATGTTGACGTCCAGTGGCGCGTAGATGGCGCCGATTCGGAGAATGGCTAGGAGTGAGAAGACGAGGCGCGCCGACGCCTCTTGAAAGACAGCAACAACAGAGCCCTTGGTGACACCCGCATCAAGGAGTGCCGATGAGATGCGGTTGACCTCTGCACTGAGTTGCTGGTAGGTCCACGACCGGCCGGTGATCTCCTTGAGAGAAACCGCCTTGGGGAGTTCAGCGATGATGTTGTCGATGCGGCCTGGCAATGTTCCTGGCCAGCTAGAAGGCAAAACGGGGCCTAAGAGAGGTCAGTACGAAACATTACGAGAGGACGAAAAAAACTTACCTTGACCAAGCTGGACCACATGGTTAATATCCTCCATCGAAAAGAGCGAGATATCCTTCAACGGCTGTCCCGACATCCGACAAACATCCCCCAGCAGCCTAAAGTACATGTCCAGGACCTTGTTCGTCTCCCCCTCCCCATATAGACCCTTCTGCAGCATGAGAATCACCCTGGTATCATGTCCCGGATTCTCAATAATATCTAACGATATATCATACCCGGACCTTGGCAGCGAGATCTCCTGCGTCTTGCCCGTCGCCCCATCGAATCTCCGCGTCTCGCTCACCCCCTGGCGGTAGTTGATAAACGCCTGGAACAGCGGACTGAACGACGTCGACCGCTCGCAATCTATGTTTTCCAGAAGAACATCGAACGGTAGCCGCGAGTGCGACATGGCGAGGTAAGCCTTGCGGCGCGTCTCCTTGAGGACAGCCTCGAAGGTCTGGGTGCCGTCGAGGTGGAAGCGAAGCGGCAGCAGGTTTAGGTACATGCCGATGCTCTCGGCCACGCGGTCGTCCCAGCGGTTGGCGTCGGCCATGCCGATGCAGACGTCGGCGGTACCGAGGAGCTTGAAGAGGAGGATTTCGAAGACACCGAGGTAGAAGTGGAACACGTTGGCCTTGAGGCGGTGGCAAGTGTCTTCGATTTGCTTAGCGAGGGCGGGGGGCACGGTGCGGCTGAAGGAGGTGTGCGAGTACTCGGCGAGGGGGCTGCGGGTTTTGGTGGAGGAAAAGGGGAGGAGGGGGAGGGGTGCCGGGTGGTGGGCGAGCTCGGACTTCCAGTAGTCGATGTCGTTTTGAAGGCTGCCGGAGGAGATTTCCTGGCGAAGTTTCTCCGAGTAGTCGGAGTACTGGAAGACGTCCTCGGGGAGGGTCTGACCGTTGTAGGCGCGCTGGAGGACGTTAAGAAAGACTTCGAGGCTGATGCCATCGAGAATAATATGGTGCGAGCCGATGAGGAGCCAGCTCTTGGTGGGTGTTAGCGAGAGGTGGATCAGGCGCATGCATTCGCCGTGCTCGATGTCGTAGATGTGGTTCTTCAGCTTTTCGAACTCCTCGACGACTTGGGACTCATCGGCGATAACCATTCTCTCCAGATACAGGCGGGATGTTTCCGAGATGGCCTGGACCGGCTTTTGGTCCTCATCGGTGAAGAAGGAAGTGCGAAAGGCCTCGTGGCGAGCAGCGATCTTGTGCACCGCGCCCCCGAGACTGTCGAGGCGAATCGTGCCCTCGATCGAGACAGAGATGGTGCTGTTGGCCGTTGTTTGGTCCTCCATTAGCTGCTTGAGAAACCAGAACCTCGACTGTCCAGGTGAGATAGGGATGATCTTTTCGAAGTCGGTCCGTGAGACACTGTTGAGAGGGGGCGCAGTCAATGGCTCCGTCTTGTTGTGCCCGTCGTCAAGCTGGCTAGTAGCCGCACCCACGGAGCTGTCATTGTCGTCGCCTGTCTGGCTCGTTCCATTGCTGTCGCTTGTCAGGATGATGCTCGGCACCGAGGAGTGCGAGTCTGGAGTCAGCTGGGCGGGAGCGGATTCACCCTCCTCAGAGGTAGTCGAGGCCCCGCGGTTCTGATTTGGAGTCAGCTTGGCAGGCATGTTCTCGAGCGCATAGTCGAGCAGTTGGGCAACTGAGCCTCCCGACAGGACCTGGAAGACGGGAATCTCGGTCTCGATCTCCTTGGTTAACCAGGAGCGGATCTCGACGGCGATCAAGGAGTCGACTCCGAGATCATCTAGCCCCGAAGCCAAGACCTGCGATCTCTCGGTCTCGGCCGGAAGCTGTAGGGAGACCTGCAGCTTTTGGAAAAAGGCGTCTATCGCATGTTAGCATAACACCAATCAAACACGAGCAGTTCCAACACTCACCCGAGACAATCTCGAACACCTCCCCCGCGTTCGTCGCCTCCAGCAACCTGGTCTTGGTAGAAACAGTAGCAGCCTTCTTCTTCGCCTTCCTATCACCCGCCTCCTCGACCTGGACGCAGTGCTGGAACCTTGGGAACTCGGCCCACGGCGGCTGCACCTCGGTCGACCGGATGGTCTCGAGCGCGGTGATGATCTCTGGGTTCCTGTCCGAACGCGGGTGGGACGCCACGACGGCCTCGCCAAAGCACAGATGGAACTCGCGCTCCGACATCATCATGAAGCCAGTTTTACGGAGGGCGGCAAAGATAGCATCGCTGAATCCGCGGTTGATGTAGCCCACGCCCATGACGGCGCCGATGTGCAAGATTGACGCGGCCAGGCCGCGCTGGCGACGCTGCGTGGCTAGGGACGACATGAACATGTTGGCGGTCGTGTAGGCCGACTGGCCACGGTTGCCGGCGATGGCGGTGACGGAGGAGAAGAGGACGAAAAATTCAAGCGTGTCGTTTTGGAAGAGCTCATCAAGGAAGATGGCGCCCTGCACCTTGGGGCCGAGCACCTTTTGCATCTTTTCAAAGGGCATCTCGAAGAAGGAGGTGTCGTCGAGAACCATCGCGCCGTGGGCGATGCCGGCGATGGGAGGGAAGTTTTGGCGAATATTGGCGACGAGGGCGGAGAGGGCGGCCTTGTCGGTGATGTCGCTGTGACTGTTAGTTTCTGACGAGTTCTTCATATATTCGTGGAAGGTGGACATGCTTTGCAAACGCCTCCAACCTCACCCCCTTCTTCGCAAGCAGCTCTACCCATTCAGGCTCAATCTTGGGATTCCTGCTAGTCAGCACGATATTCTTCGCTCCATGTGAGGCCATCCAGTCACAGATAGACTGCGCCAGATCACTCGTCAGACCAAACAGCACATAAGTCCTGTCCGCCCTGAATTTCACCTGGCTCTCCACTGTGGAAAGCTGCACAGGGACCTTTGTCGTCTCCGTCCAGTCCACAATAATCTGCTTGGTCAGCCCTACCTCACTACTGACCAGCTGCCCCAGCCCAACCACCGCCAACTCCTCTACCGCCGCGCCAGCGGAAGGACCAACGGTCTCCCTCACGGCCCTCTGCACCGCATCGCCAAATAGCTTCTGACTCAGCTCCGCCGCCGAGAGCTCCAACACGTGCTGCAGCGTCTCGATCCCGTCCAGCATCGTCTGGAGACACGTATTTGGCAGATGAGATGCAATTAACAACCCTGATGACCGCCCCTTTTCTTTTGTCGCCGCGCAGTCCACGAAAACCGACACGCCGGCGGGGATCGACGCCTGCACCACTCGCTTGGGAGAGTACGCATCGATAAAGATCCACTCACCTCCTACCTGAGACTTGGACGAGGTGGAAAAGTGCACTGTGATGTTGGCATCCCCCGCACGCTCGAGGATGCTCGATGCGATTGCTGGGGTTGGCTCGTGCACGAGCAAGGTCGAGCCGCGGTGGCAGACGGAAAGGATGTTGGCGGATCGGAGCTCGGCGGCGAGACGCGACAGGAGAGGGACCTCCTGGCCAGGGGGGAGGGTAATCTCGAGGGCCTCGTCTGAGGCAACGAAGGGAGCCGTTGGTGGGGGTGATAGCGACGACGGAGGTTCCGGTGGAGGAGTTGGTGCCGAGGACGAGGTAGGCGGGATCGGGCCGGGTGGCGATGGCGGGGAGGAGAGAGTGGGTGACGTTGATGAGGACTTCAGAGCCAGCGGTAGTGAGGGTCTGCGAGTCGAGAATCTTGGAGGCGAGGGAGGTGTCACGGATGAGGGTGTGGCGGGACGAAGAGGGATCGACGGAAAGGCTGACGGGTGTGGATTGGGCGTTCAGGGTCTCGATGACGGTACGCTTAAATGCGTTGTACCGGTTGTTGAGGGTGCCGTTCTGGTAGACGCGAGAGAGTAGCAGGTCGTCGTTCTCGTAGGCGAGTTCGTGCTCGTTGGTCCAGAGCACGCTCTCAAGATGGCCTTCCTTTTTTAGAATGTCGCCCTGGCGGAGGCGCAGAAGTGCTTCCAGGAGCAGACGAGGATTTGGCTTGGCGCCGACCTCGAGATCCAGGAATTGCAGCGTGAGGTCAGGGTTTTCCAGGACCAAGCTTCTTCCCAGACCCACAGACATGTTCATGTACGGGTTCTCGGATCGGCAACCCTGAGTGATCCAGAGAACGGTTCTCTGCGTCTCGAAGAGACGCTGCAGTCCCTCGAGTGTCCCCTCGGTCAGACGCTTAAAGACGGGCTCATCAAGCTCGGCGAGAACGAGGATCACGCTCTTGGTTGAGATCTTGGCCGTGTCGATATCGCCCAGGGTCTTGAAGACGGTGTGCTTCGTTTCCGTTGGGAGAAGCCTGGCAATCTTTTGAACCAGCTGAACCGTGCCTAGGGTTTGGCCACCAATGAGGACAACATCTAGCTCGTCATCGACTGCAGCCTGGAGACCAGGCGCCGACAGAGGTTCAAGGAGCAAAGCAACACGGTCGTCAACTGCCTGCGAGACAATAACAGCCAGCGGGTAGGGAATTGCGTCGTTCTCAGGCGTCGACGAATCGATGCCAGAGAATCCGCTCTGAAGAAGTGCCGTGTGCCAGTCAAGCGTCGAAACACACGGCGACAACGTCCGCCCGTCGCTCTGGCCAAGCCACCAGCCAGGTAGGGCACACATCATGAAGCCAACGCGGGTGACGTCGTTGTTGGAGACCTCGAGGATGATGAGCTGGCCACCGGGCTTGAGGAGGCGCCGGGCATTTGTCAAGGTGCGGTGGATGTCGGTGGTTGCGTGCAGAACCAGCGAGGCCACCACCAGGTCGTACGAGTGTTTCTCGTAGCCCTGCTGGACAATATCCTTTTCGACGTCGAGCGTCTTGAAGATCATCTTGTCGCTGTACGCAGCAAAAACCTCCTGGGCGGTCTCGAAGAATCCGGTCGAAATGTCGGTGTAGGTGTACGAGGCGAATGAGCGTCCAATGTCGCTCATGATAAGCTTGGTGGCACCGCCCGTTCCGGCTCCTTTTGTGTGTTAGTCCTGGCATGCCGCCAGAGCAGGAAGAAAGTCACTTGCCTATTTCGAGGATCTTCATGCGAGGGTCGCGGTGAACAACCTGCTTGACAGTCTTGCCGAGGAGGGCGGAGAACTCTTTCAAGCCCAGGCCAACCTCATAGAAACGGTTCAGCAGGTTGTTCTTGGTCATGTGCTCGAGGATGGTCGTCTCGCCGCGGAGAACGGCTGCGAGGTTATCACCGACGGCGCAAGCAAGCTGCATATCGACGCGATGTCCGTGTACCCTGCGATCACAAATCATCAGCAACAACCCCCAAGGAGGAAAAAAGAAATCACACTCACGCCTTCAACCCAGCAATCACCTCCACATTATCATCCACCCACTCCTTCTTGGCACACTGTCTTGTCCCCACCGTCACCGTCGTCAGCACGTCATTAAAAAAGTCAAACATGCATTCAAAGTGCCACTCGAGCTCCATCGTCTTTCGCTTCTCCTCTGGAAATAGCTCCACCATCTGCTTCATATAGTTAATCGATACCCTCTCCATAGCATAGGCAAACTCGTAGTCCTCCTCCGTCGCCCGCTGCCCGCCCATCGCGAGCTCGCAGCTCGGCGCCGCCACGCCCCAGACGTGCTCGGAGAAGATGGCGCGGTCCATGTCCGCCGTCGGCTCGGAAAACGCGACGACCTTGATCCCCTCCATCTGCACGAGGCCGGTACCGTCAGGGGCATAGATATCGATGTCGCCGTTGATCTGGCGAGTCGCAAGCGGGTTGCCTGTGAGCTGGGAACATGTGCTGACGGCGGTCGAGGAGATGAGAGTCTGCCGGCAGAGGTCGACGTTGACGCGGAAGGTCTTGATGCCTGTCGGGACGTGGAGCTGCTCGAGACTGCCGTCACCGGGCCAGCAGTAGGCCAGGAAGATGCCTTGGAGTGCCGAGTCGAGGAGGGCGGGGTGTAGGAGCATCGTCTCGGGCTCGTCATCTTGGGATGGGACGGTGATAAGGCTGGAGGAAAAGTTCATGCGGCGCTTGATGGACGACAGGGTGCGGAACCAGCCGCTGTAGCTATAGCCCAGAGGCTCGAGGGAGGCGTAGAACCGGTCCTGCGGGATAGAGACGAGGTTGGGGAGGTCCGGCTTGCGTGTGGGGAACCAGGAGGGCGAGGTCTCGCCGAGGGTGACGGTGATGCGTCCCGTTGCGTGGGTGGAGAGCTGCTCGGTCTCGGCGCTGCCGCAGGCGTGGAAGACAAACAAGGCGGAGTAGGTGTCGTCGCTGGTCTTGGTAATGTCACCTACGGCGAAGACGGTCTCAATACCGCCGTCGCCTTCGGCAAAGACGAGCGGCTTGCCGAGACTAAAGTCCTCGACCTCTATCACGGCGATGTTGTCCTCCTTTGGGACTATGAACCGCGCTGCTTCGACGGCGGTGGCGATATATGCTGTGGCTGGGTACACCACCTGTCCCTGGAGCTGATGGCCGCGAATCCAAGGCATCTCGCTGAGACGGAGGAGATTCCGCCATCTCACCTCATGCTCCATGACATCCGTGGTTCTAGTGCCAAGCAGCGGGTTGGATCGGTTTTTCCGGCCAAGGAACGCCCTGGATGCGCGAGTGCCATGCCAATAGATTGTATCGTGGTTCCAGTGATAAGTCGGAAGATCACCAACCACGCTCCGACTCTCCTGTCCAGAGACAAGCGAGTCAAACGAGCGAAAGTCGAGCTTGTGCGACAAGAACTGCGACCAGATGTACCCCAACGCATCGGAAACTGCCTCAATGTCATTCTTACCACGATGAATGACACCGGTATAAGGCATCGTCTCCTTCTGGCTCTCCTGGATTGTCTGCAGCGCCGGTCCCTTGAGCGCGGCATGCGGCCCAACTTCCACGCCAAGGTCAAACGCACCGCCTGCACCAGCCGCGGCCACAGCATGCGAGAACAGGACCGGCCGCACCATGTTATCCGCCCAGTACGGCCCCGCGAGATCCTCGTCCCCGTGCATGTCGCGGTTCTCGTACGTGCTCGAGTACCAAACACAGTTCCGGACCCCCTGCCGCGGCTGGATGCTACAACGCCTGAGCGCCTCGAGGTACCCGTTCGAGCATGGGATCATGTGCGACGAGTGGTACGCCTTGTCAACCTTCAAGAGGCGCGCAAACTTATTTTCGCCTTCGAGAATCTCCTTGGCCTGCTCGATGGCGTCGCGATCACCGGATATGGTGACGCTAGACGACGAGTTGATTGCAGCCACGGCCAGCCGACCCTTGAAAATGGGGAGGTTGCAGAGCTCGCTGGCGTCCTCGACGGTGGTGCCCACGGCCATCATGGCGCCGGGGGTGTTGGTGGGCGTATGGTGCGTGAAGTAGCCCCGATAGTAGGCAATCTTTACGGCGTCATCGCGAGTGATGTAGCCGGCGGCGTAAGCCGCGGCGATTTCTCCTGATGAGTGGCCAACGACGGTTTGAAAGCTGACGCCGGCGGCGCGGATGAGATCGAAAAGGATGATCTGGACGACGGTACACAACGGTTGGGCGATGAGGGCAAAGTCGAGGCGGGATTTGGAGGCGTCGGAGAGGAGCTCGTCCATCAGGGACCAGTCGGGTCGTTCGGGCTCGGGGAGGGTCTGGAGCACGGCGTCCAGCTCTTGGACGAGCTGCCTGGCGTAGGGAGAGTGGAGGACCAGCTCCCTCGCCATGGTAGGCCATTGTGCTCCCTGGCCGGTGAAGACGCCCAGGGCGCGAATAGGGTTCGACAGCGCCTTTGACCGCACGCCGAGACTTTGAGCATTGCCCTGGACGAGCTCCTTGATCTTGGCCTGGAGCTGGGCCACGGAGCAGGCAGAGATGCTCGCCCTTACCGCGTGCTCGGTCCGACGACCGTACAGCGTATACGAGAGATCCTTAAGAGAGACATTGGGATGTGCGTTCAGATACTCTAGATAGTCGCCCAAGATCCCGCGCAACGACTTTTCAGACGCAGCCGAGAAGTTGAACGGCGTGAACTGGTGAGAAACAATGGGCTGGGTCTTCTCCTGGGACGGGGGGACGTAATTCTCGATAATTACATGGGCGTTGGTTCCACCGAAACCGAAGCTATTGATGCTGGCACGGCGAGGGGTACCCTCTGGGAGCTCAGGCCATGCTTTCAGGCTTGTCGGTACTTCGAGGTTAGTGTAGAAAGGGTTGATGTTGGGATGGAGCTTGTTGAACAGTAGGTTTGGTGTGATGATGCCGTGCTGGACGGCAAGCGAGGCCTTAAGGAGACCGGCCAACCCCGCCGTGCCTTCCGTATGGCCAATCACCGTCTTGATGGATCCGACGTACAAAGGTACGCCGTCCTTCTTGGTGTTCTCCTCCGGATGGAAGAAGGCTTGGCTGATCGCTTCGGCTTCCTGGAGACATGAAGTAAGAAATTTAGCTTTAGCTTTCTTTATGACCGTGAGAAGAGTCTTACCTTTGGGTCACCTGCTGCGGTTCCGGTCCCGTGAGCCTCAAAGTACTGGCAACGCTCTTTTGGGTTGTGTGGATCCAACCCGGCCTTGGCATACGTCCGGACAATAAGATCCCGTTGAGCCGCCGAGCTGGGCATCGTTATACCCTTCGTTCGTCCATCCTGGTTAACGCCACTGTTTCGAATGACGCACTCGATCATGTCTCCATCTGCGATCGCATCACTAAGACGCTTCAGGATGACAGCGGCCACACCTTCGCCGCGGGCGTATCCAGAGGCGTCGACATCCCACATGCGGGATCGACTGTCAGATGCCAACATGTGAAGCTTGCTCGCGCCGACGTATTGCAGCGGCCCCAAAATCATGTTGGCTCCTGCAGCGACACTCACCTTGGCGTCTCCGCTTCGAAGCAACTGGACAGCCTGATGGACGGCCACCAAGCTGGATGAGCACGCCGTATCGATCGTCATCGAAGGCCCGTGCCAATCAAAGAAGTAGGAGATGCGATTGGACATGATGCTGCGCGCGTTGCCGGTGGCCGTGTAAGTCGGCAACGAGTTTATGTTGCTGTTGAGGATATCCGAGTGATCCCCGCACATTATTCCCACGTACACGCCGGTTTGGGAGCCGGCGAGGGACTCGATCGACAGGCCGGCCGAGTCGAGCGACTCGTAGACAACCTCCATCAGCAACCGCTGCTGGGGGTCAATGGCCGGCACCTCGACGGCCTTGATGCTGAAGAAGTTTGCATCGAAATGGCGATGGTCCTGGTCAAGAAAATAGGACTCAGTGACATTCGTAGTGCCATGGTGGTCGGGATTCGGGTGGTAATAGGCGTCTGGGTTGAACCGGTTTTCTGGGATGCGAGTGAGAAGGTCTCGAGGCTTGAGAAGTAGGTCCCACAGCTTGGAGGGACTCGTGGAGGAGCCTGGAAATCGAAGACCGCTTCCAATGACGGCGATGGGCTCTTCGCCACGGACGTTGTCTTGGACGCTCATGATGGGGTGGTGTGCGCGGGCCGTGTGGTGTGTTGAAACCGGGTATAATACAGAAGTGTTTACAGCGTCTGAGGAGTCCGGGAATAGTATGTCTATTGCTCGAGGTATATACACTAGGTATACTAGATCACAATTGACTTTGAGTGGACTGTAGCCTACCCTGACGGGTTGCTCCGATTCCCTTATCCACCAGTTGGTCCATATGTCGCGATGTGAGGCCGACGCAACTAGGGCTGAACACAGGCTAGTTGGGGGTTGGGTCGAGGCGACGTGAGTCGGGACTTGTTTGTCTTAGAGCGAATCGGGTCGGGGTTTCTGTCTTGAAGCTGAGTAAGACTGTCAGCCTATACGTAGGTAAGCCGAGCTACCGAACACTCTGAATCGGAAAATCCTTGAGCTTGCGATGCAACCAAACACTCGGACTGCCGCATCCCTTGTGTCGGTGCTTCCTAAGGAAAATGCATTCTGGCGTATTTCCATCTTCACACGCGATCCCACCAATCCTCCCATCTCTGCTCTTGAAGGGACCCGGGTTACAGGCTTAGGTCCTCGAATAACCTATCAAACGCACTAAGCGTGTTTGCTGAAGTTCTTGTTCTACCCCTGACAATGTGTCAACGAGGGTTAGGGTCAGGGACCGTCTTACGTGACATTTTAATTCTGCCGGTTTAAACCCTCATGTTATTTAAAAAGTACTATGTATACTAGGCCCGACACTTGCTAATACCCACTACAAGATACGGCATCTAGAGGGATGATTTAAATGAATAGACCAAAAGAATGGGATGTTTATGCTAGGCGGTGTAATCTATATAGTGGGTCTATAGTGTTAACACTCACTCACTGTACAACGGGTAGACCATCTTTTTTCCGGAAATTTCCTTGCGCCTCATGGCCCCCAATCCATCAATCACATTTTCCAAACCCCCCGCGTTGACCTGTATCGGATGCGCCCTCAACTTCCCCTGCGCAATCAGAGCCGAATACCGCTTGATCAACTCCGCAAACCAAACATGCAACTCGGGATTCGCCTTGCAATAGTACCCCCCAGGCAGATCAATCTCTAGCCCCGTCATCTCCAGCCCATTCACCCACTCCGCCTTGACTGACCTGCGCATCCTAGCAATAAGATCGTCCGGTAGCAGCTCAAACCCGCAGTAACGCCCACCCCCGCGCCCAATCGCCGCATAGCAGTGCCGGATCGTCTTCGCCTCGGTGATGATGTCGAGCGCGTATTCGAGGGTATTGCATGTATACGCACGAATGTCCTCTCCGCAGGTCGGCGAGTGGTAATCAAAGGCCTTTTCGGCACCATAAGACTCCACGAGCTTAAAGTTCTTGGGGGAGCACGTCGTCACGACCTTGTACCCCGAAAGCTTCAGCAGCTGGATGGCAAACGTTCCGCTCGCCGTCGCCCCGCCATAGACCAGCACGTGTTTAGGTTCTGAGATGGGGTTCTCCGGCGTCCCCGGCAGCTTCAGAGAGATCCAGAGCGCCATACCCACGCTGGACGTCGCGGCGCATCCGATCGCCGCCGCTTCTTCCCAGGAAAGGTTTTCTGGGACGAGCCACGCGCTGTCGGCTTCCTCGAGGATGTACTCGGTGAACGCCCCCACCCAGGGCCGACGGCGCTGCGATGCCATCTGGGCGCCGGCGACGCGATCCCCGACCTTGAAGCCAGAGGTGAGAGCTGCAGACTCGCCGAGGGCGACGACGGTGCCGGAGTAATCGGCCCCGTCGACGGTACCGGGACAGGGCACTCGCGCCGGCATCTTCCAGTCACAGTGGTTTAGGGCCACGGCGGAGACTTTGATGAGGGTCTGAGTGGGCGAGGGGACGGGGATGGGTCGGTTCGAGGATATCTCAAAGGAGCCGACATTTTCGGACTGCACGACGGCCCGTTGGGAGGTGGGGAGAGTGTTCATGGCTGGTTCTGATGCTCGAACGAAAGTCAGAGTCTGATGTGAGGTTCCTGCTATCGATGCTGAATCCCATTTCTCACTGTCCAACCTGAAGAATATTTTGATGTGTATCAATCGGTGTCATTGTGGATTGTGGCTTTGACGAAATGGCCCCCAAGCTGCGAGAGGTGTAGTTCGGCACTTTTTTCGTGGCTGAGCCTGAAGGTGGCCCGGCTTTCTACGCGGCTTTGGGCTCGATTCGGGACTTGCGGGTGGTTTACACCTTTCTCGGTGGTTTCAGCCGGGATTGGGGGCCGCGAGGGTATGCGTGAGTTCATGGTATGCCGTGGCGGGCAACCGGCCCCTGCCAGCAACAACTTGGAGGTGAGGAGAGCTCAATAGTTTACCCCACCTCTTCTACTAGTAGCAGTTGACAGTCGCGTTTGTGTTTTGGTATTCTGTCTGTTGTTCGAATCTTTACTTCCAGCATCAACTGCTCGAGGATCTCCTCCACCATCGCTGCTACCTTTTGCTATCTCGAAACGGCCGTGATCAGTCCAGCCGAAAGTATGACCAAAATTCTCGCAGGGACGGCCGTCATGTTGGCCATCGCCTTCGGCTCCTTCTTCTCCCAATCCACCGTCACCCCTCCCCCTCCAGCCATCCTCAACGACGCCTGGGACAGCACCTGCACTATCAGCAAGAACACCGCCTTTGAAGTCCACAGCGGCGCCAACACCTTTTCCACCTCGCCGGCGGTCCACCTCAACGCCGTCAAGATCCACCCCAACATCAACAGCACCAACTGGGAGCAATGGGAATTCGACGCCACCTCGCATACGGGTCTCTCGAGCGTGCTGCTCGTCTTCTCACGCGACCCGTCCTACTCCTTCTTCGGGCAAGGAAATTTAAGAGTGGAATTTTACATAGCTCTTGCCGATGGCAAGCGCGTCGAGGTGCTCGACTACCTCGCCGAGTCGACCGTCGTGCACTGCCCCGGGCGGTACACGGCGGGGGTGTGGAATAGCACTGACCGGTGGTACTCGTTCCGCATCAGCGCCGACATGAAGGACGCGCAGCTGCGCTTCGACTCGTCGAAGATCCGCGGCAGGTTTAACATGACCTCCAGCACGGGCTCGTACCTGGCTGACGGGACGGCCTGGACGGGGAAGGGCGACAAAAAGGGCGCATCGGAGCTTGCGCCGGGCTTGTTCTATGCCATCCCCATTGCTGGTGGGGCCGTCGAGATGGATGCCACGCTCGAGTCTGGCAAGCGGCTTGCGTTCAAGGGGAGGGGCGGCTCGACGCGTCTCTGGGCAACCGCGGGCTGGCTTAGCCTCTGCGGTGGGTGGAAGAACATCAGGGGGTGGGCCGGCCCGTACACAATTGTGTATTGGGAGCTCATCTCGCGGGTCAACAAGGGAGTCAAATACACCGCTGGCCATCTCTTCCGCGACGACAAGCTGCTGGTCGGCACTCGGAGTGCCAAGGTCTCTGGCACGGAAGACTACACCATGTTTACGGATCGGTTTGGCGGTGAGGTAAAAGGCAGCTTTGCTGATCAGAGCACGGGACACAATCTCATGTTTGTCTCGCCTGCTCAGCATAAGGAGTGGTCGTTTGATATCGACCATATGCATTCCTACGTCGAGTTCCGCGCACCCGGCGCAGACGAAAACGGAAATAAAGGGCTCGGCCAGTCAGGCTTCACCAACCGGGTTTTCGGCGGCGAGGTTGGCGAGGAGCATCAGTATGAGGGTCGGGGTATTACGGAGAAATGCCGTTGGCCTGCGGAGTTTGGAAAAGTGGCCTTGGCGATCGCTAGCGGGGCGGGATTCTTTGGGCCCAAATTCCAGATGATGTTTATCAAGGTTGTCAGCTATCTTGTGTGATGCGATAGGAAGACAATGAAAAAATCTAGAGTCCGTCTTGGCCAATTTCCATTCCGACAGGCGGTTAACCCGTGTGACACTGCAAGTTATTAGGCTAGGGTCTATATGGCTAGCAATCTAGTAGTAAGGATGACCTTCCTCAAGCTCGAGGGCGACTTAATTGTAGGTGAGTTGCGTTGTCGCCTATTGTCCGTTTTGTTATTTCAACATCGAAGAGGAAGATGGAAGGTAAATAACTCCCGATTGGCCTTTCTATAACGTATTTGATAAATGACCCACTTTCCGCAACCCTAATAATAGTCGCTGAAGCCGCCCCACACCTGAGCTAAAATACTACGGTAGGGCTACTACCTTATTAGAATACTGTTAGGTGGAAAAAATGCACTCAATACTAGTACTATACTATTACAAAATTCTAGTATTCTACGGTTATTCGACCGCATTAAAAAACCACCGAATCCTGCATGGATGAAGGCCACACCAGATGCAAGCCCCCCCCCTCTCCATCCCATCTGCCCAGGACCATAGGCTGAGTGCTTACAGTGCTGAGACCGCCGCCACAATCCAACACACCCACGCCGGCAAGTCCGTAAGCAGCGCCCGCACCCAATTCATCTGCAACCACCTCCCCATCGAAACCGTGACATTGTCCTTTGTCGTCCCCTTCTCAATAGCTGCGATCCGTGCCAGTGCCATCTTCAAAAACAGCATATGTCCCACGCTAAACATCAGACCCAGCGCATACCACGTGCTCGACCCCGTGGCTTGGAGCTGATCGTACTGAGTGACAAGGTTGAGCACGCCAAAGAGGTAGTTGAGGGGATACCCGAAGATGAGAACCCATCGCCAGCGGAGACCGCCGCGCGTCCACCAGGTGGGGAGGGTGGTGTTTGCGTTCTGCCGGAGGGAGGGTCCCATCCATGTGCCGAAGATGAGGTGCTCATCGAGAGCGAATTGGAGTGTAGCTGTTGAGCTGATGGCGGGGAGGAGACGGAGGAAGCGGAGGCTGGTAGATAGTGCCATTGAGAGTCGTTTTGGACACGTTTTCTCTACAAGAGGGAGTGAATTGAGGCACAGGATGGTGGTCGTGAAGATTCCTTTGGTGTTCTACTACGACAGCTGGACACATACACACTTAATACTAGGTATAAGACCCTGCGGTGAGGTGCAGGGGAGCTAGCATCTAGAGGCGGTGTTAGATGTTATTCCTGGAAAATTAAATCGATGGGGTGACTGCTGCATAGGAATGGCTCGAGGGTGAGCAGTTCACACGGGTGGAAAACCCCCGAGATACCCTGAATCCGGAGGCAAATGCAAAAAACTCCCGAACACAGGATTCGGCGCGGCATCTCGGATATCAGCTCAGATCCGAGAAGAAACCGCATTCTACCGTCTCGGGGGGGGGGGGGGGGGGGGGGGGGGGGGGGGGGC
>JAABUY010002014.1_pt1 | contig 25327 bp, 40 predicted proteins | sample 5560271 | NCBI WGS metagenome assembly JAABUY01 (sample SAMN10711886, study PRJNA513374) | rock metagenome | isolation source: Antarctica rocks | place: Antarctica: Victoria Land, University Valley | reverse complement strand
CTGCCGGCGCTGCCGCGCCTGGCGCACCTGCTGCTGGACGACCTGCGGCTGTCGGCCCCGCTGCTGGCCTCCCTGGCCGGCCTGACCGCTCTCCGCACGCTGTCCCTGGTGCGCGCCCCTCCTGGGAGCCCCACCCTCAGAAGAGCGCTGCATGGCACCACTTGCACGAACCTTCTGACGCTCGCGTGCTTATTGATCGCGGCTGGCCACGGTCGATTAGCGCGCCGCCTACAACGCTTGCATGGCTGTCGCTCGCGGTGGGCCGCGGTCGAGCAGCGCACCGCCTGTCATGCCCGGGCCTCACCACCGGCGCCGCCCGGGCCAGGCCGGCACCTGGGAGGCGGACGACGAGCTGGACCTCAGCCACTGCCGCAGCCTGGAGCGGCTGGCGCTGTCGCTCAGCCTGACGGCGCGCGTGCGCCGCGCGGCGGCCCTCATCTGCGCACCGCCCGGCTGCCGGACCGCCGCGGCCGTGCTGCAGCAGCACCTGGTGCCCGCGCCGCCGGAGTGGCTGGCCGCGCTGCGGCCGGACGCGCTGTGCCTGTACAGCGCGGTGGAGCGGCCGGCGGGCGGCCCGCTGCTCGCGCGCGGGCTGGCCGGCCTGCGCCACGTCTCGCTGCTGTTTACGCGCTTCCACGCCGGCGCGCGCGCGCTCGACCTCGCCGCGTTCTTCCGCGCGCTGCCGCCGCGCGTGGAGACGCTGGCGATCAGCCACCCGCGCGTGGGCCTGCCCGGCGCGGCCTGCGACGTGCCCGCCGGCCTCACCGCGCTGCGCATCAAGGCCGTGGACGGCTGGGTGCGCGCGCAGCGCGACGCGGCGTCCGCCGCCGACCCGGACGCGGACGCTGGGGGGATGCAGCCGGTCCGGGGGCCGACGCTGCGCCTGCACGGCCGCCTCGCGCGCCTGTGCCTGCTGCTGTGGGACGTGGCGGTGGCGCTGGAGTGGGCGGGTGGCGGCGCGCCCGTTGGCCTGGTGCGGCTGAACGTGCAGGCGGCCGCCGTTGCGCTGGACGCGCGGCTGGCAGCCGAGGTGGCCGCGCGCGGGCGGCTGCTGGGCGCCTGCGACGCCGCGGACGCTGCCTGGCAGCAGTTCCCGGTCACGAGCGGCGGCGCGGCGCTGCCGCGGCTGCAGGCGCGCCCCGGACCGGCGCTGCCGTGCCACCCTGCGCGGGCGCCCTGTTTGTCTGCTGCTGCAGGTAGCCGCACACGCGCAGCGCCGATGCCTTTGAAGTCTGTCCGCCCGGACCATGTACATTGTGGTCTTCATAGGTCTGTCAGAGACCTACTCTGGAGGTGCATGGGATGCACACGCAGCGAGGCAGCCTGTGCTCAGCGGGACAAGGTGGGCGGCCGGCAGAGCTACGCGTTCTGCCTGGATGGAGCACAGGCACAGGAGAGCGCGCGAGTGTGTGTGCCGAGCTGCGAGGCAGGTGGCGGCATCATGGGCGCTCCTGCCCGCGCGCCGAGGGGGCGGCCGCCGCGCGCAGGTGGTCCACATCGGCCGCGGCCCGGTGCTGCTGGAGCACCCGTACGAGCGCGGCGCGCAGGACTGGCGCTGCGCGTGCGGCGCCTGCTGCGCCTGCCTCGGGCCCAGCGCGTTCCGGGCGGCCTAGCTGCGCCGGACCCTGCCGCAACCCTGCGCCAAACCCTACCGCAAGTCTGCGCGCGCCGCGCCTGCTGCGCCTGCCTCGGGCCCAGCGCGTTCCGGGCGGCCTAGCTGCGCCGGACCCTGCCGCGACCCTGCGCCAAACCCTACCGCAAGTCTGCGCGTGCGGCGCCTGCTGCGCCTGCCTCGGGCCCAGCGCGTTCCGGGCGGCCTAGCTGCGCCGGACCCTGCCGCGATCCTGACCAAACCCTACCGCAAGTCTGCGCGCGCCGCGCCTGCTGCGCCTGCCTCGGGCCCAGCGCGTTCCGGGCGGCCTAGCTGCGCCGGACCCTGCCGCGACCCTGCACCCAGACATCCTTATGCGACTCACATAGAGATCAGACATCCTGATGCGACTCGGGCAGGCTGGGGATTGTCAGGACATTTAAGCCGTCCTGCGCCCTGCTTGCTCGTGATGTAGGTGTGATAATGTCATGTGATGCAGGCATAACGTAAGCTTGGAGCTGAAGGACCGGAAACGCTTTACGCGCGCATTTGAATGCTTTTCAGTAGGGTCCCTCTGCACTGCAAGAGGGTCGGCGCCTGCGACACGCCTCAGGCTGGCGCGGTGCGGGGCTCGCAGGTGGCCATCCCGGGCGGGGGCACGACCACGATCAAGGCGTACCTGAGCGACACGTACGGCTACCAGCTGCATGACATCGGCCGGGTCGTCGGCACCCTGGTCGCCTTCTCAGCCTTCTTCATCTTCATGGCCATCGTCGTGCTGCGCACCATCAACTTCCAGAAGCGCTGAGCCTAACCCTAAACCTTACGCCTGGAGGCGCTCAGCCTATCGCTGACCAGCAAGTCCTGGAGGCGGTTGGACGGGAGCCAGTCGAGCTCGCTGGCTGCCGGCAGGCTGCTGGCGCCTTTTGCGCACCCAGTGCTGCCGCAAAAAGCATGCCAGGTCGTCAGGCGTCTCTGGCGGACAAGCTGTCGTCTGTTTTCTTCTCCCTGTTCATGCTGCGCATGCGGCTGCTGCGGCGCATCAGCCGCCTGCAGCGCTAGGTGGCTGGGGTGTCGGCGTCCGTGGCTGAGGAGCCCAGGTGGCTGTGGCCAAGCTCAGCACCCCCGCAGCGGTTCAGCTGACGTTGAACTCTGAAGTACCGAAGCAAGCAGTGAGCATGCGAACAAGCGACCCTGCGCTGAACAGCACGCGGAACGCCAAGCTGACGGGCTTTGTTTTACGCGCCACGCTGCTGAGCTGCCGAGCGCTGCTAGTGGACGTCAGGACGGGGTCAAGATGGGCCATTCTTTGCGCGGCTCGGCTCTTTGGGGCGCGTTGTGTCACCATTTGTTGCAGGCTGCGCCGCATGCATGCCGCCTGTCTGACTCTGTGTGTACAATCAAGCGCCTGTGGTGAGCAGTGCATGTAGTCAGGCGAGCAGGAGGTTGGCGTTAAGCCTTGGGGCGGACAAGGAGGTGAGCTTGCTCTTGCAACGCATGTACCTCTGACTTGATTGTTGCGTTTGTGCCAGCGTTGCCGCGTGTGGTGCTGTGCAGCAGGGGTGGCGCTGGGACGGGTGGCGGCGGGGACGTTGATGCCATGACGGGCCGGGCAGACTGGAGCGCAGCTGTGCTATGGCCTACCCGTAATACGACATGTATGGATACCTCCTATGCAGCAGGACAGCGATATGCTGTAGGTACTGGATCTAAAGTACATGGCAGGGTGTGGTTGTAATACAGTTACACCCGTGCTCCACGTGATCAGATGCGCCACATGGCAATGGCAGTGTGCGCAGCAGTATACATGCTGGAGCCCTCCAGTACGCCATCCAGCCGGCAAAGTACATGGGTGGCAGACGGCTGATGCGCAAAGTCCAGCCTCAACATGCATGCGCTGCCAAAAGCATTCAACAATGCGGTTGCGGACCACAGTGCGCAACCCAAAAGAACACCCTGCTCCAAAGGCAGTCCAGTGGTGACAAGCTACATGCCGCCAAGCGCTCATGCTGCCAAGTTCACGACCACCTAAACACCTAGAGCTAGACGACGACTCATACAGACTCAGACTGTGGCGGCAGCGCCAAAACAGCAAGACCCCGCCGTTGCATGCGCAGCAGCGCACTTGACAATGCAAGCTTCTCTTCTGCCTCAAGCAAGGGGCGTCAATAGAGACGTATAAATCAAGGGAGGTTGCTCGACGTCCCGCGCAGACACACAACCAAGGCCCGCCGCATTCAACAACATCATGTAGAGCCAGCCCAGTGTCCCTGCACCTTTTGCATCGCCCTGGGCAGCCTCGAGGGCGGTCGCCAGCGGCATGCTACTCGCTGCAAGCTGGCCTTCATGCACTCAAGCTCGGGCCGTCAAGAAGCCAATGCGGCGGGGGAGCCGACGGCAGACAGCGTCCAGCGAAGCAGGCATGCCCGCTCAGACTCGTTGCATCCGTGCGGCCTCGCACACATGCGCAGCGCTCTGAAGGCGGGCAGTGCGGGCAGGCCGAACCCATCATCATAGCTGCTTCTTGGCGCCGCATGCACACAAGCGCTCATATAGGCTGCACGACAGGGCCGCTCCTGGCACGCAGGCCGCCCAGGCTGGCCAGCACCCAAAGCCCTCACGCCACTCACACCGCTCGACTGTGTGCGGCCTGCGAGCGCCCGCAACGCTGCAGGCAACTCTCGCTAGAGCCAGACCTCCCTCCAAAGCACGCAAGAATACAAATCCCCACCCTAGTAGGGGGTTCCGCATGTGACCGCCTAGTAGGGGGCTCCGCATGTGACCGCCGCGTTGACGTTGCCAGCGTTCAGGCCGGCGGGCGTCCGGAAGGTCGACCCCAGGAAGCCTGGCAGCTGCGGCGCGGCCGGCGCGGGGGCGGGCGCCGCGAGCAGCGGCGCGGGCGCCGGCACGGCGGGCAGCGCGGGCGCTGGCGCGGGCGCAGGTATGGCAGGCGCGGCAGGCAGCGGTGCAGGCGCCGGCGCAGGGACGACAACAGGGCCGGCGATGGGGGCCACCGCGCCCGGCACCGCTGCGGGCACCGCTGCGGCCGGCTGCGTCGGCACGGCGGCCGGCTCGACCGGGGTTGGGTTGGGGTTTGGCTGAGCGGCGGCCGGGGTGGCCGGCTGCTCGGCAGCCGGCGCGGGCAGGTTTGGGAAGATCGGCACCGCCGCTGCCGCCGGCGGGGGCGTGATGTCGACGGGCTGAGCGGCGGCGGCCTCCGCCCCGGGCGCCGCGGCTGGCGGCGCGGCCGCGGCGGCCGGCTTCGGCTGCACGGGGGCGGCCGGGACTGGCGTCGCTGCGGGGTTTGCGGCAGGGCCAGGTTCGGGCACCACGGGCGCCGGCGTGTCTGCTGGCAGCGCCGCCGCCGCTGGCGCCGGCGTCGCCACTGGAGTCGCCGGCACCGCAGGGACCGCCGCCACCGGCGCCGGCGTATCTACAGGCGCAGCGGGCGGCACAGGCGCGGGCGTGGCGCCTGGGACGACGGGCGCCGCAGGAACCACAGCCGGGACGACGGGCGCCGCAGGGTTCATGGCCGGGATGACCGGTGCCACAGGGTTTGTGGCAGGGTTTGGCGCCATGGGCGCAGCCACTGGCGCGGGCGCGCGCGTTGCAGCTGGGACGACAGGCGTGATCGGGTCGATGGCGACAGCCGGCACTGCCGCGGCCGGCGTCCCGGACGCCGCCCACTGCAGGCGGGGCCCCGTCCGCACCGCAGGTGCAGCCTGCGGCACAGCTTGCCAGTAGTCAGCTACGTAATGCTGTGTTTCCAGTATGGCCACAGCGCACCCTACCCTGCTACTTGAGGTGCGAGTAGCAGCTGTGCACACCTGTGCAAAACAGTACCCACCTGATAAAGCAAGGGCGAGTGTAGTGGGCATGATAGGGTGTAGTTGAGCGTGTCACAATGTAGCAGGCATGTTATTAGGACTAGGCTCTTGGGAATATGATTGTGCAGAAGGTGGGCGTTCCACTGTGCAGGATGGGGCACGCACCCCGGGCGCAACATTCCCTGCACCGCTGCCGGTCCCCGGCGCAGTGGTGGGTGCCGGCGCTGCCGAAGCAGTCTCCGGGAAGGCTGCCGCGTTCGCCGTGTCCGCGGGCAGCACGCCCGGGTCGATCCCCCCGATCTGCTTCAGGCGGCGGCCCGCTGTGTTGGCCGGCCGCGGGTTGGCCCCGGAGCCAGGGCTAGGGTTGGCGCCCGCCCCGCCCTGTGCGCCCGCGGGCGCGCCCGCCGCGCTGCGCACGGGCACGCAGTTGGGCACGACCGGGCGCGATGCGTTGGCGTTGAAGGCGGCCACCTCCCCGCTGAAGGGGACGATGATGTCGCGCCACACGCCGGAGGATGAGACTGCGCGCAACGCGGCAGCCGCTCTCAGGGAGAGGCGGGTGTTGGAGACGGGATACTGCAAACGGGTTGGGGCAGGGTGCACAGGCACTTGTTTTGTTGAGGACTACCAGGGTACCGTCACAGGATGCCGTCACAGGTAGAGGCATGGACCTCTCGTGCTGCGGGATAACCAGTTGCGCAATCCGAGGTAAATCGTGATTGGGACGGAGGTGGACATGGCAGCAGTACAGGCGTAAGAGCGTAAAAGGCAGCACGTGCACCGCATGGCAGGACTTGCAATCGGGTTGTGGTGCAAGCAGAGTGTGATGTGGCCCCTTGCCGGGGGGCGCGCCGCCGTCTGCGCCGACCCAGCGCCTTAACTATGGTGCCCTCGAGGGTTTAAGACCTGCGGGCGGGCGAGGTCGGGGGCGCACAAATTGTGGAGCCCTCGCCGGTGAACGCATCGTTGTCCACCCTGTCTGGCGCCCTAACATGGTAAGCGTGAGGGTGTAAGACCTAGTTCGGCGCGGAGGCCGCGGGCGCACAGATGGTGGAGCCCTCGCCGTTGGGCGCGTTGTCGTCCACGCCGGCCCAGTGCCAGAACATGATGCCCTTGAGCCCGCGGCCCTGCTGCAGGCTGAGCTCGGCGACGTTGTACGCCTGGCGGTAGTGCTGCCACTGCTCCGTGAAGGTCTGGTACTCCGTGCTGGCGTCGCCGTTGAAGTAGCCTGCGCGCCGCCGCGCGCGCGCTTGCAGGGCTGCGCCGGCTGGGGGCGGCGCCGGCCGGAACAGGCCCCCACTGGTTCCCCGAGTCCCGAGCTGCACAGAGGGAAGTAAATGAGCAGAATGGGTGCGCGTGGCAGTTGTACACGTGCTTGTGATGATGAAGGCGCGCATGTTCAGAAGTTGTCTGCGGACGTGCGGATCAGTAATTGAATAGCAGGGGGAAACGCCATGATGCATGTTCACGAGCGGCTTGCGAGCGAAGGAGGCAGCGGCGGGGGAAGCGAGGGCGCGGGGCGCGGCGCGCACCGACGTCCTTGCCGTACTCCTCCAGCACGAGCGGCTTGCCCAGGCGGCGCTCGCTCTGCACCAGGTGCGACCAGAGCCAGTTCTGGCTGAACTGCATGTCCGTGCGCGCCCAGTTGTCCGGCCACAGGTGCACGGCTGCAAAGTCAATGCCGTCCACTGCGCGCGCGCGCATATTCACACCTTGGGGCGCCGCGCAGATGCAGACTGTACAGAGGAGCAGCCTGCGTGTTCCTACATGTCGTGTTTCTACAGGGGGCGCTTATACCATACCTGCATAAGCTGCCCGTCACGTGTCGCAGTGTGCAGTGAACACAACATGACATTGCGCCTGCCCAGAGTCGCCCTGGTGGCGGGCAGCGCGTGCGCGCGTGCGCACCCAGGTGGTTTGGCAGGAAGTCCTGCCCGGTCTGCATGGGCCATGAGCCGCCTCCGCCGTTGTTGACCGGGTTGATGCTGCGCGCGGACAGCCGCCAGTCGGGCCAGGGCCCTTGCTCTAGTGCTTGCCATGCAAGCAGCCTGCCCATGAGGTCGCTGAAGCAGTGCTGGTCATGCGCAGTGCTCTCGGGATGGGGTCACTGACTTCACAGCACAAACACTCTGACCCAAAGCTCCGCGCTAGAGCTGTCGTGCAAGGTGTGCAAGGGTCATCAGCTCGCACGCACACACTGGGCCTAACGGCCACCCCCGTGACAGGCAGCGCCGGTATCCTGAAAACTGCTGCCGCGATGCACGTCCCTGATGCGACAGAGGACCTAGTTATCCCACCCTTGCCTGACTCTAACCCAAGCCTGGGGCGCACTAGGAGGCCTCGCAGTTGCCGGCCTGGTAGAAGCCGTCCTCGCCGATGGTGACCAGCTGCCGCGGCGCCAGCGCCTTGACGAACGGCGCCACCTCCGCCACCCAGGCCTGCACCTCGGCCGCGCCGTTGGCCTTGGCCGAGCGCGGCTCGTTGATGAGGTTCCAGCCTGCGCGCGCCGCGCCGCCTCGCACCCGACCGAGCAGCCCAGCGGTACGGCAGGCTGCGCCTGGACGGTGCGCATCTTGGGCAGGCTCATGCCTGCCTGGCATGGCGCTGTTTGGCGCGGCGCAAGTGGCGACCACGCCCAGAGCGGGGCGCTGCAGGCCGGATGGGCGCCTGGGCGCCAGGCGCATAGGGTAGGGTAGGGCGCATGAAGATCGTAGGGTAGGGCGCACCAAAGACGGTCTCGTCCTGGCTGTAGGCGCGGCCGGTGAGCGTGTTGACGCGGCCCAGGAACGCGCGCGCGTGGTCCTTGTACGCCTGGATCGCGCCGCGGTCGGAGAAGAAGTCGTCGCACTGGGTCGCGCTGCTGGACCAGTTGGTATAGCTGCACCTGCGGCCGCACGCGACGCCGATGCGGCCTCAGCCCCGTGCAGGCGCTACTGCACCTGCGCGTGAGTGAGCCCGTCGCACGATAGCCGATGCAAGGGCCCTGCGGCGTCCCTGCCCAAGGCATGGGCAGGCGTCAGAGGGCATGTGGCCCCTGCGGCGTCGCGCGCATACGGAACCAGGCGCTGATGGACAACACAGTGGGGTCGGCCCGCGGAGCTGCGCGTGCAGACACAAGCCACACAACCTACAACCCATCTGCTGCATGCAGAGCTGGTGTCGCAGGCGGCACTACGAGGTGGTCAGCCCTAATCTACCCTAAAGCAGACATGAGCTACACGGCGTGCTGCATGCAGGGCTGGGGAGGCAGGCGCGCACTTCCAGTCAGTCTGCAGGTCGTTGTAGTTCCAGTTGTTCGTGAGCGCGATGAGCACCTTGAGCCTGCGCGCGCGGCGCTGGTCACGCAGCTGCACGCTGGTGTGCACGCACGCAGGATGTCGGTGAGCCTGTACAGGACAGGGTGATGGACATGCTTGTCCCGATGCCTGCCACTCCAGTGTGTCTCACACACCTACTTGCAGCACTACTCTGCGGCCACGGCCGCCTGCAGGCCTTTCATGCCAGTGCTATCACAGGAGAGATGACTTGAACAACCAGTCGTGGCTTCCCTGGAAGCTCCGCAGGGCGGCGCGCACCCATGGTCTGCGGCAGCCGCGATCACGCGGTCAATGCCCACAAACGCCTGCTCCGTGTACTGCCCCGGCCGCGTCTGCAAGTTGAAGCCGCGCATCGCGGGGAAGCCGAAGAAGCGCACCACGCCCATGTTGTTGCGCGCTGCGCGCGCATGCAGGGCAGGCTTCCGTGTGCCGTCCACAGGTGCAAAGGAACTCTCCCGCTCTGAGCTGCTGGCCAAGCAGAGCGCATGTCTCGCTCTGTGGCAGGTGCACTCTGAGAGGCGGACAACGGTGCTGGGAGTTTTTTACGTCCAGCTCAGCCGCTTGTCCTGCTGATCGGCGTCTCTGTCCGGTTGCTGCAGGCCCGCATACATGCCTGCCACACTAGGCACAGCGGGAAGCATCCACGCCGCCGCACCTGCTTCGGCAAATTGCGCGTTCAGGCCGTCGCGGCCCCCGCAGCACATATCCAGCGCCATCTCGATGGGCTGCGCGCCGCACAGCACGTCAGGCTGTGACCTTATGCGCAAGCAGGTGGCTTCAGTGCGTCACAGCGGCCGCAAGGGCTGCCAGGCCACCTGGGCGCACCTGCCAGGTGTTGTACCCGCTGAAGTACCACTCGCGGCAGTCATCCTGCACAAAGACGCCGTTCTGGACGCGGATAAAGTCTGCCTGGCAGCGGCCTGCGCGCAGGGGCACGCCTGCACCGTTAATATTGGTACGGCGCAGTACGCTTCCCAATCACCTGCAGTGGCGGTCTGCCCCACGCAAGACAGCGTCCTGCATCGCCACAGTCAGCGCTGCCGCCGCGCTGCACACAGTGCTGTCTACCACTACCTCACAGGTCTAAGCACCAAGCTGGCCAAGAACCAACTGCCACATCAGAGTGCCCACGCTGGTACGCGCCATACTTGTGGCTTTGCAACACCAGCTTTGCAGCATAACCAGCACAGCAACACAGCTGGCGGTGCTCGCATTCGGCCTCGCCGGGCTCTGGTGCCAGGTCATGGCACGGATTGCTGGCAGCTCGACTGAGCTGACCCTTGTCAGGCACCATGCCGCTGCGCCCATCACAAGCAGCTCACCTGCGAGTATCGCGGCCACCGCAGCGGCAAAGACAAAGGCTAACCGCCAAGCCGGGACGTCCATCGCCGCAGATCGACCTCAGTCGGTATGTCAGGTCGGTCTCGAGCCCCTTCCGAGCATTGTGTGCCGCTTGGATGTTAAGCGGAAGAGGCCGGCGCACAGCGAGTCGTCGCGTATCTCGGCGAGTGTACTATGCATTAGGTTAATAAACCCCTTTTTGGCTGGATGTTTTGACAAGAGATGAAGAGACATTGCGAAGTCCTTCCGGTATACAAGATGAAGATGAATACTCCTTTCATAGCTCTGTGCCTGGTGCAGCTTTTCCTGGGCGTGGTGCATCTAGCACCCAGCACGCTCGCTAGCACAGGCGCCTTAGGCCTGCTTTCAGAGGCCGAAGCGTTGCAGCCGTGGCTGAGCAGCACCAGAAGGTAAAGCAAGGACACATGGCTGTTTGATGTGCAGGTGCTCTTACTAATGTGCATGCACTCTTTGTCACCAGCCCATGCTGACACTCTGTGTGCCTGTCAGGGACCTGCACAGGATACCCGAGCTGCTGTACGACCTTCCAGAGACGAGCGCGTATGTCAGGTGCGGCAATAGGGCAACCTGTTCAACCGATGTTCACAGGCCCTGCTGCTGTACAGCTGCCAATGCTCCTGCATATCAGGCTTGTAGATAAGGGCTGGTGCTTTACATCAGTGTGCTCCAGCCTGCAAGCTGAGGGAAATGGGCGTTGCTGTGTTGCTGTATTTTATTTAGAACAGCATCAGCGTGTTCGAGGTGGCAGTGCTCTGCAGGCAGCCAGTGCTCTCCAGGACTTGCCTGGCTCAGCACTCAATCCCTTCATGCCCCGCATAGGGCCGTTGTCCTCCTGCAGCCACGGCGCCGAGCTGCCTGCCGGCGGGCAATAAAGCGTTGTGCGCAGGCTCTCACTCTGCTTTAAATGCAGGCCAATTGCTGCCGCAGGCGGGTACTGGATGAGCTCCACATCGCGTACAAGTACCCGGTGGCGCAGCAGGGCATCGTGGCGACCATCGGCGACGGGGAGCCCGTGTTTGCGCTGCGCAGCGACATGGACGCGCTCCCCATCCTCGTGCGAGGCCCACGCCCCTGCCTTGTGCGCATTCATGCGCGAGTCTCCAAGACGTCCTGCTGCCCTCAGCAACAGAGGTTCACAGAGGACCAGAGGCCACCAGAGTTTCAGGTGGCAACCATGATTGTAAATATAACCATTATATTTAGCGGCGTCGTGCAGGAGGACGTTGCGGCCGACACGGAAGCCTTCGGGTCGACCAAGCCGGGCAAGATGCATGCCTGCGGTCACGACACGCACATGACCATGCTGCTGGGCGGTGCGCCGCGCGCTCTCAAGCAGCGTGCATGACTGCAGACCGTGCCTGTAAGTTACCAAGGCTGCAAGCGAATGTAGGTCACAGGCTGCATCTCGCACCTCAGGCACATCTCATGCATGGCATGCACCGTATGGTGTCTGTTACTACCTGGTAATTTGCTTATTGACTAGATAAAAGAAATGGTCTTGAACACAATTTTTAGAAGCAAAAAAAAAAGCGATAATAATTGTCATTTTGGCGCCGCCAATGCAAGCCCACACCGTCAGCACCACCGCATTCGCCAACACAAGACAGGCCCTGTCCCGCGGCGCGCGCGCAGCCGCGCGCCTGCTGCAGGCGCGCGCGGCGGCGGGCCGCCTGCGCGGCAGCGTGCGCCTGCTGTTCCAGCCGGCCGAGGAGGGCGGCGCCGGCGGCGCGGCGATGGTGGAAGCGGGGGCGCTGGCCGGGGCCGCGGGCGCGCACGCCATCCACGTCTGGCCGGGGCTGCCGTCCGGCACCGTGGCCACGCGCGTGCGGATGGGACCCCCTATGCAGTGTGTTCGACCTAGCAGCAGCGCGCCTGGCTGGGGCTGCCGGTTGGCACTGCGGCCGTGCGCATGCCTGGCCTGTATCATTGTGAAGCCCAAAGTTACTGCGGGCGTGTGCCTCATTTTTGAGCTGCGTGAGCGCTGCATAAGCTGGCTAGCTGAGCGTGTGCATCCTCGGCACTGCACAACAGGGCTTGCATTCTCGCTTGAAGTGCACCTCGTGACAGCCGCATGTGTGATGATCCGTCACGGCTTTCGCATGTTCCGCTCTTCTACTGAGCGCAGTATGCATTGAAGGAGCTGAGCACAGATGGCGCTTGAGGCTGGTCCTAGGACGACGCCACGACAACGCACGGACAGCCGATGGGCGCGCCCGCGCACAGGCGGGCACGCTGATGGCGGCGGCGGACCGCTTCTGGGCGAGGGTGCAGGGGCGCGGCGGCCACGGCGCCATGCCGCACCTGGCGGTTGACCCGGTGGTGGCGGCCGCGGCGGTCGTCGCCGCGCTGCAGCCGCTGGTGTCGCGCGAGACCTCGCCCACTTCGGCCGCGGTGGTCACCGTGGCCGAGTTCAACACAGGCGAGCCCACAGTTGTTTCAGGGCTGCTAAAAGCTGCCTGTGCGGCGCCGTTGCGCGCTTTGCACGTCGCGCGCCATCTCTGGCGACCGCGCTCCCTTCCGTGCCTGCGACCCAGGCTGTATGCGGCCAGCGGCTCTGTCACGGCCCAGCAAAGTCTGACTCGCATGTCGCGAGTCATGAAGCGCTGTTCGCGGGCAGGCCCGGGCGCGCCCAACGTAATCCCCGACGCCGTGGAGCTGTCCGGCACGATCCGCGCGCTCACCACGGAGCACTTTGAGCGCCTGCGCAGCCGCGTCGCCCAGGCGCGCCCGCCGCAGCAGCGCAGGCCATGGCGTTGTGAGGGCGGAAGGTCGGGTGAGGCTTGTGCAGCCGTGGCACCGAGGCGCGCCTGCAGGGGCGGCGAAGCCCAAGCCGCTGTGAGGGGCGTGGTCGTGAGGATCCGGCCCCTTCTCTGTGCAGGCAACTGCCACTCGACATTTGTTTGCCAAACGGGGGCACCTGGCGACCTGCCCATTCTTTCATTATTCCCGGTCGTGCCTTGCAGCATGTCTGACCTGCGAAAATGGTCTGCACGTGGCCGCAGCAAGGCGAGGCCCGCGCCCTGCAGCCGGCAGCCTTGCTGTGCGCTGTTGGGTTGGGCGCGCTCACCAGCGCACGCGCGCGCGCGGCAGGTGATCAGCAGCACGGCGGAGGCGCACGGGTGCACCGCGGCGCTGCGCTGGGGCGACGTCGCGTACGGGCCCACCGTGAATGCGCCCGCCATGGTGGCGCGCGTGCAGGCCGCGGCGCAGGCCCTGGGCGACCGCGCGGACTTCCTGCGCATGGAAGCGCCCACCATGGCGGCGGAGGACTTCGGCTTCATGGCCGGTCCGCCCGCCACTGAGAACGCCCTCCCAGGCGCAAGTCTGCCGCATGCATGGTCTGCACATGCTGTGTCTTTTTCCGCACGGGAGGCGCGGCCGCTTGGTCAGCAGCCGCGCAGCATGATGCCGCATGCACGCCTCGCTCTTCCACGTGGCGCGAGCGCGCCTGCAGCGCAAAGCCGAGCCTGTCCGTCGCCCCCATGCCGCCGCGCCATCCCAGACGTCATCCTCGGGGGTGGGCGCGGCCCACCTCGGGGCGGTGACGGCGCTGCCCTGCGCCGCGCAGAGGCGGTGCCCGCGGCCATGACGTTCCTGGGCATTCGCAACGAGTCGGTCGGCTCCGTGCATGGCCTGCACACGCCGCGCTTCCGCATGGACGAGAGCCAGCTGCCGGTCGGCGCCGCGCTGCACGCCGCGGTCGCCCTGGAATTCTTGGACAGCCACGAGGGTGCCGGGGGCAGCGCGGCCGCCACCAGGACAGAGTCTGCTGCTGAGCTGTAGGTATTCCACTTTTAATAACAACAGCCATGTTGAGCACTCTTCATGTTGACTGCTCTGTTTGCGCAAGGAATACAGAGACTGGCAGTGTACACAATGGGTTAAAGAGTGCTTTAAGGCCCAGCACCTCCTGTAATCTGCTACCTCCTCCACCGATGATGCCTGCTGAACGAGCAAGCTTAGAATCGGCATCCCCACGCACCCCTAGGATCGGGATGTGCAAAGGAGGGCAGGTTGTTGCAGCCTGCGCCACAGACAGGCTGCGCTGCGCAATCAGTGTGCGCCAACTTTCGGCAGCTATACAGCTGGCCTGCACATAGGAATAAAACACCCCTTTGGGGCGCTGCTGAGCGCGGCTGGCGAACCCACCGCCGCACCCAACCATAACCCAAATCGCCAACCACCAGCGGTGGAAGACAGTGGTGAAAGACTGTGACGGCGAGCCTGACATTGGCTCTGCCACAACATTGCGGCTGTACCCGTCGCAAAATTGCCGTGTGCGCACACAAGCGCAGAGGCTGCAAATAGTGCCCACAGGGAATAAGGCATGGGGAGCAAGGAAAACACGGAGTTGGCTAGAAGAGCCTTCCTCTAGTTAGAACCATCATCAGGAGCCGACGCTTGAGGGCTCCAGACACACATGGCTTGGCAACCGCGCATGGGACACATCAATACGGTTTGCTGGTGGACGTCTTGGAAAAAGCCTCCTTAGGCAGCCTCATCAGACTTGAGGGCCACCCTCGACCTCGCCAGGCCGTAACAGCCTCAGCATGCCGAGACAGCTCCCCGCACTGTTGCCCGCCCACGGCTGTCTCCATTGTCTGCGAGTTTCTCAGAGGCTCCCATGCAGCCAGGCGCGCGCGCCTGGGCACGCCGCATGCCGCTGGTGGCACCCTGGCCCCCACCTGGAGCTGATTGATTAAGGAAGGGGCGTGGCCACGAGCCGATAGCAGAGAGTAACCAAAGAGCGCGCCGTCCACGACGGAGCAGCACTTCTGTGCCACGTGAGTTTGCACCAACCCCTGCCGCAGGCGGGCTCGCTGCGACCAGCCTCCCGTCCTTGGCATGGCTTCCGGCTGCGCTGCTGTTCACACATCCTCGTCAAGCAGTTTGCGCCAGAATCGCGTCCCGCCCGCATGACGGCCGAGCAGCGTGGTGCAGAATCCTTCTGCGCCCTGCCCCGCATGCGCGTCCTGCCCTAGGCCGCGCGGCGGCGCTTGGCCAGCGCCTGCACGGGTGCGCTGAGGTCCGGCACGACGCCGTCTTGCGACGGGCTGTGCGCCAGGCGCGTGCTCCGCGTGTACGCACCTGCGCGCACGCACTTGCTTACGGTACGCCCGGCGGCAACTTGCAGATAGGGCTAGGCTTGCCAAGCAACATGGCTCCTTTACACAGTGCCCACTGCAGCGCGTGTGCGCATGCATGAGACGCGCCAGCTGCTGCGCCTCGCCAGCGCGCTCAGGTCTCCTCAAGAGAGGAAGCGCGCTTGATGGCTAGCAGCCAGAGCGTAGTATAGCAATGCAACGTGATAACGGACAAGCCAGGCGCCCCTGTTCACATCTGCCAAGATAGGCCGTACACAGGCCCAAACCAGGAGAAGGGGGCAGGGAAGACATTTGTCCAACCATCACAGGTTAGACGCGCAGGGCGCAGCGCAGGGCGCAGCGCAGGGCGCGGCGCACCAGAGGGCCCGGCCGCGGGCATGCTGGGCCCGGCGAGCGCGTGCTCGGCCGCCTTGGCGGCGGCCTCCAGCGCGGCGGCGGGCGCGGCGCGGCCCAGGTCGAGGTCGGGCACGAGCAGCGAGGACAGGTCGTCGTCCAGGTCGCCGATGTCCTCGAACATGTACGCCGCGTCGATGTCCTGCGGCCGCGCATGCACGCCGCTCGCGCCCCGCGCGCCGCACGATAGGCCTCGGGCTCTCTGCTGATGCGGTGTCAGAGCCTGGCGTGCCGCCCGGCGCCGGACGCGCACGCCGCCCTCTGCACATGCAATCCTGGAGCAAACGTCCCCAATTAAGCACACTCAAGCAGGCAGGGACTAGGCGGCCTGGCATTGACCAGCACGCGAGCCCGTCACACACACCAGCGCCGTGCTGCTATTAATGCAGTGAGACTGGAACGAATACATTCATATACATCACCTCGTCCTCATTCTTGCCACTCGCCAGTGGCCGGGCAGCGCACCTTGGCGGTGAAGCCCTGCGAGATAGTGGGCAGGCCCAACAGCTCCTGCGCGAGCGTGAACCCGCCGCCGCTGCCGCTGCTGCTCGGCTGGTTCCACATGTCCGCCAGCGACGAGAACGGGTGCGCCTCCGCCTGCGCCGCGCGCGCGGCTCAGGGCAGGGCTTGGCAAGGTCACGGGTGGCAGCGTGGCAGGCGTGCACCCCACACAGACCCTGCCGCCCAGAAGCAGGACCTTGCCGCCCAGCCCAGTAGCAGGACAGCGAAGACCGTCGCACGCCCACCGCATGCCCGCCGCTGCTTTCTGGGCACACACCGCTTGTCAGGCAAGGTGTTGCAGCGGCTCACAGAAACTTCTGCACACCTCAGAAGCGCGGCCTGCGGCCCAGGCAACCCCGCTCCGCAACCCTGGTCGCCAGCCAGCGCGCCAAAAGGCCGCCAAAACAGGCTGCAAATCCCGCAACGGCCATCCGCAGCGACTACCCGCAGCGACCGATATGCGCACAAAGTACTCCACCCTCCGCCTGCCAGGCGCGCCGCACCTCGCGCTGCGCCTCGCGCAGCTCGCGCTGCGCCTCCTCCGCCTGCGCCTTCATCTGCGCCGTCATCTGCGCCTTGCCTGCGCGGTGCCGCGCGTCCGCCGGCGTCCACGCGGCGCCCGCGCCCCCGCCGCCGCCGCCGGCCGCGCCCAGCGCAGCCAGGCGCCCGCCCGAGCCGCTCGCCGTGTGCAGCAGCGGCGTGTCGCTGAGCGAGGACCCCGCGCCGGCGGAGCCGCCGCCGGGCGAGCCCAGCGCGGCCGCGGCGCTGCCGCCGGCGAGGCGCGCGGGATTTGCGGCCGGCCCGGGGTCCAAAGACGGCCCTGCGCCCGGCGTGCCGAGCGCGCGCAGGCCCGGCGCAAAGCCTGACAGTAGGTACCGCCGGTGCTTGCTGGTGAGCTCGTTCGCGTTGTGAATCATGAGGTCGCACCTGCACGTGCGTGCAACAGCTTAGGTGGCCGGTCTACCGCCTCTGCAAGCGCAAAGCACTACAGAGCGCTCTCGGACACAATGGACCTAAAGTTATAGGCAGACATGCCTGCCAGGCCGCACACAGCAAGACACCCTATGCGTGCAGGCAGTGTGCCAACACTCCTGTGCTGGCCCTCCGGGCAGCGGGCCTCCCTGAGGCGTCAGGCAACAAGGGCCGCGCATGAGCCAGCAAGCTCTCATGGCGCTGGTGGGGTCTGGCGCGCTCTGGGCCCCACCGCCGGCACATCAGCGCGCGGTCGTCAGCACAGAACAGCGCGGCCACGCCGTCCTGGCAGATGTCGCACTGCGGGCTCTCGGCCGCCTTGCTGAGCGCGACGCGCTCGTGCTTGGTCGCCAGCTTGTTTGCGGTGTGCATGCTGCGCGCGGAGGGCCACAGGTCAGCCCCCGCGGCACACTCAGGTGGCAGGTTGCGCACGCCCGTGCTCTGACGCGCGTGCAGAGGCGCTGGCACAGCGCAGCACGTCACAGCACCTGATCTCACAGAGCCGTCTAGCCTGGCTGTGCGTGGTGACCACGGCTCAGCCCCTGCGGCGGGTGCACCGAGCGCAGCGCAAAGCACGCAAAGCGCCTATGCTGCCCCGTGATACGCAGCGCTCGCACTGTAGCAGCGCCTGGACTGCCACCGGGCAACACGCGCACGCGTGATGCCTTGCATGCAGTTGACTTAGTTGAGCAGGCACCCGCGCAGCGCGGCACTGCCATCTATGGTCTGCAGGCTCCAGACAGGCACGCCCACAGGACAGGCCACTACCTCCTGAACTTCAATACACCACCCCCCCTCCCCAGGCACGCCGCGCTGCCGTGACGCTCTCACCGTACAGGCCTCCACCAGAGGCGCAGCGCGTCAGCAAAAACCCCGCCGCCTACACCATACACGTGCAGAATACCGGCGCTTTGTGCCGCCAGTCAGGCGCTGCATCACGCCAATACAAGCTTACGGCAAAGGGGCAAACCCACTCTGACGGAACATACTCACATCCCGTGGGCGGCAAGCCCAGGCCCCGCACCTAACGTCACACTGCTCGCACATAACCGCATTGTCGTTGAAACAAAACACGTTGGCCTCCTGAGCCTCGCAGATGTCGCAACGGAAGCCCATGGTGGCCTGACAAGCACCGGAGGGCGTCAGCAGCTGCTCTTGCACGCCCTCTCCTCGCGTCTCACCTCAAACTGGTGGCAGAGTACATGCAGCCTGCGGGCGGGACAGGAGGCAGGCAGCCTCAGAAAAGCCAGGGTCTGTCGGTGGGGTCCAAGGTGACGCGCCCGGCTTTTTGCAGATTGCATCTGCCCCAGCCTGTCACTCCCTACTTCGCTCTTGCACACATTGCACACAATGTCGCTCATGATGACGCCCGCAGCCTCCTGCAAGCCCTTTGCGCGCGCGCCCGCTCGCGCTGGCGCCCGCCGTTCGGCGGCGGTCTGCCGGGCACAGGCTGCTGAACCCGCCCGCTTCGTCCTGCCCGGCGCCAAGGCGCTGACAGCGGCGGCAGCAGCTGCGCTGCTCGCGGTGCGACTCCATTGGCGCTAAATATAGGATCATCATCCCTGATGCGCGGGGGCCTGCCTGCGTCCGCTGTCAGGCAAGCGGAGCCGCAAGGGGAGCACGGCGCAGACCTGGCAAGCGTATGCTAGCTAGCTGGGCCCCACGTCTCAATGTCGGGCCTGCATGCATGCACTGATCGTGGGTCAGAGCTAAATCTGTGGTTGATATTGCGAGTCTGCGCAGGTGTCTCCGGCGTTCGCAGACCCACCTAAGCTGCCAGGCTATGGCCCCCAGGTGTGCGCACCACATCCTTTACCTGTTCTTTGGTTCAAACTTTGCTTTTCGTGAAGCCAGCTGCGCTTGCTGAGTATGAACCTGCTGAAGCGCGTGCATGTTTGGGTGTGATTGCGGTCTTGATGTAGTCTTGGGCAACGCACAAGAGTCCGCAGCAAAGTTTGTCTCACATGTCTAGCACGTCTCGTGCCGCTCGTGCCGCTCAAGGATATCAAGTGGGGGGATGTGGGGATGCTGTCAGGACGCTTTGGGCCAGCGCCAAGCCATGGCGGAGTCCACGTCCAACGACAAGTCCTTCCAGACGGCGCGGGAGGACGCGACCCTCGACAATGCCTTTGGCGACTCCTCGCGCCCCCGCGACCGCTCCCGCCAGGCGCAGCCCTGACCCGTCTCCTGCCAGCGCCTGAGGAGACGTCAGCTGGTGGTATGCAGGCTGCATGGCCTGCTGCACTCTGCATGCCCGGCCTTCAGCATGGTGATGAGGCTGTTGGACATGAATGGCCATGCAGGCAGCACGTGCCATTGCATACAATAAAGACCAAGTGCATAGCATGTTATGGTCACCCGCTGCAAGAGGTGTAGATCCCCAAAGTAGCGCGCTATTGCGATCAGAGTATGCAAGGACCTGTACGGCTGTTCAGTTTGTGCCAGTTATAAGTAGTGCAATATTCAGAGCATGTCGTTAACCTCGCTGGAACGTGTACGCAGAGCCAGCCTTTTGTCCCGGGCAGCGACAAATCTGATCGCGTCGACCAGTTCAAGGAGACGCTGAAGCAGACCGGCCCCCTGACCAGGTGACCAGCTGTAGCATGCAGCCGGTGGCTGCGACAGGATCTTGTGTTGTGCACGAAGGTCTTGCCTTGAGCACACTGTGTTTCTTGTCGCGTTGTGTGTTGAGCATGGATGCATTGCACATATGGTGATGTACCTGCTGTTGTGCGCGTCTGCTGCTGCCAATATGCAAGTCTCCAGCTAGTGCACGCCTAACTGTGCGAGGATGTTCTTTGAAACTTGTGCCGTCTGCGCGCGCAGCTGACTTGAACGCGCTGAGCTGGAGTGGTGCGTTTATTCGGCAGCAGTACATGGCTTGGGACTGCATGTGTTTTGATCTGATCAGATTGCATGCGTGTGAGAGGCAGCCACATAGGCCTTCAGATGAACATGTGTGTGGAAGTTTTGCGCCCCATAAGCTGGCGACTGATTGGCCAGGTGATGTGGTGAGAACATGGTTGGTGATGAGTGTGTTGTGCTGGACCAACTGTGAGACAACTGTAACGGAGAGTCAATTGGAAACAAAGCATTAATGTCAAGCATTTGGCCGACCAGACTATTATCGCACGCAGTGCGCAAGGGTTTACGCAGGGGCATAAGCAGGGTATTTTGATTTTGCATCCATACTATACGAAAGGACAGGCTCAGGAGGCACATCAGACGGTGCTGCTTCCTCCCTGTGGCTGTGTGCCAGCACCTGTGAACGATAGGGGGTGAGGGTACCTGAGCATTGGCAGCCATGGGCAGTCAGCTGGCAATATGGCTGCCTGCGGTGATAGTAGCGCACGTGCTGGGCGCCATACTGCTCCTGTACAGCCTGGAGAAGGTGTCTGGTGCGGTCAGCAAGAACTGGCGGCGAGCCCGCGCCCTGCTGCGCAACCGCTCGCGCGTGGATGACGGGGCCGAAACGCCCCACTGGAGCCAGGATGCAGAGGTTACCGGCGTGCCGCCGCCGCGGCCCAAGGTGCATGCGTCCAAGTGGAGGCGCGGCGACTGCCTGGTGCGCATGGCCCCCTCAGCTAGCTCTAGTGGGCAATGGCTAGGGCGCGCGCGCGGTCCAGCCGCAGGCCCCGAGTCCGGCCTGGATCTCCTGCTTGCCACTGGCCCAGCAGAGCGTGGCCGTGCGTTGCCTGGCAGGCAGAGCCCGGGCCGGCAGGGGAGCAACAGACCCGGACCGATGGGCCTAGCTACACTCCCCGTGTCCTCCTCCCCCCTCCCGGCCCGGGCAGCTCGGCTCCGTGGGGCTTGCCGGCCACTCGCTTAGCCCGCTGCGCCCGGGCCAGGACGGCACGGGCGAGCGCTGGGTGTGCATCAACAAGGCCCCGGTGGCCTCCGGCGGTGAGGGCCTGGCTGTGCAGTACCCGGCGGACCTGGCATGGGAGGGCATCACCTGCCACGTGCTGGACCAGCGCACGCTCAAGATGAAGCAGGCGCGCCCGCTGCAGCCCCATGCGCATGCGCGCGCGGCAGCCCCGCGCGCCACCCTGTCTCGGAGGCGGGCCTGCTCGCTTGGCGCCGGCGCGCCCGAGCAGCCTGCTGTGCGCCGCGCGGCACGCCGCAGGCAGGCGCTCTGCGCTGCACGCGCGTTGGCCGTGTGGGGACGCGTGCGGGTCCGGCTGCGCCCGGTTCCGCCTGAGCTCGCACACGGCGTTGCTGCGCTGCGCGCCTGGCAGGCGCCGCAGCGGGCGCGCTCTGGCTTGGAGTGGAAGAGGGGCACCGCAGGACTGCAGCCACGCTTTGCGCGCAGGTGCTGCACCCATGCTCGGGCGCGGCGCTGCCCGGCGAGTGCCTGGCGCTGCTGGGACCGAGCGGAGCAGGTGTGCAGCCCCGCGGCTGCTTCGCGTTTGGCGCTGGGCGCGTGTGAGCGTGAGCGGCTGCGCGACGCGAGCGCTGTGATGGTCGTGCACAACAGCAGCGGCCTGACAGCGCAGAAGGCTGCCTATGAACGCGTCTGCTCAGTAGGCAGAGCGCGGTGTTAACTGCCTGGCTGCGCTGCACATGTGGTTGTCGCTGGATCGGGCAGCAGGGGCGCGACGAAGCAGACGGAGGCTGCGGCAGCATCGCAAGTGCCTCGCGGCGCCTGTGCGTCAGTGTGTGACTGGGGAGGCGCGCAAATCAAACACATGTCACACAGGTGCACGCGGCAAGGCTGAGCCGGGTGCGGGGCGGCAGGCAAGTCGACGCTGCTGGACATCCTGTCGCTGCGCAAGACCAGCGGCAAGATCACCGGCAAGGTGCCCCCTGGCCGGCGCTCTTTGATGCAGTGTCTGTCGCGAGCACGCTCCTCAGGCTTGTCTGCCTGGGCGGTCGCTTGCCTCGCCCCTGCAGCACGAGTTCAAGCGGAGAGGGGGCCGTGCGTACGTCCCTGCGCGCAGGACGCGCGGCGCGCGCGCGCGGCGCGCGCGCGCGGTGCGCGCGCGGCATGGCGGCCGGCGGGCCGGCTGGCTGAGCGCCGCGAAGACCGGCGGGCTGACGCGTGCGGGCGCGCGCGCACGCGCAGGTGGAGATGAACGGCCGGCCGCTCGGCCTGGAGTTCAAGCGCAACAGCGCGTACGTGGCGCAGGAGGACTGCTTTGTGCCGACCATGAGCGCGCTGGAGACGCTCGAGTTCAACGCGGCGCTCACGCTGCCCAAGGCGGTCGGGCCCGAGGAGCGCGCCAAGCGCATCTCCGAGGTGCTGCACATCATGGGCCTCTGGCGCTCGCGCGACACGCAGGCGCGCCCCCTCCACGCGCGCGTGTCGCAAGCTGCGCGACGAGCGGCGCGTGAAGCTGGGACAGGCGCTTCAAGGCCGGCCTGGTGCTTCGAGACCCCAGAGAGCCTGGCTGTGCCAACGACAGTTGGCGTGAGTGCGTGCTGGCCGCCCGCAAGCACCCAGCCTTCATCTGGGGTGTGAATCCGCATGCCGCCGCTCTCAGATCTGCAGACCGAATCGCTAGGGGATGGCGCATTGCCAAATGGGGCATGGCCGGTCGCCTGGTGAGTGTCGCCCCTGGCACCGGGCTTGCCGCGCTGCTTTGCGGGCAACAGGGCAGGCTGCCGCGCGGCGGCCCTTCTAGTGCGCCCAGGGGAGCGCCTGACGGTGCGCTCGCCGCGGCGCAGGTGGGCGGCGCGCTGCCGGGCGGCATTCTCGTGCGCGGCCTGTCGGGCGGCGAGAAGCGGCGGCTAAACATCGCGTGCGCGCTGATCTCCGCGCCGTCCATCCTCTTCCTGGACGAGCCGACCACGGGTGCGCCCCGCCGCTTCCTCTGAAAGAAGCGAGAGAGCCGGAGTGGCTTTCACAGCCGGCATGTGCAGGGAGACAGTGCTACCGCGGGCGCTGTTCCCAGACTGTCTAGGGAGACGGCGCGGCTCTGCTACGACCCTTCTGCTACTCTCTACTACCATACTGCATGTTAGCATTTTAGTTCTATGTCGACTCCCATCACCCCGCCCATGCCTGACACGAGTCCCCCGCAGGCCTGGACAGCTTTGCGGCGCTGAACGTGATGGAGCACATGCACGACCTGGCCATGCTCGGCCACACCGTGATTGCGTCCATTCACCAGCCGCGCTCCGCCATCTGGGACATGTTCGACAAGGCGCGCCCCGCCCCGCTGCATAGCCGACCGAGCGGGGCATCATATGCCGGTAGGAGCTGCTGTGGTGTGCCGCAACAATGCCATGTGCTGCGGCACGTCACTGCGCTGGCATCGACATGCCGAGGGTGAAAGGCCTACACCTGACCACACACTGATCATTCAGAGCGTTGGTGCGCCAGCCAGGGTTAGGCTAGGGTGGGACAACCCTTACCCTATGCCAGGCACGACGCTGAGCGTGCGTGCGGCGCGCGCAGTGCGTGGTGCTGAGCGAGGGCTACAACCTGTACTACGGCTCGCCCGAGCGCGTGCTGGGCTGGTTCGCGGAGACGCTGGGCTACCCGTACTCATACCAGCGCGATGGCGCGGTCTCTGACTGGCTCATGGACCTGGTCAGCGTCGGCTTCCAGAAGCCCGAGTCATTCCGCGACCGGCGCGCGGCCCATCTAGCACACAGCGCCGCCTATGATCCCAGCCCTGCATCACTCTAGAAATGTGTTCAGTCTGCACCTGAGTCGTTCCGCGACCGGCGCGCGGCCCCCCCTTGCCGCACAGCGCTGCTCAATGCTCCCGGCCCTGCATCGCTTCAGGCATGTGCCCAATCTGGACCCGAGTCGTTCCGCGACCGGCGCAGCTGTCATGGTGCAGCCGTCATGCTGCATCGCCCCTGTCATTGTCAGACGTGCGCATCAGGGACTGGCGTGGCTCCTCAGCATGCAGCGCAGGCTCCTTTTGGCCGCATGCCGCGCTGCATGTCCGTACCTGACGTCAGCTGTGCCGCAGCCTCGGCTGTTACATGCATGCATGGGGGCTGCGGCAGCCCCAATCTTTGGGGGAGAGCATGGTGTCTCGCGCATGGCAGGCCAACATGCGATCAAGACAGAGCTTGACCCAAATCACGCAGCAGTGGTTGACGAAAGCCATTGTCCCGGCTGAACCAGCAGCAAGTCTGCGCAGCATCCCCTACTTCAACAAAGCAAGGCTTACCAAGTGAGAAGGCAGGTAGCCTGCTGCCCTGAGGCCCTGCGGTGTTTGGCCGTGCAGGAGCATGTGCACGCGAAAGGATGTGCAGCGCGCGGCGCTCGCGTTCGGAAAGGAGCATGAGCACGGCTGTGAGACCATGGACGTCATTGAGAGCCAGGTGCCATACCCGCGCCATGCGCCAGGCCCTGTTTGTACTTGCAGCAGCGGCATGTGCAAGCTCCAGCTGCAGCTGCAGGGCAATGGTCCGGTGCTCGCTGGTGACAAGCCCCTCGATCAGTACGTCCCTCGTTGAAGTCAGACAGGCTCTTGCAAAGCAATGGCACGTTGTCCGAAGCGCTGTGGGCGTGTGCGATAGGGTAAGGGTGTGGCGTGTTGACCAAAGCGTTGTGGGCGTGCGCGGTAGGGTAAGGGCAGCGTGGAGGGCTTTGGGGAGCAGCTGGCGTCGCCGCGCACGCCGCCGACGACGCTGGCCGTGACGAGCACGGGCGCGGTGGAGCCCGCGGCGCCGCTGCCGCCGCCGGGCAAGGCCCGCGAGATGGCCTGGGCGTCGGGGCGCTACGCGGCCAGGTGTGAATGGGGCTCACTGCTTCCCGGAGTAGGTGATTACAGGTGTATAAAGGGTAAGAACAGCCCGTTTAGGGTTGCTGGTGAGGCTGTTGGCGGTCCACTATGTCAGAAACAAGGGCCTGTGTCTGTGCCGCCTGAGTAAGACTGTGTGACTTGCGCCACCTCTGATATTAGAAAGCACAGTGCGTATCCAGCCTCATGAGGTGGTTGCAGCGCATCATGCGGGAGGCTGACGCGTGCGCTGCCGGGCGCCGCGCAGCTGGGTCACGCAGTTTCGCGTGCTGCTGCGGCGCGCGATGCTGGCGCAGCTGCGCAACCCCACGGACACCACCTCGCGGCTCTTCCTCAGTACCTGGGTGGGCGTGCTGGCCGGTGCGCGCGCGCGCGCGCTCCGCGCAGAGGTCGGCGGAGAGATGTGTCTTAGATATAGACAGGCACTTTCCCTGTATCACGCAACCGTCCCTGCTCTGCATGGCTGCTGCATATTCTGTCCGGCAACGTAGGGCCCGCTGTCTGGGGCCTGCCCGGGCCTGGACAACACAAAGAGGTCGCCGGCTCTTGCTGT
>JAABUY010002013.1_pt1 | contig 25338 bp, 29 predicted proteins | sample 5560271 | NCBI WGS metagenome assembly JAABUY01 (sample SAMN10711886, study PRJNA513374) | rock metagenome | isolation source: Antarctica rocks | place: Antarctica: Victoria Land, University Valley | reverse complement strand
GCTATCGACCACCCGCTCCGGAAACGTGGCAGCCCGAACTCAGATCAGGGTATGGAGAAGTGGAAAGCAAAGTGCGCTTCCCACTTCCCCACACCCTCGACGGCGGCGAGATATCTGCAAAACTCGCCGCGCTACACTAACTCGTCACTGGTACAAAAGATCGGGCAGGCCAACCCCTTCAACACCTGCACGGAGATGGTCCCATCGGCGTGATGCTCCTTCAAGATGGAGCCTTTCTCCATTGAGATCAGGACCATTCTGAAGTCTGCCTTCTTGAACAGCATTCTGGCAGTGTGGCCTGTCTGCCAAGGCTTGGTCTGCTCGGAAGTGAGCATCTCCTGGGCGAGATCGAGTTGCGCAAAGTCCTTCAGCATCGTTCCATCGTCCGCAAAGCCTTCGGTTGTCATAAATCCTCTCTTCTGTTGATGTTGTCTCAGGCACCTTCGAACTCGTTGCGAGTCCGGTGCCGATCACGCTAGCGCGTTTGTTGGGAAAGCGAGAACGCGTTTCATATTTATGGCGATGAGGTTTGCCTTATGGGCGACAACTTCAGCGTGTGGGGCGGTCAGCACCTCGTTTGCAGTTTCGCTGAACAGGGTCAGCCAACGGGCGAAGTACCTTTCTTAATAGGCAACCGAAAGTGCGCCAGAAGCGGATTGCCTTTGTACCGGCCCGTGGTCAGGAGAACGGTAGACCAGAAATCCTTCAGGAGCGCCAGATGAGCCTCCCAGTTCTGCACGGCATCGTTGAAGACTGGACCGATCTCCGGGTCCACACGCACCTTTGCGTAAAAGCGGTCCACAAGAAGCGCGATCTCTTGCTCGGTGATGGGAGTTGCTGTGTTCACGGATGGCCTCCGACAGGTGGTGTCTGGCTCCGCCAGACCGGGTATGGCAATCCCGCGAGCCGGTTGATGGCGAACGCCTGTGCGGTCAGCAGCACGACGGCGATCTCGATGATCGGGAGGTAGCCGGGTTTTGCGAGAATTCCAAGCGAAACGATCATGGTGGTCGCACCTGCAGGCGGATGATTGACGTGCAGGAGGACCATGATCGCGCCGGTAAGCGAAAGAGCAAGGGCCGACGCCAAAATGCGCGGCCAGTAGACTTCGCCGCCAAAGCCTTCCGGGAACGGATGCATCCCCGTCATCTTATAGGCAGCAAAGCCGCAGAGCAGTCCAATGGCGTGTCCGAGCACGGCGTTGCGCGGGCTGGCGGATTCGGCCAGCGGGGTAAAGAAGAATAGGTAGGCCGTGGGACCCAACGAGGGGAACACAAAGGGATTGTGAGTCAGCAACGCCAACAGCGTCAGAAGGGCGATTGTCACAAAACTATTGAGTGCGACATACGCCGCCCAGACGAACTTCCCAGGCAAGTGAGCCAGCAGCCAACCGAGGCGAAGCCGGTTGATGAGCGAGAACACATGCTCTGCGTGATGGTTCAGTGGAGAGGGTGGGGTCGGCTTCGTCATTCGATCTAAATGTTCGGGAGCAAATCGAAGTATTCGTCGTCTTCATTGATCCCGCCTTCCCCTTCGCCCAGGGTCTTTTCCGAGGCGACGAATTCAATGCGCTCAATCCACTTCACCATCTTGTACCCAAGCTGGTTTTCGACCCGCAGACGCAGCGGCGCTCCATACTCGGCTGGCAGTGGAGCGCCGTTCATCGAGAGAGCCAGCATACACTCCGGTTTGAGCGCGTTGAACAGGGTCTGGGTATCGTAATAGAGGTCCCCGTAGAGTGAGCCACCAAAAGAGTAGAACGCGACGACGTTAGCGGATGGTAAAGGTCTGACGTGTTCGATGAGCTTGCGCATGGAGACACCGCCCCATTGCGAGATGCCGGACCAGCCCTGAATGCAATGATGCATGGTGATATTCTCCTCGAATCCCAGGACACGAAGATCATCCAATGACAGCTCGACTGGATTCTCGACCAGGCCTGAGACCTTGAGCTTGTAGCTCTTGAAGTTCTCGGCAGCGAGCTGCTTCCAGTCCTCCCGCACGGGCATCTTGCCGTTCGGCCACATGTGAGGAGAGATGTCCTTGGCGGTGTAGTGCTCCTGCGGGATGAGCTTGTCCAAAGTGAGGAGCATGACGGGGTGAGTGACGGCCTTCTGTGCGTGCTGAAGCCCACGCGGGAAGAACCAGGAGATGTAGTGCGCGACGACCCAGGACAGCAGCACGACGGCGATCCCGATGAACCCCAGGATCATGCCGGACGACCCAAGATCATCGGTTCCGAGCACGATGTGGTTCATATTGCGTTCAAAGCCGGTCCGCGCAACAAGGGCGACATGAACCACGATGAAGCCGATGAACCCGACGAGAACTAGGAAGTGGATTGAGCGGGCTCCCTGTCGGCCGCCGAAGATCTTCGTATAGAGCGGAAAGCGATTCACAAGTGCCGGCGACATCGCCATACCCGTAAGGATTGCCAAAGGAGCCATCACAAAGACAGTCGCAAAATATGAGAGTTGCTGCAGGGCGTTGTAGCCATAGAATCCATTGGGCTCGGGCGGAAAGTGAAAGTTGGCATAGAGGACGAAAGTGTTCCACGCTTGCACGAAGACATCTGGCGAAGTGGGCACAAGTCGCTCCCACTGCGAGCTCGTCAGGAGGCCGATGACGAAGAAAACGCCGGTGAGCACGAAGCCGTACACCGTAATGAAGTGCCATGAGCGCGCGATCCCCACGGTATGGCGGTAGCCCGGCGTCGAAACCAGCGGAGAGAGATAGCGGGCATCATCCTTTGCCGTCCAGATACGGTCCTTCGGCACCTGCAACGGAGTGAAGCGTATCCATTCCGTTCCCGGTGTGCAGTGATCGTTCCAATAGAGCCGAGGATGATCCATAAGGATCGAAAGACCGCTGCGGATCAGCATGAGTAGGAAGAAGAGGTTGGAAAAGTGGCTCCACCGAATCCAGAAAGGAAAGCCGTGAGGGCCGCTGGGAGTTCCTTCGGCGGAGGCTGATGAGGGAGCGATGTAAGGCAGACCAAAGATGGCATGTTGCAACCAAGCCAGCACAACCGGACTCAGGACCACCGCGCAGATAAGCAGAAGCGTTCGGGTGCTGATCCATACGCGAGAGCGTCGATCTTCTGGATAATGCACCGCTCTATGCGCGGCATCGAAAGCAATCATTCAGCGAACCTCCACGCACAGGTTGAGAGGTGCGGGAAAGGCCAGACTGGCCTCCCCGAGTATAGGCTTGATGGCTTCTGACACTTCCCAACCCGGTATCTCCGAACCTCAAAATCCAAACGAAACGCCTAGACTGCTGTATGGATGAAGAATGCCTGATCGTTGGCGCAGGACCAACTGGGCTTGCCCTTGCCATAGAACTCCGGCGATTTGGCCTGCCAGTTCGATTGATTGACAAGGCGGATCGTCCGGCGCAGTGGTCGCAGGCACTTGTCGTTCAGGCCCGGACGTTGGAACAATTCGATAGATATGGAATTGCCGATCAGGCAGTGGATCGAGGAAGAAAGATAACGAAGGCGCAAATCTGGAGTAACGCAAAGCAGATCGCCTCTCTTGATTTCGGGCGAATCCCCAGCCGCTTCCCGTACTTACTTTTCCTGCCCCAGAACGAAACCGAAGAGTTGCTAACAGCTCACCTGCGGTCGCTGGGGGTAGAGATTGAACGCCAAGTTGAACTGATCGGCTTTGAAAATGCAGCCGATAACAATCGGACATGGGCCACAATGCGGCATCCGAATGGGTGTGAAGAGCGGGCGAGCTTTCGCTGGATGACGGGGTGTGACGGAGCACACAGTACCGTTCGGGCCGGGATGGGTGTGGCTTTCGAGGGCACCACGTCGAGCCTAAATTTTCAATTGGGAGACCTTCGTCTTGCAGGACGGGACGTTCCCGGTGATGAGCTCCAGGTTCATCTGCATCGAGGCGGGGACGTGCTGGCGCTGGGTCGGTTGCGAGATGGTGTCTGCCGGGTTGTTCTGGCGTCCCACCGGCAACAGACGGCCGAGCAGCAACAGACGGCCGAGCAGCAACAGACGGCCGAGCAGCGACGTTTGCCGGAGCTTGAGGACTTCAATACGGCCTTCAAACGCTGCGGTCTCAGAACCACTGCCGAAGCCGCGATATGGAAGGCGCCGTTTTCGGTCAACCAGAGGAAAGCTGCACAATATCGCCAAGGAAGCGTGTTCCTCGCCGGAGATGCTGCTCACATCCATTCTCCTGTCGGTGGTCAGGGGATGAACACCGGCATTCAGGACGCGGCGAACCTGGCGTGGAAACTTGCCGCCGTGGAGCAGGGCGCAAATGCCCGATTGTTGGATAGTTATAACGAGGAGCGCGGCAAGGTGGGAGAAGAACTGCTGCGTGGCACCGCGCGTGGTCTGAGGCTTGCGACGGCCTCGAATCTTCTTCTTGGACGGGTACGCGATTTCCTCATCCACCGTGCGACTCAGATCCAGATGATTCAGACCGCGATGGGACGAACGATTTCTGAAGTTTCAATCAGCTACCGTGGATCATCTATAGTGCGCACGCAGGGGGTCAATGGACCACTCCATGCTGGAGACCGTATGCCGGATGCAGTGTGCAAGGAGACGGGCCACACGTTGCTGGAAGCTTTGCGCGAACCGAAGCACCTGCTCATTACACTCGATGATTCCTTCCCGGAAATCACAAAAGGGTTGAGACAAATAACCACTGTGGCGCTCAACTCCCGTTCGCGCGAATGGACACCTTCTACCGAGCGGCTCCTGGGTGCCGGACCGAAAATTTACCTGGTTCGCCCAGACGGCTATATCGGCTTCGCCGGTAAGAGCGCCGAGGCTTTACGGAAGTATGCCCATGAGGTCGGCTGCTCTGAAGCTGGGCCAGGATAGAAGAGAAGACGCCCTTTCACTTGGGCGAAAGGTGTCATGCGGTGGGGCTTGCGGGATGATCTGCCGTCGGGCAGCACAAAGACATCTTCCACGGCACTTCCACGGGCGAGCACAGCGTCACTTATCAAGGAACGGTGGCAGCGCTATGGAACAGCCTCCGCACACATGATTGCAACAGCGCTCAGTTTCTGTTGCCCCATCAGCCAATCAATCTGCTCTGCGAAAGCCGGTGTCTGCATATAGTCCGCATACCCTCGAAAGCTTTCACTTCGCCAGCCCGTGTTGATGCTGTCCTTGTGCGCAGTCCGCCTGCCGCCGAGTTCCTCCCGCCACGCAGCGCTAATTCCTTCTGCGTTGAGAGAAGCGAAGAGCTGCTCCTGCCCGTACTGCGGCTATTTGCGCGAGCCCGGATAGCGGCGTACATCGACCAGAAGTTTGCATCCATTCTCCTTGAGCGCACGAAGAAAGGACCCAATCGGAAGCGTTGAGTGCCCGATCGTCATCATGATTGAAGATCAATGAGTGGGACAGCCATTGGAACAGTCCCCTTTGCCTCAAAGCCCAAGCTGGTTTGTTCGTGGCCTTTTGGATGTTGCTCAGTTGCTCATGCCACAGCTCAAGGAGGAGCGGGGGCATCTCCGAAAGAACAACTCTCGTGCGCCCAACCTTGGCATGGCAGGCTGGGCAAAGCGAGATCATGAGGTGAAGGAGCGACTTTCCGGGAACGCGATGATGGACCACGATGGACCGCTTGCGACGCCCGGACGCTCCGCACACACGACAACAGTATCCGTCGCGCTCCAGGACCTTCTCACGCAGGCCGCCGAAATATTCATCGTCTTGGCGCTTCAATGTGTAGCAGGTCGCGCAAAGGCCATGAGCGAGTATCTTTTCGTTCCCGCATCGGCAGTACATAGCCCTTTGCACCGTCTTCACTTCCCTGCCCCTTCCATATACCGATAGAGCGTCTGTCGAGCGATGCCCAACTCGCCGAAATCCTAGATTCCAGGAACGAGGCTTCGAGTGAGGCGCGAGGGTCGCAGCAGATGCACGGTGATCAACATTCCGGGAATCAGAAAAGCGAGCGAGCCAATCACCCACATGATGACGGCCCCGAGCACTTGGTCTTCCAGAGGGGAGACATGAAAGGGGTTCGGATGATCCAGGTAAAAGCGGTACACGGGCCGATCGCAGAACGCCAGAAACGCCGATAGCAGCGTGTTCACAACATCGGCTGAAATCAGGTAGAGGAGTATCCCCCAAGTCTGACGGTGCGCGGCGGCCGGCCACGGTCGCAAGATGCACCACCAGAACAGGATGGATGTGCTCAGGAAACAAAGATGTTCTACTCCGTGCCAGAACTCGTGCTCCAGCGCGAAGTCATAAGCCCGGGGGATGTGCCACGCCAGAAACGTCAAATTCATTGCGAGCCAGGCGGTGACCGGCTTGGTCAGCCAGTGTGCGAATATGCGCAATGAATGCGCGCGTACCAGCGGCCCGACCACGGAACGGCGAAGCACCTTCGGCAATCCGCGCAGCAACGGCACAAGCGGCAACCCAGACAGGAGAAGAGGCGGAACGGCGGACATCAGCAGCAGATGTTCGACCATATGCGGACTCAGCAACGCATCCGCAAACCCATCCATCGGTGAGCCGATTGCCAGCCAAAGCGCGGCAAGCCCACCAAGGAACGAGCCAAGTCTAAACTTGCTGAATTGCCGTGGCCGCGTCTTGCGGAGCGCGATCCATCCCCGCACATAGATGAGAGCTGCGAACAAGATCGAGGCGGTCAGATAGACGGGAGTCGACCAGTCGGCGAGGATGTCCCGTACAGCGTCAGACATGCTTCAGCGTGTTCCCGAGACTGGCTGGGCACCGGCGTGCTGGGGCACCTGGGACTGGCCTGCGGCGGCGAGGTCCCGAGAGGCGTCGATCGCAGCCGGAAGGTCATTGCCTCGCAACGTCTTGAGGAACTCCACTAAAGCCTTGGTCTCAGCAGGGCTGAGCGCGTTTCCATATGCAGGCATGTTGCCTCCGCCCTGGAGGACCTGCCGAATCATCTGATCCTCAGTCAGTCGCGAGGCAATCGAATCCAGCGCTGGCCCGCGCTGTCCTCCGGCTCCTTCAAGGGAATGACAGTTGCGACATTGCTTATCTTGCAGCACCAGTGCACCCTGACGTGCTAGCGGTGTGCGGTTGTGAAGATAGCGAGGAGGTATAGAGTCACTCGTCCACGCATCCATGATCGGGCTCCACGGCGTGTATGTGCCTAAATGAGTGAAGATGCCCAGGACCACCGCGATGACTGAAACCGTCAGCACGGCCACAGGACGCCTCGCCCAGTGTCGCTCACCCTCGCTTGCCAGCAAAGGCAGCAACAGCATGCCCGCGATCACGAGCACCGGCACAATCAGCATCACCGGGGTCTCGATCGATGCAGGGAGAAAGGCAAGCACCGAGTAGATCCACAGAAAAGCGAAGTCGGGCTTGGGTGCGGTCTGGATAATGGTCGGATCGGGCTGGCCACCGGGACCGAACGGTCCGAGAAAGAAGGCACAGGCCATCACCGCAAACATGATCGCTGCGGCAAAGACAGCATCTTTCCATGCTGCATCCGGAACGAACGGAATGCCTGTCTTTTCGCTGATTTCGTGATACTCGCGCTCGTATGTGGACTTGCAAACCAGGCGTCCCGGCATGGGCCATTCGCTCACACCGTGCAGGAGCGTCATCCAGATATGGATGCCGGCCCCGAGTAGCAAGAGCCCGGGAATCACAAATACATGAAGAGTGAAAAAGCGCGAGAGAGTCGCGCCGCCGATGATAGGGCCGCCAAGCATCATATGAACGAGGGGTGCGCCGATAAGGGGAACACGGCTTACGATGGATGCCCCAATGCCCAGCCCCCAATAGGCGTCCTGATCGAAACGCAACACCTGTCCCGTGAAGGCCATGCCTAACGTCAGCAGAAGAAGCAGCACCCCCACAATCCACGTCAATTCTCGCGGAAGCTTGAAGGCACCGAAGAGAAAGACCTGCACCATGTGGATGAGCACGATGGCGATCATGAAGTCCGAACCCCATCCGTGCAGGGCACGCAGATACCACCCAAGCGCTATGTTGTGATTTGAGAAACTGCAGGCTGCCCCAGGCTTCGTTGGCGGAGGGAGAGTAGACCAGCGCCAGCAAAATGCCGGTCATCACCTGCATGATGAGCAAAACGGTAGCAGCGCTCCCGAACACATACATCCAGCTTGCGTTACTGGATGGAGTAGGATGTGCGGCCGCTTCGGACAAGGGCCTTATCAGCCCGAGTCGATGTTCAACCCAATGGTATGTCTTCAATCCTGCGGTCTTGCTGCGCTGCTTCAGGTCTGCCATGGTTATGACCTCGTTGCAATTGAAGGCGATTCGATTTGAATCAGCGGTTTCTCTGTGCAGGAAGTCTGCGTAGCGAGAGTCGGCATATCTCCTGCGTGGATCAGTAGCCGGTCACCATCGAGCCTGGTCCTGTATTCGAATAGTCCACGTTCCGGCGGCCCCGCAGCTCTGGATCCATCCTCGTAATAAGCACCGCCGTGACACGGGCACATGAACAGCTTCGACTGCGCGAACCACCGAACCGGACATCCCAAGTGGGCGCAGTTGATCGCAAACACCTGAAACTGCTGGGCTGAGATTCGCCGGACCCAGCAGGGGACTTTAGCGGTTTCACCATCGCCAAGGCTGGTCACGGGACTCTGGAAATTCACTAATCTCGTCTCCCCGATCGGAAACTGGTTCGTCGAACCGAGTCCGATCCAAGAGCCGACGCTCGAACTTTTCTGAAAAGAGGAGCCTAGCAGGTATCTCACCAGGGGAACGGCAAGACCGTCCCGATCAAAGCATTCAATCCGATGGAAAGTTTAAACAAAAAGGCACGGCGAGAGTGCGCAGCCGCCTTCCCCTCTGGGGGGAGGGCGTCATTGCTCGATTCTCCGGGATACTTGAGGAATTCGCTCATGTTGTCTCCACTGGTATGGTTCCAAATTTAAGGATGTTGCTGATACGGCTGCCCCGGCGTCGCGGTACGATGTGTAAAGTGGACCTTTCCGCCCCAGATCGTGGCAAGCCAGTTGAAGATCTTGATGCCGGTCGGAATACCGACCGCCATGGTGGACAGCACGAAGAATGTGTTCGCGCCCGGCCCCATCCCCACGGTGTACATATGGTGAGCCCAAACGCTTAGGCTCACGAACCCGATACCGACCGAAGCCGCCACCATGGCGGGATACCCAAAGATAGCCTTGCGCGAAAACACAGGGATGATTTCGTTCATGAAGGCGAACGCCGGCAGGATCAGAACATAGACCTCCGGATGTCCGAAGATCCAGAAGAAGTGCATCCATAGCACGGCGGATCCGCCGGCTTGTGTATCGAAGAAATGCGATCCCAGGTAGCGATCAAGCATAAGCATGATCTGTGCCGCGGTAAGCGGGCTGATGACGACAAAGATCATGCTCGACATGACGAGATAAAGCCAGACGAGGAGCGGCATTCTGGTTAGCTTCATGCCCGGGCAGCGCATGCAGATTGCCGTCGTGACAATGTTGATCGATGTGCCGATACTGCCTACGCCGCTCAGCAATATCGCTACAGTCCAGTAATCGGTACTATGGCCGGGAGAAAATGCCTTCGCAGTCAGTGGCGCGTATGCCCACCAGCCCACATCTGGGGCGCTCCCAGCACCATATAGTCCGCTCCCCCCAAAATAGCTGAAATAGAGCAGCAAACCACCAAAGGCTGAGACCCAGAAGCTGAAGGCATTCAACCTTGGGAACGCCATGTCGCGTGCGCCTATCATCAGCGGGATCAGATAGTTTCCGAATCCAAACATAATCGGCATGGCGACGAAAAAGATCATCGTCGTACCGTGCATCGTAAAGAGGCGATTGAAGACCTGGGGCGAGACAAACGTATTGTTCGGAATCGCCAGCTGTATTCGCATCAGCAGCGCTTCGAAACCGGCGATCACAAGGAACAGGAGAGCGTACCCGATATACATCAGGCCGAGTTTCTTGTGATCGACCGTGGTCAGCCAATCGTGCAGAACCTGAAGCACCATGGAACGCGGTGCAGCCACCGTTGTCCGATCGAGCACTGCGGGAACCGGAGTCTGTGTCGCCATAGGTTCGTTTCCTTTCCAGAACTCACTTCAGAGAAGTGAGATAGGCCGTGACGACGTCCAAGTCGTGATCATTGAGGTGCATAGGGGGCATGAGCACCCCCGGCTTGAAGTGCGATGGATTGTCCACAAAAGTCCGAATGTTAGCTGGCGTGTTGCGGATTGCCCCTGAGGCGATCGTGTCGCGGCTGCCCACATGAGTCAGGTCCGGACCGAACCTGCCCGTGGCCACCGTGCCCGCAACCGTATGACAACTGATGCAGGCGTTGTGCTGGAAAACGGCTTGCCCCTCAGCAACGCTCACGTTCTGTACAGCAGGCTGCCGCTGACGAGCAACCCAAGCCGCAAAATCGCCCGGAGAATCTGCGTAGACGCGCAGCAGCATCTTGGCGTGCTGGGTACCGCAGTATTGGGCGCACTGCCCAAGGTAGAGTCCCGCGTTCGCCGGATCTACCCACATCACGTTCACTCGATTTGGAATAACGTCCATCTTGCCCGCGAGCCTGGGAATCCAGAAGCTGTGATTCGTGTCCGCCGAGGACATCGTCAGGTATGTCGGTGTGGGGTGTTTCGGGTCGCTGACCGGGACGTGCAGCTCGTTTGCTGTTACGATCCCGAGCTTCGGATACCGGTACTCCCACCAGAACTGATGACCGATTACCGTCACATCCATCGCGGCGGCTGGCTTGGGGGCGTGCTCGGTGGTGTAGATCACGCGCGCAGTTGCGAGAAACAGCATCACAACGATCAGGATCGGGATAACGGTCCACGACAACTCATGCATTGCTACGCTTTCGACACCGGGCCAGCGACCCCCACGCAGCACAGGAGCCTGCCCAGATATATGGCAGCAATCAGATTGACGTAGTCGCAGACAGGCGGCGTCAGACGAAGCGATCTGTTCCACCTCCGCGTTGACGGTCGCGATCCGCTGCTCGAGGTCCTTCCACTCACTCCACAGCAGGCTGACCAGGTTGCGCATCCGTGGCGTCAGGTTCGCGTCAGCGTTCTCGAGGATCTTGGGCATCGCCACCTTGAGCTTGGCCGGCGTCTTCGCGAAGGTCATCCCACGCTCGAGCAGTAAAGCTCGCACTTGGTTGATGACCGACGTTCGTCGTGCGATCAGCCGGTCCCTCACGCGGTGGAGCGCCTGCAGATCCAGTTGGTCGTCGGTCTTGATCGGAACGAAGCGTATGTTCTGGCGGTCGACCGCTTCGGCAATCGCTTCCGCATCGAGGAGGTCGTTCTTGTTCGACTTCACAAACGGCTTGACGAACTGAGCAGGGATCAACTTACGTCGTGGCCTTGCTCGCGCAAGGTGCGGCCGAGGAAGTGCGCTCCTGAGCATGCCTCCATCCCAATCAGCGAGGTCTGCAGGTTGGCGGTAAACGTGATCAGTTGCTTCTTGGTGAACTTCTTTAGCAGAACCGTACCGGCGCTGCTTAGGGCTACGAGGTGAAATGTTTGGATGGATAAGTCGCGGTTGAGGAGCGCCTGGTGTACAAGGGCTGAACTCGGCGGTGACCCGCTGATTCAGAGACATCCAAGGAGGCTCCTCGTGACCAGTATGCACTTCATTGGGTTGGACATCCACAAGAAGACGATCAGCTATTGCGTGAAGGACGTGAGTGGTACGGTGCTTTCTGAGGGTACTGTTGCTGCCACTAGAGCACAGCTCAACGAATGGATGAAGAGCTTGCCGGCGCCCTGGACCGTGGCCATGGAAGCGACCATGTTCACCGGCTGGATCTATGATCACCTGCTGCCTCATGCGGCAGCCGTGAAGGTTGCGCATCCGCTGATGCTGCGGGCCATTGCGACGGCCAAGAAAAAGAACGATCGCATTGATGCGAGCAAGATTTGCAACTGCCTTCGATGCGACTTCCTGCCTGAGTGCTACATGGTCTCCAGCGAGGTTCGTGAGCGACGCAGAACGCTGCGTTACCGCAAGCTGCTGGTCCGGCAGAACGTACAGCTGCGCAACAAGATCTCGCAGATGCTGATGGAATCAGGTGTGGTTTACAACAAGCAGAAGCTCCACAAGGTTGGTTCCTTCAAGGAGTTGATGGCGACTAACCCGGACATCAGCAGCGAGCTGAAACCGCTGCTGACGATCTGCCGTGAGACCATCGTGCGGATCGGCAAGACGGAGGGTGCGCTCGTGCGCTCGTTGACCTGCGATCCGCTGCTTCACGTGCGTGTCGAACGGCTGATGACGATCCCTGCAGTCGGTTTGATCACCGCGCTGACCTGGGTGCTTGAGGTCGGCGATGTAGCTCGATTTCACTCGGTGAAGCAAGCTGTTAGTTACTGCGGATTGTGCGGCGCAGAGCGAAGTTCGGCGGAGACGATCAAGCGCATGCCAATCTCTAAACGGCTCTGTTGCACTAACTCTTTGGCCGCAGTTGAGTTGGCTGCTCTGTGCGATCAAACCGCGACAGGGAAGATATCGAACAGTTTGTTTACGAAACGGATCTCGTCTTCGACGCGCGGCTTACATGTGAGGCAATGCCCTCGGCGGATCATACGCATGACTTCAAAGCCCTTGATCGTGGCAGCCGCTGTCCTCATCGTCTGAAAGCCTCGAATCGGGCGTATGACTCGCTTGAGTGCGCCATGATCGGCTTCAATGATGTTGTTCAGGTATTTGCAGATCCTGTGTTTTGTCTCGATGGACAGCTTGTCCTCCCGCTGCAGCCGGCAAATTGCTCTCGGGTAGGAGCCTAATTGGTCTGTAGTTATGGACGACGGTGGCCAGTGGCGCATGGTCGTCAATGCTTTCCCCAGGAAGCGATGGGCTGCCCGAGTGTTGCGGCGATCTGCCAGCATGAAGTCGATCAAGCGGCCGTGCTTGTCAAGCGCACGGAACAGGTACTTCCACCGGCCACCCACCTTCACATACGTCTCGTCCACGCGCCAGGAGCTCGCTCTGTAGCCTTGATACCAGCGCACCCGCTTCTCCAACTCAGGTGCATAGCGATGCACCCAGCGCATGATCGTCGACGGGCCCACTTCCACGCCGCGTTCCTGCATCATCGCCACGAGATTTCGGTAGCTGATTCCATATTTGCAGTACCAGCGGACACAGAGCAGGATGATCTCAACGGGAAAACGCCGACGCTTGAACATGACCCATCCTACCGCCCAAGCCCGCTTGCGGCCCGATCCGGTCGGTTCAATGCAACAAAGCCGCGGTTCCTCAACATCCGATGTGCGCGGACTTGTTGGACTTCGCACATGGTTCTGAAACGCCCACGAGTGTATTCCGAGAAACAATCTACCAATCCGGTCAAGATTCCCAAGCCGCACAGAGAAGGAGTACTCATGAAGAGGACAGCAAGTGGGGTCATCATGTTGGTGGCTGCTTTTGGATCCATTGTCCAAGCCCAGAAAGAGAAGGTATCAACGCAGCTTGCTGACAGGAGCTCCGTTGCGAAACCACCCTCCCCGATCGAACCTGATATGAAGGGCTACGGAACGCGAGGAGTCGAAGGCAACACGCTCGCCGCGATGCTTGATTCTTGCCGGCGACCCAGCGCTCCGCTTTCCCACGTTCAGGCTGCTCGCTGTGATCAGCTGGAGCGAACCTTGAAGACGCAGCCAGACGGGAATGTGAAGGAATTCAAAGGTGTGGACCATTGATGCGAGCCTTCTTCAAGTTCTCTCCTGTCGAGGAGAGGAGTTACTGTGGCGTCTGGCAGCCGCGCTTGGATTAGTCCCAGGAATAAACATTCAACTTGTTGCCCGGCAACAATCACGCACTACAGGGAGGCATTATTGCTATTGAAGAAAGCGTCCGAGCCGTCGGGAGACGATGCCGTCGTTTCGCGCCTTCCCGAGCTCTCCTCACCAGTCATACTGAAGAATCTCTGGTACGAAATCGAGAGGCTCAAGCTGGCTCCTTCGTGGCAGCTAGCAACCGGTCGTAGCTCCGAAACGCTTGCGAAATACCCTGACTTCGTGCTGGTTCTGGTACTCATGAAAGCGGAGACGTTCATTGGCCAACACGAAATACTCATTGGCCAACATGAAAAGAAAGGACGGATTTCCGTATACCTGATTCAGGGCCGTATCGAGTTGCACCTTCTGGAAGGACAGGTGACGCATATGGGCGCCGGACAACTTCTTATGCTGGATCAGGCACTTGCATACGATGTTCAGGCGCTGGAGGAAAGTGCATTTCTTCTTACAATCGTTGGAGGCGCTGAAAACCTATGAGCGCCACTGATATTGGGCTAGTAATCTGGTTCGCTGCTACTGCTGCGTCTGTGGCCTATATTGTCTACGACCTGCTGACCCGCACCCCTGAGCTGAAGGTCATGAAGTGGGGTTGGATCCTGGTCGCACTCTACACGGGTCCCTTCGCGTTTGCAGTCTATTGGTTCTCCTGCAGGGAGCCCGTCCCGGGTATGCATGAGACGTTCGTCGCTCCTTTGTGGAAGCAGTCGGTTGGCTCAACAATTCATTGTCTCGCCGGTGATGCTACGGGCATCATCCTGGCCGCTTTGGTCACGTCTCTGCTCGGACTGCCAATGGGCGTCGATTTGTTCATTGAGTATGCGGCCGGCTTCAGCTTCGGGCTCTTGAGCTTTCAGGCACTATTTATGAAGGATATGTTTGGGGGCAGCTACCTCCAAGCTATCCGGAAGACCTGGCCGAGTGGCTGTCCATGAACGCAGTTATGTCCGGGATGATCCCCACTATGGTCATTCTGATGAGCCGGCACATGAGCGCAATGAAGCCGACCTCAGGCCGGTTCTGGGCGGTCATGTCGCTCGCCACTCTCGTCGGTGCGGTTCTCGCCTTTCCGATCAATTGGTGGCTGGTTAAACACGGACTCAAGCATGGGATGGGAAAGGACCGCGTCTTGGGCAAGGGTGGCTCTATCCCCGATCCTAGTCCTATGCCCATGCCGGCGGCTCACGAGTCAGTAGGAACAATTATGCTGGGTAAACGAAAGGAACAGGCCTCGATCAGCGGAATGGAGCATGCTGAGCCCCAAGCTGTTTTCAAGGGACGACTTGCGCTCGTTGCACTCCTCACTCACCATGTTTTGGAATCGCGGTGTTGAATGGAATTGTGCTGCTGACGTACATCCGCGAACTGCGTCAGGAGGGACGGAGTGTGGCCCAGGCAGCCGAAGAAGGTGCGGAGACTCGCTTACGGCCCGTGCTGATGACGGCCCTGGTCGCAAGCCTTGGTTTCATTCCGGTGGCGATCTCGCACGGTGCAGGAGCCGAGGTCCAGCGACCGCTTGCTACGGTGGTCATCGGCGGTCTGGTCACCTCGACTCTGTTGACGCTGCTCGTGCTTCCAACGCTTTACAAGTGGATTGAGGAGCGAAGAGAACGAAGGGCGGCCTAACCTTGAAAACAGGCACAATGAATCCCTTCTTCTCGATGCTTCCAGTAGTCGTCGCGGTCGTGGTGGCCGGGATCGCAGTGAAGCTAAACATCAGCGAGCGATGGCGTAGCTATGCTCAGCATCTTGCAGCTGGAGTAGTTTTTGCTGCGGTTGCTGTCGAACTTCTGCCGGGACTCATGCGAAAACATGAGATCTTACCGACGATTGTGGGCTTTGCGGCAGGAGTGATTTTGCTGCTCGGCTTGAGAGCTCTCGAAGCTGGATCTTCGAGCAGATCGGAAAAGCAAATCTCGCGAAGTTACATCATAGCAATCGTTTTAGATCTGGTGATTGATGGCTGGGTGCTTGGCATAGGGTTTGCTGCGGGCGAGAGTCAGGGATTCTTGCTCGCGATTGCGCTCTCGCTGGAGTTGCTGTCTCTTTCGCTGGCGCTCACATCGGAAGTGCGTGCCGCGAAGTGGGCTCCTGGAAAAGCGATCGGCCTTATCGGCGGCGTCTTTTTTGCACTTCCGCTGGGGACCTTTTTAAGTACTTTGGTCATCCCGGTATTGCCTACGGTTGCATTCACCGGCGTCCTCGCATTGGGGTTGCCGCACTGATATATCTCGTAGCGGAAGAGCTGCTTGTCGAGGCTCATGAAAAGCCGGACACAATTCTAGGCGCCGGTTCGTTCTTTATCGGATTTCTAGCAATTCTGGTGCTCGATATGGTGACAAGGTGACAAGACCAAATCAACGGCATACGCCGCTTGCGACCATGTGTGGAAGCGCCAGACCTCACGGGAGCATGAGCAATGAACAATCACGGAGGCCGACTTGATGAGCCAAGGGAACAGGGATCAACACACTCCAGCCGTCCTCAACCTCCAAATCATCACGATCATTTGGATGTCCATCGAGTTGATGGTGGCGCTCGCTTCTGGCATTCACGCTCGCAGCGTTGCCCTGATTGCCTTTGCGGGTGACAGCGCAGTGGAACTGCTGTCGGCAACCGTCGTTCTGATGCGCTTCCGGCTTGGGATGGGCACCGAAGGAAAGGCGGCTCGGATCAACGCCGTACTGCTGTATGTCCTGGCCGCCTATATAGTCCTTGATTCAGTTCTGTCACTGAGCCTTGAGCGGCTAAAACCGCGGCCCTCTCTCCTTGGAATCGGATTGCTAATAGCAGCCGGACTGATCATGCCGATTTTGGGTTCTGCGAAAAGACGCCTCTCGAAGACGACCGGTAGTGGAGCGTTGCGGGCAGACGCCGCACAAAGCAATATTTGCGCCTACATGTCTTGGATTGCTTTGGCCGGACTGATCCTTAACGCAACTCTTCACCTTTCGTGGGCTGATTCAATCGCGGCCCTTCTGCTCCTCCCTCTCATCCTTCGTGAGGCCAACGAGGCTCGACGGGGCGGCATCTGTGAATGCTGAGTGTACAATTACGTTGTGAAGCGTCTGCGCCAATTCGGTCTGCTTGGATTGTTGCTGATGATCTCCTTTGCACCGGCGATGGCCTGTATGGTGCCCGATGCACAGATGACGACTCAGGAACGCGCCTGCTGTCGCATGATGAAGGGCAAGTGCGGGCAGATGGATATGCCGGCCTCACACGGCTGCTGTAAGAAGGTGGCCGGGAATTCAAGCGATGCTGCGCTGAAGACAAATACGAGCACGCTTCATCCGTTCGTGCACGTAGTCTATACACTTCTGTCTCTGCACCTCTTCCCGCCGACGCTCGCTGTGATTGATGGGTCTGAGCGTTCAGAGCATTCTCCTCCAAAGCCGCCTCCCTCGATAGTTTCAAACTTAAGAGTCTAGTCACTCCTCTCTCGCGCGTCCTCCGAGCTGCGTTTTTACGCGTTCGTGTCTGACTTCGCACCCGAGACAGGAGTTTTCCATGAAGCTGACCCTCTTGTGGTCCGCAGCCATGGTGATGACAGTCCATTCCTGCGTATTCGCGCAAGATGTGGCTGTTGCACCAACGCCATTGGCCGCATTGATCGCTGAAGCTGAATCGAGCAATACCCAAATCACAGCTGCCGAACACGGCGCTCGTGCTGCGCGGCAGGTCGCTCCGCAAAAGACGACGTTACCCGACCCCAAGCTGACCCTGCAGCAGTTCAGCGTTGGCAGCCCGCGCCCGTTTGCCGGATACACCAACAGCAATTTTACGTACATCGGCATCGGCGCTTCACAGGAATTGTCCTATCCAGGCAAGCTGCGGCTTCGTGGTCAGGTTGCTGAACGAGAGGCTGATACTCAGCAGGCTCAAGTCGAGGTGACGAAAGTCAGCGTTGACGATGCAGTGAAGGCCGATTACCTGCAACTCGCCTATTTGCAAGAGACGCTTGGAATCCTGCAAAACAATGAGTCCGTTCTTGGCCAACTCATTCAAGACGCCACGATCCACTACACGGTTGGGCAAGGGCTGCAGGAAGATGTGCTGCAGGCGCAGGTAGAGCGGACAAAGATCGTCCGTGAGATCACCCTTCACCATCAACAGATGGGGCAGATTCAGGCCGCCCTCAAGGGAGTGCTACACCGGGACCAGGCATCGCCTGATATCGTGACCGAGCCTTTAAGCGAAAGCACGGTTCAACTCTCCTCGGCACAACTGCTCAAACTGGTGCGTCAGCATAATCCCCAAGTCCAGGTCGATGCCGGCTCTGTCCGCAAAGAAGACGCCCAGCTCGCCTCTGCAAAGCGAGAAGGAAAGCCGGATTTCGGGCTGAGCTACATGTACCAGAACACTGATCGCAAATATCGCGACTATTACATGCTGACCTTCGATGTTCGCTTCCCTCGAAAGAAACGTGTCAACGCAGAGATAGCAGAGGCGGCTGAGATGCTGGCGCAGTCCAAAGAAACTCTAGACGCCGGGCTTCAGCGGCAACTCGCGGATGTTCAGCAGCAATTTGTACTGGCGACGAGCGATGAAGAGTTGCTGAAGGAGTATCGCGAGGGGCTCATTCCGCAGTCCGATGCAGCTTATCGTGCAACGCTGAGCGCTTATGCGGCGAACCGTGAGCAATTTACGCATGTACTTCTGTACTTCACGAATCTTCTCAATCTGAAGCTGGAGGTCGCGAAGACACTCGCCGATCATGAAACAGCTCTGGCTCACCTCGAATCACTGACAGGAGCAACACTGCGATGAACAAATATGTCCTCAGAACTTCTCTTGTCTGGATAGCTATTGTGGCGCTACTTGCTGCCAGCTTCTGGTATCGCTCTCATCGGCTCGCTCGTCAATCCGCAAGCCATTCGACGCCAACATCTGGACAGGTCGAGCCCGCAGCTGCTGGTCCCCCCGCATCATCGGGTTCAGCTTCAGGGCTGGCTACACCTGAGCGCGGGAAGCAGGAAGATCAGATGGATCCTCACTTGGTGCCGGTTCAGCTCACCCCGGAGCGCATGCAGAGCATTGGTGTGCAGACCGGTACAGTTCAATACCAGCAGATCAGCAGCGACATCCGTGCGACCGGCACGGTCGAGATAGACCAGCGCCTCATCTCGTATGTGCAGATCCGCTTTCCCGGTTATATCCGCAAGGTATTTGCCAACGCGACCTATCAGTATGTTCGCAAAGGCGAGCCACTGTTCACGATCTACAGTCCAGACCTGGTTGCAACGCAGCAGGAATACCTGCTCGCTCGACAGAATCAAACACAACTGGGCGCGAGCACCGTGGATGGAGTCGCGTCTGGAGCGGCGTCCTTAGCTGCGGCGGCCGAGCAACGGCTCCAGCAATGGCAGGTTCCAGAAGCTGAGATTGCGAAGCTGAAGGAGACCGGCAAGTCCATTACAGATCTTGCATTCGACTCTCCAGCTTCGGGTTACATCACGGAATACAACGCGCTGCCCAACATGTATGTAGAACCATCGACACGGCTTTACACACTAGCGGACCTCTCCCGTGTCTGGGTCAACGCAGAGGTCTTTCAGACTGATGTAAGCCAGTTGAAGCCAGGCGACAATGCCCAGATTACTGTCGACTCCTATCCAGGCCGTAACTTTATTGGGCGCGTGGAACAGATACTGCCGCAAATCGACATGGCTACCAGAACGGTTCGTGTACGGCTAACGATTGCAAATCCCGGATTGAAACTGAGACCGGGAATGTTTGTCAATGTAGCGCTCAAAACTAGTTTGGGACGGCAGCTCGTCGTCCCGGCTTCGGCGGTCTTTCAATCGGGTACGCGACAGCTTGTTTTTCTCAACCATGGAGACGGAAATCTCGAACCGAAGGAGATCACGGTTGGCACCAGGGCAGGCGATGTTCTCCCAGTCCTGAGTGGCCTGAAGGCGGGTCAGTCAGTCGTAACCTCGGCTAATTTCCTTATCGATTCGGAGAGCCAACTTCAGGCCGCCGCTGGCGCTTTCAACCCGCCACCTCCTGACGCAGGCGGCTCGGCGGGCTCGGCCGCGAAACCCGAAGCCAACGTCGACTTGTCTACCGACCCGAACCCTCCGCAACGAGGCAATAACACGCTTCGGGTAAAAGTAACCGACCCAACGGGGGCCGCTGTTACCGGAGCCACAGTAACCGTGAAGTTCTACATGCCCGCAATGCAGTCCATGGGCATGTCTGCGATGGACATGACTACAAAGCTGAACGAGAAGGGCAACGGCATGTACGAAGGCAGTGGCAAGCTCGATTCGGGTGGCACCTGGCAAGTCACGGTGACGATTGAAAAAAACGGTCAGACGATCGCAACCAAACAGCTTCGTCTGAACGCGACCGGAGGTATGTAAGGTGATAGCCCGGATCATAGAAGCCTGCGCCCATAACCGTTTCCTCGTCTTTACCGGAGTATTGCTGCTGACCCTTACCGGTATCTGGTCGCTGAAGCATATCCCCCTCGATGCGTTGCCGGACATCTCGGACGTTCAAGTGATCGTTCATACTAGCTGGGCCGGTGAACCTCCGGATGTGCTTGAAGACCAGGTGACGTACCCTATCGTGACAAGCCTACTCGCTGCTCCCCACGTGAAGGCGGTGCGGGCGCAGACGATGTTCGGCGACTCCTATGTCTACGTCGTATTTGAAGACGGCACGGACCTCTACTGGGCTCGTTCTCGCGTCATTGAATATCTCCAGCAAATCAGCGGCCGATTGCCTACCAATGTTCATCCTGTCATCGGCCCCGACGCGACGGGAGCGGGTTGGGTTTACGAATATGCCGTCGTAGACAAGAGCCACAATCTTAGCCTTGCTGATTTACGTTCGCTTCAGGATTGGCGTTTGCGCTATGCCCTCGAAACTGTCCCGGGAGTTGCTGAAGTCGCGAGCATCGGCGGCTACGTCAAGCAGTATCAAGTCCAACTCGATCCCAACAAACTGCTCGCCTACGGCATTCCGCTGTCGATGGTCATTGACCGCGTCAAGACTAGCACCAATGAAGTTGGAGGGCGAGTACTCGATCTAAGCGGCGCTCAGTACATGATTCGAGGTCTTGGCTATTTGAAGTCGCTTGACGATCTCGCAATGGTAGCCGTGGGCAGTAAAAATGGAACTCCAGTGTTGTTGCGCGACCTGGGCACGCTCAGCTTCGGTCCAGACATTCGCGAAGGGGTCGCGGAGTGGAACGGGGAGGGAGAAGCGGTCGGCGGCATCATTGTCATGCGTCAAGGTATGAACGCGCTGGACGTAATCAACGGAGTGAAAAAGAAGCTCCATGAGATTGCGCCTTCCCTGCCGCCCGGCGTCGAAATTCTTCCTGGATATGATCGGTCTGACCTCATCGACGCCTCGATCAAAACCTTGCAACGAGATCTGCTCGAAGAAGCCGCTATCGTCAGCCTTGTCATCATCGTGTTTCTATTTCATTTCCGCTCGGCACTCATTCCTATACTTGCTCTTCCGATTGCTGTGCTGTGCTCTTTCATTCCCATGTATTTCCTCGGTGTGTCCTCAAATATCATGTCGCTCGGCGGCCTCGCACTTGCTATTGGAGTCCTGGTTGACGCCTCGATCGTCATGGTTGAGAACGGTTATCGGCACCTTTCCGAACGACAGGAACAAGACGGACCGCCGCCGAATGATCAGGAACGTCGGCAGATACTGATTGACTCCGCAAAGCAAGTGGGGCCAGCGCTCTTCTTCTCTCTTTTGATCATCGTGGTTTCGTTCCTGCCGGTGTTCCTGCTCGAAGCGCAAGCCGGCAGAATGTTTCGCCCGCTTGCTTGGACGAAGACTCTGGCAGTAGGAGCCTCTTCGATTCTGGCGATCACGCTTGTGCCCGTGTTGATGGTGATGTTGATTCGAGGCAAGCTACAGCCCGAGAGGAAAAACCCTATATCGCGTGTGACACAAGCGATCTATTTGCCAATCCTGCGGTTCTGTCTGAAGTTCCGCAAGCTTACCCTCATCGTCAACCTCATTTTCTTGCTCGTGACGTTCCCGCTAGCTCTTCGGCTCGGCAGCCAGTTCATGCCTCCCCTGTTTGAAGGTGCCACTCTCTACATGCCTACGGCGCTCCCGGGCTTGGCCATCGGACAAGCCAAAACACTCCTTCAAGAGCAGGACCGTGTCCTTCGGACCTTCCCGGAAGTGATGAGCGTATTCGGTACCGTGGGCCGCTCAGATAGTGCTACCGACAATGCGCCGCTGGATATGTACGACACCACGCTGATGCTCAAGCCAGAAGCCCAGTGGCCCGCAGGCATGACCTATGACAAGCTGATTCAGCAGATGGATGAGAAGCTGCAAACTCCTGGGCTCTCGAACACCTGGACGATGCCGGTGGAGAACCGTCTTGTCATGGAGCTGACCGGTATCAAGACGCCTATTGGCCTCAAGGTACAGGGTCTCAATGTCGATGGGATTCAGCAGCTTGCTTCTCAGATACAAAACATACTCACCGGTATGCCACAGGTGCGGTCTGTGTTTTCGGAGAAGGTCGCTCAAGGCTTCTACGTGAACGTCGAACCGAACCGAGCCGAGGCGGCGCGCTATGGTCTAACGGTGGCCGATGTACAAACCGCAGTTGCTTCTGGAATTGGTGGTGAAACAATTGCCGAGAATATCGAAGGGCGGGAGCGCTATCCCATCAATGTGCGCTATCAGCGAGATTTCCGTGACAGCCTTGAGCAGATGCGCGGCGTTCTGATCGGGACTCCGTCCGGAGCGCAAATCCCGCTGGGGCAGGTTGCGAAAATAGCTTTCTCTCATGGACCTGCCATGATCCGCGATGAAGACGGAGCGCTTACCGGCTACATCTATATCGATCTAAAGAACACTGACTACGGCGGCTTCGTTCGAGAGGCAAATAAACGGCTTCAACAGACATTGAAGCTTCCCGCCAGCTACTCCTATCAGTGGTCCGGCGAGTACGAGTTCGAGCTGCGAGCCAAACAGCGCCTGCAGCTCATTTTGCCTATTGTCTTTTTTGTCATCTTCATGCTGCTGTATCTCGTATTTAACTCGGTGACAGAGTCTCTCGTCCTGATCTTTCCGACAATCTATGCGATGTCGGGTGGCTTGCTGCTTCAGTGGATGCTCCATTACAACTTCAGCGTCGCTGTTGCGGTCGGATACATCGCACTGTTCGGCATCGCTGTCGAAACCGGTGTCGTCATGGTGCTCTACCTGCATGAAGCGCTTGAGAAGCGGCTGAAGTCAGGTAAGACGTTGACGAATCAAGATATAGAAGAAGCAGTCATCGAAGGTGCGGTTCATCGCCTCAGGCCCAAGCTTATGACCGTCTGTGCGGTCCTCGCTAGCCTGGTGCCGATCCTCTGGGAAACCGGCATCGGCTCTGATGTCATGAAACCGATCGCTGCTCCGATCATCGGCGGCATGATCACCTCAACGATCCACGTGCTTATCCTCGTGCCCGTTTTCTTCGTGATGATGAAGGAGCGAGCCTTGAAGCGCGGAACCCTGGTCCCCAAGGAGGAGCCAGCTGCAACTGCCATACCCGCAACCGTATGACTCTCACCCAAGGAGGTTCACCATGCACGCTAGATGTTACGCGGTGCGGAACATCCGCTCGCAGGGCAGCGGAATTGTTTGCACAACGTTAGAGTCTCAGCAGATCGCACGTATGGACGGTTACAGAAAGGAACTTTCATGACCAAGCGAAGAATCTCAAAAGTAGATCCGCGGTTCCTGCTTGCGGTTGCGCTCGCAATAATGTTGTTGAATGGCATCGTGATCTTCTCGATGTCTCGGAACTCCGGCCGACACTCTGCTGACTGACTCCGCAAAGCGCATTGCCTTACTTTCCTTCAGCACGGGCCGCACAGCCATTACCAAGGACCCTGGACCCTGGTCAATTCTCCAACAGAAGCGTTGCCGCAGCGTACGAAGCAACCAAGGAAATTCCCGAAGTTCTGGCGCAGCAGCCGTGCTCTTGCCATTGCGACCGCATAGGACATAGGAGTTTACTGGATTGCTTCCGAACAGAACACGCCTCCTTCTGCGATATCTGCATGAAAGAGGCGCTTTTCGCCTTACGGGAACATCGCAATGGCAAGTCCCCGGAGCAAATCCGGGCTGCAATCGACGAAGGCGCATACCAATCCATCCAACTACAAAGCTAATAAGGAGAAGACATATATATGAACAAACTTGCCTCTACATTCCTAATCTTAGTCAGCATCGCACCTGACGCGATGTCTGCCCAGACCGCCCAAACATCTAAAAGCGTCACAGGAGCTATAAAGACCCTTACTGGCGTGATCAGCGACACCATGTGTGGGGCCACGCATATGGACAAAACTGAAACAGCTGCCGAGTGTACGCGTGAGTGCATCAAGAATGGCTCGGACTACGCCTTGGTTGTCGGCAAGACCGTTTATACCCTGAAAGGCGACAAAGACCAATTCAATACGCTTGCCGGCAAAGGAGCGGCGGTTAGAGGAACCGTGGAGGGGAACACGATCACTGTTAAGTCGGTTCACTCGTCAAAAGCTCCCGCAAAGAGCTGACCGATTCGGTTTCCGAAGTCTGACTGCTAAAGGAAAGGATCAAGCATGAATTCCTTATCAAACGCCGCCTTACTACTCCTACAGCTCGGCAGTGGATGGAACTTGCTTCTCGTTCTATCGTTGATCCTCGCGTGCCCGCTGGGGATGTGGATCATGATGCTGGCCTGCCCGATCTTTTGTACCAGTGACGAGTTAGTGTAGCGCAGCTATTTCTGAGTTCAAGTAGCCGCCGTCTGGGGTGTGGAGAAGTGGGAAGCGCGTAGCGGTTTCCGCTTCTCCATGCCCGGTCTTGGAAGTCAGCCATGCCTCGGGCGCTGGAGGTCTGTAGCCCAGCGAAGAGTGTGGCCGGATGGTGTTGTAGTGGACGCGCCAGCGCTCGGCCAGCACGCGCAGTTCCTGGATCGAGTAGAAGATCTCTCCGTTCAGGAACTCATCCCTGAGTTTGGAGTTGAAGCTTTCGCAGTAGCCGTTCTCCCAGGGAGAGCCGGGTTCGATGTACAGCGTCTTGGCTCCAGTTTCCGCCAGCCACTGACGTAGGTCCTTGGCTACGAACTCAGGGCCGTTGTCGGAGCGAAGGTGTTCCGGAACACCCTTCATCACCATCACGTCGGCCAGAGCGCCGATCACCTTGGCGCTCGACCAGCGTCTTTCCGCACGGACCATCAGGCACTCCCGGGTGTATTCATCGATGAGGTTCAGGACACGCACGCTGCGGCCATCGTGGGTCCGGGCGCTGACGAAATCGTAGCTCCAGACGTGGTTCTGCCGCTCCGGACGGAGCCGCCCGCACGAGCCGTCGTTGAGCCACAACCGACCGCGCGGCTTCTGCTTCTGGGGAACCTTCAGCCCTTCGCGACGCCAGATACGCTCCACTCGATCCTTGCCGACCTGCCAGCCTGCCCGCTTCAGTGTCATCGTCAACTGAAAATTCCCCACTTTGGGGCGTTTGAATATTCCCCAGTCTGAGGCGGGTTGCGGTGATGCGGGAGGATGCGGCGGAGGGCGGAGCCCGGAGCCGCATGCTCTCGCGCGGG
>JAABUY010002012.1_pt1 | contig 25342 bp, 45 predicted proteins | sample 5560271 | NCBI WGS metagenome assembly JAABUY01 (sample SAMN10711886, study PRJNA513374) | rock metagenome | isolation source: Antarctica rocks | place: Antarctica: Victoria Land, University Valley | reverse complement strand
ACAGCAGCGCCAGCTGCGCATCCGCGGTCGCGCCGTGCTGCGGCGCCGGCCCAGCGGACAGCAGCCGCGGCTTGCCCATGCGCCAGAGGTACGTCGCGAACATGGCTTGCCCGATGCAGCCCTGCACGGCGCCACACCGGTGTCGGGAGGCCGGGCGATGCGCGGGCCTGCTGCACGGGCGCCGATGCTTGGAAGGCCACCCTAGCACAGCAGCCAACCAAGGCAGGAGGAGCACTGGGCCGCTCACAGCAACACGCATTTTTTTTTCTGCTCGTCTGGCTTTTCATGCCCCCAGGCTGTTCCGAGTGCAGGACAGGAAGCGCTGGGCAGAGGGCTGCACATGTGACTCTGACCCTGACCCCATCGTACCAGGGCGGCGGCGCCCAGGTAGTCCCAGCGGATGCCGGCGTACATCATGACCAGGCCCGACACCAGCACGACTGCCGCGCGCTTGGGCACGTTGTTCCACAGCTTCGTCCAGCTGCGCGCGCTCGCAGCACTCAGCACGCACGGGCGGCGGGCGCTCTCAGCCATGTATACGTGAAGCTCTGGGCCCGCGTTGCCTTCCCTACACACAGCTGACGTACCCTGTCCTCACGCAGCGCAGCATCTCCCGCTTTGCATGCTTTGGTTGCTGAAGCATACAAAGTCGAGGGACCTAACCATACAAAGGCAGGGTGACGTGTGTACAGTTCACGTCATCTGCCCCAACATGCAGCCAGCACGGACACACGAGAGCACCGCCATGACCCGGTTGGCTGCTCGTGCTGCCCAAGGAGAGCAGGATGCGGGGCGCCGGCCGGACGGACCTGCACAGCACGCCGCCGACGAGCGCCACAGCGATGCCAAACAGGATGATCAGCGGCCCGTGCAGCTTGGTCATGATGCCGCTGCCGCTGGGGATGGCAATGCCGCTCGCTATTGCAAACCCTGCGCACGCCCCAAACTCCCCTTCCGCGTCGCTTCCACAAACCCCGCAAGAGCGTGCAGCGCGCCGCAGGAAAGCGGGCGCAGCAGGATCGAAGCTTGCACGGCCGTGCGCGCTGCTGCATGCTGTGATCTCGATCCATTACCCAAAGCACTCTTTGCCACCAGCTCCTGCATACCCATACCCTTGTCCCCGCGTGATACACCCCTGCATGTTGAGACCGGCAGCCAGCCTGCCTGCGGCCGGGCGCACCGACGATGGCGAGCACGGAGTCGATGCCAGTGGCCGCCATCTCAATGGACGGGATGGCCTTCTCCTGGCCGTAGCCACGCCGCTGCAGCTCCAGCATGCCTGCGCTCCCGTGCGCTCGCTGCCTGAGACAGGGACAGTGCCTGAACCGCACGTGCCACTGCACTCAACAGGGAGCCCAGCTCAGGCTCGCGCGCACAGTCCACACATCCAGCCCCTGCCTGTACTCGCCGCCCGATCGGGCATCACGGCCGTGTCACCCGGCCCCACAGACGCGCCCGTGACCCGCATGCCGGCCGCATGCCAGAGGAGCGCAGCTGCCAGGTACCGCGACAACCCACAGGACATTGCGGCACCCGCCGCACGCCCGCCCCGCGAGCGCGCAGGCTGGGCGGGTGGCGCGGCGCGCCCGTGACCAGCACGGTGGGGCTGAGCGCGGACAGGATGAAGCCGCCGGTGAAGCCGAGCGCGGGCGGCATGCCGTACACGCCGATGAAGACCGCGCTGTCCACCGCCGCCTCGCACAGCACCGGCATCGCGCCCAGCCTGCGAATGCGCCGCGCGCGCATCAGCGCATAGCCCCTCATGACACGTGCTATGTGGTGGCACCTGTTGCTTGTGTCCTATCCATGGGTGCTTGTGTCCTATCCCATGGGTACCGTCTTTGCGTTGTTTGAAGGTTTTCCTGTGCGGCAGCGTGCGCGGCCGCATGCGCGGGCCGCGTCGCGCACTCGGACCGGCCCCCGGTCCGCGCGTGGCCGGCTCCGCGGCGACGCGCCTGGTCGCGCGCGCTTTGCGCGCGCACGCAGGCGACGGGTGGGGCGCTGTGCGTGCAGCGAGGGGAGCAGGGCCCGGCCGCTAGCATGTCGGCAGCTGCAGGCAGGTGATCAGGCCTTCTGAGCTGCTCACTGGCGGCCCCCCTCCCTGCAACCACCCATGGGGCGCGCTGCGAGCCCGCCCGGCGGCCGAGCGCGCGCCTGGCGACCAGACAGCCCGCGCGCTGGAACGCCTTCTCGTCGATCTTCAGGCCGGCGCGCAGCAGGATGACCGCGAGCCCGCCCGAGCGGATCTTGGCCGACCAGTCGTGCGGCAGCGCGATCGCGTTGGCGTTCTGCAGCACCGCGCCCATGACCAGCATGCCCAGCAGCGCCGGCATGTTGAGCTGCGCGCGCGCGTAGAAGCGCATGGAGCCCCGGTGCAGCCGTGCATCACAGACCGGCCGCACCCTTCCCGTGCAAGCGCAGGCATGCGCAGCAATGCTGGCACCCTCGACTGCGCGCTCAGAGAGCAGGTCCGGCTCTGCATCCTGTGTCACGCTTTGCGTGCAGTGAATGCAGCAACCTGCGGGCCTGGGTATACTGCCAGCCCGCCCCAGCACCCGCGATATCCAACAGCGCCCATAGCACAGAACGACCTGCAAGTGCACCAGCTGTGCCCCTGTGCTGAAGCAGTACAATCTGCATGGCTGGCGGCAGGCTTGCATAAAGCCCCCCTTGCCAACTTTCAACCCCCAAGGCCGCTAATCAAGTGGCAGGACGCTGGCGCGGCGAGCCCCTTGCTGCCCATATACTTTCTCACACGGGTACGCAACAGACACCTGGGTCACACGATGCGGCGGTGCACGGCTTTGAGGCAGGCACACGCGCAGGGCGCGGAGGGAGGGGAGCGCCTGCGTCGCGACGTAACCGCCCACGTGCGCGCACGCCCAGATGAGGAAGACCGACCAGCCGACCCCGAACGGCAGCATGACCTCCCCGCCCAGCGCCAGGTACAGCCCGGCATAGATGCCCACGCCCAGCGCCAGGTAGCCTGCGCGGCGCGCGCCCGCGTCAGGCCGCGCCGCGACCAGGCGCAGCTCGGCCGCTCAGCGCCGGGCCTCAGCGTATGACTGAGGCTGGGGCGGCGCGGCCTCCTCGCACAGCGCGACGCGTCCGCACAGCGGCGCTGCCCACGCTGAGCTCCCGCCTGCTTTCCAGCGAGCCACGCAGTCAGGGTTTTTAACCCTTTGCACATGGTCCTCCCTTGGCACGCGGCGCCAGGAGCAGATGCCCCTGAACCCCGCCAGTCAGCCAGCATGTGACTGGTGTAGAGACCAGCGCAACACCCGCCCCCGGCGTTAGGGAGACCGGCGCCTGCAGCTCACAGGACTCACGTTGCAGACACAACCCGGAGCTTGTATGGCTGAGAGCAGTGGGCCTATCTCCAGGACTCGTCTATGAGTGCTCGCTCAAGGATGGCGTACACATGGCGAGCAAGTCACGGAGATGCACAAGAACTCCACAATCTTGTTTCCTGGCGTGTTGCCTCGGGAGCTATGAGCATGTGCTCAATCGGTGGAGAAGACAGGGGGAGCACGCGGCTGCTTAGCTGGACTTTCTCAGCTAGGAGTGAACCAGTCAGCGCTCACCTTCACCGACCCGTGGAGGTGCTGCTTGCACAGCACCTGCAACAGTTTCGCTTGCAGTATGTATGAAGTACACAAAGCGTGCAGCGCACCAGCAATGGTTGTCAGCGTTCCATAGTGACGGCGCAAGCCCTGCAGCACGCTGCACGCGGCGCGCGCGCCGCACGGTGAGCCACGCACACGCCACCGGGAGCGGCACGCTCTTGGACGCACAAGCGCAGGCGAGGCTTGGAAGCGCCAAGCATACCTGTTTGCTGCACGTCTCCGGCGTGAGCGCCGTGACCGGTGGATGTGCACCACTCTGTGCTCATTTACACCAAGATCTGGGACGATGTTAGCGGGTTCAGCGCCGGTGGTTGAGAAGGCATTGACAACCGCGTCGTCCCCGCTCGCAACCTTTTTCTCCTGTAGCTGCATGCTTACACGCACTTGCACTTGCACTGCGACAGCATGCTATATGTGTGGTCTCTGCTGCTGCGCTGTACAGGCACTGAGCAGTTGACTTCTGCACCTCAGCAGGTCACGGGAAGGTGACCATCAGAAAGTTGTACTTGAGGGGCACTTGGTGAGCTCTGGGGTTGCATGAGTTATGCCCACAAGAGCCCCTGGTGAAACGGGCACGCTTCTCTTGCAAGTGATGCCTCGCATCACAAAGTCACCTCTCCTGGAGCACAATGAGGCACACTGAGGGAGGCGCTCGCATGCTGAGCAGCTGGGCTTCAGCCCCAAGCGGGGGCCTCAAGGAGCTTCTGCAGAGCATGGCTCCCAAGCCTCTCCCCTGCCATGCGGCCTGACAGACGCGCTGGTGGCAGCACAGCGCCCTGTCCCTCGGCACTCATAACAACACCCGTGGCTGGCGCACGAGAAGCGTGCGTGCTCTGACTGTGGCGGTGTGCAGAGCCCGCTCAGACAGCCGAGCAGGTGCATGGCAGCGCTTCCGGGCGGTCTGCGTGCCTGAATGGAGCACGAGCACAGCCGCACTTCCCTGCGCCTCGGGCGAGCAGGGAGTAGATTTGCACTTATCTTGCGTCTGCTCCCCTGCTCGCCCGAGTGCACGGCCCAGGATGCTCCACTGGTTCCCGGCCTGAGCTGAGAGCACCACCCCTGCGGCACGCATGTCTGCCTATGCAGACAAGCGGTTGTCTGCCACCTGACAGCCTCCTTCCCTCCAAAAGCCAGACCTGCAGACATGACACGCCGTTCGCGGGTGCCCCGCGCGCGCCGGGGGCCGGGCTGTGATGGCATGCAAGGGAGGGTGCGTCATCGGAACAGCCCCGAGGACCAATGACATCCAATAAGCTACAGCGCTCTCACACCACGCACTCCAGACGTGCTTGCGCTGCACCGCCTCGTTGCAGGTAAGCAGCCACCAGGCCAGTGCAGTAGGACGCAGGGCTTTGCATTCCGTACTGACCCGTACCGACTGCCCACCCTGACACGCTCAGCTCAGGACTCTCGGCCTGCCCAGCCCCAGCTCAGAGGCAGCACGCCCAGCTACGTTGACCCGCGACAATGGGCCCCAGCACAGCAGCTCGTCCGGCCTGCCGTAGCGGCCGCCCCTGCGCGCCCGTGTCCCCGCCGTACGCGGGATACGGCCCCGCCGCATGCATGCATCACCTGTATTGCGGCGCCAGCTCGCCCTCGCGCACCTGCGGCAACAGAGCTCGGTGTGCAGCACAGTACTCCATGGTGGTGGAGATGTATGCATCCGGTAGGAGATGCAACAAACACGTGAGCAGGGCATCATGCAGGTTGAGGTTTGCCGCACCATGTAGTAGTTGGCTTGGAACTCTCTGTTGCTCAGCCAGGCATCCAGGATGTCTCTGGTCCCCTGCGCCGCGCCACGGCGTACTTACCTCCACGCCCCCGCACTTGCCCACAATGCCACACCTGGCAGACGGCGTACGCATGCAAGCCTATGAATCACGCACAGAACGCCTCCAACCATTGCGCTGGAGTGAGCCCAGCCTTGGGACAAGCAGTGGCGTCGCACTTTTTAATGTACATCACAATCGCGGCCACAACCCATACTTCGATCGCGCTCCATGCCGGCGCAGCGGCGCGCGTGCGCGCCTTCTGGTAGCGGGCCTGCGCGTCGAGCGTGTTGCCAGCCACATGCGGCGTCATGCCATGGTGCGGCATGGTGCGCCACGGGTGGTCCTTCGGCGCCGGCTGCACGTCCCAGACGTCGCCTGCGCCACAGCGGCAGCCCTCAACAACTGCTCCGTGCTGCCCGTCCTGGCCCCTGCGGTTCTCCACTGACATGCGGCATAACCCCTCTAGGTCACCTGCAGCCTTCTTTCAGGGGGAAGCAGTGTCAAGCAGGCGCCGCCCCCAGTTTGGAAAGCACAATGGCAGGCGCCCGGGTCTGCTTGTGTCATTGCACTCGAGTCCGGGAGCGCGTCCAGGGCGGCCGGGGCTTCGCGGCCCCGGCCCGGCCGAGGGCGCACCAGCATAGCCCAGGATGTGGCCCTCCTCGAGCGCGTCCGCGAGCGCCCGCCGGTCCACGATCGCGCCGCGCGACACGTTGACCAGGAACGAGTGGAATTTCATGCTCCTCAGGCGCGCCGCGTCAAACAGGCCGCGCCTGCGCGCCCGCGCCCGGCGGCGCTGACATGCGCTTCACTGTTGATGAGCCTGTGCCTGGACACGGCCAGTGCCTGCTGTGTGAGAGAAAATGGTAACGGGTGCCTCAGCGAGCAGCGAGCGGCGCACGTCTTGTCGGTGAGCGGGACGTGGATGGTGACGACGTCCGCGGTCGAGATGACCTCGTCCATGTCGGCGAACGTGGCGCCCAGCTCGCGCTCCACGTCCTCCGGCAGCCGCTTGTAGTCAAAGTACTTGAAGCCCGCCACATTGAAGCCCTGGCAGCATGTGAGGGTCAGGTGCGCATGCGCCAATGATGTGCGTCGACCCTCCACCTCCATGATCCCATTGGCGGCCAGCTGTACATAACACTGGGTTCTCGCCAGACCGTCCCTGCACACCACAGCTTCACGACCATCACCAGGTCCCGACTGCCACTGGTGCCCCGCGAGACTCTGGCCTGGCATGCCTCTGCCTCATTATATGCACCGCAGCAGCTCAGCCGCGCATGTAACTGGCAATTGCATCCCACACCAGCTTCGCCACCACCAGATTCGCCACCCAGGGACTGGGGTGGCCCTCCAACGGGACAGCGGCGACCCCACCCTCACGGTGTCACCTGCCTTGCATCTGTGCCCAAGCTGGTGCGCCAGGGCAGGCGTGCACTCGCAGCAGCGGGGGTGCCACCTTCAGGCGCTGCATGACCAGCTTGCCAATCGCGCCCGCGCCGACCACCCTGCACGCGCACAACAACCACCGCTTCACTTTGACCTTCTTGAGCGAATTACGATGGCGCCCAGGGGACCCGCTCTGCTCTCTTCATTACAGCTTGACAGGTTTGCAGGCGCAAATCACCATGCTCCATTAGTGCAAGGAACCTGGGATGACGCTCAGGAAGCTACGCCATATCACGCGGGTCCCGCGTCACGCAAGACGCGCAGAAGGCGGGCGGCACGGCGCGCCCGATGTGCTTCCCCTCGATGTCGTGCGCGATGGAGCTGGCCTCTGCCAGGTTCCATTCGCCGCTCACGATCTGCCGGTGGCCCATCGGGTAGTTGCGCACGATGGCCAGGATGCAGAGCACCGCTTGTTCTGCGGTGCTAACCGTGTTGCTGCCTGCACCACCACAGTACACCTGCTCATTTGCACACTGTGCAGAGCCGGCCGTCGCGGCGCCCGCTTGCCGGCCGCCTGCAGAGAACGGGGCAGCAGCCAGCAAGGCCAGCGCGGTGTGGAGGCACCAAGACAATGCTCATTGCTACTCGTGCCCGGGTGCATCAGGGGAGCCAGTGTGGACAGCTGCATCGCCGCGAGGTGCTTGAGCATGGCAAAGACTGGATCACACCGGTCACCTCGGCCACAGTGAGCCCTGCCTTGGCCGCGGCATGCAGGTCCTGCGCGCATGGGTCAGCGGGAAAGTGGGTTGCCGTTGAACCTGGTAATGTTAAGCTGATGCATAGCAGAGCATCCATTTTCCTGTTTTCATACACTGGCCATAAAACTCAGACCTGCACACAGGCATTGCCAGGGTGTGAGGGCAAGCAGAGGCAGCGCTGCATGAGAGTGCAGATGGCAGGTACTTCTACGCTGGCGGAACAGTCAGGGTTTCTGTCCCTGGTTAGGGTCCCCCACCACATGGTCGCTGCCGATTCCCGCCGTGATGGCCAGCTTGAGGTTTGGCGCCTGCGCGCGCAGGGGGCGCTCGCCCCGTGCGTCTGCTCTGCACCCGCGCGATGGTGCCCCATTTGCGCGGTCCACAATGCGCCTCCATGCAGGTCAGCACTTTACCGCAACAGACTGCCTCGGCCCAGCAACATGGCCCGGCACTGCCTGTGTGGATGGCGCATGTGTGTATCTGGAGGCGGGCGGGCCAGGAACAAACAGGCAACAGGTCTGCAGGCGCTCGCCTTGCTGATCAAATCCCTGGTGACGTAGGCCGGGTGGAAGGGCGTGCTGATGATGATGTCGGTGTCGGGCAGGTGCCGGGCCATCTCGCTGTTCTCGCCGTCCTTGTCTGAGGCGCACCCCGCCGCACTCAGCAGCAGTGCTGTGCTGCGGCGCAGGCGCACTTTCTCATGCAGGGCTGGCGCTTTGCTCCATGCATGTTGTCATTTATTTCCCCGCGCGCCTCCCCTGTAGCAGGCCCACCCAGGAGCAGCAGCACCAGAACTGATACACCGCTGTGCATGCGGCGCTCTTGCGAGCGCGGCGTGGTGGAGGTCCCGACCTGCAGTGACAACATACTCGCAGTTGCGCTCCTCCAGCCAGTCGCGCAGGCCGAGCTCGTTCTCCACGCAGGAGATGTGGCCCGGGTTCTTCGCGAACGACCCCGCGACCGGCAGCACGGCCAGCACCTTCTTCCGGGCGCCCTGCAGGGCCGCGCGGTGTAACATACTGCTGTCATAAAGCGAGACAGACGAGAGAAAGCGCGGTGACCACCCATAGCACAGCCCTCTGACTATCTGTCAAAGTCCTGCGACCCCACCAGGTGGCGCTGTGCTATTTTGCAGGGAGTAGGTAGCCTGGGTGCCCAGAGGTCGCCTGCTCTTGCTGGCGTGGCCAGCATTGCTTCTCACGCCCGGCAGCACTCCTGTGAAGGAGGCTGCTGTCAGATAGGACACCAAGGGCTCCGCCACCAAGGGCTCAGCTCTCGAGCAGACAGCTCTGCCTTACACTCCCGCCCCGCCCCCTTGTCTGCGCCAGAGCCCGCCTGCTCCTGACTGTTCCCCCTTCAATGAAGCTGTTGAGCACTGCCACTGTGGCAGACAGAGCTGGTCACAGTAGGCACGCACTGAGCGCCAGCGAGATTGACGCGCTATTAATTGCCCTGCAACAGGACTGCGGAGCGATAAGGTGTAGGCCCTTAAGTTCGCTTGTTAGCTTCTCCCCGAGTAGGCATGGTATGCCTGACACTAATGCGCACTGATGGTTTCAGGGCAGCAAGCGCGCAGTGGTAAGTACAAAAGGCAATCTGCGGGCGTCCACACCCCTGGAAAGCAGACAGTCGCACACAGCTCCGTTCTGCAGGTGCACATAGCAGACATGGCAGACAAGGTTTCCGGGATGCATCAGTCCGCGTCACTGATGCATCCGCATGAGTACAATCAGCCGTCCTGGCTAATGCCTCAGCGCCAAGCGTGAAATACCTTCTCGGACACGCGGGCGTGGTCAGCGGTGGAGCAGACGGCGCTTGCAGAGAACAGCTGGCGCTGCGTGTGTTGTGCTGCAACAGGAAGGTGGGCGGACGGCACCAAGGCCTGGGCGCACACGCGTACCGCTGGCGCGAGAGCCCGGTACCTGTTCATCGTTGCACGGAACAGCGGGAGATTGTTCTATGCCCGACTCGGCGAGCCTTTGTTTCACCTGTCAACCCTGCAATTGCCCTCAGCAAGCCTTGCAATGTGAATCTCACTGGCAGCTATACTATAGCTATAGTATAGCCACAGTTGTAGATCGAGTTATACTAACATCTTGCGCAGATTGGGAGCCTGGCGCACTGCAAGCACAGGACATCTTAGAGCCGCACACCAAACTTGAAGGTGCACACCACCTCCTCTGGTGCACTGCGTGTCTTTGCTACACTGCTGAGATCATGCTTGGCGTTGCTGTCTCTGCGCTTAATTGCTTCTAAAAGCTGACCGTATGTATATGTGCTTTGCTCAGCGAGTTGCATTGGGAACTGCTTGTGCTACTAAAACAGTGCGCACGCAATACTTTTGCACCCATCGCAGCCCCAGCTGCGAGGGTGCTGTGCTGCATTGACACGGCGCCTGCACATCCTGCAGGACTAGCTACTGCCAACGCGCGCACCTGCTGCCGAAGCCCTTACCTGCACGCCGGCAGCCCATGGCGCCCTTCCCGCCTGACGCGGCGGTGCTCCTGGAGCTGCCCGCGAGCGAGCTGCTGCGGTTGCAGGAGAGCACCGCCTTCCGCACGCTGCTGGCCCAGGTGCGCCTGCTCACCTTGTGGCCCCCCGCCCTGGCAAGCTGCCAGTGCGTGAGGAAGCTATCTGCGCGTCTGTGCACTGAGCGTCTCCTGCGCAGTCGCGCCATATGTGCAGTGTATGCTGTCTCAGACGCTCAGCTTGAAATCGCTGGAAGCAAGGAAGCGGACCCCCCTTTTAATTGGCCACTGACGCGTCAGTACAGAGGCTTTCAAGCGAGCCAAACACTGTCTGCACATTGATTTGGAGGCACGCTGGCAGGTAAGACAGATGTTTGCGCTTTTATTTTTATCTGGAAGCACTTGGCCAGTTCTGTAAGTGATGCAAATGATCCTGTTACCGACTGGCAAAAGGAAATGTAAGCACAGCTCAGCATGCATGCCCTTTGCACGTGAATGGAAGGTTTAGCATTCAGGCTCAGAGACACAGGTCTTTAACGCTCATGCTGTTCGTCTGTGACAGTGCTGGGCTGCTCACTTGGCAAGCTCAGACAGCATGCCTTCACTTGGCATTCATAGCTGTATAGCACCCATGCGGCAACCACTTGCATGGATTCTCGGTGTGAAGGTGCTGGTACGGTGCGTTAGGAGCCCTAGCACGCGCAGGTGATGGATCGCGAGGAGGAGGTCGTGGACGTGTGGCACGAGGGCGATGTGCGGTACGAGCGCGTGCTCAACCGACCGGACTACGAGAAGTGGGTGCCAGCAATTGGCCGCCGCTATGTCAAGCCAAAGGCGCGGCGCGCGTGCCCTTTGTGTGTAGCCCACTGTGCCGCGCTCTGCCACATGCGAGCGCAGTGTGATGTAACCAATGTGTGGGCATGCGGAGCACATGCCATGCACGTGTGGAGTTCTGGGGCGGTGGCTTGAAAGCGTACTATGCTGCTTTGCGCAATGTCAATTGTGCATGCACATGCAGCACACACTGGGCTGGGCCCACAGACAGCTCGTGTCCACAGGGCGAGAGAGGCGAAGCGCATTCTTGCTGCCTTCAAGGCCCAATGCGCGTGTGCCTCTACTGGGCGCGCAGGACATCGAGTTCATCGACATCATAGAGTACGACCCGCGCCAGATGCAGGCGTCGCCGTACCGCATGCGCATCCAGACCAAGCTGCCCTCTGCAGGCGACCGGGTGCGCCCCTCATTGAGGAATGTCATCTGCGCTTGCATTTGCTTCCCACTGGAACCAGTCTGCTGAGTTACCCTTGCCTATGACAATGATGCCTGTGTCAACGTATCTGCCTGCGACCGCTGTGCCCAAAGTAGTATGCACTGTAGAGCTAACTAGATATGTCTGCGAGCGCAGGTCAAGATCGACCGCACGATTGTGATCGAGGAGACAGGCAGCGGGCAGTGCCGCTACCGCATCACGGGCAATGTCAAGGTCAAGATGTTCGGCATCGGGCACCTGGTGGAGAAGCAGGTCATGGCCAACAGCGTGGACAGCCTGTCCATGCTCGCCGAGGTGGTGCAGCGGTGCGCGGCTGCCACGCCCGGGGAGCGCTTTGGTCTTAGGGCTGACATTTGTTCAGGTGCTGGGTGGCTGAGGTGCGGGGTGGCTGAGGAGCGGGTGCGGTCGGCATGGCTGGCAGTCCGGCCGAGCGCGCCGGGCGGTGCAGCAGTGTGTAGCTTTTATGTGTTGTCGTGATTTACCTGCGAGCTAGGTGCGATCGTCAGCCCGTCTGCATGGACAGGTTGTGATAGTGGCCATTGAGGGTCAACACCTTGCTCGTGACGCGCCTTGCTCGTGACGCGCAACAGGTTTGAGCGCGTGCATGGGAGCCTGCGCCGCAAGACGGCTGGTGCCGGCGGCGCCGGCGGCGCCGGCACCGGCGCGGACATGGACCAGGATGATGGCCCGCCCGAGGACTTTGACGACATGGGCTTTGTGTCCTCTGTCCTGCAGGCACGGCCACATGATGGGCATCGCAACCGTCATAGCCATCCCTGGACATTCGCATGTTTGCAGCTGAGTGCAACCTGCACAGTATGGTTTACGAACTGGCCCAAAAAAATGCATCAGGCACATTAAGGTCTTTGACGCTATACAGTCACAGTTGACACGGCTGGATGCAGACTAGCCTGCTAGCCTGCACAGCGCTTTGGGGCACAGCCTACCCGCTGCTTACCAGATTTTCTGCTTAACGGACTTTCTGGAAGCATGCCCATTTCCTGATGGTACGTTGCATGTCGCAAATCCCCCGTGTCGGTGTCGCGCAGGAGCCGTATGCAGAGGGGCCGCAGCGGCCGGAGTCCGACGACGACAACGACGAGAGCGAGCTCAGCAACGACAATGACGAGGGGAGCAGCAGCAGCGGCAGCTCCTCCAGCGACGACACGCGCTTCGGCCCGGAGGCCTCAGGCGGCAGCTCCGCCAGCCTGGTGCGCGCTGCCTGGCACCCGTCGCACCATCTCCAAACAGCACGGGGCATGTCACCTGGCGCCGATCGCATGGGGCACACGGGCGAGAGGGGCATATGCTTGAAGGAGCACTGTTTGACACACGTCGCAGCGTGTGGGAATGTGTCTGGTTGTTGCTGGCCCTAGACTGTATGTGACAGGCAGGTGGCGGACAGCTTGACCTCACGACTCCTGCCTCTTGAATGTACACTGTATGTGGTCTGATGGCAGCGCGCATAAGTGTCAGGTACTGTAGACCAGGCAGCAGGGTATAGTGCAGGCGTGCAGCTCTCAGGCGTTGCCGCAATGTGTTTACTACGGCCGTCACGCTGTGGTGCGGCAGGGGTGCTCGCCGCCGGGCTCGCTTCCTGAGGCGGCCGGCCGGCCGCTGCTGCGGCAGGGGACTGTGTACCATGACGCAGGTGCTGCCTCCTCCCGTCTGGCAGAGCGCTTCACCTGTAGGCTCTTTGGCCCTGTGCTGTGACCGGACGGTCAGGATGACCTCTGTCCTGCCGAGTGGCTCACACGCCTGACTCTATACGCCGTTGTCTGTTACACCTGTTGCTGTGAAGGAGCGGGCGGCGGCGCTGTGACGGAGCGGCCTGATGACGCTTGACTAGATAGGGCTGCATGGCAACTGGCTGTACCACACAGCGGTGCAATTTAGCGGTGTGCTAGGCCTGCGAGTAGCAGCGGCTGCCATGCATGGCAAACATGTTGGCAACCAGCAAAGCCCCGCCGCGCAGAGGAGCGGCTGGGCATGGAGGCCGCGCCGACAGCGGACGTGGACCCCGCAACTGCGGCCGCCATGCAGCGCGACATGCGCCGCGTTGACACGCGGCTCGCGCGCCGCGGGCGCCCCGAGCCCGGCACGCCGGTGGACCACGTGCACGTGGGCACGCGTGAGCGCCGGCGCCGGCGCCGTGCCGAGCGCGCCGCGCGTGCAGCTGGTGCGCGCAGGCTGCTTTGCTTCTGCCTAGGGGCAGCATTGAACAGGCTTAGGTCCACCTCACAGGCCAGGCAGCCGTCAGGCGGCACGTGGACTCGGCCGCTGAGGCAGACGCGTGCCGACTCCGCGACAGCTCCAGCCGCTTGCTTCTATACCAAAGCTGGCCCTGCAACTGCAGCTGTGTCCTGCTCTGAGCGTGCCTTCGGCATGCGCATGCAATCCTGACTCATTGTCACTGGCACTGCTGCAGGCGAGGAGCCGGGCAACGGCGCGGCCAGCGGCGCCGGGGCAGACGCCGGCGCAGGCGGGCGCCACCGTCACCGCCGGCACCGGCACCGCGACCGCGTGCGCACGGAGGAGGACTCGCGCCGCGTGCAGCGCTGGCGCCGCGACAAGGAGCGCTGGCAGCGCTTCTGGGCGAAGGCGGTCGTGCGCGACGTGCCCGCCAGCCGGCGCACCGGGCGGCTCGTGCGCCTGGCCAACCTGCTGCACCTGGGCGAGGGTGCGGCCGCCACCACCTTCTCGATCCCCGCTTATAAGGCACCGGCGTCTTCGGGTTGAACTGTTAGATTTTGGATCAGCAACCGAGGGACCTTTGGACAAGTACTTGGATAAGTACTGCGTGCAAATGAGCAGCAGCTTGTGTGTAAATTAGGGGAAGAGCATTGTGCCATGTGATGTCATCACAGCACCGAGCCGAGATGCGCCATGCCACGATTTCATCGAGGGAGTGCGGCGAGAGAGCCAAATGTGGTGCCAGCAACAATGCCGGGATCCTGCTGACAAGCTGTGCTGCGGCAGCGGTCGGCTGGCTCAAGATCCATGCGCATCGTGACCACCGCCATGGCGACTCAGCGAGCGAGCCGGCCGACGCGCCCAAGGAGGCCAACGGCGGCAGCACGCGCCGCGGCTTCCGGCAGAGCGTGCGCGCCCTGCTGTGTGCCGTCAATGCTGCTCTCTGTGCACCTCCCAGAGTTTTTTCAGCTAGTAGTCGGAGCACGGCTGCCAGCCGTCTTGCTGTGAAGAGACCAGATTGTGGCGGTGCACGTGTGCCGCACGCCTTGACAGGCGTTAGTGTAGCGTAACAGTGTGTGAAACAGCGTAGGAGCGTTGAGCATGCAGATGGAGGGGCATGTGAAAACGCGAGGGACGTGCGTGCAGGTCAAGGACAAGTGGCATGACCTCAGCTGCCACGGCAAGGCTAAGGATGGCGGTGCCGCTATGGAGACCGTGAATCCCGCAGCTGCCGGCAAGGAGTGAGCAAGGGATGAGCGCGTGCGTCTACAGTCTTGGTGGTGCATCACAGCGTAGCGCAAGAGTGGTGCGTGGACATGAAGGCGGAGCACATGGCAGTGCATTCTTAAACTTACAACCGAACACCTGGCAGTGAGCCAAGTGCAGAGCGAGCAGCTAGGTGCGGCTGAGAGCAGGAACGAACAGTCACCTTGGGGGCTGTGACAGCACACGTGCGCAGGCAGACTTAGAATAGTACACGCAAAGGAACCTGTTTATAGCAAATGTGTCATTTTTCTGATGTGCATTAGCGTATTCATCTTCTGCATATTGATGTGTTTTCAGGTAGGGATGGTACGTCTTCCAAGGACGTGCAACAATGACATGCTAGCACTGGTCAAGGTTGTCGCTGACTTTTTAGATGGACTCACATTTCGTCTGGCTGCTCCAGATGGGATGCATGAGCTGCATCACACTATGATGTGGGTTACCCAACTCCCAGCGCGCCAGACGCTCTGCAGCGTGGCAGCTTGTAGGCAGGCCTCTGTGCTGACTTTTTACACCATGTGTAGGTAGCAGTTGCCAAATGCGCAAATAATGTGTGCGTTGGCAGTATACTTTACGTGGTGCAGCACGCTGATTTGCTCTTCGTGGCTTTGTTGTCCCCCCATGCATGCAGTCGCTGGTTGCATGCGGCTTTTGCAGCAGTGACGCAATGCTGCGTGAACAGAATGAAACATGGGCATGAACCCGAATGTGACAGCATGCCTGCACGCTGTTGTTGTCCTAAGCAGTGCACAGGAGTATTTAAGCTCAATAGCTGTGCCTGATTGCATGAGGGGTTCTCAGGAGTTGGCTGTAACAAGCTGTTTCAACTAGTGCGAAACGTGCGGTCACAATCCAGGCTAAGCACTCGGCATGTAGCATCCTGCCAAGTCACACATACAGCCGGGTCAAATGCGATCCTACATATATGGCGTCTTGCTGGTGCAGAGGGCATGCAAGAGCTTTAGGCAGCCTGACTTGATTTTGCATAAATGCCAGGTTTGTCTACTACAAGAACAAGAGCATGCTGTGCAAGTAGGCGGGCGAGAGCAGAGTCACCGAACGGATCAAGAAGCCAGAGTCGCTGGCAGCAGAGACTTGCTGGCATCAGGCCTAGGACCTATGTGTCATACGAGGGTTATGTGGCACCTCTTGCCTCGAGAGGAGAGCAATTATTTCATTCACCAAAGACAAGCGTAAAGACAAGGAGTAGGTAAGCCTGCTAGCGCTTTAAGGATGACGGATGACGGGGAGGAGGTGTGAAATCACTTGCTGGAACTTTGCGAAGAGCTTTGATGTCACAGTGGCTGGGAGAGGAAAGGCTGTTTGCTGAAGACAAACAGCGGCTCACCTCTCAAGCATGTGCCTCCGGCAGGTGCTGCTGTACGTGTATGACCTGTCCAACGGCTTCGCGCGGCTCATGAGCCAAAGCCTCCTGGGCAAGCAGGTGCGCAGCCCGCCTGTGTCTCTGTGCACGCCTTGGAAGAGCTATGAAGTAGGCTACACCATATATGAGGCTACACCATATATGACTCCGTGGTCTAATTCTGTGGCAGACGTGCGGTGCGCTGCGGCCCTGCTTCGTGGGTGGCGCTGTAAAAACGTGCCGTGTGCTATGCACAGCTTGATGGCATCTGGCACACGTCCGTCGTCGTGGGCGGCGTGGAGACGTTCTTCGGCAACGGCATCCAGCGCGCCGTGCCTGGCGCCACGCCGCACGGCGCCCCCGTGCAAGTCATCTCGCTTGGGTGCGTAGCGCTGCCACGCGCTGGCCGCCTGCCTGCTTGCGCTGCACTCGCTGCTGTGTGTTTGCTCCGGCGATGCTGGCAGGCGTGTCCTGGGCTGCCTGTCCCTTGGCGTGCGTCTCGTCCTTGGTGGTCGGCGCCTGACCAGCGTGGCCGCGCACAGGGTTACAAGCGTGCCAGCGGAGCTCAGGGAGGAGTACTTGGCAGGCATGGGCCGAGGCCCGTTTGCGGCGAACAAGTACAGGTAACTGCAGCCGCGCCCTGATACAGGGCGCTGGCCTCATTCCAGCCCAGCGTGCTGCTGGCGGGCAGCTGCGGCAGCCCAAGCTGCTGGTACCATGCCTCCAGCGCAGCCGGGCTGCAGAGCACCTGCGTTCACGATATCTAATTTTGATCCGCGCAGCCTCATGTACCACAACTGCAACACCTTCAGCAACGCATTTGCAGAGTTCCTTACTGGCGGCGCAATCCCGGTGCAGCCCCGCTGCCGCGTGATTGCATCGCTTGCTGTCTCAGCGCATTCCGCACTGTGTCTGTACGCTGACAAGGTGTGCAGCACCACGTAGCTGACCTGGGGCACGGCTCTGGCAGGAGCACATCCTGGCGCTGCCAGCAGAGGTGCTGGCCACGCCGTTCGGGCAGCAGCTGGCGCCGATGGCGGGCGGCCTGCAGGCGCAGCTGCGCACGGCTGCGCCCCCCGCCCCGCCGTCGCTGGCCGGCCTGGTTGCTCAGCTGCCGCGCGGCCTGCCCGCGGCCGCCTACCCCGGGCCGGTCGCGCAGCAGCCAGCGTCCGCGCCGGCAGCATCCGCGGGCGCCGGCGCTGCCGCGGCAGGCCCCGCGCAGGGGGCCGGCGGGGTGGCGCCCGTGCCACGAGCGCCAGATTTTGCGGCCGAGATCCGCGCCGCGGCTGCGGGCGCCGCGGCCGCGACCGCCGGCGCGCCCGTGCCTGGGCAAGAGCGCCTCAGCGGAGCAGCTTCTGGGCTTGTGGCGGACGCGCTGCCGGCGGAGCGCGAGCAGACGCACACTGAGCTGGACGCAGGCGGGGGCGACGTCGCTGCGCATGCGGCAGAGGCGGACGCTGGCGTGCACAGCAGCCCAGGCCACACTGCCGCGGGGGCCGCTGGCGCGGCCAAGGCGAGCGCGGGCGCGCCTGCTGCGTGCGCCGGCGCGGCGCCCAGCGCGCGGGACGGCGCGGCGCCGTTGGCGCGGGGCGCGGGGTCGGGCGCAGGAGCTGGGGGCGCGTCCGAGGCCGAGGCGCAGGCGAAGCGCGCGTTTGAGGCGGCGGTGCGCGCCGAGTTCGTGCGGCTCATGGCCGGCGGCGGCCTGTCGCCGAACGAGGGCCGCGGCGCTGGCGGTGCAGCATGCCGCGGCCGCGCGTGCATAAGGGCAGGGGCTGGGTGCAGCGTGGTCGACGGGTGACGCAGCTGAAGGTGGGCAGAGTTTGTCCTCTGCTTGTGCAGGTGGCTGATGGGCTTGCTGAGGCAGAAACGGATTAGCAGTGACGTGTTGCAGGCACGTCAGGTCAAGCAGGTAGCATTGCTAAATGGGTATGCAGCGGTGCAGATTACGTTGTAGTGGCAGGGCGCCTACTCAGATATGCAGTGCTGCTCTGGTTTGAGGTGGGGCAGTGCGTGATCCTGAAAAAGCATGCGGCGGTGTGACCTCTGTTCAGTGTTAATGCATGTTGTGCAGTGAAACTGGAGCCTGTGTAGTCAGTTTGCGTCAGTGTTGATATCACGTGTGCAGTGCTACACTGCAAATACGCCGCGAGTAGGTGCGATGTCCGTGAAAAAAATGGTGTGGTTATGACAGCCAGCAGCCAAGTAGGAACAGCTGCCACGCGTCCAGCCTCCTAGGGGGTGGCCCTCATGTAAAGGCCTGCAGGCGGTCCCTCGGTATGTTTAGATTATGTTGGATCGCAGGTCGAGCTCTGAAGCAGGATCAAGTGAGCGCGACCATGTACTTTTTGGATATAAAGCTGGGAAAAGGCAGACCCAGACCTACGACCTGTATACAGGCTAGATAGGCTGAGCTACACACCAGGTTCTGTCGCCGGTTAGGTAAGCACGACAGCTGCGCACTCGCGCGTCCCTCTGCGTCTGTTCTGGGCACATTGCAGCGCTCGTGTGCCCCGTGCGGCCAGGCGCGCGCACATGGCAGACCGCGAGTACGGCCAGGGACCGCCCTCCGGCGCGGAGTGCAGCGGCTCCGGCTCCGGCCAGGCAGCGCATGACCTGACCTCACAGCTGCTGGACGATGTCGCGTTCGGCCTGCCGCCAGGCATTTCTGGATTCCCCGACTTTGCGGGCCTGGAGCTGCCGCCGATGAGCTCTGGGCACCCCGGCCTTGGAGGCCAGGCCAGCTTCAGCGGCGTCCCATACAACTTGGAAGGCGCGCCCGCCGACGCGGTCGGCGAGTGTTCGTGCGCCTGACTGCACCTGCAGCTGCTGGAGTCCGCAGACGCTGCCGCCACACTGGCCTGCCTTGTTGCGTTTTACGCAGCATTGTCAACAGTGTCCAAGGCTGCAGGCGCGGGCTTTGGATGACTGTGCGGCGCCGCGCAGAGCTCGGCGCCGCGAGCCCCACGGCGGGGCAGGCGGCGGGCACGAAGCGGCACCTGAACGACAGCCAGGAGGCGCTCAAGCGGCAGCGCGCGCTGCAGGAGAAGTCCAAGCGCGCGCAGAAGCGCTACAGGGAGAGGAAAAAGGCGCGCGGCCTTGGGTCGCACCCCCGCGGCCCTGACCGCGCGCCCGGCGCGGCGCCCGGTGTTTGCCCCGGCGGTCTCGCCGGCTCCGGGCGAGCTGCGAGGCCGGCCCGGGCGCCGGGGATGCTGACGCGTCCATCCTTCGGCGCGCAGGCCCAGACGGAGGACTACAAGCGCCAGATCGAGGAGCTGTCCGCGCGGCTGAGCAACATTTGCGCGGAGAAGGCCAACCTGGAGGCCCGCAACAGCCTGCTGGCGCGGCCCCGCGGCTGGCCCCACCTCCCGGCCCGGGGACCCGACCTGCTCGCGCCTGCCGGGCCCGCGCGTGGTGATTTTCGGCTGGGCCGGAGTGGGCGGCGGACTTGCCAGAACGGGCGCCGGAGTTGCCAGGACGGGCGCCAAACTAGCCAGACCGGGCGCCGGACCTGGGTGTGAGGGGAGGACGGGACAGCCGGCGCGCGCGGCACGGGTCGGCGGCCGCGGCGCCTGCGCCTGACGGGCGCGCGCGCGGGGCCCGGCAGGAGAAGGTGGTACGGCTGCGCGGCGACGGCGGCGCAGTGCCGCAGCAGACCATGAAGGTGCCGCCCCGCGCGCAGCGCGGCGCCCTCTGTCCGCCCGTCGCCGCGCGCGCGTTCAAGGCTGCGCAGCATGCACTGGAGGCCGGCGCACAGCCGCCGCCGCGTCCTGCCTCTCGTGCCTCACGCCGCCCTGCTCTGCACCGCCTGCTCTGCCGGGAAGCCGCATCCTGCAGGCGCCGCGACACCGGGCAAGCGCCGCGGCCGGGAGGGCCACGCGGCGCAGCGCAAGCGGCGCGCCCGGCGCAGCGTGCGCGGGCTTCGAAGCGGGCGGGCGAGCGCCGGGGCGCGCGCGGCGCAGGTGCTGCTGCAGGGCAGCGAGGGCGGCGACGGCGAGGGCAAGTACCTCAAGTACGCGGCCGCGCTGCTGGACAAGGTGTACCCCGGGCGCGGCATGTCGTCCTCGCTGCGCCTGGAGCACGTGCGCAACATGCAGGCCAGCGACTTCTACAAGGTCTGGAAGGTGCGGCCGCCCTGCCCCCGCCCTGACCCCACCCTGACCCCGGCGCGGCCTGGGCCCTGCGGCCTCGGGCGCTGCGGCCCCCTGCTCCCCCGTTCGCCCCACCCTCCAGGAGCGCGGCAGCTCGGGCGGGCGGGGGCGAGGGTGCAGGGCAGCCGGCGGCTGCTGGTGTGGCCGCCGAGCTGTGCGCGTGCAGGCCCGCGACCGCCGGCCGCCATACCTCCTGTCTGTGGGCGGCCAGGAGGGGGCAGGGCTGCGCACCGCCGGCGGCCGCCGCCGGCGGCCGGCGGGCGGAGGCGCGAGGCGCGAGGCGAGCGGGTGCCCTGGGAGGTTCAGGGGGGCGGGCAGGTGGTCGGGGAGCGGGCGGCGAGCCGACACCATGGGCGCGCGCGCCGCGCAGGACTTCATCACGCGCCTGACGCACCTGCTGCTGGAGGGCGGCGAGGAGCCCGGCAGCGACGCGCACGCCGAGCTGGTCGGCCTGGTGGAGGCCAACCGCTGGACCGTGCTGGCCATGGCCACGCACGACAGCCGCAAGCTCATGGGCATGACCATGAAGGTCAAGTCGCTGAGCGTCGGCAAGGCCGGGCCGCCACCGCCGGGCCACCACGAGCGCGTGCTGGCGCGCTCCTGCCTTCCCCGTTCCCGCCGGGCTCCAGGGCGCTCCCGCGCGCCGGCCGCCCTGTGGGTTGTGCGCGCTGCTCAGGCGCTTGACTGCCTGGGGCGCCGCGCCCTCGGCGTGTGCGCGCTGGCGGCCGGCTGCTGGCCAGCTTACTGGCTATGCTGCCGGCCAGGCCTGGAGGAGGGGAGGACCCTGCCACGCTGCCGTTTGGGACGGGAGGGTGTGGGGCAGGGCGGTCAGGCCGGCAGCGTGCACCGCGCCCGCCCTGCATCCGATGCGCGCGTCCCTGCGGCCCAAGGCGCACGCAACGTCGCGTTGCGAGCGCGCCGGGCGCGGCGCGCGCAGGACACGCTGGGCCTGTCGATGGAGCAGAAGCAGCGGCTGGTGGACGCGCGGCGCGCGCTCATCACGCGCGTTGAGGGCGTCGTCTCCGAGCGCAGGCGCGCCGGGCGGACACGGCCCCGCCCGCGCCCCGCCCGCGCCGACGGGCTAGCCGCCCCCCCGTGCCATGCAGGGCGCGAGCATGAGCCGTCAGCCAACACAATCTCTGGTCCCTGTGAGCTTGGCTGCTGGCGCCGCGACAGGCCGTTCGCAGAGGCCCCGTGACGATGCACCACATCCCGTGAACCTGGCTGGGCAAGGGTTTTTTACAGAGCCCGGGGCGCCCGCAGGGCGCTGGTGGAGACGCTGCGCGGGTCTCTGCCGCGCGACGCGGCCGGGCTGCGGCAGACGGGCCGGCGGCCGCTGCACGAGGCGGTGGGCGCGGCGGAGCGCCTGGCGGCCAACCTGTGGCAGGACCACGAGGTCAGCTGGGGCTTCATGAGCACGTTCACCAAAACGGCGCGGCCCCGCGCTGCGCCGCCGCGGCCGGGTCCCGAGGCGCCGCACCGCCGCAGCTGGGATCCGACGCTCCGCAGCACGCCCGGCGCCCGGCGGGGCGCCGGCTGCGCGCGCTCTGCCGGGCCGGCACCGCTGCCCGTGGCTGGCAGGCCATGTCTGGCAGGGCTGCCCAATGAGCTGGGGCGCCGCCAGGTCGCGCGGCCTGCTCTCCCGAGGCCGCGCCGCAGGAGCCCTGCTTGCCGCTGAGCCTGAACGCGCCTGCCGCGGTCGGCGCCGTCGCCCGCAGCATTGCAGCGGTGCCACGCGTGGCGAGCACGCCGCACCGGCGCCTGCCTGTGGGGCCCTCCTGCGTACGTCTGAATGCCGATCAGCAGGACCGCGTCGCGGACTCGGCCATTTGTTTATACGGGGTAGGGTTAGGGATCACATGAGGGTTCACACGGGCGCGGCGGCGGGCGCAGGTACTGACGCCGGAGCAGGAGGCGCGCTGCCTGGTTGGCTCGTACCCGTACCACCCGGACGTGGTCAAGTACTCGGCTATCCTCGCGCGCGAGCTGGGCGACGCCAGCGCGCATGCGCCCATCCTGACCCCCGACGCGCCGCTGGAGCTGACCGACGGTGCGTGCCGGCGCGCTAGCCCCAGGCCCACTGACTATGCGCAAGCTGCGAGCGCCAGGCGCGTGTGTCGCGGCCTGGGCCCTGTTGCGGCCCCGCATCAACAGGCTGGTGACCTCTGCACAAGCAGATTGCGCCTGTGCAGCCCAGGCCCTGCATGCGGCGTGAGCCGCTGCGAGCGTGTCGACGGCCGGGCATGCATCCACCCCGACACTGCACCGTTCCGCAAAGCAGGGCCAGGCTGTCGCCAGGATGATCACGCGGCTCGGTCTCAGCCACGCAATCCTGCCTGCAGATCCAAGCATTGCTGCTCTGCGGGGCGCAGCGCCCGAGGGAGAGGCAGGCGCGGAGGCGCCTGCCGGGGGCTCCTCGCCTGCCGCAGAGCAGGACTCCCCGATGCCGAGCCCTACAGAGGGCATGGGGGACCCCGGCAACACCGTCACCACCGGGCACAACACCTGTACGTGGTAGGGCACGTAAGGGCCGCGCGCCGTGCACGCCCTCCTCTGTACGAACCTGCGCGTGCGCACGCGTGCGCAAGTTTCTCACTGTTTGTGCTACTGTTTCAGCTATCGTTTGCACGTCGTCTGTCGTGTTTGTGGGTCACCAGGTCTGGTGGGTCGCAAGGTCGGCCCACCTCACGGTCTGCGCACGGTGGTTCTACCTGCCTGGCAGTCTTGCCGGACCAAAGCGCGCTTGTCAACGCATGCTGGGGCACTATTACCGCGGTAAACGTAGCCAATGAATCACATCCGAGCGTCGGTGAGGAGGGCCAAGATGCAACATTTGATGCATGAATGCCACATCAATGCCACGTATAAATACCTAATTTGGTGGAGCTGGAACCCTGATGAGCTGCACTCGTGCCCAGGCGGCAGGATGCGAATATGTAAAAGCGGGTGCCTGCACCAAAGCAGCTCCATGTGCTGAAGCTGACCAAACTGCAGTAGAAAACAACAGCAGACGCACGCCGTAGCTTTTCCAGTTTGTAGTAGGGACCAAGTGCGCACTGGGATGTCGCACAGTGCTTGAAAGTACTGTATGGCTGAAGACAAGGAAAAGACTGTCGGGGGCAAGGCCAGGGCCAGGATGATCAGGGGGCTGCGGCGCACCCGCTCCGGCTCCTTGACCGGCTCCGCAAGGGACCTGGTGAGCGCCTGTGCAGCCTGGCCTCGCAGTGCCTGCTGCCGGCGCAGCGGCGCGCGTCTGTAGACGTCGCGCCTGCTGGCACGAGTTGAGGCGCAGAGCGCGCGCTTGACGCGCCTCCGCGTGTGGCGCGCAGGCGGCGGGCGACGGCGCGGCCGGCACGGCCAGCCCCGCGTCAGAGCAGCTGCTGTTCAGCTTCGAGCGCAGCCAGTCCGGCGCGGGCCTGCGGGGCGGCGCGGAGGAAGATGAAGCCGGCTTTGCGCGCAAGCTGAGCGGCTGCGGCGGCGACCTGCAGACCGTGGCTGCGCTGGGCCGCCCGGGGACGGAGTTTGAGCAGGAGGTGCGCTTGGCGAGCGTGTGCTGGCTTGTGGCGGCGAGCTTGGCCTGCGCTGAAAGCTTGCCAGTCATCGTGTTTAGCGCGCTGTGTGTTGTGCGGAGTCAAGCGCTTCACAGTGCAGGACAGCCCCGACAGCCGCTGCGCGTGCAACAAACGTCCACTGCTGCTTACCCCCACACAGTTTTATGTCTGGCGCTAGCCAGGCTCCAGGTGGTGTGCAGGGGAGGCGCAGCTGTCCGTGTCTCCAGGGCGGCCTGCACAGGGTGCAGCCTGGGCGGCGACCCGCTACTGCTACTCTCTTGAGGGCTGGCTGCAGGATGCACTTACGAGGGCTTGCAGTGACAGCGCGCGCCGGGCGCAGCTGCTGGAGGCGGTGCGCGCGCTGAAGCCGGCCTGCACGAGCGCGGAGGGCTTCAGCGTGGAGGCGCTGCACGCGGCGCTGCAGCAGCGCGGCTACATCGTGGAGCTCAAGCACACGGGCGACTGCGCGGCGCGCAGCGTGGGCCGGCGCTGCCTGGAGAACCTGCACCATACCTACGTAGTATGCCGCGGCTCGCTCGCCGGCGCCGTGACGGTGGGGCCCCCTTGGCTGCCCCCGGCGACGCTGGCTAGGATTGCGGCTATGACCTGCGGTGCTGTGCAAGCAAGTCCTGGAGGCGATTCTGCCGCTGCTCTCTGTCGGGCAACGGCGCACGCTCGACGCTGTGCGGCGCTCTGTGCGTGACAACCGTCTGACAGCGCACGCGCGGCCGCGCTGCCCGTAGCCCGGCCGCCGCCCGCGCGGCGCGACCGAGCCGCTCACGCGCGGCGGGCCGGCGGCGGCGGCCGATGTCGAAGCTCGGAACAGGATATGACACACTAGGATTCTGCATATCATGCGCGGCGCGCGCGGCGCAGGTCAACAGCGTTGTGGAGCCACAGCTGCGCGAGAGCTTTGAGATCGGGCACCCCACGCCCGCGTACGGCGCGCTGCTGCAGGCCGTGCCGCTGGAGTTTGTAGGCGCGCCGGGCCGCCTGCGCGCGCTCGTCGAGCTGCTCAGCGCCGGCGTGGCCGCTACGTTCGCCGCGCAGGCGCGCCGGGCCTGGGGACCTGGGTCCCTCCATGCTCGGATCACGGATGAGGGTGTTCTGTGCCGCCGTGGCGTGAGCTCATGGCTGCTGAGGCTGCTCGTGACTTCCAGGAACGCTCATGTGGTGCAGAGGGCGTGAACTCGAGGCACCTTTGGCAGACGGCTGTTTGTTAGCAGCTCGGCATGCGTCAGTTCCATGTGTTGCCAGGCGAGGCTCCAAGAGAGGGCGCACCGCGCCCCGCACCTCTGCATACTGATGTCATGCTGCCGCGCGCGCGCAGGGGCTGCCGCTGCCGCCCTGGCGCCGCGCGCGCAGCGTGCTGACCAAGTGGGGCCTGGCGCCCGCGCCGGCGCCCGCGCGCGACCCGCCCGCGCCGCTCGCCTCGCCCTCCAAGCGCCTCGCGGCCAACCCCGACCCGCGCCCTGCGCTGCGCGCGGGCGGCGGCAGAGCGCAGCCCCCGCACGGCGCGAACGCTGCGGACGCGGCGCGGC
>JAABUY010002009.1_pt1 | contig 25354 bp, 25 predicted proteins | sample 5560271 | NCBI WGS metagenome assembly JAABUY01 (sample SAMN10711886, study PRJNA513374) | rock metagenome | isolation source: Antarctica rocks | place: Antarctica: Victoria Land, University Valley | reverse complement strand
CCGAGGTGGAAGCACCGCAGCGCCACGTCGCACAGCGCTGCGTCCTCGGCGTGGTCATGGGTCATGATCAGGACGTGGGTGCCGGCCGGCACCTGACCCAGGACGAGCTCGGGCACCGGTGCGTGGTGCGCGTGCACCCGGGCGCTGGCGGCCCCGATCCCGGCCAGGCGCTCGGCGCGGAGGTGCTCGGCCCGGGAGTCCACGAGGTGCAGCTCGACGTCGTGCCGGTCGAGGATCCGGGCCAGCTCGAGGCCCACGTGCCCGACTCCGAAGATCGCCACCGCCGGCACGACGGCCAACGGCTCGAGCAGCAGGGTCACCTCGCCACCGCAGCACTGGACGCCGTGGTCGACAGCTGCCTTCTCGCTGAGCGACATGGTCAACAGCTCCGGTATGCTGTGCGGCTGGGCCAGCAGCTCGCGCGCCCGGGCGAGGGCGGTCGCCTCCAGGTTGCCCCCGCCGATGCTCCCCCAGCAGTCGTCCTGGGCGACGACCATCTTGGCGCCGGGATCGCGTGGGGCGTGGCCGCGGACGGTCGCGACGGTGACCAAGACGGCGGGACGGCGCTCCCGTCGCAACTGTTCCACCGCGGAGATCCAGCTCATGTCAGACCTTCGCCGGCACGGGCTGCTGGGCCCGCTCGGAGCGCGGGTGCAGGGGCCGGGCGTCCCTGTCCGGCTGGTCCGGCTCGATGCCCCGACCGCCCTCGTCGACGTGGTCGTGCCCGGTCCTCGCGCGGGCTGCCTCGATCGCCCAGTAGACGGCCTCCGGCGTCACCGGAGAGGCCAGGTCGACGCTCGTCCCGGGCGGACCGAAGGCCGCGGCGGCCTGGCGCAGCGCCTCGCGCACCGAGAAGGCGAGCATCAGCGGCGGCTCGCCGACCGCCTTGGAGCCGTAGACGGCGCCGTCCTCGTGGGCGTGTTCCAGCAGGGTGACGTTGAGGACCTCGGGCATCTCCGAGAAGCTCGGCAGCTTGTAGGTGCTCGCCGCCTGCGTCGCCAGCCGGCCGCGGCTGGAGCCCTGGCTCTCGTCCCACCGGAGGTCCTCGAGGGTCAGCCACCCGGCGCCCTGGACGAAGCCGCCCTCGATCTGGCCCAGGTCGACGAGCGGCGACAGGCTGTCCCCGACGTCGTGGACGATGTCGACCCGCCGCGTCCGGTAGGCCCCGGTGAACCCGTCGACCTCAACCTCGGCGGCCGCCGCCCCGTAGGCGAAGTACTTGAACGGCTCGCCCTGCATCCGCGACGAGTCCCAGTGCAGGCCCTCGGTGCGGTAGTAGCCGGCCGCGAACAGCTGCACGCGCTGGAAGTATGCCGTCCGGACGAGGTCCTCCCACGGGATCCGGCCACTGTCGTGGCCGAGCCCGCGGACCTCGCCGTCGACGAAGCGCACGTCGGAGGGGTGCACGCCGAGGCTCTGTGCCGCCACCTCCGCCAGGCGCGCGGTGATCTGCTCGCAGGCGTTCTTGACGGCGCCGCCGTTGAGGTCGGCCCCCGAGCTCGCCGCCGTGGCAGAGGTGTTCGGGACCTTGTCGGTGCGGGTGGGGGCCAGCCGGACCCGGTGCAGCGGGACGCCGAGGGTCGTGGCCGCGACCTGAAGCATCTTCGTGTGCAGCCCCTGGCCCATCTCGGTGCCACCGTGGTTGACCAGGACGGAGCCGTCCTTGTAGACGTGGACCAGGGCGCCGGCCTGGTTGAACGCCGTGAGGTTGAAGGAGATGCCGAACTTCACGGGGGTGACGGCCAGGGCGCGCCTGCTGTCCGGGTGCCCGGCGTTGAAGCGGGCGATCTGCTCGGTCCGGGCGGCGAAGTCGCTCTTGGCCAGGACCTGGTCCCAGGCGGCGGCGGCCCGTGCGGGGTGGCGCACTGGCTGGCCGTAGGGAGTGGTCTGGCCGTCGACGTAGAAGTTGCGACGGCGCACGGTGGCGGCGTCCAGGCCGAGCAGTGGGGCACAGCGCCCGAGGACGTCCTCGATGACGAGCATGCCCTGAGGGCCACCGAACCCGCGGAAGGCGGTCTGCGAGGTCTTGCTGGTCCGCGCGATCCGACCGTTCACCCGCACGTCCGGGATCCAGTAGGCGTTGTCGATGTGACACAGCGCCCGGGCCAGGACCGGCTCGGAGAGGTCGAGGCTCCAGCCGCCGTCGGAGGTCAGCGTCGCGTCGAGGGCCTGCAGCCGGCCGTCGGCGTCGAAGCCCACCCGCCACTGCGCGTGGAAGCCGTGCCGCTTTCCCGACATCGTCATGTCCTGGTTGCGGGTGAGACGCAGCCGGACCGGGCGGCCGGTGAGGACCGCACCGAGGGCCGCGATTGCCGCGAACCCGTGCGGCTGCATCTCCTTGCCGCCGAAGCCGCCGCCCATCCGCAGGCACTGGACGGTGACGTCGTGGCTGTGCAGCCCGAGGACGTGCGCCACGATCTCCTGGGTCTCGCTCGGGTGCTGGGTGCTGCTCTGGACGAAGACCTGCCCCGCCTCGTCGACGAGGGCGAGGGCGGCATGGGTCTCGAGGTAGAAGTGCTCCTGTCCGGCGATGTCCAGCTCGCCGCTGAAGACGTGCTGGGACCGGGCCAGGCCCGCCTCGACGTCGCCGCGCTCCATCTGCGGCTGGCCGCCCTGGAAGCTCTCGGCCGCGATCGCCTCACGCACGGTGACCAGCGAGGGGAGGGGCTCGTAGTCCACCTCCACGGCGACGGCGCCGAGCCGGGCCGCCTCGAGCGTCTCGCCGAGGACCCAGCACACGGCGTGCCCGTGGAACATCACCTCGTCGGGGAACAGCGGCTCGTCGTGCTTGACGCCCGCGTCGTTGACGCCCGGCACGTCGGCCGCCGTCAGCACCCGGACCACGCCGGGCACGGCGAGCGCCGGCCGGACGTCCAGGCGGGTGACCCGGGCGTGGGCGTGGAGCGCCTGGACGGGGTGGGCGTGCAGGACGTCCTTGGTGCGGATCACGAGGTCGTCGGTGTAGAGCGCCTGACCGGTGACGTGGAGGAAGGCACTCTCGTGCGGAAGGGCTTGGCCGACAACGGAGCTCGTGGGTCGCTCGGAAAGTGCACTCATGCTCCGACCTCCTCGTGCTGGACGTGGTGACCAAGAGGTGCCCGGCGCTCGCTGTGCAGCTTCAGCAGTGACGTCCCCAGCATCGCCGACCGGTATGCCGCGCTGGCCCGGTGGTCGTCCATGGGCGTGCCTTCCGCACGCAGCACCGCGGCTGCCGCGCGCACGGTCGTCCTGGTCCACGGCCGGCCGATGAGCGCCTCCTCGGTGGCCGTCGCCCGCAGCGGCGTGGCGGTGATCCCGCCGAGGCCGATCCGCGCGCCGGCGACGACGCCGTCGCGCAGGTCGAGCGCATAGGCCACGGCAACGCTCGAGATGTCGTCGAAGCGACGTTTGGAGATCTTGTGGAACGCGGTGACCTCGCTCAGCGGCAGCGGGATCCGCACGGAGCGGATCAGCTCACCCGGGCGCTTGACCGTGCTGCGGTAGCCGGTGAAGTAGTCCGCGAGCGCGACCTCCCGCTCGCCGGTTCTCGAGACGAGCACGAGCCTCGCTCCGAGGGCGAGCAGGACGGGTGGGGCGTCACCGATCGGGGAGGCTGTCCCGAGGTTGCCCCCAAGGGTCGCGCCGTTGCGGATCAGCCGCGAGGCGAACTGGGGGAACAGCTGTGCCAGGAGTGGGACCCGCCCGGCGAGGCGGCTCTCGATCTCGGAGAGGCTGAGGGCCGCGCCGATCTCGATCCGGTCCGCGGCGATGTCCAGGGCCCGCAGCTCGGGCAACCGGTCGATGCCGATCGTCAGGGGCGCGCGGATGCCGCGGATGTTGACGTCGACGCCCCAGTCGGTCGACCCGGCCACGAGGACGGCGTCCGGGCGCTCGGCCAGCAGGCCGGTCAGCTCGTCGAGGCTTGCCGGCCGGACGAACTCGCCGTCGCCGGCCGCGATCCGGGTCTGGTGGACGGTCGGGGGAGCCTGGTCGCGGCGCGCCGCGAGCGGGTCGCTGTCGTGCGGTTGTCCGAGCGCGTAGGCTGCGTCGCGGATCGGCCGGTAGCCGGTGCAGCGGCAGAGGTTGCCGCTCAGGGCGTGCAGGTCGAATCCGTTGGGTCCGTGCTCGTGGTCGTCGTGGCCGCCCTCGTCGCCCTGGTCGCCCTCGCGGTCGGCCGGCGCCGTCGAAGGTGTCCGGTCGGCGCGGTAGAACTCGGCCGCCATGCTGCAGACGAATCCGGGAGTGCAGTAGCCACACTGTGAGCCACCCCGGACGGCCATCTCCTGCTGCACGGGGTGCAGGCCCTCCGGAGTGCCCAGCCCCTCCGACGTGACGACCTCCTGACCCTCGAGGGAGGCGGCCGGGATCAGGCAGGCGTTGATGGCAGTCCACTGGGTGCGGTCGGCACCGTCGGGCCGGGCCACCAGGACGGAGCAGGCGCCGCACTCGCCCTCGGCGCAGCCCTCCTTGGCGCCGGTCAGGCCGAGGTCGCGCAGCCAGGAGAGCGCGGTGGTGTGGGCCGCAATGCCGTCCAGCCCGCACGCGCGGCCGTTGACCGTCACCTGCTGCGATGGGTCCATGTCCCGCTCCTGTTCCGCCGCCGTCGGCTCTCATTCTCCGCCTGTCGTCGAGGCGACGACAGGCGCGGCATGGTTGGGGATGGCGCCGACCCGGTGGTTGTCCATGCAGAACACCGGTTGGGGAACTGTTCTCCGGACCACGATACAGATTCAACGAACTGTTGAAAAGAGGTTGACACAACCATCCGTCACCTCGAGAGGACTCCGGACCGGGCCAGCAGCAAGCTCGAGGGCCGGCTGGCTGCCGAGGACGAGCGCGGGCTTGAACTGACGTCAGACCCTCTGCCCGGAACACGGTGCGGATCCCGTCTCCGGCCCGCTGGTCGTCGGGCGCAAAGGGGCTGAAGCCTTCCCAGAAGGCTCGGCTGGTCGTGAGGCACCCCGGGCCGAGCACCTCCGCGTCGGCCGTGTGTCGTCTCGTTGCTGTGCCTTCTCGTGTGAGCTGGTGGCGTGTCAGGCCTGGTCGTGGATGGTGATGGCGTAGCCGTCGGGGTCGGCGAAGGTGAAGGTCCGCCCGAACGGGGAGTCGAACGGGGCGACGGTGATGGGGACGCCGTCGGCGGCCAGGCGGTCGTGCAGGGCCTGGGCGTCGTCGGCGTGCAGCCACAGCGCCACGCCGATCCCGGGGTTCGGGCGAGCGGCGTCGAGGTCGACTCCGGGCAACGGTTCCCGGACTGCGAAGGAGGCCGGCTGGGTGTCGAACACCACGGCACCGGACGGAGGGACGGGCGTGCGCTTGAGTCCCAGCCGGGTCTCGTAGAACTCGGCCGCGCGTTCGAGGTCGCGCACCTGCAGAGCGATGAAGGTCGGTCCGGTCACGGTCATGGGTGAGCTCCTCGTGGTTGCGTGTCATCACATTGACACAAATAGTGTGTGTCAGAATATTGACATGAGTCAAGTGGAGCCCGTCGGCCCCGTGGACCAGTCGGTGGGATACGTGCTCAAGCAGGCCGCAACCGCCCTGCGTGCGGCGATGGATGCCGTGCTGCGTCCGCTGGAGCTGACGGTTCCGCAGTACTCCTGCCTCGAGGTGCTCGACCAGCGGCCGGGGCTGTCCAGCTCGGAGCTGGCCCGGGCCACGTTCGTCACCCGGCAGTCGATGAACCTGGTCCTCCAGGGCCTGCAGCAACGCGGGCTGCTCACCCGGGCCGCGGTCGCCGACCACGGCAAGGCCCTCCCCACCGAGCTCACCGACGCCGGCCGCGTGCAGTTGCGTGCGGCCAGCGTCGCGGTCCGCACCATCGAGAAGCAGATGCTCGCCCCACTAGCGCCGATCGCTCAACAACGGCTACTTGTCGACCTCGCCGCATGCGCCGCCGCGCTCACGGGTGAACCTCGCACCCGACCGCACCAGCACACGGGCGCCGACTGACCCGAGACCTCACGGACTCCACCACAGCATGGAAGCCCGCCAGCCAGTCCGGCGACAAGTCCCCGCCGCGAGCGAGCAAGGGTCGCCGTGGGTGCGGCCGGCGAGGAACAGCGGCCGGATCGCGGCGCCCGGTCGGTATGGGCTGCGGGCTTGCTTCGTCTCGGCACTCATAACACCCTCTCTGTTAGCTTGTGCGAACCTAAACAGCTATGTCTGCTGGGACGATCTCGGCGCCCAGGACGTCGCCGCCGTCGGTCGGGAAGACGTCGTCGTGGTCCATCGATGGCGTGCACCGGGTGCGGGCGAGCCACCCGAGGCGGGCGCTCACCGCGGCCCCAATGTCCTCCTCGAGGTCCCCAGGCGGGATGGAGCGTCGTGAGCCAACCCGACAACCTGGCGTCGACCGCAAGCCACGGGTCGCCCACTGGTAGGGGTGGTGATGGGTGTTGACCAGGCCAATCCGGCCACGGCGCTCAGCTGCCCCGGTAGGTCGTGTAGCCGTGAGGGGCCAGCAGGACCGGCACGTGGTAGTGCTCGTCCGGGTCGGCCACGGTGAAGACCACGACGACCTCGGGATAGAAGCCGGTCCGCCCGCCCCGCTCGAAGTAGGCGCCGGAGTCGAAGGTCAGCCGGTAGCGACCGGCCCCGAGCCGCTCCGGTCCGATGGTGGCGAGTCGGCCGTCCTGGTCCGTGACACCTTCGCCGAGGAGGTCCCTCCCCTGCGGCGCCGTCCCACCGGTGCCCGGCGGTTCAGGGCCGGGGCGCGCGGCCTCGAGCCGCACGCGGACCCCGTGTGCCGGCATACCGAGGCTGGTGTCCAGGACGTGCGTGCTCAGGGTGCCCATGCCGCGCCCACCATGGTCTCGAGCCGCAGCAACGCGATGTCGCGCAGCTGGGTGACCGTCTCCGCGCGCTCCGCGGCGGCGTCGTTCGAGAGCCGCCGATCGAGCTCGCCGAGGATCTCGGACGCCGACCGGCCGGCCGCACGGATGAGGAACACGCGGTCGAACCGCTTCTCGTAGGCGCGGTTCCCGGCGGCCAGCCGGGTCCCCACCTCGCTGTCCCCGACGTCCACACCCGCCTGCTCGCGCCGCGAGTGCTCGGCGTCGTGCGCCGTCGACGCCCGCTCCCCGATGCGGGGGTGGCGGGCGAGCGCGGCGTCGAGCTCCGCGTCGTTGAGCTGCGCTGCGCTCTCCGCCGCCCGCTTCCTGAGGTCGGCGAGATCCGCATAGGGACGTCCGTCGGCGACCTCGTCGACCCAACGTGGGACGGCCAGGCACGTCGACAGTCGATCGCGGGCATCGTTGCGGGACAGTGAGTTGAAGCCGTCGAGCCGCTCCCCACGGTGGGTCGTGACCATCTCAGTCGATGTCCACGTGCCGGGTGCGGGCCGAGTGGATCGGGTTCGCTCCGGCCACCAGGTCGTCGAAGCGGTGCCCGGCGATCTTCGCGATCTCGATGAGCGCCGCGGCGTGCTCCTGGGTCGGGGAGTTGTTCAGCCGGTCCCACCCGTGACGCAGCACCTGGTCCAGGGAGTCCTCGTCCCGCACGCAGGCGATCAGCGGAAAGCCGAATTGCTCACGGTATGCCGTGGTCAGCGCTCCCAGCTCACCGTGCTCCTCCTCGCCGAGGTGGGTCAGCCCGAGGTAGGCCTGGTCCGTGATTGACTGCGGCCCGGAGGCACCCTCGGCGACGCTGTCCGCCCCGAGGTCGGGGTAGGACGTGATGAGCTGGTTCTGCTGCTCGTCGGAGGCGGAGAAGAGCGCCTCCTGGAAGGCCCGCCGCAGGTCCTGCGTGTCGGCGAAGGGACGCTGCTGGTAGGCGCGTTCGACGACCCAGTCGGGACCCTGGAAGAGGTTGGCGAAGGTGTCGACGAACTGCGGCGCGGTCATCTCGTTGACCTGGTCGAGCCGGACGAGGTCGCCGGGCCGTCCGGCGACGGCGGGGCCGTAGTTCTTGCCGACGTGGTGGAAGACGTAGTTCAGCACGATGGCGGTGATGCTGCCCAGGGTGATCCCGCTGCCGAAGATGATCTGGGCCCAGCCGGGCACGGCCTTGGCGACGTCGGGCTGGACCGTGACGTACATCGCCAGCCCGACGCTCGTCGCCACGATGACGACGTTGCGGTGGTCGTGGAAGTCGACCCGCGACAGGGTCTGGAAGCCGACCACAGCGACGGTGGCGAACATGGCCAGCGCGGCACCGCCGAGGACGGGGTGGGGGATCCCCGCGACGATGGCGCCGGCCTTGGGGATCAGCCCGATGACGACCATGATCAGGCCCGCCGTGGCGACCACCCACCGGCTCTTGACCCGGGTCAGCCGGACCAGGCCGACGTTCTCGGCGAAGCACGTGTAGGGGAAGGAGTTGAAGATGCCGCCGATCGTCGTGGCGAGGCCGTCGGCACGCAGGGCGCGACCGATGTCGTCGCGGGTGATCCGCTTGTCGACGATCTCGCCCGTCGCGAAGACGTCGCCGGTCGTCTCGACCGCGGTGATGAGCATGACGACGATCATCGACAGGATCGCGGCGGCGGAGAACCTGGGCCAGCCGAAGTAGAACGGCTGCGTCACCCCGATCCACGCCGAGCCGCCGACGGAGTCGAAGTGGGCGTCGCCGAGGGCCCAGGCGACGAGGGTGCCGATGACCAGGCCGGCCAGGACGGCCACCGTCGCCATGAACCCCTTGAAGACTCGCTGGATGATGACGATGAGGGCGAGGGTGCCGAGGGCGTAGGCGAGGTTGCGCCCGCTGGTCGGGTCGAGTGTGGGTCCGGCGCCACCGGCCGCGTCCGCGGCTGCGACGGGGAGCAGGGCGATGCCGATGATGCTGATCACCGAGCCGGTGACGACCGGCGGGAAGAAGCGGATGAGCTTGCTGAAGTAGGGGGCGATGAAGAAGGTGAAGAGCCCGGCCACAATGACCGCGCCGTAGATGACGAGCAGACCGTCCGTGCCGCCGCCGGCCGCGGCGCCGATGGCGATCATCGGCGAGACGGCCGTGAACGTCACGCCCTGCAGCAGCGGGAGCCGGACGCCAACCTTCCAGAACCCGACCGACTGGATGATCGAGGCGATGCCGCAGGTGAACAGGTCGGCGTTGATGAGGTGGATCAGCTGCTGGGTGTTCAGGCCGATGGCGTTCGCGAGGAGGATCGGCACGATGACCGCGCCGGCGTAGAACGCGAGGACGTGCTGGAAGCCGTAGATCGCCAGCTTTGGGACGGGGAGGACCTCGTCGACTGGGTGTCTGGTCGATCTCGCAGGGGGACCGTCGGTGACGGCGGGTGAAGCGGTCATGTCACACCTTCTTCTGGGCCAGGCAGTCGGGAGCGGGCAGATCGGGTCGTGCGGGGTCGTCGTCTGTCGAGGCGGTTGCGACGGGAGATCACTGGGCCGGACGGCCGCGCCCGGGGTCGGCGGTTGGCTCCGGGTCGGCGGTTGGCTCCGGGTCGGCGGTCCCGCCGGCGCGCACGGTGCCACTCCGACGGAGCACGTCCGCCCCTTCCGGTCCGACCATGACGGCCGGGCCGGCCGTGAGCACCGATGGCCGGCCACCCCTGCCGGCCCGGAGCTCGTTGAAGAACAGGTTGAGCGCGACGGCGGCGATGCTCGCTGCGCTGATGCCGGACTCGAAAACCGTGCGGAACGACTCGGGGAAGTGGGCGTAGAACGCCGGGACGGCGATGGGGATGATCCCGAAGCCGAGCGCCGTCGCCACGAGGACGAGATTGAGGTTGCCGTCGTAGTCCACCTTGGAGAGGGTGCGGATCCCGCTCGCGGCGACCGAGCCGAAGAGGATGATGCCGGCTCCGCCCAGCACGGGCAGCGGGATGGCGGCGACGACCCGGCCGAGCACCGGAAGCAGCCCGAGGACGACGAGGACCGAGCCGCCCGCGGTGACGACCCTGCGGCTCTTGATGCCGGTGATGGCGACGACGCCGACGTTCTGGGCGAAGGCGCTGGCCGGAAAGCTGTTGAAGACGGGGGCGAGGCTGGTGGCAAGCATGTCGGCCCGCAGCCCGTCACCCACCCGGCGGGGGCTGACGTCGGTGCCGACGATCTCGCCGACGGCCAGGATGTCGGCCGTCGTCTCCGTCATGATGACGAGGATGACGATGGTCATGGAGATGATCGCGCCGAGCTGGAACACCGGGACGCCGAAGCTGAACGGTGTGGGGAAGGCCGCCCATGAGCCGGTGCCCACGCGCGAGAAGTTGGCCTTGCCGACGACGGCCGCGAACACGGTGCCGACGAGGATTCCCAGAAGGATCGACAGGCGGCTGACCGGCCCCTGGACCAGCCGGCTCAGCAGGAGGATCACGAGGAGCGTGGCGGCCGCGAGGCCGATGTTCGCCACGGACCCGTAGTCGGGCGCCTTCGCGTTGCCACCCATGGCCCAGCGCACCGCGACGGGAAAGAGCGCCAGGCCGATGACGGTGATGATGGTTCCAGTGACCACCGGCGGGAAGAACCGGACGACCTGGGAGAAGAACGGACTGATCGCCAGCCCGACGACGCCGGCGACGATGATCGCGCCGAAGACGGCCGGCAGGCCACCGCTGCCGGTGGCGACCGCAGTCATCGTCGAGACCGACGCGAAGGAGATGCCCTGGACGAGGGGCAGCTGCGAGCCGAAGAACGGAACACCGACGCTCTGCAGGATGGTCGCGAGCCCGCTGACGAAGAGCGCAGCGGTGACGAGCAGGCCCTGCTGGGCCGGTGACAGCCCCGCGGCACCACCGACGATGAGGGGCGGGGCGATGACCCCGCCGTACATCGTCAGGATGTGCTGGATGCCGTAGGCGAACGTCGGGCCCAGCGGCAGGCGTTCGTCCTCCGGCCGGGTGGTCGGGTCCGAGACGGTAGTCGACATCTGAATGCCTTTCCTGGTCAGCAGAAGCCGGGCACGGTGAGCCAGGCGTCTCCGGCATCCGGCGCGTCGTCCCGGGTCACGGTCGCCTCGATGAGCCCGTACGGCCGGTCGGCCGCATGGAAGACCTCGCCGGGGTTCTCCACGCCGAACGGCGAGAGGTCCACGAGGAAGTGGTGCTTGTTCGGCGCGGAGAACCGGATCTCGGCGACCTCCGGGTGGGCTTCCAGCACGGCCGAACCCATGGCGTAGAGCGACTCCTGCAGGGCCCGGCTGTAGGTCGTGGCGAAGGTCGCAAGGAGGATCTGCCGCACGTCTTCGAAGGTCTTGGTCCAGTCGCCTCCCGGCACCTCGCTGGAGGCGTAGCGCCAGCGGGACACCAGCGACGTCGCCAGGATCCGGTCGTCGGCCTCGGGAAGCGTCGTGTAGCGGTCGCGCAGGTAGCCCTTGAACTCCGACCCGGTGGACTTCAGGACAACGAGGTCCTTCAGCCCGGAGACGACCCAGGCATGCCGGTCGCTGCCGGTGCCCTGCACGGTGACGACGGTGGTCCGCGTGTCGCCGCCCCGGCGGACGAAGGCGTGGTCGTGACCCTTCCCGTCGACGGCGATCCGGTCCCAGGCGTACTCCTCGACCTCGATCCGGGCGCCGGTCGCCGCGGACGCAGCGTCGAGGAAGTGCGCCGCGAGGGTCAGCGCGTAGTCCTCCGGTGAGGTGACCCCGTGCTCCTTGGCGAAGGCGAAGGCGGTGTTCTTCTGGGTGTCGGTCGGCAGGACGGCGCTCTGGTCGCCGTAGACGTGTGCGGCGGCGAAGTCGCCGCGCAGCGAGCTCGAGACGTTGAGGTCGCGGATCTCGTGGCGGTCGGTGTCGCGGTAGAGCCGCACGACGCGGTTCTCCGCCTTGCCGTACTGGTTGGGGCCCAGGACGATGCTCATGGTCTGGCTCGGCTTCTCTCGGTCGGCTTCTCGCGGTTCAGCAGGGTTCGTACGGCGGGGCACCCGGTCGGACGCCGGTATGCCGGGGCACCGACGGGACGGTACGGATCAGTCGCCTACCGGGATGCGGAAGAAGAATTGCGGATGACGAAACCATAGGGTTGTCGCTGCGACTCGTCAACAGTCTGTTGAAACAATTTCTGGTCGGCGGCTCATGCGGGTGTGCCGGTCGACCGGTTGAGGTAGTTGTACACCGTGAACCGGGTCACCCCGAGCGCCTCGGCGACCGTCTCGGCCGACTTGCGCATCTCGAAGGCGCCGCGTTCCTCGAGCAGGCGCACCGCGCGTTGCTTGTCGGCCCGGGGCAGCCCGTCGAGCCGTCCGCCGAGCTGCTGCTCGACCTCGCCGATGAGTCGCGACAGCCCATCGGACAGGTCGGCGGGGACGGCAGTCGGGGTGGTCGAGGCCGAGCTGATCCGCACGTGCAGGGCCACCGTGCCCCCCCACTCGACCGGGATGTCACCGGGAAGGATCTCGCGTCCTTCGACGACCTGACCGCCGACCCTGGCCAGAATCGGCGCGATCGCGGTGCACAGGGCCCGCGCGTCGTCGGCTGCGGGGCCGCTCTTGTGCTCCGCGGTGGGGTCCGGCTCGTGGCCCCCGGGGTCAGCCGGCGTCATCGACCCGCTCCACCTGCAGGGTGAACCGCGTCGCGCCGGAGGCGAAGGCCGCCGAGGCGACGTCGCTGAGCGTGGGGATGACGACCCGGGCGTCACCCTCGACCGCGGTGCCGAACGGCCCGAGGTCGGCATCCAGGCCGGCCTCGGTGAGCAGGGCTGCGGCGTGGGTGACGTGGGGAGGCGGGTCACCCTCCCCCGAGAAGGGCTCCGTGGTGAACTCCGCCCTGACACGCATGGGGTCAATGTATCGCCCGAGCAGACACCACGAGCCGAGACATCCGGCTAAAAGAAAGGCCAGGGACGGGCCAGAACAACGGCTAGTTTCGGGCGATGAGGACGGTACCGCTGGGGGAGGCCAAGGACAAGCTGTCGGCTTTGGTCGACGAGGCTGAGAGGACCCACCAGATGATCACGATCACGCGACACGGTCGCGCTGCGGTCGTGCTCATGTCGGCCGACGACCTAGAATCCCTCCACGAGACTCTCTACTGGCTGTCCAAGCCCGGCCTGCGCCAGTCGATCGACGGAGCCGAGCGAGAGTATGCCGCCGGCGAGACCACCAGCGGCCAGGACCTGCGCTCCGAGTTCGGCCTGCGGCCGCAGTGACCGAGGGCGGCCCCCCATACAGCGTCGATCTGGCCGGGGAGGCCCGGCGCAGCCTGCACCGGCTGCCCGCCAAGGTCGCCATCGCCGTTCTCGAGTTCATCACCGGTCCGCTTGCCCCCGATGCTGCGCGGCTGAGCAAGCCGCTCAGCCATGAGATCGGCGGATACCGCACGGCACGACGCGGTGACTACCGGGTCCTGTTCCGCATCGACGAAGACGCTCACGTCGTCCTGGTCGTGCGCATTGGTCACCGCGCCGACGTCTACCGCCCACACTGACCGACACGGGCAGTCGGCGAACGGGAGACGTGCTCGCTCCTTGTGACGAAGGGTTGCCCGTGGTGACACGATGACTCGGTGGAGATGCGTGGGCACGTCTCGGCAGACCAGGCGGCGGCCCTGCTCGGAGTCCGCCTGCAGACCATCTACGCCTATGTCAGCCGGGGACTGCTCACCCGGACGCACCTGACCAACGAGAGTGGCCACCGCGTCTCGGGCTTCGCCCGCGAGGAGGTCCTGCGGCTCGCGGCCGAGCGCACCCGGATCCGCCTCGGCTCGCTCGACGTCCTCGTCGAGACGGACGTGACGATGCTCGACCCCAAGGGCGCACTCGCCTTCCGGGGCCACCCGGTCGGCGACCTCGTCGACTGGCGGTTCGAGGACGTCGCCGAGCTGCTCTGGACGGGCGAGCAGCCACCGCCGGGGCCATCCCGTTGCTGGCCGGTCGACGATGCGCACATCGAGGTCGCCGCGAGGGCCGCCGCGACGCTGCCGACGGGCGCCTCGGACGTCGACCGGCTCCGGGTGGCCGTCATCGCCCTGGCAGCGGCCGACCCCGACCGCGACGACCTCGGCCGGGACCACGTGCTCATGGTCGCCCGCCGGGCCATCGTCGGCGGCATCGGTGCCCTCCCGCTGCGCTCCGATCCCGCCGGCACCAGCATCGAGAGCGCCCTCTGGGCGCGGCTGTCCGAGCGGTCACCCCGGCCGCTTGAGCTGACGGCGCTGCGGACGGCGCTCATCCTCCTCGTCGACCACGAGCTCGCGGCCTCGACGATGGCCGCGCGCATCGCGGCCGGCACCGGGGCGGACCCGTGGCTGGTGGTGCTCACCGGGCTGGCGGCGCTCGGCGGCGCCAGGCACGGCCGCAGCAGCGTGCTCGCCGAGGAGCTCCTGGGCAGGTTGCGGCACGACGGGCTGGCGTCCCTCGAGCCGTATGCCGGGCAGCCGGGAGTCCCGGGGTTCGGCCACAAGGTCTACCTCGACGCCGACCCGCGGGCCGAGGCGCTCCTCGACCTCGTGGCGGAGCTCGACCCGGCGGGCTGGCCGCTTGTCGAGGCGCTGCTGCTCTGGGTCAGCCGCTCGCACCAGCAGAGCCCCAACGTGGACCTCGCGCTCGCGGCACTGGTGCTGGCGTGCGACCTGTCCCCCGGTGCAGGAGAGACGATCTTCGCCCTGAGCCGCATGGTGGGCTGGGTCGCGCACAGTCTCGAGGAGTACCCCCAGGGCCTGCGGTTCCGGCGGCGCGCGGTCTACACCGGTGACGTGACCTCCGCCTGAGCGCAGGACCGGTCAGCTGCGCTCAGTGAGTGGTGGGACGGGCTGGGGAGGCGGCGGCCCGGCATACCGGGCACTTGGCCGGATGATCTTGCGGTCGTGACCCTGTTCGAGGATGTGCGCCGTCCAGCCCATGACCCGACTGACCGCGAAGGTGGGCGTGAACACCGCGCGAGGGATGCCGCACTCGTGCATGACCACTCCGGCATAGAACTCGACGTTGGCGCGGAGCACCCGTCCCTGCCGGGAGTCGGCCAGCGCGGCGTCGATGGCCGACTCGGCGGCGACGGCGAGCTCGACGAGTGGTCCGCCGAGGTCCTGCGCCGTCTCCTTGAGCAGCTCCGAGCGCGGGTCGGGGCCGCGGTAGATGGCGTGGCCGAAGCCCATGATGCGCCGGCCCGCGGAGAGCTGCTCGTCGGCCCAGGAGCGGGCCCGGTCGGGGGAGCCGATCTCGTCGAGGGCGTCCAGGGCGCGGCTCGGCGCGCCTCCGTGCAGCGGGCCCGAGAGCGACCCGAGGGCGCCCACGACGCAGGCCGCCACGTCGGCGCCGGTCGAGGCGATGACGCGGGCGGTGAAGGTGGACGCGTTGAAGCCGTGGTCGACGGTCAGGCAGAGGTAGCGCTCGACGGCCCGGATGGCCCGCTCCTCGGGCTCGACGCCGGTGAGCATCCAGAGGTGGTTCGCGGTGTAGCCGAGGTCGGCGCGGGGCGGGAGGGGCTCCTCGCCCCGGCTGCACCGCCATGCGCCGGCCGTGAGCACCGGGACCTGTGCCGCGACGCGGATGAGGTCGCGCTCGCGTTCGGCCTCCGTGAGGTCCCAGATCGGGCGAAGGTGCAGCTCGGCACCCAGCGCGGACAGGCACGTCCGGAGGCTCGTCATGGGGGAAGGGTCACCGGCGGCGAAGGCGGCCAGCGACGCGGGCACCGCATCGGGAACAGCCTGAGCGGCCCTGATGGTGGCCCGGAAGCCGGCCAGCTCGGCGACGTTCGGCAGGTGCCCGCGCAGCAGCAGGTGCCAGACCTCCTCGATCGAGCAGGTGCGGGCCAGGTCGACGGCGCTGAACTGCCGGTAGTGGTAGAAGCCCTCCTCGCCGCGGACGTCGCCGAGGCTCGTGGTGGCGACGACGACGCCGGCCAGGCCGGGCGGTACGGCGGGTGCGGGGGCTCCGGAAGCCACCGGGGACCCAGGGCGCGCGGGTGGGGTGGGTCCCTTCGTGGGGCCGGAGATGACAGCGCTCATGTCGTCACCGTCCGCCCGGGCGGCCCCGCCGGTCAACGTTGACGGCGTCAACGTGACGCGGACGACACGGCGGCACGAGGCCATCGAGCAGTCGATCGGCTGCTCCCCTTGGCCAAGCCTGGCGAAGGATCATGCGACGGCGCGGCTCTGACCGCCGCGCGGCCCGGAGGCCGTCAGAGCTCCTTGAGGATCCGTGGGACCACGTGGTCCACGAACGCCGTCACGTCCGGCAGCCGGTCGTGCTCGGTGTCCGAACCCTTCTCGTACCACCATGCCCGGGCCCACTCGATGAGTGGCGCCCACTCGGGGAGCTGCCGCACGGCATACCCGGCGCCGCGCCGTTTGGACACCGGCTCGCCCTCGCGCGCGGCGTAGAGCGAGCGGCACAGCGTGAGGACGGCATACGACTGTTGCCCCGTGGTGCTCATCTCCACGACCCAGTCAGGCCACTGCGCGACGTGCTCACCGAGCACCTGGCGGAACTGCTCCCGGGTGAAGTCCGGCAGGACGTCCCCGGCTTCGGCGCCAACCAGCGTGACGCCCTGGTGTCGCGCGCTGTACCAGTTGAGCAGGTAGTGCCGGGTCACCGGGACGAGGTGCAGCGGTTCGCCGGGGCTGATCCGGGCCATGGCGTGGTCCTCGTCCTCGAGGTTGTGCAGGGCGCGACCCGAGACGTACTCTACCTCGACCCGGTCGCGCCAGGAGGGGTGGTCGGTCGCCACGGCGTCGTGCATGGCGACCAGGGACTGCACCATCCCGTCGGTCGGGTCGGAGTGCAGGACGGCCAACAGGTCGAGGTCACTGCGCTCGGGGGCGAAGTCGCCGCCGACGTAGGAGCGGTACCCGTACAGCCCCTGCAGCTCGGCATCAAGCACCGCCACGACCTCGGCAGCCAACCGTGCCACGACGGTCTCGACCGGCGACCCATCGGTCACGCCGTCATCCCCTGCCGGGCGGTCCCGCGATGGATCTCAGCGTGGTGGGGCAATGTCCTGCTGGGACGGCACCTGGTCCTGGCGGAGCAGGCCCACCGGGCAGGTCATCCCGTTGGGTCCGTGGTTGCAGTAGCCGCCCGGGTTCTTGTGCAGGTACCCCTGGTGGTAGTCCTCGGCGAGGTAGAACGGACCGGCGTCCTCGGCCGACCGGATCTCCGTGGTGATCTCGCCAAAACCGTTGTCCGTCAAGACCTTCTGGAAGGCCTCGCGCGTCGCGATGGCGGCCCGCTCCTGCTCTGGGGTCGTCCAGTAGATCGCCGACCGGTATGCCGTGCCGACGTCGTTGCCCTGCCGGTTGCCCTGCGTGGGATCGTGGTTCTCCCAGAACTCCTTGAGCAGCAGCTCGGCCGAGGTCCGGGCGGGGTCGTAGACGACCCGCACGGTCTCGGCGTGGCCGGTGCGACCGGTGCACGTCTCCTCGTAGGTCGGGTTGGGCGTCAGGCCGCCCAGGTAGCCGGCCGCGGTGACGACCACCCCCGGCTGCTTCCAGAAGATCCGCTCGACGCCCCAGAAGCACCCCATCGCGAGGTAGAGCTCCTCCGAGCCCTCGGGCCACGGTCCCTCGAGCGGCGCCTCGAGGACGACGTGGGTGGAGTCCACGGCATACGGGCGGGTCGAGCGGCCGGGGAGGGCGTTCTCTGGGGTGGGCATGGTGGTCTTTCTGCCGAGTCCGAAAATCACCCTGCAAGTGTCCCACGACCGGCTCGCCGGAACCGGGCGCCCCGGCCTTACGGATCGGCGACGCCGAAACCCGGTTGAGCGCCGAGCGACCATGGGTCACGCTCGCACCCATGACGGTCATCGTGCGCATGGACCTGCTCGACCCGGCCGGCGAGCCGCGCGCGCGGGAGTGGCTCGGCGTCTACGCGGCCGTGCAGCACGACCTCTTCGGCGACCGCGGCAGCGTCTGGACCCTGGCGGAGCTGCAGGAGTTCCACCGGGCGCCCGAGAAGCGGCGGTCCGCGTTCGGCGCGGTGGTCGATGGCAGCGTCGTCGGGGCGGTCGAGGTCATCGAGACCCTGCGCGACAACCTCGACTCCGCGACGATCTGGCTCGCCGTCCGCCCGAAGCACCGTGGGCACGGCCTCGGCACAGCGCTCCTCGAGCGGGCGGAGCGGGTGGCCGGCGACGGCGGGCGGACCGTCGTCATGGCCGAGACCGAGTGGCTGGCCGACCGCACCGACGAGGGCGCGTCGTTCGCCACCCGACACGGGTATGCCGTCGGGCAGACCAACCTGCGCAGCGACCTGGCGCTGCCGCGAGACGTCGCCGAGCTGACCCGGCTCTGCGACGGCGGGGAGGCGACCGACCTCGGTGGCCGGCCGGCATACTCGATCGAGAGCGTGGCGGGGATGCCGCCCGCCGCGTGGCTCGACGACGTCGCCGAGCTCAACCGGCGGATGAGCACCGACGCGCCCCTGGGAGAGCTCGTCCTCGAGGAGGAGGACTGGGACGCCGAGCGGGTCCGGTTGGCGGTGCAGCGGCTGCTCGATGCCGGCCGGACCCTGCTCACCTCGGTGGCGAGGGAGCGGGCGAGCGGGCACCTCGTCGGCTTCACCGAGATGGGGATCTCCGCGGGGACGCCGGACCTCGCCCACCAGGGCTCCACCCTCGTCCTCAAGGAGCACCGGGGTCACCGGATCGGCCTGCGGCTCAAGGCCGCCAACACCCTTGCCGTGATGGAGCTCCTGCCCGAGGTGACGCGTGTGCGGACCTGGAACGCCGACGACAACGTCCACATGCTGGGGGTCAACCGGCGGCTGGGCTACGTCGTCGACGCGTTCGAGCGGGTGTGGCAGAAGCGGGCCTGAGTCGCGGCGATAGCCTGCCGGTCATGACCTCCCCGTCGGACGCCCAGGGCTTCGCCACCCGCGCCATCCACGCCGGGCAGGAGCCCGACAGCGCCACCGGCGCCGTGGTCACCCCGATCTACCAGGTCTCCACCTACAAGCAGGACGGCATCGGCGGGTTCCGCGGCGGCTACGAGTACTCGCGCTCGGCCAACCCCACCCGGGCGGCGCTCGAGGAGTGCCTGGCAGCACTGGAGGGCGGAGGCCGAGGTTTCGCCTTCGCGTCCGGCCTCGCCGGGCAGGACACCGTGGCGCGTTCCGTCCTCACGCCGGGTGACCACGTCGTCGTCCCCTCGGACGCGTACGGCGGCACCTACCGCTACTTCAACAAGGTCGCCCGGGCACAGGGCATCGAGCACAGCATCGCCCCGCTCTCGGACGTCGACGCCGTGCGCGCGGCCATCCGCCCCGGGACGACGAGGCTCGTCTGGGTCGAGACGCCCACCAACCCGCTCCTGAACATCGCCGACATCCAGGCACTGGCCGAGGTGGCGCACGAGGCCGGCGCGCTGCTCGTCGTCGACAACACCTTCGCGACGAGCTACCTGCAGAACCCGCTCGCTCTCGGTGCCGACGTCGTCACCCACTCCACGACGAAGTATGCCGGGGGCCACAGCGACGTCGTCGGCGGCGCGGTCGTCACGGCGAAGGACGTCGCCGTCCAGGGCTTCGAGGACATTTCGGAGCGAATAGCGTTCCACCAGAACTCGATCGGTGGGATCGCCGGTCCGTTCGACTCGTGGCTCGTGCTCCGGGGGCTCAAGACGCTCGCGGTCCGGATGGAGCAGCACTGCGACAACGCCGAGGCCGTCTCCGAGCACCTGGTGGGCCACCCGGCCGTGGAGTCGGTGCTCTATCCCGGGCTGGACAGCCACCCGGGCCACGACGTCGCTGCCCGGCAGATGAGGCGCTTCGGCGGGATGGTCTCCATCCTGCTCAGCAAGGGCGAGCAGGCCGCGGTCGACGTGTGCGGCGCGACGACCGTGTGGACCCTGGGCGAGTCCCTCGGGGGCGTCGAGTCGCTCATCGAGCACCCCGCCCGGATGACCCACGCGTCGGTGGCCGGCACCGAGCTCGAGGTGGCCCCCAACCTCGTGCGGCTCTCGGTCGGCATCGAGGACGTCGACGACCTGCTCGGCGACCTGGACGCCGCCCTGGCCGCACACGTCTGACCGATGGAGCGGGTGCTCTGCGTCGACTTCGGGTCGACCTTCACCAAGGCCGTCCTCGTCGACACGCGGTCAGGCCATCTGCTGGCCGCGGGCTCCACCCCCACGACGCTGGCGACCGATGTCCTCGACGGCCACCGAACCCTGTTGCAGCGCCTCGATGTCCCGCCGGGCACACCGACGCTCGGCTGCTCGAGCGCCGGGGGTGGTCTGCGCCTCGCGGTGGTCGGCTACGAGCGGCAGGTGACGGCCGAGGCAGGCCAGCGCGTCGGGCTCAGCGCCGGCGCCAGGGTCGTGCACGTGTCGGCCGGACGTCTCGACGGCGCCGGGGTCGCGGCGCTGCGCGCTGCCCGCCCGGACATCCTCCTGCTCGTCGGCGGCACCGACGGCGGCAACTCAGAAGTCCTGCGGCACAACGCAACCCGGCTGGCCGCGGCCCGACTGCCCGTCCCGGTCGTCGTCGCGGGCAACCGTGCCGCCCGCGAGGAGGTGGGCGCGATCCTCGGGACGACGCGTCGCCGCCATGTGCTCGCCGACAACGTCGTCCCCGAGATCGGGCTTCTCGCGCCCGTCAGCGCGCGGTCCGCCATCCGGGCGGCCTTCCTGGAGCACGTCATCGGGGGGAAGGGGCTCTCCCGCGACCCGGGGTTCGCCCGTCTGGTGCAGGCCCCGACGCCCGACGCCGTGCTTCGGGGCGTCGAGGTCCTCGCGCAGTTGGCGGGGGTCGACATCCTGGTGGTCGACATCGGGGGTGCGACGACGGATGTCTACTCCTGCGTCACCCCGCAGGGGGAGGACGCGACCCTGCGCAAGGACGTCGTGGCTCCGTTGTGGCACGCGCGGACCGTCGAGGCCGACCTCGGCGTGCGCTGGAACGCCGGGGGCATCGTCGAGGCCGCCCGGCGCGAGGGTCTCACGGCGAGCAACGGACTGGAGGAGTATGCCGGATCGCTCCTCGAGCGGCCGGCCCACCTCCCGCTCGGCGCGGCGGAGCAGGCCATGGACCTCGAGCTGGCCGGGCTGGCGGCGACTGTCGCGGTCCGTCGTCACGGCCGGCCCGGGTTGCCCGGCGAGGCAGGGCGGCCCCTGGGCGACATCGGCCTGGTCCTCGGGTCGGGAGGAGTGTTGCGGCACAACGACCCCGCCGCCGTGCGCGATCTACTCGAGGCCGTGACGACGGACCACGGCGGCGGGTGGAAGGTGCCGAGTGAGGCCCGCGTCGGCGTCGACACGGCATACCTCCTCTTCGCCGCGGGCCTGCTGGCCGACCGCAGTGACGGCCTGGCGGCCGCCCTGGCGCGGCGGCTCCTCCCGAGCTAGAGGTCGGTAGCCTTCGGCGCATGGTCACCCCGCCCGTCACCCTCGACGACATCCGCGCCGCCCAGGAGCTGCTCAGCGGAGTCGTGCGGCCCACGCCGCTGGAGTACAGCCGGGCCCTGTCCGACCGCGTCGGCAGCGAGGTGTTCCTCAAGTGCGAGAACCTCCAGCGGGCCGGGTCGTTCAAGATCCGCGGCGCCTACACCCGGATGGCGCGGCTGTCAGTCGAGGAGAAGGCCAGGGGCGTCGTCGCGGCGAGCGCCGGCAACCACGCGCAGGGCGTCGCCCTGGCCGCTCAGCTTCTCGGCATCGAGGCCAAGGTCTACATGCCGAACGGCGCCCCGATGCCCAAGCTGATCGCGACCCTGGCCTACGGGGCCGAGGTGGAGTTCGTGGGCACGACCATCGACGAGTGCCTGCTCTCGGCCCTGGCGTGGGAGGCGGAGACCGGGGCCGTCCTCATCCACCCCTTCGACCACCAGGACATCGTCGCCGGTCAGGGCACCTGTGGCCTCGAGATCATGGACCAGTGCCCGGACGTCAGGACGATCATCGTCCCCACCGGCGGCGGAGGGCTGCTCGCCGGGATCGCCTGTGCAGTCAAGTCCTCCCACCCGGAAGTGCGCGTGCTCGGGGTGCAGGCGGAGCAGGCCGCGGCATACCCCATGTCGCTCAAGGCCGGACGCCCCGTGCCCGTGGACACGATGACGACGATGGCCGACGGCATCGCCGTGGGGTGCCCGGGCCAGGTGCCTTACGCCATGGTCGAGGAGCTCGTCGACGGCATGGACACCGTCAGCGAGGCCGAGCTGTCCCGCGGCCTGCTCTTCCTCCTCGAGCGGGCCAAGCTCGTCGTCGAGCCGGCCGGGGCGGCCGCCGTGGCCCGACTCCTCGACCCCTCGTCCCGCCAGCTCGAGGGCCCCGTCGTCGCGGTCCTGTCCGGGGGCAACATCGACCCGCTGCTCCTGCTGCGGATCATCCGGCACGGCATGGCCTCGGCCGGCCGCTACCTGCAGTTCTCGGTGCGGGTGCCCGACCGGCCGGGGTCGCTCGCCCGCCTCCTGGCCGACCTCGCCAGGGCCGACGCCAACGTCGTCGAGGTCCAGCACGCCCGGAGCGAGTCGATGCTGTCCGTGGACGAGGTGGAGATCAAGGTCGAGTGCGAGACGAAGGGGCCGGAGCACCGCGAGGAGGTGCTGCGGGCACTGCGGGCCTTCGGGTACCGCCTGCTCTTTCGCTGACCCGCGTGCTGACCCGGCGCTGACCCGCGCTGACTTCGTGCCGACGCGCGCTGACCTCGTGGCCCCGGCGAGCGTGGTGGCGCGGGGGCGAGGTTGTCGGTGACGGGTGGCGCTGTCGCTTAGCCCTTGTAGGGCTCCGCCTTGAGGATCTTCACCGTGATCGTCCTACCGTTGGGGGTCTGGTACTTCGCGCTCTGGCCGACCTTCTTGCCGTTGATCGACTTGCCCAGCGGGGACTGCTCCGAGAAGACCTCGATTCCCGAGGTCTCCTTGATCTCGCGGTGCCCGAGGAGGAAGGTCTCCTCCTCGTCGAACATCTCGACCGTCACGAGCATGCCGGGCTCGACGATGCCGTCGTCGGCGGGGGTCTCACCAACCTTGCCGTTCTCCAGGAGCTGGGTCAGCTGGCGGATGCGGGCCTCCATCTTGCCCTGCTCCTCCTTGGCTGCGTGATAGCCGCCGTTCTCCTTGAGATCGCCCTCCTCGCGCGCTGCCTCGATGCGCTTGGAGATCTCGCTGCGCCCCTCTCCGGAGAGGTTGGCCAGCTCGGCCTTCAGGCGGTCGTACGCCTCCTGCGTCAGGAAGCTCGTCGTCGCGGTCTCGGTCACGTGGTACTCCTAGGGAATTGCCCTCGTCCTTGCCGCAGGCGCGGGACGGGCTGAGGGTGGTCGTGATGTCGTGCCTCAGCAAAGGGGTATGGACCCGTGCCGGTCCACACGTCGTTGAGGCCCCAGCCTAACAAACCGTCCGTCCCGCTCCGGGATCGCGCCCTAGGCGGCGCACGTCACAGGGTGAGGACCCGCACGGCGAAGGCCGCGGCCATCAGTGCCCACAGGCCGAGGAGCAGCGCCCAGACGCGGTTCCAGCTACCCGGGCCGAGGCTGACGTCGTGAGGGTCGGCCGGGTTGACGTAGACCGTGATCGGCTGGCCCGGCCCGGCCAGGACGAACCCCGCACTGAGCTGCGCCCGGAACAGGCCCTCGTGCCCGGGCGCGGGATAGCTGACCATCAGCAGCGGTGGGCGCCGCCACCGGGTTCGCTTCAGGACCTCGCCCGGGACCGGCACCCGATGGCGGTCCGCGGTCGTCAGGATGGCGATACACCCGATCAGGCAGCCGGCGGCAAGACCGAGAGCGGGCACGGCGACGAACCAGCCGGGATTCACCGTGCTATCTCCTCACGCAGTCCTGGACCACGCCGGTCACGGCGCGGGTGGCGGTCTTGATCGTTTCGACGCGGTGGACCGTCCGCTCGTTCCCCTGGGGGATGGCCACGTCGGCCCGGCCGACCACGGTGAAGTGTCCGTCCAGGGCGCTCAGGGTGCAGGTCACCGCGAGCTGGGCCGGCCGGTCCACGTCGAAGGTGATCCGCACACTGGAGTCGTCGACGACCTGGTAGCCGACGGTCGTCGCGGTGATCCGGTTGCCGGAGCCGCGCAGGCCGTGCCAGACGACGAGGGCGACCGACAGGCCGATCCCGACGACCCCTACCACCCACCACCTCCCGGTGCCGGCGGCCGGCCTGGGGATCGCCATGGGAGGTGCCTTCCGGTGCGGGGAGCGGTCACCCGCGGTGACATGATGGTCAACCGTAGAACGGCGAGCAACGGACGACGGAAGCAGGTATGCCGGTGGATCCCCGAGGGTTGCGGCTCATGGCCGTGCACGCGCACCCCGACGACGAGTCGAGCAAGGGCGCGGCCACGATGGCGATGTACATCGCCGCGGGCGCGGAGGTCATCGTCGTCTCCTGCACGGGCGGTGAGCGTGGTGACATCCTCAACCCTCGGCTCAAGGACGACCCGCACATCCTGCGCGACATGGCCCAGGTCCGCCGCGACGAGATGCGCGCCGCCCAGGAGATCCTCGGCGTCCAGCACACCTGGCTGGGGTTCGTCGACTCCGGCCTGCCCGAGGGGGACCCCCTGCCACCGCTGCCCGACGGGTGCTTCGCTCTCGAGCCGGTCGAGGTGACCACGGAGGCCCTCGTCCGGGTCATCCGTGAGTTCCGTCCCCACGTCATGACGACCTATGACGAGAAGGGTGGTTATCCTCACCCGGACCACGTCAACTGCCACGTCGTCTCGATGGCGGCGTTCGCGGCGGCGGGCGACCCGACGGCATACCCGGGTGCGGGACAGGCGTGGCAGCCGCTGAAGATGTACTACAACCACACCTTCACCCGACCGCGGGTGGAGGCCTTCCACAACGCCCTCGTGAAGCGGGGCCTTGAGTCGCCCTACGGCGACTGGCTCCAGGGCTGGGCGCGCAGCGAGCGGACCATCACGACGAAGATCCCGTGCGGCGAGTTCTTCGAGGTGCGTGACCGGGCGCTCATGGCGCACGCGACGCAGGTCGACCCCGACGGCACCTGGTTCAAGATGCCCCTCGAGCTGCAGCGGGAGGTCTGGGGGACCGAGGACTACGAGCTGGCGCTGTCCTACCTGCCCCTCATCGAGCCCGAGGACGACCTCTTCGCCGGGCTCGGCTCCCTCGAGGAGGCCGACGCCCTCGCGTGCTCGCCGCCCGAGGGGCTCGTCCACGACGGGCGCACGGTCGAAGACCCGCCCGTCGTCGTCGCCGAGGCCCAGGGCAGCTGATGGGCACTCCGACGACCGACATCGGGCCGGGGCTCGGGGCGTTCGTCGCCTTCTTCGCCATGGCCGTGCTGCTGTGGCTGCTGATGCGCAACATGAACGCCCGGATGCGCCGGATGGCCTACCGCGAGCGGGACCGGGTCGATGCGCTCGAGCCTGTGAAGCGCAAGGGCCCGATCTCAGCACCTCCCGCGGGTCCGAAGCTCCGCAACGGTGATCCGCTCGACTCCTCCGGGGCGGGCGAGCCCGGGGAGCCGGAAGGACCCCAAGGGCCTCGGCCGGCAGAGCGCTGAGCCACGGCGGTGGCGGCGCTGACCTCCAGGGCCGTGGGAAGGGCCTCGGTCTGTCCGTCGACGAGCGCCTGCGC
>JAABUY010002007.1_pt1 | contig 25359 bp, 25 predicted proteins | sample 5560271 | NCBI WGS metagenome assembly JAABUY01 (sample SAMN10711886, study PRJNA513374) | rock metagenome | isolation source: Antarctica rocks | place: Antarctica: Victoria Land, University Valley | reverse complement strand
GCGGCATCAGAAAACCCGTTGCACGATCGATTAGGCGGAAATTGCTCATACGGGATGTCCAGGCCGCTTGTGACCCACTGCTACCACCCGCTTCCGCGTCGCGTTAAGTCCGACAGGCTGCTAGGAGTTTTGTCCAGTCAGGATGCGTTTGGATTTAAGAATAATCTCCAGTGTGCAACATCCGGCGTCGCTGGGGCGTGCTGCAATGCCGGGTCGTAAGGGATTGGTCGGCGTAAGAGAGTTTGCACATCCGCCTTTGCGTCCCGGAATCGAAGGTGCGCGCCAGCGCGGAAATCCACCGATCCGCTCGTCTTGAACAGGCGAGACAGTCGATCGTCTTGTTGAAGTTTTCGGCCGTTTCCGTCCAGGCGTCCAACCAGGCACTGCGTCGACCAGGTGCCAGAAGCGGGACGATCCAGAGCGAACTCTGCCGGTTGATCGGCAACCGGCTGGCCGATGCGCGCCCTGCGTGCCGGGTGATCATCGAGCCCGGCATCCAACCCAAGGTGCGGGCCGATCTGAACGTCCGCGTGCCGGATCTCGCGGTCACCTGCGCGGCGTGGGAGCCGGACGAGAAGCTGTTGCGCGAGCCGCTCCTGGTCATCGAGACACTGTCGCCGTCCAACAAGGCGGACACCTGGGCGAACGTTTGGAGCTACGCCACCATACCCAGCGTGCGCGAAATCCTGGTGCTGCACTCGGCCGAGATCCGTGGCGAGTTGCTGCGCCGCGAGGAAGGCGGCAGTTGGCCGGCCAACCCGGTGACACTTGGCCGCGATGACATGGTTGCCTTAGACGCCATCGATTTCGTGGTGCCGCTCGCAGCCTGCTACCGCACCGCATAGCGTCGCAGGAGCGGAAGCCGCGCCAATCAAATGACTGCGACGTCGGGCGTAGGCTGAAGCACCTTACCGCGCCCTGATTTCTCCTACCGTCGGGATAGCCACGCTTTGGCGCAGCGCAGCCGGCGGCGCGGCGCTTGGGTGCTCACTCGACGTTTCGAGTTCCTCGACCGGCTCCCGATCCATCACACTGAGGTGGTTTCCGTCTCGAGCCTCAGCATCAGATCGAAACGGGGGTCCGACGACAGTTTTTGTTCAAACGTGCAATTGGACACTGCATCATTCGCGAGAGTTCTCGGGAGAAACGCCGGCATGCCATAGGCTTGCTTGGTCGGAGTAAGAGGATTCGAACCTCCGGCCCCTGCGTCCCGAACACAGTGCTCTACCAGGCTGAGCTATACTCCGTGCGGATCGTCTTAGCGGCGTGACGCCGCCGAAGCAAGGCTACAGCTGCGACGAAGCGCTGGCCGGCTGCGACGCAGCCGGCAAGGCGCCCAGCCGGGCCAGCAGGGCGGGCACCCCGTCGATGACCTCGTACAACTCCCGAATGTCGGGACGGGCGAAGCCGGCGGCGATCGTCGCCTCGATCATGGTCAGCAACGGTTGCGCGCAGCCGGCCACGTCGCTGAGCAGGATCGGCTTGTCGTGCAGCCCGAGCTGCCGCCAGGTCAGGATCTCGAACGTCTCGTCGAGCGTGCCGAGGCCGCCCGCGAACGACACGAAGGCGTCGGCCAGCTCGAACATCCGCGCCTTGCGGGTGTGCATGCTGTCGGTGACGATCATCTCGCGGACGCGCTGGTGCGCCACCTCGGAGCGGGTCAGGAACTCCGGGATGACGCCCACCACCTCGCCGCCGGCATCCAGCGCCGCGTCCGCCACGGCGCCCATCAGCCCGATCTCGCCGCCGCCGTAGACCAGCCGCAGCCCGGCCTGGGCCAGCCCGCGCCCGAGCGCCGTCGCCGCCTCGTGGAACACCGGCAAGTGGCCCGAGCTGGCGCCGCAGAACACGGCGACCGATCTGATGGTGGGCATGGCGTCTCCTTCGCAGGCCGGATGCAAGGCGGGCGGCCTGCTCTACCCGCGCAGCGCCAACGCCGCCACCGCCGCCGCGATCACCGCCAACACGGCGAATGCCAGGATCGGGCTGCCCAGGCGCGGCGCGCGGGTGTTGGCGGGCAGACGCTTCTTGCCGGTCAGCATCTGCCGCCAGAGGTCGCGTTCGGGCAGCAGCAGCCGGGACGCGGCCAGCACCGCCGCCTGTGCCGCGACGACGGCCGCCAACGACCAGGCGGCGATGGCGTGCCACCCTGCCGCGGCCGATGCGAAGCCGGTGCCGATGGTCGCCGCCATCACCAGCAGCGCCAACGCCAGCCACCATCCGCCGACCGCGCTGTGGCCCACGATGTCGTCAGGCTCGCGCCGCCGCAGCTGCGCCAACTCCCGGGCCGCGGTCGCCGGGCCATGCAGGAGACGCGAGAACCGCGCCGTGTCGCTGCCCACGACACCCCAAACGACGCGGAACAGCAGCAGCGCCAGCATCGCGTACCCGGCCGCCAAATGCAGGGCGCCGGGGTGCGGGCCAGCCTTCCCCTGCAGGTTGGCCCCATGCAGGTTGGCCCCGTGCAAGCTGGCGAACGCGGCGACAGTCGCCAGCGCCACGGCGGGCGCGAACAGCCGGGTGGGCAGGTCCCACACCCGCATCGGCAGCCGCAACGCCTGCGACGGACGAAGCGTGGAACGCGCACGAGCGGCGGGGCGACGCGGTGGGGGCTGGCTCATGGGAATCTCCGCGTCTTGCTCGTGGCGCACCCTGCCACGGCGGCGGCCCGGTGCCGAGACGCCGCATTTGCCGAAGCGTCCCGCATCGCATATTTCAACGGCGGTCGCGCCCTCGCCCGCAACCGCCCGATCCCGCCAAGCCCAAGCCCACGCCCCCGAACAGGACTGCCGCAAACAGGCCCGCATGTCACTCATCAGCTCCTTTCGTCTCGTGGCGGCCCCGCCGCACCGCGCCGGCCGTCCGTTCCTGATCGCGGGCGCCGTGGCCATCGTCGTGGGCCTGCTGTTCGCGCGTCCGCTGGCTTGGCTCGGCCTGGTGTTCACGCTGTTCTGCCTGTACTTCTTCCGCGACCCGCTGCGGGTGCCGCCGCAGCGGGTCGGCCTGCTGCTGGCGCCCGCCGACGGCCACGTCGTCTCGGTGATGCCCGCGGCGCCGCCAGCGGAACTCGGCCTCGGCCCGCAGCCGCGCTGGCGGGTGGCGATCTTCCTGTCGGTGCTCGACGTCCATGTGAACCGGATGCCGGCCGACGGCACCGTGACCCGCATCGCCTACCGCCACGGCGCCTTCGTCAACGCCAGCCTGGACAAGGCCAGCGCCGGCAACGAGCGCAACGCCCTGGCGATCCGCCTGTCCGACGGGCGCGAGATCGCGGTGGTGCAGATCGCCGGCCTGATCGCCCGGCGCATCCTGTGCCACGTCCGCGAGGGCGACGCGGTGCGTGCCGGCGAGCGCTTCGGCATCATCCGCTTCGGCAGCCGCACCGACCTTTATCTGCCCGAGGGCGTGCGGCCGCTGGTGGTGGTCGGTCAGACCATGATCGGCGGCGAGACGGTGATCGCCGACCTGACGGCCGCAGGTGCCTGACCGCCCGTCGTACTCGGGTGGGCGCGGACTCACGCCGCGACGCCTGGCGCTGGCCGAGAAGCGGATGCGCAAGCTGCGGCAACGGCTGCGCCCGCGCAACCGGCCGCGCTTCAAGGGGCCGTCGTTCAACCGCATGCTGCCCAACATCCTGACCATGCTCGGGCTGTGCGCCGGGCTGACCGGGATGCGCTTCGCCCTCGACGGCCGGTTCGGGGCGGCGGTGGTGGCGATTGCGGCGGCGGCGGCGGTCGATGGCCTGGACGGCAGGCTGGCCCGGCTGCTCAAGGCGACCTCGCGGTTCGGCGCCGAGTTCGACAGCCTGACCGATTTCCTGTGCTTCGGCGTGGCGCCGCCGTTCATCCTGTACCTGTGGTCGCTGCACGCGGCGCGCGGCTACGGGTTCATCCCCTGCGTGCTGTTCACCGTCTGCATGGCGCTGCGCCTGGCGCGGTTCAACGCTTCGCTGGAGGCGCTCGGCGGCGAGGCGGCGCACCCGGCCTACACCTACAACTTCTTCGTCGGCGTGCCGGCGCCGGCTGGGGCGGGGCTGGTGCTGTTCCCGTTGTTCGCCGGGCTGGAGGCGCACGCCATGCACTGGGGCGGGCTGTTCACGGTCATGCAGCATCCGCTGTTCAGCGCCGCCGTCCTGGTGACGACGGCGCTGCTGCTGGTGTCCACCCTGCCGGTCTGGAGCTTCAAGAACTTCAAGGTCCCAGCCGAATACGTGCTGCCGCTGCTGCTCGGCACGGTGCTGTTCGCATTGCTGCTGGTGGCCGACCCGTTTGCCGGGCTTGCCACCGGATGCCTGATCTACGCGGGCATGCTGCCGTTCAGCGTACGCAGCTTCCGCCGCCTGAAACGCGCCGCCGAGAGCGCGCCCGACGAAATCGATGCGGCTGCGCCGCCTGCAATGGGTTAAGCTGGCGCCCAGGAGATCACGGAGTTCGACATGAGTTTTTCCACGACCTCGCCGGACCGTTCCGCGCTGCGGCTGTCGCGCGGCGCGGCACTTGCGCGCAATTGGTGGGCGCTGGTGCTGCGCGGCGTGGTGGCGCTGCTGTTCGGGGTGATCGCGTTCCTGATGCCGGCGACGGCGCTCGGCTCGCTGGTGCTGGCGACCGGCGTATACCTGGTGGTCGACGGCGTGTTCGCCATCGTCGCGGCGGTGCGCGCCGCCAGCCGTCACGGACGCTGGACGACGCTGCTGTTGGAGGGCGTCGCGGGCATGGCGCTGGGCCTGGTGGCAATCCTGCTGCCGGCCGTGGCGGTCGGCGCGTTCGTGCTGCTGCTGGCGGCCTGGGCGCTGATCACCGGCGTGCTGATGCTGGTGGCGGCGTTCCACACCGGCCATGTCAGCTGGCTGCTGGGGCTGGGTGGCTTGGTGTCCCTGGTCTGGGGCGTGTTGCTGGTGGCCAACCCGTTCGGCGGCGCGGTCGTGCTGACGATCTGGCTCGGCGCCTACGCGCTGTTCTTCGGCGTCACCATGATCGCCCTCGGCCTGCGGCTGCGCGCCCGCCACGCCGCGACGTTCTAATCGCCCAGCATCGCCGCGACCATCGCCGGGTCGACCGCCTCGATGCTGCGGTCGCGCCACGTCGGCCGGCGGTCCTTGTCGACCAGCATGGCGCGAACGCCTTCGGCGAAGTCGGGATGCCGGGCGACCCGGCACGCCAGCGCCAACTCCGCCGCCAGCGCCGCGTGCAGCGTGAGTCCGGCCCCACGCCGGATCGCCGCGAACGACCACGCCACCGCCGCCGGCGAAGCGGCCCGCAGGCTGGCCAGGGCGTCCGCCGCGAAATCGCCGTTTTCCTGCTCCAGCCGCGCCACGACGGCCGCGGCGCTGGAAGCCGTGAAGCAACGCTCTATCATCGGCAAGTCCAGCGAAAGCGGCGGCAGCGCCGCATTGTCGGGCAGCGCCGCCATGCCGTCGCGCAACAGTGCCGCCCGCAACGCCGGCAGGTCGGAACGCGGCATGAAATGGGTCGCCAGACCCGCCCGCGTCGCGTCGGCGCCGCCCAGCCGATGCCCGGTCAGGCCCAGGAACATGCCCAATCCGCCCGGCATCCGGCCAAGCACGTGGGTCATGCCGGCATCGGGAAACAATCCTATCGCCGTTTCCGGCATGGCGAACAACGCCGCCTCGGTGGCAAGCCGGACGCGGCCATGCACCGAGACGCCGAGGCCGCCGCCCATGCAGAGCCCGTCGACCAGCGCCACCACCGGCTTCGGATAGCGCGCGATACAATCGCATAAGGCGTATTCACTCTCGAAATAGGCCTGTATCGCGCCATCGTTGCCAGCGACAGCCCAATCTCGGATCGCCCGGACATCGCCGCCGCTGCAAAAGGCCCGGCCTTCGGCGGCCTCGATCAGCACGAACTCGACCTCCAGGTCGCCTGTCCAGGCATCGAGCGACGCGGCAATCGTCTGGATCATGCCCAAATCGAGCGCGTTCATCGTGGCCGGGCGCTCCAGACGCACGCAGCCGGCCGGCCGCTCGCGCCAGGCGGCCACGCCCGGCGGCATCTAGCGTCGGGGCCGGGTCAGCACGCGATGCATCAGGCTCATCCCGGCGCGCCGCATCACCGGGCCGACCACCATCGACATCACGGTCGCCTCGCCGAGCTGCGCGCGGGCTTCCTCGCGCACCATCAGCGCCTCGCGCTCGATCCTGCCCGGCTTGCTGGCCAGCGCCACGCCGCCGAGCGCCCCGGCCACCACCAGGTCGAACGCCGCCACGATCAGCGTCGCCCACAGCGCGCCCAGGGAGGGCGTCATCGCCAGCGCCGCCGCGACATGCAGCGCCGCCAGCAGGGCCAAGGCGAATACCGCGGCAATCGCCGCATACAGCGCGCGGTTCACCTGACGGCCGATCAGGCTCTGGATACGCAGCTTTTCAGCCTGCGCCGCAACCTTGCCTAGCTGGACGACACGCATGGCCTAGCGCGAGAGCCGGCCGAGCAGGTAGCCGGCAGCGGCGGCCACCAGCACGGCGGCGATCGGCATCTCGCGCACTTGGCCGGCGAAGCTCTCGGTCTGCTCGTGGGCGATGTCGCTGGCGCGGCGGGCGAGGTCCTGCGCCCGGCCGGCGGCGTCGGACGCCATCGGCGTCACCCGCTCGCGGATCAACTGGTCGACCTGGCTGCGTAGCTCGCTGAGCTGGCTGCTGGCGTCGGCGGAGGCCCCACGCAGGCGGCTTACGTTCGATGCCATGGTTGATCTCCTGTTGTTGCGCTATGTCGGCCGTGCAACGCAACTGCGTGAGCACGGGTTGCGCGGCTGGAGGGAACGTCGCTGGAGGCTTTTCGATGATGTCTCCGCCAATGTCTCCGCCAATGTCTCCGCCAATGTCTCCGGCGGTGGCCGCGTTGCAGCAGGCCTGGCTCAACCGCCGACGGGAGCCGGTGCTGCGCGGGGTCAGCCTGGACGTGGCGGCTGGCGAGCACGTCACGCTGCTGGCCGACGACGAGGCCGCGACCGATGCCGTGCTGATGCTGCTGGCCGGCTTCGCGACGCCGGCGTCGGGCGCGGTGCGGTTGGCCGGGCGCGACGTCGCGGGGGTGCCGCCGGAGCGGCGCGGCGTGGCCGTCGTGCATCGCGGGCTTGGGCTGTTCGAGCGCCTGACGGTGGCCGGGAACGCCGGCTTCTCCGGCGCGTCGCCGCGCGCGGTGCAGGCGATGCTGTCGCTGGCCGGGTTGCAGGCAGCGGCCGCGATGCGTCCGGTGGCGTTGAGCGGGGCCGAGCGGGTGCGGCTGGCAATCGCCCGGGCGTTGCTGCAGCGCTCGCCGCTGCTGCTGCTGAACCAGCCTTTGGCCGGCCTCGACGCCGAAGGACGCGAGGCGGCCTGCGCCTTCGTCGCGGCGGCGCGGGCGGAGCGGGAGTTCGCGATAGTGCATGCCGCGGCCGACGCCGAGGCGGCGTTCAACGGCTTCGGCGTCGAGCGGGAGCGCATGCTGGCGCTGGTCGGGGGAGCGGTCGCGCAACAGGGAACGCCGGGCGAGACGTACGACGCGCCGGCGACGGTGGGCGTGGCGGCGCTGACCGGCCCGCTGAACGTGCTGCCCGGGACGGTGCTCGAAGCGTTCGACGGCGAAGTCCTGGTCGGCCTCGCCTCGGGCGTCGTCGTCGCGGCGCGGGCGGAGGGGCCGGGCATCTGCGCCGGCATGGCGTGCGTCGTCGGCGTGCGGCCCGAGCGGATCGCGCTCGCCGCCTCCGCCGTCGCGGATTTCGGCGAAGGCGCGTTCACCGCCACGGTGCGCGGCGTCGCGTTCCGGCGCGACCGCTGGCGCATCCGCCTGCAACTCGGCGCGGACGACGCAGGCCCGGAGTTGCTGGTCGATCGTCCGGCGGGCGTGCCCCTGGGCAGCCTGCGCGCCGGCGCCCCGGTGGCCGTCGCCTGGCAGGCGCACCACGCCATGGCGTATCCTGCCGAGGGCGGCGCGTGGGTCGAGGGCGACGCGTGGGCGGCGGCGGTTGCCCCGCCGTTGGCCCGCAGTTACCCTGCCGAGGCGCACGATGTCCCGCCACTCAATCTTCAGGATCGGTCGCGATGAGTTTGCGTTTCGCCGTCATTGCCGGCATGGCCGCCGCTGCCCTCGCGGCAGGCGGCGCGGCCCAGGCGGCGACCCTGGTGGCGGCGCTGCCCGACGCGTATCTCGGCCCGGCGCTGGCCGAGGCGTTCCTGACGCCGTTCACCAAGGCCGCCGGGGTCCCGGTCACCGTGCTGGCGTTCGACGGCAGCCTCGTCGCGGCCCGCGCCGGCCACGCCGACATGGCGGTGCTCGACGGGCCGACGTTGTTCGACGGCTGCAAGGACGGCACGCTGGCCAAGCTCGACTGGGCCAAGCTGGGCGGCCGTGAGCGCCAGCTGCCGCAGACCGCGAGCGATTGCGGGGCTGGCGCGCTGCTGCTCAGCACGGTGCTGGCGTGGAACCGCGACAAGTTCTCCGGCACCCCGACCTGGGCGGAGTTCTGGGACGTGGCCAAGGTCCCGGGCAAGCGCGGGCTGCACCGCGGCGCCCGTTACAACCTGGAAATCGCCCTGCTGGCCGATGGCGTGGCCCCGGCCGACGTGTACGGAACGCTGCGCGCCGACGCCGGCATCGAGCGGGCGTTCCGCAAGCTCGACCAGCTCAAGCCGTACCTGGTGTGGTGGAGCGAACCCGGCGACGCGCCGAAGCTGCTGGCGTCCGGCGACGTGCTGATGACCAGCGCCGCGGCGGACCGCATCGTCGCCGCCTCGCGCAGCGGCGACCCGCTGGAGCACCACAATTTCGCGCTGCAATGGGCCGGCAACGTCACCGAGGTCGACAGCTGGGCGATCCTGGCCGGCAGTCCCGACGCCGCCGACGCCGCCCGGCTGCTGGCGTTCGCCGCCGACCCCAAGGTGCAGCGCGCGCTGCCCGCGTTGGGCGGCTTCGGCGGCGCCACCGGCGGCGCCAACGACAAGCTGCCGGCCGACCTGCTCGCCGCTTCGCCGTCGACGCCGGCCAACCTGGCCAGCGGCCTCATGGTCGACGAAGGGTTCTGGCACGACAACGGCGGCAGACTGGACAAGCAATTCGAGGCGTGGATGGCGAAGTGAGCGAGAGGGCGTCAGGCCTGGTTTTGCAGAGGCGGCACGCTGATGGAAGCAGTTTGGGCCATCTGCGTCGAGGCGGCGCCCGCCGCCGGCAGCTGAATCCCGATGTTGGCGCCGCCCGGCAGGTTGCCGCCGCCCGATACGTTGTTCAGCACGAAATCGGCGGCGGTCAGGCCGGGCGTGAAGCTCAGCTGGGCCAGTACGCTGCTGCCGTTGGAAACGGTCAGGACGTTGTTCTGGAACGACAGGCCGGTCGCCTGCTCGCCCTTCAGCAGCACCGAGCTGTTGGGCGGGTATTCGCCAAAGGGACCTGTGGGATTGACGCTGACATCGTGGATGGTGCCGAGGAAGGTCGCCGGCGAGTCCAGGACGAGAGTCGAATCGGACAGCGAGATGGTCTGGCCGCTGCCGACCATCCGGTGGAACTCGAGCGTCGAGGGATTGGGGGAATGCGAGTTGAAGCCGCTGCTGTCCGTCAGGTTGAACGCGCCCTGGCCGAACACCGGCGTGCCGATGTCTATCGTGCTGCCCTGGCCCGAGATCGTGCCGTTGTTCAAAAGCGCGCCGCGGCCGCTGCCCTCGATCTTGAGAGTGTCGAAATCCGCGGCGGAGATCGTGCCGCCCTGGTTGGCCAGCACCGTGTTGTGGGCCAGGTTGACGTCCAGCGTGTTGAACAGGCCGACTTCGCTGATGGCGCCCTGGTTCAGCACGAACCCTTTGAGGTTGATCGTCTCTAAAAACGGGTTCGGATTGTAGTCGAAGACGGCTTGGGCCTGTATCGACGAGTTGCTGGCGATGACCGCGTTCGAGAGCGACAGGGTCGGGTTGGCGGTCGGATCGGCAGTGCTGGCGCCATCGTCCAGCACGACGGCGAGGTTGGTGAGCGTGGCGTTCTGCGCCATCGCGACATTCCCGGCGCCGAGCCCGATGATCGCGGTGTCCCCAGCCGCCGGTTGCCCAGCCGGCGTCCAGGAACTTGCGGCGAAGAAATCGTGCTGACCGCCAAGCCAATTTCGAGTTGTAGCCATTCTGTCTCTCCCATAGGTCCATCTATCGCCGGTAACATGCCATCAACCGACGATAAAATCGACTAACATGGGCCGCAGCGGGCTGTCGTCACTGTTAACGAACTGACGCTGAAGTTCGTGAATGGCGAGCGGGAAGCGCTTCACTTTCCCGCCCGCCGACTGCGAACGACGATCAGGCTTGGTTTTGCAGCGGCGGCACGGCAAGAGAGGCAGTCTGGGCCATCTGCGTCGTGTCGGCGCCCATCGCTGGCGACTGGATGTGGATGTCGGTGCCGGCCGGCAGGCCGCCTCCCCCCGAGATGGCGTTGAACGTGAAGTCGGCGGCGGCCAGGCCTGGCGCAAAATTCAACTGGGCAAGCACGTTGCCGCCGTCGGAGACAGTCAGGACATTGTTTTGGAACGACAAGGCGGTTACGTGCTCGCCCGCCAGCAGCACCGAACTGTTGCTGGCGTAGGCGCTTGAAGGGCTGACGCTGAGATCGTCGATGGTGGCGAGAAAGGTGGGCGGGGAGTCCAGGACAAGAGTCGAGTTCGTCATCGAGATCGTCTGGCCGCTGCCGACCATCTGATGGAACTCGAGCGTCGATGAATTGGGAAAGTGCGAGCCGAAGCCAGGACCTTCTTTCAGGTCGAACTCGCCTTGCCCGAACACCGGCGTGTCGACGTTTATCGTGCTGCCCTGGCCCGAGATCGTGCCGTTGTTCATAAGAGCGTTCCAGCCGTCGCCTGCGATGTTGACCGTGTCGTAGTCCCCGCCAGAGATCGTCCCCTGGTTCATCAGCATCGTGCTGTCTGCCAAGTTGACGTTCAGCGTATTGAAGAGGTCGTTCTCGCTAATAGTGCCCTGGTTCAGCACGAACCCCTTGAGGTCAAGCGCTTCCGCAAACGAATAAGGATTGTACTGGAAGTTCGCGTGACCCTCGATCGACGTGTCGCTGGAGATGATCGTGTTCGAAAGCGACAGCGTCGGATTGCTGGCCGGGTCGGCAGCCGACAGGCCGTCATCGAGCACCACCGCCATGCCGCTGAGCATGGCGTTCTGCACCACCGCGACATTCGGGTCCGACGCGCTGCCAAGCCCGATGGTCGCCGTGTCTCCAGGCGCTGACTGCCCAGTCGGCGTCCATGAACTTGCGGCGAAGAAGTCGTGCTGACCGCCAAGCCAGTTGCGAACCGTAGACATGCAATTCTCCCGCGAGTATTGTTACTTGCCGTTAACGTGTTGTTAATCGGCAGAAACATTCCTAACACGGGTGGCGGCCGCCCAAATCGGCTATCTAGGAACTAATACTTAATTCCTAAGCGGCAGGCGCGAATTGCGGGCGGGCGGCCCGCTGCCGTAAGCACACAGCGGGCCGCCGCTCGGTCAGGCGGCGCGCTTGGCCGTCTCCAGCGCCTGCCACACCCGCTCCGGCGTCGCCGGCATGTCGATGTGGCGGATGCCCGACACCGCCAGCGCATCGATCAGCGCGTTGATGACCGCCGGCGGGCTGCCCACCGCCCCGGCCTCGCCGGCGCCTTTGACGCCCAACGGGTTGGTGCCGCACGGCACCTCGATCAGGTCGACCTCGATGTCGGGCAGGTCGTCGGCGCGGGGCAGCGCGTAGTCCATGAAGCTGCCGGCCAGCAACTGGCCCGAAGACGAGTCGTAGGCGGTGTGCTCCAGGATCGCTTGGCCGAAGCCCTGGGCGACGCCGCCATGCACCTGGCCGCGCACGATCAACGGATTGACGGCCTTGCCCACGTCGTCGGTGACGCTGTAGCGCAGCACGGTCAGCACGCCGGTGTCGGGATCGACCTCGACCTCGGCGATGTGGCAGCCGTTGGGAAAGGTGTGGGCGTCGATGTTGGCGACCTCGGCGGCGTCGAGCGTGGTCACGTCCTCACCGCGCGCCGCCCGCTGCCGCTGCGACGCCGCGAGGCTCACGATGTCGGTGCCGCGGTCGGTGCCGACGATGGAGAACCGGCCGGCCTCGAACACGATGTCGGCGGGCGACGCCTCCAGCGCCTCGGACGCCGCCTTGCGGCCGCGCTCGATCACCGAGGCGGCGGTGAGCAAGATCGCTTGGCCCTCGGAATACAGGCTGCGCGCGCCGCCGGTGCCGCCGCCGGTCGGGATGGTGTCGGTGTCGCCCTGCCGGATGCGGACTTTTTCGCCGTCGACGCCTAGCTGGTCGACGGTGAGCTGCACGTAGGCGGTCTCGTGGCCCTGGCCGGTGGACTGGGTGCCGACGTAGACGTCGACGAAGCCGTCATCGGCGAAGCGGATCTCCGCCCGCTCGGTGGGCGCGCCGCCGGTCGCCTCCAGGTAGTACGACATGCCGATGCCGCGCTGCTTGCCGCACGCCGCCGACTGCGCTCGCCGCGCCTCGAAGCCGGCCCAGTCCATCGTCTCCAACGCATGGTCGATCACCGTGCGGAAATCGCCGCTGTCGTAGACCTTGCCGACCGGCGTGGTGTGCGGCATCGCCTCCGGCGTCACCATGTTGTCGCGGCGGAACTGCGCGCGGTCGAGTCCCAGCTCGCGCGCCGCGGCGTCGACCAGGCGCTCGACGAGGTAGTTGGCCTCAGGACGCCCGGCCCCGCGGTAGGCGTCGACCGGGACGGTGTTGGTGAACACGCCCACGACGTTCGCGTAGACGCCCTTCATGTTGTAGATGCTGGCCAGCACGCCGGTACCGGCCATGGTCGGGATGTACGGGCCGAAGTTCGAGAGGTAGGCGCCCATGTTGGCGACGTTACGCAGGCGCAGCGCCAGGATCTTGTGGTCGGCGTCGGTCGCCAGCTCGCCGCGCGTGATGTTGTCACGGCCATGCACGTCGGACAGGAACGCCTCCGACCGCTCGCTGGTCCACTTGACCGGGCGGCCCAGCTTGCGCGCCGCGTAGCAGGTCAGCACGTGCTCGGCGTACAGGAACAGCTTCATGCCGAAGCCGCCGCCGACGTCCGGGGTGATGATGCGGAAACGGTCCGGCTCGACGTGGAACACCGGCCCGGCCATGAAGTCGCGGACCAGCCAGCCGCCCTGCGTGTTGGTGCGAAGCGTCCAGCGGCCGGTGCCGTTGTCGTACTCGGCCTGCGCCGCGCGCGCCTCCATCGACGAGGCGACGACGCGGTTGTTGATCACGGTCAGCCGCGTCACGTGGGCGGCGCGGGCGAACAGCGCCTCGGTCTCGGCCTTGTTGCCGATCTCCCAGTCGAACGCCTGGTTGCCCGGCACCTCGTCCCAGACCTGCGCGGCGCCGGCGTCCAAGGCGGCTCCGAGGTCGGTGATGGAGGGCAGGCTGTCGTAGTCCACCATGATCGCCTCGGCGGCGTCGCGCGCGGCCTGGTGCGTCTCGGCCACGATGAACGCCACCGGGTCGCCGACGTGGCGGACGCGGCCGTCGGCCAGCACCGGGTGCGCGGGCTTGGCCATGTCCGAGCCGTCGCGGTTCTTCAGGTCGACGCCGCACGGCAGGCCGCCGATGCCGTCGGCGTTGAGGTCGGCGCTCGTGTAGACCGCGGCCACCCCGGGCAGCGCCGCCGCCGCCGCGGTGTCCACCGAGGCGATGCGCGCCGCCGCGTGCGGGCTGCGAAGCACCACGCCGACCAGCGTGCCGGGCTGCGTGAGGTCGTCGGTGTAGGAGCCGGCGCCCTTGAGCAGGCGGGGGTCCTCCACGCGGCGGACGTTCTGGGCCATGCCGAATTTTGTCATCGCGTTTGTTCCTCGAAGTGGCGGCGCATCGGCTGGATGTGCGACGGCGGGCGCAAAAGGAAAGCCTACTCCGCCACCGCGGCGTGCTCGCGCACCGGTTTTTTGCTGCCGAACCGCGCCTTGACGCGCTCGCGCATGGTTTGGAAGACGACGTACAGCATCGGGATCAGGAATATCCCGATGCAGGTTGCGGCGATCATGCCGGCGAACACCGGCGTGCCGATGGCGTGCCGGCTCAGCATCGAGGCGCCCTTGGCGATCACCAGCGGCACCAGCCCCAGCACGAAGGCGATCGAGGTCATCACCACGGCGCGGAACCGGGTGCGGGCGCCCAGCTCGGCGGCCTCGCGGATCGAGTGACCGGCCTCGCGCTGCTCCTTGGCGAACTCGACGATCAGGATGCCGTTCTTGGCCGCCAGGGCGATCAGCACCACCAGCCCGATCTGCGCGTAAAGGTCGAGCGACAGCCCGACCAGCTTGATGCCGATGAACGCGCCGAGCACGCCGACCGCCACCGACAGCAGCACCGGGATCGGGATTACCCAGCTCTCGTACAGCCCGACCAGAAACAGGTAGGCGAACAGTACCGCCAGCGCCAGGATGGTGCCGGTCTGGCCGGTCGCCTCGCGCTCCTGGAACGCGGTGCCGGTCCACTCGTACGAGTAGCCGGCCGGCAGCGTCGCCTTGGACACCGCCTCCATGGCGAGCAACGCCGTGCCCGACGACACGCCGGGCTTGCCCGAGCCCTGGATGGTGATCGAGCGGTAGTTGTTGTAGCGGCTGATGGTCTGCGGGCCGAGCACGATGCGGATGTTGGCGATGGAGCGCAGCGGCACCATGGTGCCGGTCTTGTTGCGCACGAAGATGCGGAAGATCGAGGGGATGTCGGAGCGGTCGGCCGCGTCGCCCTGCAGGTTGACCTGCCAGGTGCGGCCGAACAGGTTGAAGTCGTTGATGTAGATGCCGCCCAGCGTGGCCTGCAGCGCGGTGAACACGTCGCTGACGGCAAGGCCGAGCGCCTGCGCCTTGTCGCGGTCGATGTCGAGGTAGATCGACGGCGTGGTGGCGGTGAATGTCGAGCGGGCCACGCCGATCGCCGGGTTGGCCTGGGCGGCGGCGATGAGGCCTTGCAGCGGCGGCCCCATCTCGACCGGGTCCTGGCCGTTCAGCGCCTGGAGCTGGTACTCGAAGCCGCCGCCGGTCGACAGGCCGATGATCGGCGGCAGGTTGAACGGGAACACGAACGCCGTCTTGATCCCCTGGCTGGCGCCGAACACCTGCCCGATGGCCGCCTGCACGCCGTCCTTCACGGCGGTGCGGTCGGCGAACGGCTTCATCCGCGCCACCAGGAACGCGGCGTTGGCCTGGTTGCCGCCGTCCAGCAGCGAGAAGCCGACGATGGACAGCACGTTTTGGATCGAGGGGATCTTCTTGAGCACGCCCTCGACCTGCGCGGTCACCGCCAGCGTGCGGTTGACCGAGGCGCCGTCGGGCAGCTGCACCGCCATGAAGAACGCGCCCTGGTCCTCTTCCGGCAGGAAGCCGGTCGGGGTCGCCGCCGACAGGCCGAAGATGCCGGCGGCGCAGCCGACGATCACCACCACCGCCAGGATCGAGACGCGCAGCAGCCGGCGCACCACGTTGCCGTAGCCGTTGCGAACGCGGTCGATGCCGCGTCCGACCCAGCCCATGACGCCGCGCTTCTCGCCGGTGTGGCGCAGGAACACCGCGCACAAAGCCGGGCTCAGCGTCAGCGCGTTCAGCGCCGAGATCAGCATGGCGGCGGTGATGGTGACCGAGAACTGGCGGAACAGGCTGCCCGACAGGCCGGGGATGAAGGCGACCGGCACGAACACCGAGAGCAGCACCAGGGCGATGGCGACGATCGGCGCGGTGATCTGCTCCATCGCCCGCTTGGTCGCCGCCGCGGGCGACAGCTCGGGGTGCTCGGACATCACCCGCTCGACGTTCTCGACCACCACGATGGCGTCGTCGACCACGATGCCGATCGCCAGCACCATCGCCAGCAGGGTGACCGTGTTGGCCGAGAAGCCGACGGCGAGCAGCACCACGAAGGTGCCGATCAGGCTGACCGGCACCGCGACCAGCGGGATAAAGGTGGCGCGCACGCTGCCCAGGAACAGGAACACCACCAGCACCACCAGCACGAACGCCTCGCCCAGCGTCTTGAGCACCTCGGCGATGGTGTCGGAGACGAAAGTGCTGCTGTCGTAGAACACCTTCGCCTTCAGCCCTTCGGGAAAGCGTTGCGCCAGCGTGTCCAGCGCCGCCTGCACCCGGCCCGAGGTCTGCACCGCGTTGGCGCCCGGCGCCAGGTAGACGCCGATGGAGACCGCCGGAGCGCCGTTCAGCCGGCTCAGGCTGTCCTGCGTGGCGGCGCCCAGCTCGACCCGCGCCACGTCGCGCACCCGCAGCACCGAGCCGTCCGGGTTGGCGCGGATGACGATGTTGCCGAACTCGGCGGGGGTGGTGAGCCGGCCCTTGGTCTGCAGGTTGATCTGGAACTGGGTGTCCCCGCTGGTCGGGCGGGCGCCGACGCGGCCGACCGCGGCCTGGATGTTCTGCGCCTGAATGGCCGCGATGATGTCGGACGGGGCCAGGTTGAGGGCGATCAGCCGGTTGGTGTCGAACCAGATCCGCATCGAGTAGTTCAGCGCCCCGAACAGGTTGGCCTGGCCGACGCCGGGAATGCGCGCCAGCCGGTCGAGCACGTTGATGGTGACGTAGTTGCTGATGAACAGCGGGTCCTGCTTGCCGTTCTCGCTGTAGAGCTGCAGGAACTCCAGGATCGCCGAGGAGCGCTTCTGCACCGTGACGCCGTTGCGCTGCACCTCGGCCGGGAGTCGCGACAAGGCGGCCTGCACCCGGTTGTTGACGTTGACGGTGTTGATGTCGGGGTTGGTGCCGAGCGCGAAGCTCACGGTCAGGCCGTAGCTGCCGTCGTTGGCGCTGTTCGACTTCATGTAGATCATGTTGTCGGCGCCGTTGACCTGCGCCTCCAGCGTCTGCGCCACGGTGGCCTCGACCACCGCCGCCGACGCGCCGGGGTAGATCGTCGTCACCTGCACCTGCGGCGGCACGATGTCGGGGAACTGCGCCACCGGGATGCGAGTGAGCGCGATGGCGCCGGCGATGGTGATGATGATGGCGATCACCACCGCCAGGCGTGGACGGTCGACGAAGACAGCGGAGATCATACGCTCAGCCTCCCGCCCGCTGCACCGCGGGGCTGGCGGACGCCGGGGAAGGGGAGACCACCCCGCCGGCGTGGACGCGCTGAAGGCCCTCGGAGACCACCGTCTCGCCGTCGGCCAGGCCGCCGATCACCACCGCGACGGTCAGCGTCGACTGGCCGAGCTGGATGCGCCGCTGCTCGACCTTGTCGCCGGCGCCGACCACCCAGACGTAGCTGCCCTGCTGGTCCTCCAGCACCGCGGCGCGCGGCACGCCCAGCACCTGCAGCGGCTCGACGCCCTCGACCAAGGCGGTCACGAACTGGCCGTCGACCAGCTCGCGGTTGCCCGGCTCGCCGGGCTTGGCTCCCGGCCGCAGCGGGTTCGGCAGCACGGCGCGGAAGTTCAGCGTGTCGGTGTTGGCCGAGACCGTGGGGTCGATGTAGTCGAGCTTGCCGGGATGGGCGTAGGTGCTGCCGTCGGCCAGCTGCACCTTCACCACCACCGCCTCGAGGCCGCCTTTGCTGGCGTAGCGGTTGCGCAGGTCGAGCGCGGTGCGCGCCGAGACCGGGAACAGCACGTACATCGGGTCCTGGCTGACGATGGTGGCCAGCGCGCCGCTGGACGGCGTGACCACGTTGCCTGTGGTCAGGGCGGTGCGGCTGATCTTGCCCGCCACCGGGGCATGGATTTCGGTGTAGTCGAGGCCGATCTGCGACGCCCGCAGCTGCGCCTCGCCGGCTGCGACCTGGGCCGCCTGGCTGGCCTGCTGGGCCTGCGCGTCGTCCACCGTGGAACGTTGGCCGGCCGGGGTGCTGAGCAGGCTGTTGGCGCGGCCCAGCGTGATGCTGGCGTTGCGAAGCAGCGCCTTCTGTTGCGCGACGGCGGCCGTCTTGGCCTGGACGTCGGCCTCGAACGGGCCGCGTTCCAGCCGGTACAGCAGCTGGCCCTTGTTGACCTCGGCGCCTTCGGTGAAGTCGCGCTCCTGGATGAACGCGGTGACCCGGGCCACCAGGTCAACCCGGTCGACGGCCTGCACGCGGCCGACGAAGTCGTTGGTTTCGGTGATTTCCTGGCGGTGCGCCTTGACCACGCCGACGGCTGGCGGACCGCCTGGCCCGGCTTGCGCGCGCGCCGGCGCGGATGGCCAGCACGCGATGGCGGCGATGGCGGCGATGGCGGCGGCGGCAGCTCGCATCGGTAGGACCTCGGCTCTGGCGGCCCGCAGTCGCGGGGCAGCACCGACGCAGCATACCTGAAACGACGTGACGGATGCGAGAGGCCGTTGCTGCGGCGACGCGCATAAGCGTCACCGCGCAACGATGCGATAGTGTAACAGGCGCCCGGGCGACGGGACCGCCCGGGCGCCGGCGACTTGCGGCGAGGCTCAGTTCGGCAGCAGCACGTGGTCGACGACGTGGATGACGCCGTTGGACTGCATCACGTTCGGGATGGTGACCAGCGCCTTGTCGCCCTTGGAATCGGTGATGTAGATCTTCTTGCCCATCGCGGTCGCGGTCAGCGGGTCGCCCTCGACCGTGGTCAGCGAGGCGCTGCCGTGGCCGGCCTTGATCGCGCGCAGCAGGCTGGCCGCGGTCATCCGGCCGGCGACCACGTGGTAGGTGAGGACCTTGTCCAGGGTGGCCTTGTTCTCGGGCTTCAGCAGCGTGTCGACGGTGCCGGCCGGCAGCGCCGCGAACGCCTCGTTGGTGGGGGCGAACACGGTGAACGGGCCGGGGCCCTTCAGCGTGTCGACCAGCCCGCCGGCCTTGACGGCGGCGACCAGGGTGGTGTGGTCCTTGGAGTTCACGGCGTTGTCGATGATGTCCTTGTTCGGGAACATCGGCGCGCCGCCGACCATCACCGTCGCCGCGAAGGCGCGCGGCGCCATCGCCGGCACGACCGCGAAGACCAGGCCGGCGGCCATCAGGCCCGCTGCCATCGAAGAGGGGCGGAAGTTAAGCTTCATTGGGATGTTCCTCGCGTTGCGCTTCGGGGCGGTGCGCCCGACAACATCATTACGGCGCATGGAACGGTCCAGATGCGCAAGCCGACAACCTACTGAAAGGCTTGGCGCTCACGCAGAAATTATCACAGTATCGTTTCGATCCGGCTTGGCAGCAGCTTGCCGGGGTTGAGGATGCCGCGCGGGTCGAGCGCCAGCTTGATGGCGCGCATCACGTCGAGCGCCGCCTCGCCGTGCTCGGCCGCCATGAACTGCCGCTTGCCCAGCCCGATGCCGTGCTCGCCGCTGCACGAGCCGCCCAGCGCCAGCGCCCGCCCCACGATCGCCCGGTCGAGCGCCCAGGCCCGGTCCATGCCGTCCGGCGGCACCAGGATCACGGTGTGGAAGTTGCCGTCGCCGACATGGCCGACGATGGGCGCCAGCAGTCCGGACTCCGCAATGTCGGCCTGCGCGCCGAGGATCGCCTCGGCTAGCCGCGACACCGGGACGATCGCGTCGGTGGCGATGGCGGCGAAACCGGGACGCAGCGCGCAAGCGGCCCAGTAGGCGTCGTGGCGGACGCGCCAGAGCCGGGCGCGCGCCTCGGCCTGCGCCGCCCACTCGAAGCCCTGGCCGCCATGCTCGGCGGCGATGTCCTGCGCCAGGCCGGCCTGTTCGGCGACGCCCGCCGCGGTGCCGTGGAACTCCAGGAACAGCGTCGGCAGCGCCGTCAGATCGTCCAGCTTCGAGTAGGCGATGCAGGCGCCCATCTGCACCTCGTCCAGCAGTTCGATGCGCGCCACCGGGATCGCCGCCTGCAGGATGTCGGAGACCGCCGCCACCGCCCCGGCCAGCGTCGCGAACTGGCAGATGGCGGCGCTCGCGGCCTCGGGGATCGGCTGCAGGCGGAGCTGGACCTCGGTGATGACGCCGAGCGTGCCCTCGCTGCCGATCAGCAGCCGGGTCAGGTCGTAGCCGGTGGCGGCCTTGCGCACCCGCCCGCCGGTCCGCACGACGCTGCCGTCGGCCATGACGACGGTGAGGCCGAGCACCGCCTCGCGCATGGTGCCGTAGCGGACCGCGTTGGTGCCCGAGGCGCGGGTGGCGCACATGCCGCCCAGCGTGCTGTGCGCGCCGGGGTCGACCGGGAAGAACAACCCCTGGTCGCGCAGCAGCAAGTCGAGCGCCTGGCGGGTGACGCCGGCCTGCACCCGGCAATCCATGTCCGGCGCATCTACACCCAGCACCGCGTCCATGCCGGACAGGTCGATCACGATGCCGCCGGCGATCGGGGTCACATGGCCCTCCAGCGAGGTGCCGGCGCCCCACGGCACCACCGGGACGCGGTGCGCGTGGCACAGCGCCAGCAGGCGGGACACTTCCTCGGTGCTGCGTACAAACGCCACCGCGTCGGGCAATGCCGGCGGGTGGCTGTCCTGGCCGTGCGCGTGCTGCCGGCGCAACGCCGCCCCGGTCGCCAGCCGCTCGCCGAGGAAGGCGCGGATTTCGGCTAGGACGGCTTCGCTTACGGCCGGCTTGGGCATGGCAGGCTTGTTCATGCTGTCGAGCATGGGGCGGTCCCTTCGATTGACCCGTCCCCAACCCGCGCCTAGCTTCGGGCAACGCGGCGGGAGACAGGGTTTGGCAAACAGGCTCAGGCAGATATGGGCGGACGGCAAGGCCGCGGTGAACGCCTGGCTGGCGATCCCGTCCGGGTTCTCCGCCGAGGTGATGGCGCAGTCCGGCTTCGACACCGTGACCGTCGACCTGCAGCACGGCGTGCAGGACTACCAGTCCATGGTCGCCTGCTTCCAGGCCATGGGCCAGCATCCGGTGACGCCGATGGTGCGGGTGCCGTGGAACGAGCCGGGGATCATCGGCAAGGCGCTCGACGGCGGCGCGCTGGGGGTGATCTGCCCGATGATCAACACCCGCGAGCAGGCCGAGGCGTTCGTCGCCGCCTGCAAGTACCCGCCCGACGGCCACCGCAGCAACGGGCCGATCCGCGCCGGCATGTACGGCGACGCCAGCTCCGGCTACCAGTCCACCGCCAACGCCGAGTGCCTGGCGCTGCCGATGATCGAGACCCGCGAGGCGGTGGCCAACCTCGACGCCATCCTCGACGTGCCAGGCATCGCCGGCGTCTACATCGGCCCGTCCGACCTCGGCTTCTCGCACGGGCTGGTGCCGAAGCTCGACCGCGAGGAGCCGGAGATGCTGGCGATCTTCGACCGCATCGTCGCGGCGACCGCCGCCCGCGGCATCCACGCCGGCATCCATTGCGGCAGCGCCGGGTACGCCTCGCGCGCCCTCGGCATGGGCTTCCGCCTGGTCACCATCATGAACGACAGCGGCCTGCTGATGACCGCCGCGCGGGCGGCGACGGCGCAGGTCCGCCGCGACAGCAACGGGCTGGCGTAACGCCCGCTCGAGCCAAAGAGAACTCGAGCCAAGAGAAACCGCCATGACGCCGCCGCCGACTATCCGCCTGCACCCTGACGACAGCGTGGTGATCGCCCGTGCGACCCTGCTGCCCGGCACTCCGGTCGCCGATGGGGTCAACGTCGTGGGACGCATCCCGGCCGGGCACAAGGTGGCGGTTCGGCCGCACGCGGCGGGCGAGCCGGTCATTCGGTATGGCCAGATCATCGGCTTCGCGACCGCGCCGATCGCGCCGGGAGAGCACGTCCATGTGCACAACTGCGGCATGGGCGACTTCGCCAAGGACTACGCCTGGGGGGTGGACGCAAGGCCCACGGCGACCATCGACCCGCCGGCGACGTTCGAAGGCATCCGCCGCGCCGACGGCCGGGTGGCGACGCGCAACTACATCGGCATCCTGACCAGCGTGAACTGCTCGGCGCACGTCGCCAGCGTGGTGGCCGATGCGTTCCGCCGCAACCCGGTGACCGGCTACGACCCGCTGGCCGACTACCCCAACGTCGACGGCGTGGTGGCGCTCACGCACAAGACCGGCTGCGGCATGACCGCCGGCGAGCCGCTGACCCTGTTGCGGCGCACTCTCGGCGGCTTCGCGCGGCACGTGAACTTCGCCAGCGTGATCGTGCTCGGGCTAGGCTGCGAGGTGAACCAGCTGGGCGGCCTGCTGGAGGAGCAACGGTTGTCGGGCCGGCTGCGCGGCATGGACATCCAGGAGATGGGCGGCAGCCGCAAGACCGTGGCCGCCAGCATCGCCCACGTGAACGAGGCTCTTGCCGACGCCAACCGGGTACGACGCGAGACGGCGCCGGCGAGCGAGCTGATGGTGGCGCTGCAATGCGGCGGCTCGGACGGCTACTCCGGCGTGTCGGCCAACCCGGCGCTGGGGGCGGCAAGCGACCTCGTGGTGCAACACGGCGGCACGGTGATCCTGTCCGAGACGCCCGAGACGTACGGGGCCGAGCACCTCTTGACCCGCCGCGCGGTGTCGCGCGAGGTCGGCGAGAAATTGGTGGCGCTGATGCGTTGGTGGGAGCGTTATACCGAACGCGAAGGGGCGGAGCTGAACTCCAACCCGTCGCCGGGCAACAAGGCCGGCGGGCTGACCACCATCCTGGAGAAGTCGCTGGGCGCCATGGCCAAGTGCGGCAGCACCAACCTGGTCGACGTGGTGCAGTACGCCGAGGCGGTAACGGCCAAGGGCTTCGTGTTCATGGACACCCCCGGCTACGACCCGGTGGCGGCGACCGGGCAGGTGGCAGGCGGGGCAAACCTGGTGTGCTTCACCACCGGGCGCGGCAGCGTGTTCGGCTGCAAGCCGGCGCCGTCTATCAAGCTCGCCACCAACACCGCCATGTTCGCCCGCATGGAGGACGACATGGACGTCAACTGCGGCACCGTGCTCGACGGCGACGAGACGGTGCAGGAGTGCGGCGAGCGCATCTTTCGCAAGATCCTGGCAACCGCCTCGGGCGAGCCGACCAAGAGCGAGCAGTTCGACTTCGGCTCGGCCGAGTTCGCGCCGTGGCAGATCGGCGCCACGATGTAGTCGAGGCCGGGTGTAGTTACGGCTTGGCTTTCGGCTCGACGTTCTCGGCGCCGACGCGGGTGCCGCCGAGGCGGTCCGCGCCGTGCGATTCGATGTCGCCCGGCTTCTTGTGGTTGCCGGTCTCCTGCTCGCCCTCGACGTGCTCGACGCCCTCTTCGGTGTGCGGCTGCTTGGTCATGGTACGGTTCTCCTTGCTAGAGACAACGCATCAGCATGTGCCGAGTTACCGTCACGCGCACGCTATTTGGACTCTTTGCTACTTATCGCGTGGCGCTACGGCCAGGGCGCCATCGAATCGTTGGCGGGCGGCCCTGAACGCTTCCGCTCGATCTTGGACCCCGTTGAATCTACAGGGTGCCTTGGAGGCGATCGAGGAAAACAGGAAGGGAAGAACGATCGGCAAGGTAGTCTTCGAAGCTGTCGGTTGACTGGTTGCGGAGCGTCGACATTTTCGTCGCTTCGTAGCGGTCGCCAAAGAATTGCGTCGGAACTGGGCGAAGCACAGCCAATCAGTGCGAATGGATCGGATATCCGCGTTGTCAGCCGCCGTTGGCCGTATCCGGGGAACAGGATGCCAAGTCGCCCAGCGTGGTGTTCGAAGGGTCGGGGTTTTCACCGATGCCAAGCAGGTGCAGGCATTGCGCCTGCTGGGTGGCGTCGTAGTTCTTGGCGTCGAACGCCGTGCCGTGGCTTTGCCAGTTGCCCAGCTGCGGCTCGAACAGCTGCGTGGGATCGAGCCCGAGGAACTCGTAGAAGTCCGAAAGCTCGGCGGTCGCGATATGCATCTCGGTGAGCGTCGGGACGACCTGCTCCACCATGCTCAACTCGTTCAAGGTCCAGTCCTTGGTCGGTTTGCCGGCAACCACCTCCAGGAAGGTGCGGGTTTGCGGGTCCAGGCGGGGATCGTGCAGGAAGGCGACGATCTGCGGCGGCACGAAACGCGGCTCGACCACGCCGTACTCCTTTGGACGCAGCGCCAGAGGAGCCGACGCCGACGCGACGGGCTGGATCGTGGCGCGCCGCGCGGCGCAGCCGGCGCTGGTGTTTCCGGGCGCGCAGCCCGGGCCAACCCGGTCGTGTCGAACGATGCCGGGCAAGGCCTGCGCCGGCTGCGGCGGGTTGCCACGACTCTGACCCGTCGCCGGCAGCTCCGGGACAAATATCGCCGCGGCCATCGCCGCGGCGATCAGCCACACGGTTTTAGCGGTCATTCTGCCTGACAACGATCTCTCCTGGCGGGCCGGATTGGTTGACGGTGAAGCGGGCGTCGCCGGACTGGTCGTTCTCGGCACGGTGGCTGCCGCCGGATTGCGTGATGCCCGAAGAGTTGCCGCTGCCGGACTGAACGACGGTTGCGACATTGCCGCCGTGCTCGGAGTGGACCGCCGGTGCCTGCGCGTCGGCGGAACGGATGACGATGTCTCGCTGTTGTGCAGGCTGCCGCTGCAAACCGGCCGGGGCATCGGCGGCGTGCCTGATCGCCGGCGCGGCGAGCAGGATGACCAGCGTGGTCAGTAGCGCATTCATGGCCGCTCTCCCGTGCCCGGCGTCAGACGCCGAAGCTGCTTGCCGCCTAGCGATGCTGGGTGATGGCAACCTGCCCGGCATTGGCGGATTGCTGCATGCCATAGCCCAGCCCGTCGCCGATCTGGCTGCTGGTGACGCCGCTGCCGGCGCCTTGCCGTAGCTCGACCATGTTGCCGTTGCCGACCTGGCTGACCGAAGCGCGGGCGCCGGGTTGCTGGTCGATGCTGGCCATGTTGCCGTCGCCGCGCTGCTCCATGGCGGCGTAGCCGCCGATGCCGGGCCACGCCGCCGCGACCTGCTCGGTCATGACCTGGGAGTCGGCGTGGGCCATGGCGGGCGCGGCCAGTGCCACAGCCAGGACGGCGAATGATGGACGCATGAGCGAACTCCGCAAGCGTGGGAGGGGAATTTGCCCCTCCCGTGCCCAATATCGGCCACCCCTGCGGATGCAGGGATGGTATCCCGGCCTGGCCTAGTGCTGGTGGATGTTGGCGTTGTTGCCGCTGCCATACTGCATGATCGAAGCGTTGGCGTTGTTGCCTTCCTGCTTGACGTAAGCGACGTTCTCACCGCCGGCCTGAACGGTCGAGGCCTCATTGTTTTTCCCGGTCTGGGTGACGCTGGAGATGTTGTAGTAGGCGTTCTGGCTTTGTGTTGAGACGTTGCCGCTGCCGCCCTGGTAAGAATACGCCAAGTTGGACTGCCCAGATTGGGCAATGGTCGCGTTGTCATTGACGCCGAACCGGGTAACGATGCCGAAGTTGGAGTTGCCGCTCTGGGTGACGCCCTCACGAATCCCCTCATTTGAATTGACCTTCTTCTAGGCCCGATTCGGGTCGACTCCGTATGACTGCGGGATAGCGGTTATGGAGTCTGACGGTGGTCAAATCGGAGCTTTCGGGCAAGCGGCTGT